>OEIV010000063.1_pt1 | contig 64464 bp, 64 predicted proteins | sample 1539231 | NCBI WGS metagenome assembly OEIV01 (sample SAMN03794762, study PRJEB22550) | activated sludge metagenome | feature: wastewater treatment plant; material: activated sludge; isolation source: Wastewater treatment plant of a petroleum refinery complex | place: Argentina: Buenos Aires ...
GATTAGAGACATTAGAAGTATATCCTAATCCAAGTAGTACTTATATAGATGTGAACTATGAGATTAGAGATAAAAGAAATGCAACAATAGAGTTATTCACTGCACTAGGTCAACGAGTATATACTTCTCCTATCTCTCATCTAAAATCACCTTTCTCTATAGATGTATCAAATTTATCAACGGGCATTTATTATCTTCGGGTTGAGAATCTCGTTAAGAAAGTAATCATAGAATGATGAATAAAAATGTAATTTTAATGTTTTTCTTACCTGCGTTATCCGCACTATCTGCAAAATCTGCGGTTCAGACTACTTGCCCTTATATTGGAGGTACTGCGGTTTACAAAGCCAGAGTTTTATGGGCGATGTACAATCCGATAATGCAGTATAATGATAGATTGAACTGTATTCAAAATGTCGGCCAAAATAAAAACGGGAATAATGAATATATCAACCTCGACAGTTTGTTAGAAGCCCAAGTAAATGAGCAATCACAAAAATCGGCTGAGCAAATAAAGAATATTAGCACAAATCACCTCAACATTAAGTCGCAAATAAAAATTGAAAAGTTAGAGGAAATTTCAGTTTATCCAAATCCTGCAAATACTCAAATTATTATTAGTTACAGTAATGAATCGGACGGACATTTTACCCTTTTTAATGCAGTAGGTAATATTGTGTTAACAACATCCTTACTTAAAACAAATAACAAAACTCAAATACTTTTAAATGACGTAGCAAATGGTATCTACACCTATGAAGTGGAATTTAATAATAAGAACAAATCATTTGGGAAGTTGACAATATTAAAATAGGAACAAATGAAAATAGATATCTTCTTAATTATTGCCTTAATTATCCTGTTTAGTGTTAATTGTTATTCACAAGATAAAAGGGGTAATGTCTGGATAATGAGTGGAAGTGGGATGACTGCTACATTTACTGATACTTCTAAACCTACACTGAATCAGCTTTTTCCAAATATGCAGAAAGCTTTCCATAAGGCATCAAGTACCATTTGTGATAGTACAAGTGGTAAATTAATACTATTATGCAACGGCGCAACACTTTGGGACACCTTAGGAAATATAATAGAAAACGGTGATAGTCTGATACCTCCCAAACAATATGGCATGAATACCCCCGCATCGGGTAATACGACCCAATGCTCTTTAATATTGCCCAAAGGTAGTAACGGTCTCTATTATGTGTTTATTACAGCAGTAACTGATAGTATGTTTGATAAATGGTTTTTGCCAAATGCGACTGCCACACCGGCTGACTTATTTCATTACCATGTGGTAGATATGAATGCAAATGGAGGGCAAGGTAAGGTAATTCAAAAAAGCATACCATTAATTACTAATACTGAATTAGCAAGGGTTGGTATGATGGCTTGCAGGCATGCAAATGGCTATGATTGGTGGTTGTTGAAACAAGGTTTAGACACAAATATAATATATACATTTTTAGTAACAAAAGATACCGTTGAACTAAAACTAACACAAGGTTTTATTATCCCCAAATTCGATAAATCTGATTTTTTAGGCCAGAGTTGTTTTAGTTCAGATGGTAGTAAATATGCGTTTGCTACTGGCGGTGCCAATTCGGGAAAAGGAGCTCAATTAGGTATTGCCGATTTTGATAGATGTACTGGCTTACTAAGCAATATGAAATCAGTAAATGTACCAATTGATTCGACAGGATACCCAATCTGGGATACAACTGGTAGAAGAGATTCGACAATTTTAGGAGTATGTTTTTCGCCAAATGATAGTTTTTTGTACATAAATAAATATATGCATACGTATCAATATGAGTATAATAACCCTGACAGTAACCAAGCCTGGTATGAGGTTCATAGGTACGACACGATAGCAGAATATTCACTTTTTGGTCAAATGCAAAAAGGAATAGATGGCCGGATATATATTGGCAAATTTGGGGGGTCCAAAAAATTTAATAACGTAATAAACAAACCAAACATTAAAGGCGCCGGTTGTGATTTTTGTCAGTTTTGTTTAGATTTTTCTGCTTTTAATGGAGCAAGTACATCACCACCCAATATGCCTGATTTTAATTTGGGGCCTTTGCAGCCTTGCTGGCCGCTTGCAAATCAGGAAGTAAAGCAGGATAATGAAGAACTAGATGTATATCCTAATCCAAGTAGTACTTATATAGATGTGAACTATGAGATTAGAGATAAAAGAAATGCAACAATAGAGTTATTCACTGCACTAGGTCAACGAGTATATACTTCTCCTATCTCTCATCTAAAATCACCTTTCTCTATAGATGTATCAAATTTATCAACGGGCATTTATTATCTTCGGGTTGAGAATCTCGTTAAGAAAGTAATCATAGAATGATGAATAAAAATGTAATTTTAATGTTTTTCTTACCTGCGTTATCCGCACTATCTGCAAAATCTGCGGTTCAGACTACTTGCCCTTATATTGGTGGTACTGCTGTTTATAAAGCTATCGTTTAATGATGATTACGCTAAGTTTGCGAAAAGCAAAAAAATATTGTTTCGAAACGAAGACACTTCAAGGAATGGGTGATTCAGCTTATACTTTGACAAACATGATAGACAATACTAATATATACATTTTTCCATTAGTTTATTATACTTTTGCAGTATAAACACAACTACAAATGAATACAAGTACTCTAGAAACCCCCTCAATAAACCAATCTGTTGATTTTATGCCCTTGTTAGGCACCGATTATGTAGAACTGTACGTTGGTAATGCAAAACAATCAGCACATTATTATAAAACAGCCTTTGGTTTTCAGTCATTGGCTTATGCTGGTCCCGAAACCGGTGTGCGTGATCGGGTTTCTTATGTTTTGATTCAAGATAAAATCAGACTGGTGTTGACATCACCATTAAATTCTACACATCCCATTGCTGAACATCATAAAAAACATGGAGATGGCGTGAAAGTGCTGGCTTTATGGGTAGATGATGCCTATTATGCTTATGAAGAAGCGACCAAACGAGGCGGTAAATCCTATCTGGAACCCCAAACACTAAATGATGAGCATGGTGAAGTGCGCTTAGCGGGTATTCATACCTATGGTGAGGTGGTGCATATTTTTGTAGAAAGAAAAAATTATTCAGGAATCTTTATGCCTGGTTTTGTAACATGGGAAAGTGAGTATAATCCGAAACCAACGGGTTTGAAATATGTTGATCATTGTGTAGGTAATGTGGGTTGGAATCAGATGAATCCATGGGTAAAATACTATGAAGATGTATTAGGCTTTAGAAATATATTAAGTTTCGACGATAAAGACATATCTACAGAATACAGTGCCTTGATGAGTAAGGTAATGAGTAATGGCAATGGCTATGTGAAATTTCCAATCAACGAACCTGCTGAAGGTAAAAAAAGAAGTCAGGTAGAAGAATACCTCGATTTTTACGAAGGGGAAGGAGTACAGCATATAGCAGTGGCCACAAATAATATCATTGAAACAGTGACAGACTTAAAAAGTAGAGGGGTCGAATTTTTAAAAATACCTGCGAGTTATTACGAAACGGTATTAGATAGGGTGGGTGAGATTGATGAAGACCTGAAACCTTTGAGCGAATTGGGCATTTTGATCGATCGCGATGATGAGGGATATTTGTTGCAAATATTTTCTAAACCCGTCGAAGATCGTCCAACCATGTTCTTCGAAATCATACAACGTAAAGGCGCCAAAAGTTTCGGCAAAGGAAATTTCAAGGCCTTGTTTGAAGCATTGGAACTGGAACAAGCGAACAGAGGGAATCTATAAGAATCCTGATTTCTCAATATTAAACATATCATACTTAATTTTCATGATTGAAATGTGGTCATCATTAATGATACTTTTTTCAATGCTATTAAATATGAAGTTTGAAAAAGTTTGGTATAATGCCCACATATATTGCATATAAACGAAAAACAAATGGACTATCTTTAAGGAGTCGTTGGTATTCATAAGTTATCAACGTATCTTTAAACAAACATTTTTATGAAAATCTTGTTTGTTGTTTTATTTTGTTTGATAGGCGCTCCTGCATTTAGTCAAGGATGGAGAACTATCTCCATTTTAGACACTACCTATTTTCAAGTAGATACTGCTCTTACCACAGGAATTCCTGCAATTGGGTCATTACGTGTGGTGTGGGTAGATTCCACCAGCATCAAAGGAAGTGATAGCGTTTCATATTTTTATAAAACAATCAGTGTGGCAAATCAGTATAAAAAAACGGGTTATATTGATACAAATGGATCTTCATGGTTGGGCGAAATGAATATCAGAACACCCTATGGAGATGAATATTATATCAATTTTTTGGGAGACAGTATTTTATTCAAAACCAATGCTAAGCTATATGAAAATTGGTTAGTGACACATGACACTTCAGGTATTGAATTTTGGGGCCAGGTTATAAGTTTGGATACCACTATGATTGATGGGGTATTAGATAGCATTAAAACCATTCAAATAGAAGCAAAATTGGGTGGAGTACCTATTGCACATCCATTGACTCACCATCCTTTTACATTAAGTAAAAATCACGGATTCATTCAAGTGCAACCCCTGGTTTCGTTTCCTTATTTTTTTGATTGGGCAGATGTAAATAAACAAATCTTTTTTACGGGTATGGGTATTTATTCTCGGGTGCCAACTTATGTTACGAATTTGCCTTTAGATGATATAGATCTTGCTTGGAAATATAAGCCCGGTAATGCTTTTCAATATATCGTAACCAATGGAACACCTGCAGGAAAATACAAGGATACCACTGTTATCACAGACTTTATAACGAATTACATCCCATACAATGCAGATAGCGGCTTTGCTTTCATTACCAGAAATACACTTTTTTCCAGATGGGTTTATGGGAATCTTGATACCATCATTACCACATCTACACAACTCATTGATACTGTAGTAAATCATGCCAATGTTAATAATACCATTCGTAAAACAGTTTGGCCTGAAGTGAAGATATATCATATGGATGACTATTTGCCCATGAACCCATCATCTATCACATACAATATTGGTGCCCGCATTGGCCATTATTGTGACGATAAAAAATGGACATTGTCAAGCAGTAAAGGAAGTAATCCTGAAATTAAAAATGATACCGCAGGGTACTTTTTCTATATTAATAATTTTTTTAGTTATACTGTTCATTCATACTTCGAAGATTTTTATATTTACACGAATAGTGGTGGCGCAGGTCCTTATGCATCAAGTGGTACAAATGAATATATTGCCTATAATGTGGGCGATTGTAAAGCAGGCAATCAGCTCAATTTTCCTCAAACGACTTCTGAAGATAGTCTATTTTCTATTTACCCTAATCCAGTAATTGATAAATTTCATATTTTACAAAACCTGGATGAGTATGAATATTTTATTTATAATACGATGGGACAATTGAAATTATATGGTATTGGTCATTACAACGATGTGATCGATATTGGGCATTTTGCGAAAGGTGTTTACTTCATTAAAGTAGATAATAAAGTTTTTAAGTTGCTGAAGCTTTAATTTCTTCCTTACAACATAATACTTTTGTTAAATACCATTTTAAAAAATTATTCATCTTGATCACCATCACCTAGTTGAAACACACTGCTATTGATCCCTATACGGATGCCATATACCGGGTTTTTGAAATTGGTATAACCTGCCACACCATCTACTCTGATAAAACGTAAGAGTTTATACCCTATGTTTTCAAGTCCTAGCGATGCTTCTACATAGTTATTGTTGCTGTTTACATAATACGTATTGGTGGCAGCAACCAAATACCATTTTAATCTTCTAAACAAGGGTATTTTATTGGTAATCATTCCTAAAAAATGATGCTCTGCATGTAGGTTTGCATAAAAAGGTTCTGTATTGCTGTTTAGATAATAGGGCGACAGTTGAAAGCTATTCATATAGGGCGATGCCAGGATGATTTGATTGCCATTAAAATGCGTATAATCTGCCAGGTAGCTTTTGGTATTGTGTAAAAATCCACCTATTGTAGCCCTGTAATTAAAAGTACCCCAGCGATTTAGTCGCATATCATCATTCATCTCAAAAGACCATTTGCTAAAATCTACATCACTTCCCAATGCAGGTATACCATACGATATAGATGTTTTGAAAGTTGGGTATTTAGATTGTGTGGCAATAATTCTATCAGGATATTTAATATATTTTCTACCTGGCTGATAGCTTAGAGACAATTGATAAATCAATGCATTATGTGAAGGCTCCATACCACTTAATTTTTCGACAGGATAATTTTCAGTAAAAGTTATATTGTTTTTTCTAAAAGAAAACAAATTGCTATTATACAAAGGATTACGCGATTGATATTTTAACTGATTGGTTAAAGTAAAACCACTGATATGTCGGTACTGATATTTTAAGTTTCCGAACCATGCCTGATAAATTTTTAAATAATTGCTACCATAAAATAAGGTGTAGGCTGTATTAATCAATTCATTGACAGGGGCTTCATTATTGTACTGAAACACATATCGACCACCACTGAGGCTTAATTGTGATTTGTTGGTTTTGCCAAAAAAGTAATTTGTTGAAAGTTTGGCATTGAATTGTCGATTGCTTAAACCATAACGCATCAGCAATTTACTCGTAATACGCCGGTCATCATTTATTTTTTTTCGATAGCTAATTCCATATCGATAATTAAATCCTTCAACAGTATTCCAATTAAAATTATTGGTACCTATCAAAGGGGTTGTAGTGATTGTATTTTTTTCTCCCGCATTGTTTTTAAACCCTCTAAACACCATAGATTTAAAGCTATTTTTATGCTTGGCCACGGTATCGGGTTTTGCCTTTTCAATACTATCCTTTTTAATAAAATCGGCAATTTCTTCAGCATTTAAGGGTATTGGGCGAATGGTGTCCCAATAATTGATACTTCGATTTAAGGCTTTTTCGTCGTATTCTTTTTCATATTTATTAAAGGTTTTTTTCTCATCGAAATTTAACTGGTAATCTGAAAATATATTCACGAAATTACCCGTGATACCAAATCCCATTAATTTCAACTTAATTAAAAATGACTGGTCTTTTACCATCAATAAATCCTGCACAGGAACAAATACTTGTTTGATTTTCACAGTGTCTACTACTTCGAGCTGATGGTCTTTGTCGGCTACTAAATCAACACTATGCAAACGCCATTCATTTTCGATGATGTCTATGACGCCTGAGAAAAGGGGTTCAAACTTTCTTCTGGGGATTACTTTAATTCTATTGATGAGTTTGCCATCTTCTACATACACATTGAGCAATTCATATTTATAACTCAACATGGCTGTTTCGGCAATAGGAGACAATAAGCCTCTCGGGGTGAGTTGACTGCCGATTTCAACATTGTTATCATATAGATTTATAAAAATAGGTTCGCTAAAACCATACCCATTTTTGTTCCCACTCACCCGACTACTCAATACATTGATTTTAAATTTTTCAGGTCGTTTATAATAGATCTCACTCACTGATTCTGACAGCATAAGAATGCCCTTCGATTTTTCGAGTTCGTCTTTTGTTTCTGCTTTTGAATCGCCCCCTCCCAGCATACTTAAAAGACCTAAGTTTTCAGGGATTTCATCCAGTTTAAAATTTCCTTTGATATAGGCATGTACTTTAAATGCATCCAGCTGTTTGTTGTAGTATGCTCGTTTCTTAATTGTTTTTTTGATGACCGCTAATGCTAAATTTTCACCACTCTTCACAACAACTTCCTTCAGTGATTTTTCATTCGTTTTGAGGGTGATATTTTTACTATTTTCTCCTTCTTTGATATTGATTTCAAATTCCATTTTCTCATATCCAACATACTGACAGATTAAAGTATGTGAACCTGTGCTGAGTTCAAAACTATAATAACCCTCCACATTGCTTGTAGTGCCTTTGGTAGTGCCTTTGATATAAATACTGGCAAACGATAAGGGTTCGCCTTTCGTATCTACTATACGACCTTTGAGGATGGCAGCGTTTAAGCTATGTATACAAAATAGTAAACTAATTAAGAGGATATATTTGTTAGACATCTAGGGTTTTTTTAATCAATCAATGAATTTAAATAAAAACAGCTAAAATAATTTAAAAAGCAGTTATATAATCATTCTGAAAAAAATATAATGCCTATGATACATTTATTTCAAATAGAATAAACTGAAGTTCTATGGCAGTATGCATTTTTCCCCTTATTCTTTAAACTAAACAAAATAATATTTAAGTTATCGTTTATAAATTCTTACAGTAAAATTTTTTTATTGATATTTCAATTGGTTTTCAATGAGCTTTGATTTGTGTACTGAATTATATAAAACATAAGCATCTATTTGTAATTTTTTTTCAACGATATTTATTTAATATTGCAAATAAATTACGAACCTACAAAACATTATCACATGAAATCTTTAAAATTGACTACCTGTTTACTGGTAATAATTACTGCTATTGCTTGCAACAAAAATGATGAAGGCATCAACATTTTTACCATCGAACAAGATAAGGAATTAGGTATGCAGGTAAAGCAAGAGATCGCTTCTGACCCTATTCAATACCCCATTTTGAGCCGTACAGCTTATCCGGGGGCTTATGCCTATCTCGATCAAATGAAAGCAACAATTCTGAATAGTGGAAGCGTTACCTATAAAAATGAATTTGCCTGGGAGCTTTTTATTATTCATGACGATGCCATTCAAAATGCATTTTGTACACCAGGTGGATATATTTATGTGTATACTGGACTTATCAAATATCTCGACAACGCCACTTCTCTTGCAGGGGTGATGGGTCATGAGATTGCCCATGCCGACAAAAGACATTCAACCAATGCAATGACTAAACAATATGGCATCTCTACCCTTATTTCTATCGCATTGGGCGAAAATCAAAATCAGTTGACAGATATTGCACAAAGTTTGGTTGGATTGACTTTTAGCCGTGAAAATGAAAGTGAAGCAGATAAATATTCAGTCAAATATCTTTGTCCTACCTTATATCGTGCAAATGGTGCAGCCGAATTTTTTAGTAAAATTATTGCCCAGGGTGGTCAACAAATTCCTGCGTTTTTAAGTACCCATCCAAACCCAGACAATAGGGTAGACAATATCAATGCAGAAGCCACCTCTTTATCATGTGTTGGTGGTGGAATTCCCGCAAATAGTGATATTACCGAATATAATAACTTTAAAGCAATGTTGCCTTAAGGTTTTTTATTGTTTATATAAATAGTCTATTTTTTAAATATTACGTCTCGCATTCAATATTAATGCCAATGACATAGTATAAATAGTTCAACTAAATAATGTTCAAATTCTATGTATGTAGGAAGGATACTCCATTTTTTACGAATCCGTTTTAAATAAATTGGGTATAACTTCCGTTTCTGGATACCAAATTGAAAGTATACCCTATATGATGTGAATTCATATTAGTAGAATTAAAATATTTTTTTTACTTTTATAATCAAAAATAAATATAACATGGATACGCAAGAATATTTGGGGCAGGAAATATTACCAGCCAATAAGCCAAGTTCGGATGAAAGAACCATGGCCATACTCAGTCATATACTATGTATCATCGGCTCGTTAATAGCCCCATTAATTATTTATTTGTTGAAAAAAGACGAATCGTCGTATGTGAAAGAACATGCTTTGGAGTCGCTTAATTTTCAAATCACCATGATTATTCTTTATATCATTTCTGGTGTACTTATTTTTATTTTAATCGGTTTTTTACTCATTTGGGCCTTGGGCATTATCAATTTAATACTTATTATTATTGCAACCATCAAGGCAAGCGAAGACAAACTTTATAGATACCCTTTCAATTTTAGACTGATCAAGTAAAATATTGGGTTGAAAATCTTTAGAGATGCCCTTTATATTAATAGTACAACGTTTAAGTCTATTTTCTACAGGCTGTCTGAATTCCTTCGTGTATATCATGTGCATCACTCAAACCACGCATGATGAGCATAATGCCTGTAATCGCAAATATAAATGGATATATTTTCCTTAAATAGGTTCTAATAAGGGGAGAGAAATATTGGGCAAAAAATACCATACTCCACATTGCAGGTAAAGTGCCCAATCCGAAAAAACTCATAAACAATATACTCTTATACATGGAGCTTGTGGCAAATGCTGACGCGAGTGCTAAATATACCAACCCACAGGGTAGAAGGCCATTGAGGACACCGATAAAATACAAATTTTGGATTGAATTTTTTTGGTATAATTTGCCAAGTGTAGTCGTCACCAGTTGATAAAAACGATTATTGCTAAATGCTGTGATGGTTTTTTTAAATACTAAAAAATAAATACTCATCAACACTAATAAAATACCAATAATAACTGATAACTCATGTTGAAATAAAAAAGGTAAAACCAATGATTGTGTGAGTCCTATCAATGAGCCATAAAATGCATAGGTGGTAATTCTGCCTAAATTGTAAACAAGTGCTGAAAACATTCTGTCAGGCACTTGTTGACTACGCATGGGCAATGACATTGCCAAAGGGCCACACATACCAATGCAATGGGTACTACCCACAAAACCCATGACCCATGCCGAAAGTATCAGCCACCACATTTATAGAAATATTTTCTTTTCTGTATAAAATTTTGTGCCACTGCTTTCCCAATTGATTTGTAAAGTATAAGCACCATGTAAAGCAGAGATGTCAATTGCTTGAGCATTCTCACTTGTCGGATTAATGATGATTTCTTTGTCTTTTGATTTGTCTGCTGCGTAATAAAGTTTCATAACGCCTGAAATATTGGCAACTTCTTTTGGGAAAAAGACATTGAGTACCCCTTCTTTTGTTTCGGTGATTACATTTTGCGACAAGCTTGTTACATTGGCCTTCTCATCTATTTTATCCTGAAACTTGAGCTCTTCTTCATAATACTTTTCCGTTACAAGGTCGAGTGGGGTATTGACACTTCTGACTGCAAAATAACCCATCATGGATACAAATGCGATAAGGGTGATGATGATGTAGTGAAACCAATTCATAATGTGTTTATTTAAAGGTAAATTAATTAACAGGTGCCATAAAAGTTGTTTGAATCGTGCTAATGATTTCTGTACTGTCGTAAATATCTATGGCTAAGTTAGATTTTTTTTCTTGAATACTGTTTAAAGGGATGGTAATAAAAAATTGTCCTTGTTTTTCTTCTCCTGCCGGTACCACTATTTTTTCCTGTCCGATCAGTTTGATACTGCCTTTGTTATTTTTGAGTAGAAAATGGATATGCATCATTTGATTGCGTTTATTGGCAACTTTAAAGTTATACAAATTACTGATGGTACCATCTTCATGTTCCTGGTAAAACTGTCCAGGTGTTCGCAATATTGAAGCGTCAATAACTGAATGGCTCATAAAGGTAAATGCAAGTATACCAAGTAACACAACCAACACACCTGAATACGCTAAAATACGTGGTGTAATGGTTGCTTTTTTATGATTGACAATCATATCTTCTGAGGTATATCTTATCAACCCTTTGGGTTTATTGATTTTTACCATGATATCATCGCAAGCATCTATACAAGCGGTACAATTGATACACTCAAGTTGGGTGCCATTTCGAATGTCAATACCAGTAGGGCAAACCATTACGCATGCTTTACAATCAATGCAATCACCTAATGGCTTTTCTTCAACAGATGCCAGAGAAATGGGTTCATGTATTTTTTTACAACCATCGCATTTGCCTGTGCAATTGCTTCCATCATCATGCACTGCAATGGGTTGTGGCTTAGTTTGTTGATTCTTTTTTAATTTACCTCTGGGCTCTCCTCTTATATAATCATACGCCACAAGAATTGATTTTTTATCAAGCATGACACCTTGTAATCTGCCATAAGGACAAGCAACAATACATATTTGTTCTCTTAAAAAAGCATAGACTGCAAAAAAGACAAAGGTAAATAAAATCAATATCACCAGTCCTACGATATGCATAGAAATGGGCTCTGTCATGATTTTGATTAAAGCTGGTTTACCTATGATATAAGCCAGAAATGTATTGGAAATGGCAAAGGATACCATAAAAAACACCAAATATTTAAAAGCCCTTTTAAAGATTTTTTGTGAAGTCCAGGCGCTGTTTTGTAAACTCCTTTGTTGTTGAGCATCTCCGTCTATCCAATATTCAATTTTTCGAAATACCATTTCCATGAAAATCGTTTGGGGACATGCCCATCCACAAAATAATCGACCAAATACAACTGTAAATAAAACGACAAACACGATAAAGGTGAGCATCGCCAAACCAAATACAATCAAATCTTGCACACCAAAGTGTAAACCAAAAATAATAAACTTTCGGGTAACAACATTGAGCATAAATAGCGGTTCGCCTTTGTAACTTAAGAAGGGCAATCCGAAAAATACGATTAAATAAAATAGACTTACGAGGGTTCTTACATTATAAAACCATCCCTTCGGTTTTTTTGCAAATATCCATTTCCTGCTACCATCTTTTTCAAGCGTTGTAATCGTATCACGGTAATTGTGTTCATCAGGATTTATTATTGCAGACATGCTTAATTTCTATTTTTTTGTAGAGTCAGTGGTATTGACGACAGTAGTACTATCATTTGTAATGGTGGTAGCATTAGCAGCCGCGTCATAAATAACACCTTGTGGTTCTTTGCCACCAGCAACATTGGTGCCTACCAGTTTGGTGAGTATAAAGGATGATACTGCTTGTATGTCTCCAGGTTTGATTTCTGATTGCCATGAACGCATACCTTTGGCAGGTACACCATACTTAATGGTTGAAAATAAACTTTTGATATCACCACCATGTATCCAATAATTATCGGTAAAGTTTGGACCTACACCACCTTGACCTTTATCGCCATGACAAGCCACACAGTTTTGAATATATATTTTTTCCCCAGCAGCTAATACTGTTGCATCACTCGATAATACCACTGTTTTTTCATCAATTGAATTACCTGCTTTTTTTAGATAAGCTTCTTTGTCCACAGCTGCTTGAGCTAATTCATTTTCGTATTCTTCAATCATCAATGGACTCGCTTCTATTACATGATAATTAATCCAGTAGGCAAATGCAGCGATTACGGTAATGATAAATATGTATTTAAGCATCGGAGGCATGCCATTGTCGAGTTCTTGTATGCCGTCATAGTCGTGGTCAGTCAGCATCTCAGCCTCTTTTTCTATAGGTAAATCGTTGCCCAACATGGTATTAAATTGTAACCATTTTGGCAATTTGCTTGCCATGGGTTGTACTAATCCTTTTTTAAGTAAATAGATATAAAGAATATAGCTTAAAACCAACAATACCAAAAATTCAAAAATTAACACAAATAACATCACCCAAAAAAGCGTTGAATCCATTCCAAACATAAGGCCAGATGAGGCTGCAGGAACTTCTGTAGTAGTCGTAACCGCATCTTGTGCATTTCCGCTGAGGGTACTCATTAAAAGAAGAATAACCATTCCTATTTTTTTATTTTCTTTTATTTTCTTCCACATTTCATTGGTATCGTTCATAACAATAGCAGAAACTATTTTACCAATAATAACGATAACAATGAGTAATATGATGATTGAAAGTAACATCAACATCACTGGCCCATTTGACCAAAAGCTTGTTTGAGCACCCGTATCAGCAGCTTTCAATGCGGTATTTATAAACAGGAGGAGAATCGTGATTAAACAGATTTTTTTTATCGAAAAAAGTATTTTCATTATGCTTGTTTTTTTAATTATCGAATGGGATATTTTTAATTTTGTCTAACGTTTTCTTGTCTGCTTTTATCACAAAGAATAACAGTGCAACAAAGAATACAAAGAATATGAGGAGTGATGCCAAGGGGAATACCCCTACACCATCTATTGTTTTGAGATAATTGATAAATTTCATGATTCGTTTATTTTACTGTTAAGGGTTGTTTGTGAATATCTGTTCCTAATCGTTGCAAATAGGCAATTAAGGCAATAATGTCTTTTTGTTCTATATTGTCAATGCCTTCTGTTTTGATCAATTTTTTTACATCATCATCTTGCATCAGCACAGTGGTGATTTCTTTAGCTTGTGCTTGTAAATCTTGTACGGCTATTTTTTCATATCCTTTTTCATACGGAACGCCAAGAGTGCGCATTGCATTGATTTTAGCTTGTGTGCTAGCTATGTCAATATTGTCATGAAACAACCATGGGTATGCCGGCATAATAGATCCAGTAGTAATCCATGAAGGTTCATACATATGTTTGAAATGCCATGAATCCGGGTTTCGGCCACCCTCTCTTTGTAAATCGGGTCCAGTACGTTTTGAACCCCATTGAAATGGATGATCATACACGAATTCACCTGCTTTAGAATACTCGCCATAACGCTCCGTTTCGTGTCTAAATGGTCGTATCATTTGAGAATGACAGTTATAGCAACCTTCTTTGATATAGATATCTCTTCCCTGCAATTCAAGCGGTGTATATGGTTTTACACTACTGATGGTCGGAATATTGGATTTTACTAAAAAGGTAGGTACAAACTCTACTACACCACCAATAATCACAACTACCAAACTTAATACCAATAATTGCACAGGTCTTCTTTCAATCCATCTGTGCCAGTATTCCCCTTCGTGACCTGATGTAGGATTTACCAAAGCAGGTGCTGACATTGCTTCTTCAGGTACTAAACTTCCTTTTTTGATGGTTTTAATTAAATTATATAACATAACGATAAAACCAGTGAGATATATGGTACCACCGATACCTCTCAACAAGTATAAAAGTTTGATACGCACTACAGTATCCATAAAGGTATAGCGAAGGGTACCATCTGGTGTAAATTCGCTCCAACTTAAACTTTGTGAAAATCCTGCCCAATACATCGGTACTGCATATAACAATATACCTAAGGTACCTAACCAAAAGTGACTATTCATCAATTTTTTTGAATGGATAGGCGTGTTGAATAATCTTGGGATTAACCAATACAACATCGCAAAAGTCAAAAATCCATTCCAGCCCAATGCGCCCACATGCACATGCGCCACAGTCCAATCAGTAAAGTGGGAGATTGCATTGACATTTTTGAGTGATAATAATGGCCCTTCAAATGTAGACATACCATATGCAGTAATGGCAACCACCATAAATTTCAAGATGGCATCTTCTCTTACTTTGTCCCAGGCACCTCTTAAGGTAAGTAAGCCATTAAACATACCTCCCCATGATGGAGCTAATAACATAATAGAAAATACAGTGCCTAATGATTGAGCCCAGTCAGGAAGTGAAGTGTATAATAAATGGTGAGGGCCAGCCCATATATATAAAAAGATTAAGGCCCAAAAGTGTACAATTGAAAGTCGATAGGAGTAAACAGGGCGGTTAGCTGCTTTTGGTAAAAAGTAATACATCACACCCAAATAAGGGGTCGTTAAGAAAAAGGCTACCGCATTATGACCATACCACCATTGTACCAATGCATCTTGAACACCTGCATACCATGAATAACTTTTAAATAATGAAACGGGCAATTCAAATGAATTTACGATGTGCAACATAGCAACAGTCACGAATGTGGCTATATAAAACCAAATACCAACATAAAGATGTTTTTCACGACGTTTGATAATGGTTCCAAACATATTGATACCAAATACAACCCAAATCAAGGCAATCATGATATCGATTGGCCATTCTAATTCAGCATATTCTTTCCCAGTGGTAAATCCCAAACAAAGGGTAACTGCAGCAGCCACAATAATCATTTGCCAACCCCAAAAGTGAATTTTACTTAAAAGATCACTAAACATACGGGCTTTAAGCAATCGTTGCAAGGAATAGTAAACACCCATAAAAATACCATTGCCTACAAATGCAAAAATAACTGCATTGGTATGCAGTGGTCTGATTCTACCAAAAGTAGTATATGGGAGTTTAAAATTTAGTGCAGGATAATAAAGCTGAAAAGCAGCTAAAACACCCACAAGCATACCAACAAAGCCCCATAGCATAGTGGCATAGGCAAAGTTTTTTACAATCCGGTTGTCGTATTTAAAATTTTCCATTTCCATATTCAATAATTGTTGTTTTTTAGTTTATTTTTTAGTTTTTGGTTTTTCGTCTTCAAATAACATTCTAATAGAAGGGGTGTGTACGTCATCAAATTGACCACTTTTGGTACTGACAATAAAGGCAATTAAGAAAGCAGTGGCTATGCTCAAACTAAATGCAATAAGTAATATCATGACAGCCATCCGTTAGTTTATTATAGGGGTCAAATGTATTGCAGTTAGTGAAGTTATTTTATGACCAAAGTCAAGTTTGTTTATGATATAAATCATGTTGTTAATTTGTGTTGTTTAGCAAATAGCCTTGAAAGTAAAAAACTGGTACCAACAATGCTCACCGTGCTGATTGGCATCAAAATAGCTGCAACTACAGGAGTGAGCTTGCCTTGTAAAGCAAAGCTTAAGCCAATGATATTATACACCAATGAAATGACAAAGCATACAATCAAAATCGTTTTTGCCTGCGAAATGTATTTTAACAAGGATTGTATTTTATCAAGTTTTTCTACTTTTAGAATCACATCACAAGCGGGTAAAAAATTATTTTCGTCTTCGATAATCGCCATGCCAATATCACTTTGTTCAAAGGCTTTGGCATCATTGAGCCCGTCGCCAATCATCATCACCGTATGTCCTTTTTGTTGTAACGCCTCTATATGTGCGGTTTTTTGCTCTGGCAATTGGTTAAAGTGCAAACTATCTTCTTGGTCAAAGATGGGTTTGAGGTGGTTGCGTTCTGCATCATTGTCACCACTAAGCAAGTGTAAAGTAAAATAAGATTTTAAGCGTTTTAGTACTTGAAAAATATCTTTTCTATATTCATTTTTGATTTCAAAATACCCCATCACTTCATCGTCAAACGAAACATATACCTTTGTAAATCGATTTGCTTGTGATTGGGTTACATTCAACCATTTTTGGGATCCTAATTTCACTTTTCTATCACCAATAATGCCTTCTATGCCTTGTCCTTCGTGCGCAATGAATTGATGTACTTCAAAAGATTCTGTTTCGTTGATATGCTTTCGAATGGCTTTGCTCAATGGGTGTATGGAATGATAACTAAGCGAATAGATTTCTTTCCATTCCCTTGGCGACAACTCCTGACCAATATACTCAACATTCGTTTTGTTTGAATGCGTGATAGTGCCTGTTTTGTCAAATACCAAAGTATCTACTTTTTTTATTTTTTCTAAAACGGAAGCATTTTTAATATACATGCCATTTTGAGCAAGTATATGTAATAAATTACCATAGGTAAATGTACTACTCAATAAAAGAGCACAAGGGCAGGCCACAATCCAAACAGTGATAAGTGCTTTAAATCCGATTTGATATTGCCCCTGATAACACCAATAGGCGCATGCTAAGATTCCTAATATTAAGACAGTAAAGGAAAAGTAGATATTGATTTTTTCGGTGGTCAACATTTTATTGGTCTGATACTTCTCTGCTTGCTTACTGTTCCAAAGTTGTGTAATATAGCTTTGGGAAGGTTTTTTACTGATTCTGAGCAGGCATGAACTGTTTTTTTGGATAGCCCCTGCATAGATGATTTCATTTTGATGTTTTTCTACCCAATTACTTTCACCCGTTACAAAACTATAGTCAAACCATGCATGTTCCTGCATCAATAATCCATCAGCAGGTACTATTTCCTGATGTCTGATAACGATTTCATCACCAATATTCACATCTGCGAGGGCAATATTTTTTTCTACCCCATTTTCATATTTATTGACTGCAATAGGTAGGTATGAAGAAAGGTTTTTTTGAAATGTAAGATAGTTATATGTTTTGTTTTGAAAAAATCGCCCCAGCAACATAAAAAATACAATACCACTCATACTGTCTAAGTAACCCATTCGATGATATCCTACAATTTGTACAACACTCATCACAAATGCAATCAAAATTGCCAATGCAATGGGCACATCTATATTCATTTGTTTTTGCTTGAGTACTTGCCATGAGCTGACAAAAAACTCAGTAGCGCAATAAAAAAGTACAGGAATCGAAAGAGCTAAGGCTATATAATTAAAAGCATTGTTGAGTAAGGGTTCATTAAAAAAATAACCATTTGAAAAATAATCAGGTAAGCTTAACATCATGATATTGCCAAAGCAGAATCCTGCAATCGCAATTTTATACAAGGTCTTTCTATTGAGTTGCTTGGCTTGTTTTTTAGTTAAATCATCTAAGGACAAGTGAGGTTCATAGCCGATTTTTTTCAATAAAATCACGATCTCTTTTAACGAAATTTCATCATGGTTATAAACGATATAAATCTCTTTTTCTAAAAAAGTCACTCGCGATGAAATGATTCCTGCCTGTAAACTATTTAGATGTTCAAGAAGCCAAATGCAAGAACTACAATGCATATTGGGTATCGAAAGTTTAAGATGTGTTTGTTTACCTTCTTTAAAAAAGATGAGTTTTTCTTGGTTATGTACTTCGTCTAAAAAATCATAATAGGTATTGAAATGTACTCTTTGTTGCGATATACCTGGATTTTGGGTAATGTTATAATAATTACACAATTGATTTTGTTGCAAGATGTCATAGACTGACTTGCAACCAGAGCAACAAAAATTTTTATCATCAAAACGAATGATCGTTGATAAACAAGCTTCACCACAATGGTAACATACTGTACTTGATAAAGAAATTGTTTTTCCCATAGAACCTATTTTCATTCAGCATCACAAAGGTGAGAACATTCGCTGAACAAATACAAGACGAAAATCAATAACTTATATGACTTTAATCATATCGCTTTTACTTGCTTTAATCATAAAGATGTGCTGTATGAAATAAATGGTCCTCATCTAATATTTTAATTTTTTTGAGTTCCAGCTCAATAATACCCTCTTTTTTAAAATCGCTGAGTATACGTATCAATGATTCGGTGGCGGTGCCAACAATATTGGCAAGTTCTTCTCTACTCAATTTCACATTCAGGGTTTGCCCATCCTGTTCAAGGCCATATTTATTTTTCAATATCAAAATCGATTCTGCAACCCTTTCTCTTACGGGTTTTTGTGCCAGATCGCTTAATTTGTTTTCTGCTTGTTTTAAATCATTGGCCAGTAAAGTGACCATTTTTTTATAAATACCAATATTTTCATCTAATAATTTATGAATAATCGGTTTGGGTATGTAACAAAGGGTGGTTTCTTCTAAGGCGGTGGCGCCACAATGGTAATTTTCATCACTGACAAGGGCTCTGTAGCCTACCACATCGGCATCATTAGCCAATCGTACAATTTGCTCCTTGCCTTCGCTCCCCCGCCTGTAAATTTTTACTTTTCCTTTTTTAATACAATAAAGTCCATGTGGTTTGGTATCCTGCAAAAACAAGGATTGGCCTTTGTTAAGTTGCATCGTTATTTTTTCTGCATTGAGCAGGTTAAAATCTGTCTGATCCAAATCAGAAAATACAGACACTTTGCAATTGGGACAATGTTGACAGTCATTGCTGCAAGTACCGATGTTTGCGAATTCATTCATTTAGTTTATTTAAACAACAAGTGTTAACGTGCTATAATCTAATTAGTGTTCAAAGTTATATTAAATAAATTGATTATTTATACTAATTTAAGGGTGAAATGCTTGCTTGTATTGCCTGTTAGGGGAATTGTACTTTTTTTCTTTAAGATGCTACCTTCAATGAGGATGATAAAAATGATTAAAAAAAAGGAGCTTTCATCATATATAGAAAGCTCCTCATCATTAAATTGAAAAATATATTATTCCTATGTGATTTATAAAATACGCTAATATTTTTTAAACCTTACTCTGATAAATGCAGATCGAAATAATAACGAATGGTAATAAGTGAATACGCTATTAGACGATTTCTTATTGAATAAACGAACTATTTATTACAGGCTTCAAGCATTTCTTTTGCTTGTTCAGCACCCCACACTGGCATCAATTCGTTGCTTGGTTTGAATGCTGCATAAGTTTCAACGGCTTTTTCAAACAATACCTTGGCTTTGTCTTTACCGCCCCCAAAAGCTTCTGGGGTATAAAATTTTGATTGTCCTTCTAAATAATATACCCTTGGGTTATTTGGATTCATGGTTTTAGCTTTAGCAATCAATTCTGCGGCTTGTGGTCCATATTTCATACCACGGGCCATTGGATTAACATTGATACGTGCACTTTTGCACAATGATTGCAAACACAATATTTCATCATTCGATTGAATGGTGCTGGCGGTTTCTAACAAGGTTTCAGCATGATCTACAATACCATCTATTTTGTCTTTGTCTTGAATTGACATGGCTTGCATAATATAGCAAAACGAGGCATAATAGGCAGGAAGCCATTCTGATTTTTCATTGTTGGCAATGCGTTCAAACCCATTGGCTGCTGCTTGATAAGCTTCAGGTGATTTTGCATCCCCCATTTTTTGCAATAGCCCTTTCATGGCATTGGTATATTGTTCACTTGCTGCCCAGCCTGAACTTGAAAGCAACATCATTGCCAGTGCAAATATTATTTTTTTCATTTTGTACTTTTTTTATTTGTTTGCAAATATCGCATACTTTTTTAGTTCCTTACTTGTTTGACTTTATTTTATTATAAATTATTGTCAATGGCTTCTTGGGTTCTATCGATTCCAAAACTCATAAACATCCCCAAAAATATAAATTGACGAGCTGCAGGTATGATGGCTTTACTATATAACTGGCCATTCTGATTTAAATCTTTGGCAGCATAGTTATATCCGTATATCTGCTTAAACCCAAATGGATTATTGATACTGATCACAAAAACAGTAAAGGCTTTATGGATGGTTTTGATATAATTGGCCGAAATGCTCAAATTATGATAGGCAATGGTTTTGTCGCGCATAAACAAATCGGCATTGGCATTTACATCATTAGGGTTTGATGTATTGTAATTAATATAAGGTCGACCGGTTGAAAATGTATAGGTGCCATTGATGCCAAACATTTGCTTGACCCAAAATTTTTTAAACACAAAATTCGCGGTATGAGTTGCTGCAAAATCGGGTTGTACTTGTTTTAAATAATTGAGGTAATTTCTTTTGGTATCAAGCCATGAATAGGAAATCCAAAAGTCGATGCCTTTAATCGATTTTTTATCTCTGTAAAAAAGCTCTATGCCTCTTGCATAACCCTTACCTGTATTTGCAATGCCATTCAACGCGCCAGGCACCGATGTTTTGATAAGAGAGGTATAGTTTTTATAATAGGCTTCCATTCTAAACAATCTGTCTTTGGGTTGATACTGATAATTGACGATATAATGGTCAGCACGCATGTATTGCAGTTGGGTATTTTGAAATAAATAGGATAGTTCAGGCTTTTGATAAAAAAGGCCATATGCTACAGATATCTGACCTCGTCTGTTAAGTTTATAAGCCGCAGAAATACGGGGTGCGATATTAAATTTATTAAGTAAAGATGAGTATTCACCTCTAACGCCAATTTTTCCAGCGATGTCGTTGGTAATATAAATGTCACTTTCGGCAAATACAGCACTTAAGTTTTCATTTAACTGGGTGGGGGCAATATCAATAATTGATACCAAAGGTTGATACTTAACCAATGTTTTTTCTCGGTTGTAAATGTGTTCAACCCCAAAACGAATGGTATTGAGATTGTTGAGACTTTTTTCTAAAACGATTTTCCCCGATGCTAATACATTGCCATTTTTGATACCTAAGTCTTCGCGGTATTTAAACTGACTATCATTCGTCACTACACCATTTTCGAGTATTTTGAGTACAATGTCGTCATGATTGCTACTGATACAAGCTCCTACATTGATTTTCCAGTCTTTTTTGAAAAACTCTTTATAGGAAAAATTAGCATAGACATTTTTATTTTTAATGCCAAATTGGTCTTGATAACGTTTGTTTTCATTTTCATAATCAAGGCTAGTGACATTTTCACGTTGTATATCAATGTTGGTATGATTGAGGTATCCATAAAATTTAAAGATACCCGTTTTCGAAGTTTTGATTCGATAATTTACATCCACTTGGTGTACCGTTGGTGCAGTGTTATATTGCACATTTTGCTTTATCAGCCAAAAGTATGGTGTCAGGTTGGTATAGTTATAACCGATGCCATAAGAGCTTTTTTTATTTTTTGCCAGTTGCTGAAAACTCCCACCAAGACCTACGGAAGAAAGGTTTAGATTGGCAGAAGAACGATCAGGCAAATCGATGGTTTCTAATATGACGGCCGATGATAAGGCTTGTCCATAAAGTGCCGAATAGCTTCCTATGCTAAATACAGTACCTTTAAATATAAATGGACTAAAGCGACCTCTTGCGCCCAAATCGGGTATGGAAGCCGAAAAGGCATTACGAACCCATGTGCCGTCAATAAAAGTTTGCGTTTCGGCTCCCGTGCCACCCCGCACAAACAATCCTTCTCGATCGTTGGTTTGTTGTGCCCCTGGCAATGTTTTCAATGCACCATAGCTATCACCATTGCTTCCTGCTGTGGTCACAATATCTAATGCTTTGAGTACAGTGCCTTTTTTTTCATCACTTGCCTCGAATGAACCTGCACTGATCACAACTGCTTTGAGGTCGTTTATTTTTTCTTTAATAGAAAAATTAACAATGACGTTTTTAGCATTGAGTAATACCTTTTTTTCTTGTGGTACATAGCCAATATAGGTTGCTGTAATGATAACAGAATCTTTTTCGCTGGTTTCAAAACTAAATTCACCTGTTGCATTTGAAGTAGCACCATCATAACTATTTTTAACAGCTATATTGACTCCTATCAAGGCTTCCCCTTTGGTATCTGTGATTTTGCCTTTGATGGTAGTCTGGGCAAAGCTGGTATTTACCATCAGGAGTAATAAATAAAAAATCTTTTTCATTGAGAATATAAAGGGCAAATTTAGATTGATTTTTTAATTCCAATTTAAATATTATAGCCAATACCTTTATTTAAATAAATGGTCAATAAAATTTAATATATCATTACAACAATTTGTCTATTTCATTAATTCGTTTGGTATATTTTATTTGCTAAAAGACATTAATCTATTTTTTTAAATATTCTTCTGTTGTATAGCTTTTATGCACATAGATGTTTTTATTTTTCCCAATCACAAATTCTGATACCCCTGTATGTGATTTGTTTTTAGGATGCCAATCATAGGTATAACCAAGTTGTGTCCATGGGTATTGATTGTAAAGTCCGTTGGCATAATATCTGTCTATTCTGCCTTTATTAAACCATTGAATATAGTCATTGTCTGTTGAGTCTTTCGATGAAAAGCTGCAATTACATTGTTGATCAGTAATTTCTTTATCCGGACATGGTCTAAACAAGTCGACCGGACGGACCCAAAATTCAATAAAAATACAGTTTTGTGCACTAGGCGGTAAACCCAATAGTTGCTTTAGTCTCATGGCTTGATCTTGGACTTTTACATGTTTCATTTTGTTGTACAATTCAGGAACAGCCGTTACCCATGTTTCAAATATGTCTGTATTGTAAAGGCCTTCTGCAGGATAGTAATTTTTTGCCTTCCATGTTAGCATCAATACATAATCTTCCTGATTAATTGTTTTCCAAACAAGCAAAGGATTCTCTTTTGTAATTTCTATTAATTTCCTGGTTTTTTGAGGAGTGGCATACATCGAGTTCTCAATGGCTTTTCTATAATATTGCTCCTGACGTGCAGGGTGGAGGGTATTGCAAGCATTGGCAACAATAACAAGAACGAGAAAAAAGGAATAAATTCGAATCATAGAGGGTAAAAATATGCACACAAAGTAAAAAAATCATGGGATAGATAGGAGCTTCTTTTTTATAAATGTGAAAACCAATTTAAAATGATTGCACGATGTTTGATTTCAGACCGTTTGTTGCATATCCATTTGATTATTCACTTCTGTTAAGGTGTAAACCAAAAAGTCGTTTTCATTTGAAACTGCTCAATCGGAGCTTTCACTTACTTTTAAAATAAAAACGAATGATACCTGTAAATAAAGAAATATCATACTGATTCATATGATATCATTATTAAAAAACAGCAACTTTTATTAAAAAATTGAACTGCATATATAGTTCTTAATGTGACGAATGGCTTGGCATACAGCTATCTTGTGATACAAATACTCGTTTTGCATGCAATTGTGAAATATATTTTATCTTTGGCCGCTTACAGCAACAGGCAAATTTTATATGCAATACAATTATAGAGATATAGAAAAAAAATGGCAGGCAACTTGGCGTGAACAACAATCCTATAAAGTAACAAACGACTTTAGCAAGCCAAAATGTTATGTTTTAGATATGTTTCCTTATCCCTCAGGAACTGGTTTGCATGTGGGTCATCCCTTAGGATATATTGCCAGCGATATTTATGCTCGATATAAAAGATTAAAAGGATTTAATGTACTTCACCCTATGGGGTTTGATGCTTTTGGCTTGCCTGCCGAGCAATTTGCCATTGAAACTGGTCAACATCCTGCTATAACCACTGAAAAGAATATTGCCCGTTATAAAGAGCAACTCAATAATATTGGGTTTTGTTTTGATTGGAGTCGGGAAGTGAAAACCGCTGACCCTGCCTATTATCATTGGACCCAATGGATATTTCTCCAATTATACAATAGCTGGTACAATACAGATACCAATCGGGTAGAACCTATAGAGGGATTAGAAACCCAACTTAAGCAAGCAAATCATGAGATGAGCGAGCAGGCATTGCAACATCAATTGATGCAACATCGATTAGCCTATCGGGCAGAAAGTTATGTAAACTGGTGCGAAGCGCTGGGTACTGTACTTGCAAATGATGAAGTGGTGAATGGGGTATCAGAAAGAGGCGGACATCCTGTAGAAAGAAGATTGATGAGCCAATGGTTTTTGCGTATAACCGTATTTGCCGAACGTTTACTCGAAGGACTTGATCGTGTTGACTTTCCTGACAGTTTAAAAGAAATGCAACGCAATTGGATTGGGAAAAGTGTTGGTGCTGAGCTTGTATTTCAATTAGCAGGAAGTCATAATGGAAATATCAATCATTTAAAGGTGTTTACCACCCGACCCGATACCGTTTTTGGGGTGTCATTTATGGTATTAGCTCCTGAACATGAATATGTGCAAAGCATTACCACCCCTGCACAGCAAGAAGCAGTGAAAGCCTATCAAAAATATGTGACTTCAAGAAGTGAAAGAGAGCGTCTTGCAGAGACCAAAAAAGTAACAGGTGTATTTACAGGGGCTTATGCGATTCACCCATTTACCAAAAAGGAAATTCCCATTTGGATTTCAGAATATGTATTGGCAGGATATGGTACTGGTGCTATTATGGCAGTGCCTTGTGGAGACGAACGTGACTATGCCTTTGCGACCTTTTTCAACTTAGACATACCCAATATTTTTAAAGACATTGATATCAGTGAAAAAGCATACACTGAAAAAAATGCACTGATTGCCCATTCGTCTTTTTTAAATGATTTATCGGTGAAGGAAGCTTCTAAAGTAGCTATTGAACAAATTGAATCCCTGCAAATAGGTACAAGAAAGGTTAATTATAGAATGCGCGATGCAGGCTTTAGCAGACAACGGTATTGGGGAGAGCCTTTTCCTATTCGTTACGATAAGGATGGTATTCCCCGTGCATTATCTAATGAAGAACTGCCACTCCACCTGCCCTATCTGGAAACGTATAGTGCAGGTCCTAACGGTAAAGGGCCTTTAGCCAATGCAAGTGATTGGGTTAACACAGCAGAAGGTGAGCGCGAAACCGATACCATGCCAGGATTTGCCGGTAGTAGTTGGTATTATCTTCGATATATGGACCCACACAATGAAACTACATTTTGCGATAAAAAAATAAGCGATTACTGGAATCAGGTAGACGTATATGTGGGTGGGGCAGAACATGCTGTGGGGCATTTATTATATTCTCGCATGTGGTGTAAAGCCTTATACGATTTAGGTTATATTCATTTTGATGAGCCTTACAAGAAGTTGATCAATCAGGGAATGATACAAGGCAATAGCCGATTGGTCTATAGAATTAAAAATACCAATACGTTTGTTTCTGCCGGTTTAAAAGAGCAATACGAAACCGACACTTTATATGCAGAATATCGTTTTTGCAATGGTTTCGAATTAGATATTCAACAATTTAAAGCTTGGCGTGAGGAATATGCCGATGCAAGCTTTATACTCGAAGAGGGTAAATACATATGTGGTGGCCTTGTGGAAAAAATGAGTAAACGACTATATAATGTAGTGAATCCAGATGATATAATTGAACAATATGGTACGGATACTTTTCGCATGTACGAAATGTTTTTAGGTCCATTGGAAGTGAGTAAACCCTGGGACACCAAAGGTATAGAAGGTGTTCATCGTTTCCTGAAAAAACTATGGCGTTTGTATGTTGATGAATTAACAGGGATTCATATTTCTGCAGAAGAACCTACAAATGATGAATGGAAAATCCTTCATCAAACCATTAAGAAAATTAGTGGAGATATTGAACAATTTGCATTTAATACCTCAGTAAGCCAATTTATGATTGCTGTGAATGAGCTTAGTAGACTCAAATGCAACAAACGTGCAATTTTACAGCCTTTATTAGTCACACTCACACCTTTTGCCCCACATATTGCAGCAGAACTTTGGCAAATGATGGGTAATGATACCTCAATTTTAGATGCACCATTCCCAGCTTTGGAAGAAAAGTATTTAATAGAGAATACCTATAAATACCCTGTTGCCATTCAAGGTAAAGCCAGAACTGAGATGGAATTTGCACTCGATATGTCAGAGGCTGACATTCAAACTGCAGTGTTGGCCAATGAAATTGTCGCAAAATGGATAGAGCATAAACCTGTGAAGAAATTTATATTCGTAAAAGGTAAAATGATCAATGTAGTAGTATAAATTGCTACTAATCATTTTATGTATGATCCTCAATTTTTTTAAAGCATTTATAACATTGATTATTGATTTGATCTATCAATCAGAAATATATGATGTGAAACCTTTGTGAAATACTTGCTACCTATGATTCAAGTTGTATTTTCGCACACACAATGATGCTTCGATTCATTCAGATTTTAATGATTGCTTTAATTACACTCACTACACAGTGGGCTTACGCACAAACCAACATAAAAGGTGAAGTAAGAGATATGGCTAATAATAGTTTGATGGAAAATGTAAATATCAAGAATATTTATACGCAGCAAGGTTTGACGGTACAATCTGATGGACAATTTACCATACCCGTCAAGAAAGGGGAGTTGATTGAGTTTACCAAAGTAGGTTATCAAACAGTTCGTGTACGAATACTCAGTGAAAAGGAACCTGAATTTTACAAAATTATCATGAATAAAGCCCCAATAGAACTTCGAGAAGTAGACATTAGGGGTAAGCCACTTGATTATAAAAAAGACAGTATTCGTTACCGTAAAACCTATGATATTGTGATGCGTAAAGAACATAAAGACGATGTAGATATGCGTAGTATGCCTCTTGCCATGTTAAGCAAAAAGAACAGGCAGGAATGGGCTTTTCAGGAAATGTATGCACAATGGGAGCAAGAAAAATACATCGACTTTGTATTTAATGATAAGTTGGTGAGTCGCATTACTTATTTACAAGACGAAGACCTCAAAACGTTTATGCGTTTGTACAGACCTCAATATGAATTTTTACGAAATGTGTCTGAGTATGAATACCTCGACTATATAAAAAGTTGCTACTACCATTATAAAAAGGCTAAGAAGTAACTCCTTTCTTCATCAAGTATTTTGATTGTTTTGACCAAAATTATTTATTACATAGCCTGAAATAAAGGCTATAATGCCTGAATACATTGATTTTTAGCATAATATCATTTCACTAAATATAATGTGTCGCTGGTATTATTTATAATTGTTTCCAAATTTTTCACTCCAATTAATTTTATCGCCTGCTTGTCCTAAACCAAAGAGTCTGTTTAATGCGAAATTGATCCCTACCTCACTATAAGCCCCAGATATATGATAATAGGATTGGGCAAAATGAATGATAAATTTATTGAGGTATAATCCGCCACCAAAAGAAAATCCTGATAACCCTTTTTTCTCAGTGAGGGCTAGCTCTGATCTGCGGAGGTGATTATAACCCATACTAATTTCAAGACGCTTGCCCAATTGAAGGTCTAAGGCAAATACGAAATGTCTAAATAATTTATCGGCAAAGTAAGTTTTCTTTTTGGTGTCCTGGGTATTGTCATTAAATAAAAGTGTATTGTCTACCTGGTCTGCTGGATTATCATACCGGATGTCCCATTTATACAAATGGTGAGCAAGCATACTTAAAGCAAATGGAGCTTTTTTAAATTTCTTCATAATGCCGATTTGCAAATCGATGGGTAAAGGTTGTGACCCAGTTTGTACATCATATTTTTTTAATTGTACCCCGGCATTTTTAACCACAGCGCCAGCATAAAGCTGGTTATTGGTATCGGCATATACAATACCGATATCTGCAAGCAAGGCAGCCGATTTATTTTCTATAAGGTTTGAATGAGCATATTTCAATGCAACGCCATAACGCCATCTTTCCAAATACGCTCGTGAAGCATTGATCGTAATGGCATAGTCAGCCGCTTTAGCGGTACCGTTTATATTCCCTAAATTATCAGTAAGTTTAAAACTACCATAATCAAGATATTGAATACCCAAACCAAAGGTGGTTTGAATATTTTTTGCATGATGGGCATAATACAAATTGCTGACTTTGGTACCTGCATAATAAATATTGTAGTTGAGCCCCAGTTGTGCATGAAATTCAGGTCGTAATAATGCAGGATTTGCAGTGCTCATCATAATATCTTTTGAGGCGTTTGCCACTGACATCCCACCTACGGCAGTAATATGTGGACTTTGCGCTAAACGCAGGAATTCAAAAATATGCTCTCCACCATTGACTTGTGACGAAGCCATGTAAGACAAAAAACAACCTAAAGACACAAATAAAAATCTCATACTGGAATCTTTAACGAATATTTCCCAAATATATTTTATTTTCAACCAATAATCTTGCTTAGCATTGCTTATTCTGAATTTATTTTATGAGTGCCAACAATAAAATCGTTTTTATTACATTGACATTAGCAGTGATTGTATCCTTGTTTTTTTATGAAAGATACTATGTAACACAGCCTGTCCTTTATCCTGATTTTGGTATCACCATTCCCGCTGGGTATACTACGCATGGCATTGATGTATCGCGTTATCAACGAAAAATAAACTGGGATGAAGTTGTTCAAATGCGCGATAAGGGTCAACGTATTTCGTTTGCCTTTGTGAAGTGTACAGAAGGTACCACCATCATAGATCCTTTTTATAAAAAAAACTGGGAGCAACTTAAAGAAAAACGCCTTTTGAGGGGTTGTTATTTATATTTTCACCCCAATAAAAAAGCAAAACAACAAGCTGAATTTTTTATCAAACATGCTGATTTAGTAACGGGTGACTTACCTCCCGTGATTGATATTGAAGAAACCCATGGAATGAATGCCCAAAAAATACAAGCATCGCTTAAAGAATGCATCGATATTTTAGAAGCTCATTATCATGCAAAGCCTATCATTTATACAGGGGCTGATTTTTATGAACATCATTTACAACAACAATTTGATTCGTATCCTTTATGGGTGGCACATTACGAACAGCCTTCAGCACCCCGTATTCAGCGCGATTGGCTCATATGGCAACACAATTGCAAAGGAAGGGTAAACGGCATCAGGGGTGAGGTCGATTTTAATGTCGTAAATGGTAATCTGACTTTATTGCAAAGTCTATGTCTTTAAAACGAAGTCTATTTTTTAGTCAATTTTCCGCTTTGAATAACTTGATTTGCCTGGCTTATATTAAATAAATAATTTCCACTTGCTAAGGAGCTTACATCAAAGGTATTCAACATGTGATCGATAGCGAAAGTATTTACCTTATGGCCATTCATATCTAAAACCTGAAGTTGATAATGAAGTGGATCATCGGGCTTTAAATTCACATGTAATTCATTTTCTAACACCGTTGGATATACCGCAGCTACTTTTTCTGACAGTAAATATTGTGAAGTACCATTGGGGGCCGAAATCATAATATCATCTACAACCAACCATGAGCCAGCTGTCAAATTAGCAAAGGCAGGAGTTTGGTCAATAATGAAATTAGCACTGGATGAAATGAGCACCCTTAATTTAGTGGTATTAAAAGTAGGATTTTGCATGACAAATGGAATGGTAATTTGAGTGAAATTACTGATTGCACTTCCCAATACCGTATCTGCGATTGACACAATTGAATCAGGTCCGTCTGAATCGTCAATAGCCAAAATGGTAATTTCAGTAGAATCGCCAGCGGCAGGTCCGTTTTTAATCCACATGGTTGCTACATAAGGGTTATAAGTAAATGGAGTGCCACCTGTATAGATAAAAGCACCTGTCAATACATCTACATTGATAATAGAGTTGCTTGCCAAACAGGGCATAGGTCCTGCAGCGATAAATCCATTCAAGGCATCTTGATTTAGCGTAGTTACCCTTAATGCCGTTCCGGTACCGCCATTGCCGGGTATTTCTTTTGACACCTGAGGTACAAAGGTGCCAGTAGGATTTGACAATGCGCCATAATATCCAATTAAGGAATCAGTACCGCCCCATCCATTCGGAATAGTGAGTGATAATAATCCACCATTGTAATTATGCCAATTTTCAAAATTACTAATTTGCTGGGCTTGCATGTAAATGCATGAAACACTCAAGATAAAAAGAAGGAGAATTTTTTTCATAACTGATGTTTTTTTTGTTGATGTATATAATAGCTCGTTTTTTATACTAACTGCGCAAGGCATTCCTGTATAGCTTCAAAGTTAGGGAGTTCACCTGCACTTTCTAATACTTCAGCGTACTGAATATTGCCATCTTTGTCTACAATAAATGCAGCACGTTTTGATACTCCCTGCATTTCAAATGAAAACATTTCATATAGACAGCCATAGTCTTTACAAGCTGTTTTATTAAAATCAGAAAGTAAGGTAAAGTCTAAATTATTTTCTTTTTTAAAACGGTCAAGCACAAATAAAGAATCGACAGATATGCCGATGATTTCTGCATTAAATCCATTGTAAAGGCTCATATGGTCGCGCATATGGCACATTTCTGTGGTGCATGTGCCTGTAAAAGCCAATGGGAAGAAAAGAATAACCACATTTTTCCCTTTATAGTCTGAAAGAGAAATTTTGTTTTTTTCGGTATTAAATAAGGTGAAGTCTGGTGCTTGTTGCCCAATCTGAATGTTCATGTTATTAAATTATTATTCAAAAGTATATCAAGTTCATCTTATTTCCCAAATTTATTCATAAGGTTATTTAAGTTTTTTGATTATTCAATTTCTTTTGTTTAACATTGTAAATATTAATTTCTTACACATTGACAGAGCAACTTGTAAATTTAGAAACCATTAATCCCATTGAATTTTTTGGTGTAAACAACAATAAATTTGACATCCTAAAAAAGAAATTCCCACTTTTGAAAATTCTTTCGCGTGGCTCAATCATCAAGTTGACAGGACAAGCGGATGAAGTGGCCATGGCAAAAGAAAAGATTGGATTGATTGTACAATATCTTGAACGGAATGGTCATTTATCAGAAAATTATTTTTCAAAAATATTGGGAGATGATGATGGCATCATAGACGAAAAAATAGTAGAAGATAGTGGTAATGATATCATAGTATTTGGACAAAACGGTAAAATCATCAAAGCCAAAACCCGTAACCAAAAATTGATGGTACAAATGGCTGAAAAAAATGACATCATTTTTGCTGTAGGACCTGCTGGTACTGGTAAAACCTATACCGCAGTTGCTTTGGCAGTCAGGGCATTGAAAAACAAATCAGTTAAAAAAATTATCCTCACACGTCCAGCTGTGGAAGCAGGGGAGAGTTTAGGTTTTTTGCCTGGCGATTTAAAAGAAAAAATAGATCCCTACCTCAGACCCTTGTATGATGCATTAGATGATATGATACCTGCCGATAAGCTTAATTATTATATGACCAATCGTGTGATAGAAGTGGCACCTTTAGCTTACATGCGTGGACGCACCCTCGACAATGCATATATTATACTTGATGAAGCGCAAAACACCACTGAATTGCAAATCAAAATGTTTTTAACCCGTATAGGACCTTCCGCTAAAGCAATCATTACTGGTGATATGACTCAAATCGACTTACCCAAAAATCAAGTAAGTGGTTTGGGTAGAGCCATTCATATATTGCGAAACATCAATGGCATAGCACATATCGAGCTTGATGGTGAGGATGTGGTGAGACATAGGCTGGTAAAAGAAATCATAAAAGCCTACGATAGAGAACATGTAGAAATTGAAAAAAGAAAGGATGCCCAAACAAAGTAAAGCCTGGTTTATCATCATATATTTTATATGGATTGCAATCATTTCATGTAGCAATGAAACATCAACACAGCTTTTGCCAAAAGATGCTGTTCAATCCGCTGCAAATACTTCAAAGCTTAAAGATAGTGCTAAAGTCTTTTTAACCGATGGATGTATTGTATTGCGAAGGGGCAATGATATCATCAGTGAAATGTTTTCAAAATTAAACCAAACAGATTGTTCCTATTCTCATTGCGGTATTGCTTTTCAGGAAAATGGCAAATGGTTTGTATACCATTCCATTGGGGGTGAAGATAATCCCGACCAGAAAATGAAAAAAGAGCGTTATGAAAATTTTATTTTACCCGCTCAGAATAAAGGATTTGGGATTTGTCAATTGACCCTCAAAAATGCTCAAATCGATAAGCTACATGTAATATTAGATTCCCTTTACAAGAAAAAAATACCATTTGATATGAAATTTGATTTGCAAAGTGACGATAGGTTGTATTGTGCTGAAATGGTGTACAAATCTATTCAACAAGCCACCCAAAATGATTCTTTCTTTCAGATTACCGATCATAAAGGATTCAAATTTGTATCTACAGATAATATTTTTGTCAATAAACAAGCCCAATTACTTTGTCGTATTAACTATTAATCATACTTTTGCAACTTTAAAAAATAAAACTATAAACATGAAAAAAATTATTTTATCAATTGCTGCTATTGCCTTATTAGCAATCACAATAGTAAGCTGCGGAAGTAAAAGCAGTCCAAAAGAAGTTGCTGTAAGCTTTACAAAATCATTAAACAGTATGGATTTTGAAGCAGCAAAAAAATTAGGCACTCCTGAAACAGGAAAAATGCTTGATATGTTGGCTTCTTTCTCAAGTATGATGCCTGATTCATTAAAAGAACAAGCTAAAAATTATAAAATCGAAGCTAAAGACGAAAAAATTGATGGCGATAAAGCAACTGTTACCGTAACAAACGGTGAAAAAGGTGAAGAAAAACTTGACTTAGTGAAAAAAGATGGCAAATGGTTAGTAAACATGAGTAAAGAAGGTATGGGTGCTGGCGAACCAGCAGTTGCACCGGTTGATGGCGAAGTACCAGTAGACGAAGCAATGCCTACTACAGAAGGAAAAGATTCAGTGAAAGTTGAAACAAAATAATCAAGCTCACATATTTTATAAAAAGGCTATCTGTAATGACAGATAGCCTTTTTTCTTTATCATTCATTAATAAGAATCATTTGAAATGAAACTATCTGTTAATATCAATAAAATTGCTACCCTCCGAAATGCTCGTGGTGGTAACAATCCTGATGTAATTAAAGCTGCAACCCATTGCGAAATGTTTGGTGCTGACGGCATTACCGTACATCCCCGTCCTGATGAAAGACATATTCGATACGATGATGTCAGGGCAATCAAAAAGGCAATCACCGTCGAGTTTAATATCGAGGGAAATCCGCTTGAGCAGTCATTTATTGATCTTGTACTGGAGGTAAAACCCACTCAGGTAACCCTGGTACCTGACAGTTCACAACAAATAACCTCAAATCATGGGTGGGATACCCAAAAGCACAAAGTTTTTTTAACTGAAATGGTAGCCTTATTTACTGCTCAGGGTATACGTGTATCCATTTTTGTAGACCCCCATATTGGCATGATTGAACATGCAAAAGAAACAGCAACACATCGTGTGGAATTATATACTGAAATGTATGCCAAGCAATTTATCACACATCCATCAAATGCTATCAGTCAATATGTGCTTGCCGCACAGAGGGCATATGAATTAGGGATTGAACTCAATGCCGGACATGATTTAGATTTACACAATTTAACTTATTTTGCGAAGCATATACCTCATTTAAAGGAGGTTTCTATTGGTCATGCCCTCATCAGTGACGCCCTTTATCTGGGTCTCGAAAATACCATTCAATTATACAAAAGATGTTTGCAATAGCCAATGCCTTGTTTTATTTTTACCAATCATGAATATTGCATATAATCAGTCGCTTTTAGGGTTTAATACATTTCATATCGACGAAATGGCAAGTGAGGTTAGTATCATAGAGGATGAACAACAATTGTTTGAATGCTTGCAATATATCAATAAAAATCAAAAGCCCCTTTTTATCATTGGTGGTGGTAGTAATATATTGCTTACGCATAGAGTAGAAGGTTTGACGATTGTCAATAAAATCAAAGGGATAGAAGTAATACAGGAAACAGATGAATTTGTAGATATTAAAAGTATGTCTGGCGAAAACTGGCATGCATGCGTTCGTTGGTGTGTAGAGAAAAATTATGGGGGACTTGAAAATTTATCCCTGATACCTGGTACAGTAGGTGCAGCTCCAATCCAAAATATTGGTGCCTATGGGGTAGAATTGCAGGAAGTATGTTTATCTGTAGAGGCTATTCATATTCATACCTTACAGAAACGCATATTTCAACATCATGAATGTGCCTTTGGGTACCGTGATAGTGTTTTTAAACAGCAGGAAAAAGGAAACTATTTCATTTTGTCTGTTACGATGCGTTTGCAAAAAAATCCCACATTTAATATCGCTTATGGTGATATTCAAAAAATATTGGCACTTGATTTCAACAATATCCTTTCTATTAAAAATATTTCGGATGCGATTATTAAAATTAGAAAGTCTAAACTTCCCAATCCTGATGAAATAGGGAATGCTGGGAGCTTTTTTAAAAACCCCGTTATTGCAAATGCACAAGCTGAAAGCTTAAAAAATCAATATCCCAATATGCCCATGTATGCCTTCGCTACTGAAACTAAAATACCAGCAGCATGGCTTATAGAACAATGTGGATGGAAGGGTTATCGTAAGGGGAATTATGGGGTGCATACCCTGCAAGCCTTGGTACTTGTGAACTATGCAAATGCCCATGGTCATGATATCGTTGATTTATCTACAAGCATTATAACATCTGTACAACAACGATTTAACATTCAATTAGAGCGTGAGGTTAATATCTGGTAAAAAACAAGTCGCCTAACATTTCATTATGTTTACGGAAACCTAATAAAGCATTCAGCCTACATACTTGGCTTATTTTTGCAAACAATAAAAAAAGATTTATGAATATGATCAAAAAATTTTATTTTAGTATACTGGGTTTGGCTTTCATCATGTGTCTTTTTTCTTTTACGAATATTAAAAAAGTTGCCGAAAATAAATGGAATGGGGTAGCAAGTTATTATCATGCTAAGTTCCATGGCCGAAAAACAGCTACAGGGGAAGTTTTCAGCAATGCTAAAATGACTGCAGCCAACAATTTTTTAAAATTAGGTACACTTGTCAAAGTAACAAATCTAACAAATGGCAAAAGTGTGATTGTAAAAATCAATGATCGGATGAATGCAAACAATCATCGATTGATAGACTTGTCGCAAGCTGCAGCAAAAAAAATAGGTATTGTTCAACAAGGTGTTGGGAATGTATCTATTGAAGTGTTAAGTGCAGCAACTGACTATCTTGCAAATCGCTAATTTTTTAATACCTTGTGAGCATATTCACTGCTATCGCCTACATTATACATCATTATTTATGTTTGGTATGCTACGGTAATAATAATTTGTTTCTTGGTAAACGAATCAATGAATATTGGCTATGTTAAAAAATGAAAATCTTTATGATAAAATATTTTCTTATATTATGGATGTGCATGATTGGTTTGAGCGTGTTGGCTCAACAAAAAACAGGCATCGCTAGTTATTATCATTCAAAATTTGAAGGAAGGAAAACGGCAAGTGGTGAAATTTTTTGTCATAAAAAACTCACGGCTGCATCTAATCATTACAAACTGGGTGAATGGGTAAAAGTGACCAATGTTGAAAATGGGAAATCGGTTTATGTTTTGATCAATGATCGAATGGCAAAAAACAGCAGTCGTTTGATTGATTTAACCCAATGTGCTGCTAATAATTTATGTTTTATGGGTAAAGGACTTTGTAAAGTGAATGTAGAAAGAGTGCCAAATGAGCCAAGTGCTGAACTGACAAACCTTGAAAATCCTATCGACAGTCTGCGACTAAATAAATGATCAAGGAGCGTCAATGCTTGTTTGCAAACCATTGTCGTGATTGATGATTGAAGCATATTTTTGAATTGTTGAATGCCTTCTTCAAGCATGCTATTCAAATTTATGTTATTTTATGGTTGCCTAAACATCTCTTTAAAAACAATCTTATCGTGTTGAATCTCAATAGATAACAATTCATTGCAGTTTATATTTCATTATTTTCAATTAAAAAACTACTTTAGCGCACAGTAATCAGCAAACGATATGCAATACGAAATAAAACAAAGTGGTAAATTTAAATTTGTTCAAGAAGGTAGCGGCGAAAGCCTGGTGCTTTTACATGGGTTATTTGGTGCATTGAGTAACTTTAAAGATTTAGTAGATTTTTTTAAAGAAAAGTATACAGTATATATTCCCATGTTACCTTTATACGACCTGACAAATTTTGACACTTCAGTGTCGGGGCTTGCAAAACATGTCGCAAAGTTTATAGACGCTAAAAAACTAAGCAATGTACATTTATTGGGAAACTCATTAGGAGGTCATATTGCCTTAGTATATTGCCTTGCACATCCCGACAAAGTAAAAACCATTACGCTTACAGGTAGTTCTGGTTTGTTTGAAAATGGGATGGGTGAAACGTATCCTAAAAGAGGTGATAAAGATTATATACGCAAAAAAGTAGAACTTACGTTTTACGATCCTAATTCAGCCACAGATGAGTTGGTAGATGAGGTTTACAATATTGTCAATAACAGACTTAAAGCAGTGAAAATTATTTATCTCGCAAAGTCGGCGATACGTCATCATTTAGGCGAGGAATTAAAAAATGTAAAACAACCCGTTTGTCTTATCTGGGGCAAAAACGACACGATTACCCCTCCCATGGTAGCTGAAGAATTTAAAAAATTACTACCCAATTCTGAATTACACTGGGTTGATAAATGTGGACATGCACCTATGATGGAAGTACCTAAGGAATTCAATATTTTATTGAGCGACTTTTTAAACAAACATGCGTAATGATTATTTTCAAAAATAATCACGCTTTTTACCATTACAATTACTCATTTTTACGTCATAGATAAGAAGTGAATATCAAAAAATTAATATCGTACGACCTACCTGCCTTATCATTAGAAGATAGTGGGGAAAAAGCATTGCATTTGATGAATGAATATCGGGTATTTCATCTGCCATTGGTACAACGTGATAATTATATTGCCTTAATATCAGAAGATGATTTACTGGATTGGGATACCCCTGAAGAACCCTTGTCGCTGGCCGAGTTTTTAACATTTCGACCTGCTATCGCCGAAAATACCCATGCTTTTGAGGCAATGAAAGTTGTCAAAGAATTTAGTTTATCGGTATTGCCGGTGTTAGATCAGCATCAACATTATCTAGGCTTGATTACCATTGATGGCTTGCTCAGTTTTATTGCCGATACCAATGCAGTAAAAGAGCCAGGTGCTATTATTGTGTTAGAAATAGAGCAAAAAAATTATTCGATGTCAGAAATTGCACGAATTTGTGAAAGCAATGATGTGACGATATTATGCAGTTTTGTAAAAACAGTGAATGAAACAGGTTTGCAATGGGTCACTTTAAAATTAAATAAAGCGGATGTGCAGTCCTTAATGGCTACTTTTGAAAGATATAATTATGTGATTGCAGAAGTGTTTGCTTCTGAAAATAATAAAGAAAATCTACAAGAGAACTTTGATATGCTGATGCATTATCTGAATGTATAAAAAAAAAGAAAGCCTTATGCTTTCTTTTCTGTTTTTTGAACAGTTACTTTTTTGGTTTTGCTACTTCTAAATTTACCAAATGATCCTTTGAAAATTTTTCCAGCTTTTGTTTTTTTATCACCTCTTCCCATAATATTTTTTTTTGAACTGCAAATATACACGTAATACTTTAATAAATAGGCATAAAAAAACTGAGAATATTCTCAGTTTTTTTATGAATAATATTGATTAGATATTATTTTTTTGCTTTTGCACTTGCAACTGTTGCACTCAAATCTTTACCAGCTTTGAATTTGGCAACTTTTTTTGCTGCAATTTTAATTTCTTTTCCTGTTTGAGGATTGCGGCCTGTTCGTGCTGCACGTTTAGATACTGAGAAAGTACCAAAACCTACCAATGTCACTTTATCTTCTTTCTTTAAGGCTGCAGCTACTGAGTTGCAAAATGCGTCTAATGCTACGCCTGCTTGTGTTTTTGTGCAATCGGCTGCTTTTGCCATTGCTTCAATTAATTCAGCTTTGTTCATGTTTTTTAATTTTATTGTTTGTAAATAATTATTTAGAGTGCTAAATTACTAAGTTTTATTAGAATCCAAAACATTTTTTTCGCTGAAATGCCTATAAATAAAGGATTTGCACAAATTATTAACAGTTGTTCAAACATTAATTTCTTTCAAAACCCTATAAACATTGGTTTTAGACCTTAAATATGCTTTTTTAAGATGGTTCTAAATGCAATAAAACGATCACCAAATTTATCCATTCCTTTTTGCCTAAGCATGGGTGCAAATGCCTCTATATAAGCTTCGTAACGAGCTATACTGTCTGTAAAATATTGTGCAATAAACGTTTTACTCCCTTCTTCAGTCGGTTCTATTAATTCTAAAAACGAATACGAATCAAACATGCCTGTGGCCACTACTTCTTTCAGGTGTTCTTCCTGCATCCAGGTTAGCCATTCTTGTTCAATGTCAATATCTATTTTGATGGTTACGTTGTATATATACATTTAATTTGTTTTATTTTTTTCAAGAATGAAATCTTCGTTTTTTGCATATTTTTCAATGAAACGAAACATTTATCGGCTCATTTTCATTGACATAATTCTTTGATAACTCTCATCAATTCTTTCTAAGCTAATTTCATGATTTAAAACCATTTTTTTAATGCTTGCATGAATATTGGCTGGGGTATATTGTGTTGCATTTTCGATATTATTACTAAAAATAAAAATATCAACACCCGCTAAAATGCCGAGTCGAATACTTTCCTTTAATCCATAATATTTACTGATGGCATGCATTTGCATATCATCGCTAATGACTACTCCCTGATAACCCATTTCTGTACGCAATAAATCGTTGATGATTTTTTTTGATAAGGTAGCAGGCAATCCTGAAGGGTCAAGTTTTTTGTTGATTAAATGACCTGTCATGATTGCGTTGATATGATTGGAGGCTAATAAATTTTTGTAAGGCAACAATTCTTTTTGAGTCCAGTAGTTACTTACATCGGCTAATCCTTTATGTGAATCGGTGCGACTGTTGCCATGACCCGGAAAATGTTTAACCACAGTTTTAATTCCTTTTGCTGCATGGGCCTCCATGATGAGTGAAGCCATATGGGTTATTTTTGATACATCAGCATCATAACAACGTTGTAACTTTCCTAATACGGGGCAGTTGGGATTGTCCACATCCAGTACAGGGGCAAAATTCATATTGATACCACAACGTTGTAATGCATCGGCGATGGTATTGCCGATTTCAGTAGTATATTCATCATCGTTTTTTAACCCGATTGTTTTTGCCGAAGGCATTTCTTTAAACCCATATTTTGTTTTCAATCGATTTACTTTTCCACCCTCCTGGTCAATAGCAATGATCAATGGAATACTTGCTGCATCTTGTAGCTTGTTGGTAAGTGCAGCTAATTTGGTTTCTGTTTGAAAGGGGTTTAAATTAAATTCAAATAAAAGCACCCCACCCACATAGCGTTTCTGTATGGCATTGATGATAGGCGATTGGTCAGTAACAGCGCTTCCATTCATTCCAATCATGATCATTTGACCTATTTTGATATCCAAACTGTCTGATTGTGAAAAAGAAGGGGTTACAACCCATAAAAAAGAACAAATGAGCAAGATTTTTTTCATGCCACAAAGGTAATCATTGATAGGTGTATTTAATAATACAAGGTGTTATAACAATGACATTTATGCTTGCATCGACCTAAAGAAGAGGATCTCAAACATGATAGGTTACCTTAGTGATTTACAATATATAACTTATTCATCTATTGTGTAATTCGATAAATATTTAGGATACCAACACATGATAAAATTGAGCGATACTATTTAGAATGGTTCTTCGAAATTAGTCAACATATAATATCAACGACACATGAAAGATGGTCCAGTTTTGATTAGCTTAATAAAATGTGTGTGGGCATTATATCTATATTTATCTAACAACTTATTATATACAATTGGTATAAGTTGCAGGTATTGACATGTCTCGTCTGGAGGATACAAACATTGATATAAATATGTTGGTATCTTATTTTTGCGTAGCTGCATGATAGGCTAACTTAAACAAATGTTCGTTGCTTAAGCCTGCTTTTTCACGTGCCGCAGTTTCTGACAAATTGAGTTCTGTTAAACCTACATAATAGCGATACATACTTGCCATTTCTTGCAAGGTATTTTTAAGTGATGATTGATTATGAAGCTGAATCTCTGCAAAGTCTGTGATGTTTTTACGTAAATTTTTGATTTGTTGCAAATAGGGTATAGGTGTTACCTCTTCTACACTAAAACAACTCATATCGTCGGCAATAAGATAATACAAATCGAGACTGCAATTGGCAAATACATATGATTCTGTGCTCACATCTATAATGTATGGTTGCTCTTTGGCAAATAACAATTGATCACTTACTAAAAGCTGAAGCTTTTCGCCCGTGCTTCCGCTAAAACGAAGTAGGTCGTTAAATTTTCTGAATGAAAAAAGCAGGGTTGTATGCATCCATTGTTCTTGTATTTTACATTTGACGTCCATGCTTACTAAGTCGCTGTCGTCAAAAATAATGCGGTGTGCTTTAAATGCACTCATCTTAAAGTCTGTTTGTACGAATGTGTTTTGCATGATATTCATTGTTTTTTTATTGAATACAAATATTTATTCTTGTCTACGTAATGAGTTTATGTAGTAATGATGTATTTTTACTTCACCCTATTTAACCCAATATTATAGACGATGAAAAACAAGTATGCCGTAACGAGATATCGATTAATTGACAATCGCATGACAATGAAGCAAAAACCAGCGCCTTCACTACAAGAAATTGTGGATTATGTGTCAGAAAAGTTAGGTACCTCTGTTTCGGTATCCAGTATTCAAAAAGATATTTATGCCATGCGAAATGATGAGGGATTGGGTTTTTTTGCACCTATCGAATATGATAGTTTCAAAAAAGGGTATGTATATAAAGATCCGAATTATTCGGTAAACAATATTCCTGTGTCGGAAGAAGATTTGCAAGGACTCGAAATTGCAATTGGTATACTAGAGCAATTTAAAGAGCTACCTGCCATTAAACTGTTTGAAGATGCGATCAATAAAATAGCTTCTTCGGTAAAACAAAGTCGGGAAAATAAAATCAACTCCAATATTTTATTGTTAGATCGTCCAAAGAGATACAAAGGCATTGAACATTTATCAGAAATTGTAGATGCCATTCGTCAAAAGCACGAAATGCGTATACAATACCAACCTTTTAATAAAACGGAAGCAAAAAAACATCGGGTACAGCCTTATTTTATCAAAGAATATAATGGCAGAATGTATCTCATTGCGAAAGATATACATCCGACCAAAAAACCGATATTTCTGACATTTGCTTTTGACCGAATGAGTGATGTGCTTAAAATGAATCAGACATTTAATGAAGATGAAATGGATAAAGAAAATTATTTCAATGCAACCATTGGCATTTCGCTTACGGGTGAAAAACCTGAAAAAATCAGTCTGCAGTTTGAACCCACACAGGCTAATTATGTGAAGTCGCAACCTGTTCATCATTCGCAACGTATTGTAAAAGATACCAAAAATCAATTGGTGATAGAACTTGAAGTTGTAGTGAATTATGAGCTGATAGCCATGTTGCTTAGTTTTGGCGAAAAGGTGAAAGTGCTTAAACCGCTTTCATTAGCCCAAAAAATCACAAACATAGCGCAAGCAGTATTGTCAAAATATGATAGCTAAAATTGTATATGCACTGGCTTTTTGTTTATACAATTACAACATGGTTTGGTTCAAGAATAAGACAACAGAGTTTATTTAAGTTTCTCATTTGATTTATGCCTTTCTTTATCGCGTAAGGTTTTTTTTGCCATGTTTTCCTGCATTGCTGTTTCCAGATTTACATCGCATTGATTTGCAATGGCAGTCAACACCCATAGTACATCTGCGATTTCGTCGGCAAGTATTTTGTCTTGCTCATTTTCTTTGTTGCTTTGTTCGCCATATTTTCTGACCATAATCCGCGACATTTCACCTACTTCCTCCATCAAAATGCCTAAATTGGTTAGGGGTGCAAAGTATCGTACACCATGTGTTTGAATCCATTCGTCTACTTGGGTTTGTAGTTCACTGAGTTGCATATTTTATTCTTTATTTTTTGAATCTATGATAATTGTTACGGGGCCATTATTACATAAGTTTACTTGCATGTCTGCACCAAATTGACCAGTTTGAATCGGTTTGTTTAAATCGCTTTCTAATTGAGCGATCATTTTTTTATACAAAGGAATGGCAATATCAGGCTTGGCTGATTGTAAAAACGAAGGTCTGTTTCCTTTTTTAGTCGATGCAAATAATGTAAACTGACTAATCAATAACAAGTCTCCTTGTACCTCTTTCAATGCGAGATTCATCAAACCTTGTGAGTCGTTAAAAATACGCATACTGACTATTTTAGCGCTCAACCATTTTACATCTTCTTCATTGTCGTTGGCTTCAATGCCTAACAATACGACAAAGCCTGTGTTGATAGCACCTACTATTTGATGTTCAATGCTTACAGAGGCTTGTGAAACTCTTTGGATAACAGCACGCATTATTGCTTATTTTTGTTTTTTATTAATGGAGTCAATGACGCACAAATTAAGCATTAAAAAATGAATTTTGATATAAGCAATGAAATTGAAATACGTACCTCCAGAAGTGGGGGCAAAGGTGGGCAAAATGTCAATAAAGTGGAGACCCAAGTAGAGGTTAGATGGAATCTGGAAGCTACAACTATTTTTACTGAAGAAGAAAAATCGTTGCTTAGAGAAAAACTATCGAACCGCTTGACCAAAGATCATATTTTGATTGTAAAATGCAATGAAGATCGTACCCAGCTTTCAAACAAAGAAAAAGCGCTTCATAAAATTCATTTGATTTTAGAAAAGGCCCTCCATCAGAGAGCTGTACGCAAGCCAACCAAAGTGCCTCGAGCGGTAAAAGAAAAACGATTAACCGGAAAAAAAATGCGTAGTGAGGTCAAAAGTTTACGTAAAAAAATTGTTTAACTAGCAATCATTTAGTGTCTATAATTATATTGCAAATTAATTTCTTCGTAAGTTTTTTTGGATACCCGCTATGATATTAAATTCAATCAGGTTGTATTGAATCGAAACCACTTCGCCGATTTCATATTCAATATCCGTTTTGGTTTTGAATAGAGGGAGAGGATAATACCGGCAACTAAAGGTGAGAAAAATACTTCTTTTCGATTCAGTAAAAGTAGAGTTGATTAATGTAGTGCCTAACTCCATAAAGGGTAATACAGTTTGTAAATTAAAATTTTTATAGTTGCCAATGTTATTATACGAAATGCCATTCTGGTTTTTGTAATAGGTTTCTGTTTGTCCATATTTACCTATACCCAGGCTGATAAAAGGCAGGTGAGTCATAAACTCATTATGAATATGAAAGCCTGTTTTTACTTTAAACCAAAACTCGGGTGCCTGCACACCAATTGTATTGCCATTGTTATATTTATAAAAAGGGATATTTCGTACACTAATACCTAATCCACATCCGCCCCAAAAAAGATTTTCACTAAATTTACCATATTCAAATGAATAGGAAGGCAAAAAATGGGTAGTGGTATTTTTAACATTGGGTACTGCCGATTTATATATATTATTGATAAGCCCCAGCTGAAATGATACGCCATGGGTGGGCTGCGCATAAGTCATGAATGATGCAAAAAGGGAAAGAAGGATGAGTAAAATAGCTTGCTTCATAGTTTTATTAACGCATAGGTGAATGAAAAATTATAAAAACTTATCTCCTTTATTTCTTCTGACTTCAGCTACATAATCTTTAATTTGTTGTTCTCTGTTTCGCTCACAAATGAGCAACACATCATCGGTATCAATCACAATAAAATTTTCAAGCCCTTGCAATACCATCAATTTATTTTCAGGTGCTTTTACCATGCATTGCGACGCGTCGATAATCATCACATTTTTGCCATATACTGCATTGCCTAAATAGTCTTTTTCTGAATTGTCGTAAGCGCTGTTCCATGTTCCTAAGTCGCACCAGCCAAAGTAGGAAGGAATTACATAAACCTTTTTGGTTTTTTCCATAATGCCATAATCAATTGATATATTAGTGCATTGCGAATACACTTTTTCAATATCGGCATACTCATCAGGTTGATTATAAGAAGTGACTTGTTGAAACACTTCGTTCATTTCGGGCAAATACAAATCTAATTCCCGAATGATTGATTTTACATTCCAAACAAAAATGCCTGCATTCCATAAGAAGTCGCCGCTACGTACAAAAGTTTCAGCGAGTTCATGTGATGGTTTTTCAGTAAATGTTTTTACTTGATAAAAACTATCAATATTTTTATTTGTGTCGTATTGTATATATCCATAACCTGTATCGGGACGAGTTGGTTTAATGCCTAAAGTCACCAACACTTCGTTTTTGCTTACAAAATCGAGTGCATTGATGATGTCTCTTTCAAATTTTCTTTCATCAAAGATTAAATGATCTGCTGGACTCATGATAATGTTGGCAGATGGATTTAATGCATTTAGTTTGTGGGCTATATATGCCGCACAAGGGGCTGTGTTTTTTCTTGAAGGTTCACTTAAAATATTCTGATCGGTAATTTCAGGGAGTTGTTGTTTTAAGGTAGGAATATAATGTTCATTGGTAATGATAAAGATATTCTCTTTAGGACAGATGTTTTTAAATCGCTCGTAAGTCCATTGTATCAATGATTTGCCAGTACCCAAGATGTCCAAAAACTGTTTGGGATGTTCGTTTCGACTTTCTGGCCAAAATCGGCTTCCGATGCCACCAGCCATAATAGCCACATAATTATTTTTTAAACTCATAAAACCAACTATATTTTTTTTAAACGCTTTGCTGTATATCTACTCTAATCAATTTAACTACGTATGTATGATATTTTTATTGATGTGAGAAGGTATGCATTTTACTTTTGGCTAAAGTACGTTATATTTTATTGCTCATTTCTTTCTGCAGTGTTAAATATTTTTCAAGCCATTCTGTTTCCACGATACGCATGACTGCTTTTTGGGACTTTGTTTTGTCTTTAAAGCCACAAAGATGCAGGGCTCCATGGATAATCACCCGGTATAATTCATGCAGGTAGTTTACATTTTCCTGTTTGGCATTGTCTGTCACTCTTTCGGTACTAATATAAATCTCAGCTTCGATCAGGGGCGATTTCTTTTCGCTCAAATCAAAGGTTATGATATCAGTATAAGTATCGTGCGCCAGGTATTTGCGATTCATTTCAAGTAAAAAGGCATCCGTTACAAATATATATTGCAAGTGGCTCTCTTGTTGGGTATAATGATCAATCAATTGATTGATAAAAGCACCCAATTTTCTTTTTCCTTTGAGTTTTGACTTCACTTCATGATCAGTGAAAAGACAGATGGAAGAGGGGGGCGTAATTTCTTTGTGCATTATGTGGGGGTGCTAAGTTTATAATGTGGCAATAACATGGATTCCACCCTGTACAATATCGCCTATTTGTGCATTGATTTTGGTGCCTATTGGCAAAAATAAATCAACCCTGGATCCAAATTTTATAAATCCAAGTTCTTCATTTTGCTTGGCCTGATCGTTTTGTTTCGAGTACATAACGATACGTCGAGCTACAGCCCCGGCTATTTGACGAATGAGAATTTCTGCTTTGGGTCCTTTCACTACAATCGTACTTCTTTCATTTTCGGTACTCGATTTTGGATGCCAGGCTACCAGGTACTTACCTTTATGGTATTTTACATAGCTCACTACGCCACTCATCGGGTATCTGTTCACATGTACATTGAGGGGAGACATAAAGATGGAAACCTGAATTCTTTTATCTTTAAAATATTCACCTTCGTTGGTTTCTTCAATCACGACTACTTTACCATCGCAGGGCGAAATCACTAAATCGTTGCCAGTTGTAAAAGTGCGGGTAGGAATACGAAAGAACCAAAACACCCAAAACCAGATTAAACCCAATATGAAAATAAGGGGGTAGGCTAAAAATACAGGTAGAAAATGTAAGCAAAGCCAAATGACTGCTGCATAAAGCAGGGAAGCAATGATACAATAAATATGTCCTTCTTTGTGAATACGCATAGCGAAAATTTAAGGCGCGAAAATAGGGCTTTCTCTTTAATGTTTTATGGCAAATTGTATGAAAGCGGACTTATCGTCTATGAATAATCTATTGATGTAATTAATTGATGGTAAACTTGCTGATCTGGCGCCAAATGCAATAAACTATTTTATATAGCAATCCTCAACTTTATCATCAATAATTTTTCAATTCAAAAAAAAATATTACTTTGGTGGATTAAATATATACTATGGATACTACTCAGGTAAAAACAGGACACCCTAAAGGGCTTTATTTTTTATTTTTTACAGAAATGTGGGAACGTTTCAGCTACTATGGTATGCGGGCGATTTTCATATTATTTATGACCCGTATTTTATTATTAAACGACGCCGATGCATCACAGATATACGGAAGTTACACAGGGTTAGTATACTTAACCCCCTTGTTGGGTGGTTATTTATGCGATAAGTTTTTAGGCAACAGAAGAAGTATCGTTATTGGTGGATTGCTCATGGCCTTGGGACAGTTTCTGATGTTTTTAAGTGCTTCAGCTGGAGCTGATGGGGGTGTTACCATGATGTGGGCTGGCTTAACGGCCTTGATCATAGGCAATGGCTTTTTTAAACCGAATATCTCAACCATGGTGGGGCAATTATATCCTGCCAACGACAGAAGAATTGATTCGGCCTTTACCATTTTTTATATGGGGATTAATTTAGGAGCTTTCTTTTCACCTTTAGTTTGTGGTTCAATGGATTTTAAATGGGGCTTTTTAGCTGCCTGTATTGGTATGGTTATCGGCTTGATTACATTTATCATGTTTCAAAAAAAGTACTTGATTTCTGAAGAAGGAAAAGAAATAGGGGTGCCCGTAAAAGCCCTTGATTTAAAAGCTATTTTGATGATAGTTGGATCTATCGGTATTATTTTCTTTATGTTGAATTTTAAACAAATGTTTAAAAGTGACATCGAAATCATCAGTTACTTTATCTATGGTGCTATGATTGTGATGCCCATCATTATATTATCTGATAAAAGCCTTACCAGTACTGAGCGCAAAAGAATCATTGTGATTTTCATACTTGCGTTTTTTGTAATTTTCTTTTGGGGTGCTTTTGAGCAAGCAGGTGCTTCACTTACGCTTTTTGCAGACCGTCAAACCGATCGAATGATTTTTGGTAAAGAAATGCCAGCCTCTTATTTTCAATCGGTGAATCCATTGTCTGTAATTATATTAGCACCGGTTTTTACGATTATTTGGGGCTTTCTTTATGCGCGTAAACTTGAACCATCTTCACCTAAAAAAATGGCCATTGGCTTAGCATTAGTTGCTTTAGGTTATGTGGTGATTGCCATCGCCGTGAAAGGATTAGGAGTAGGCGATAAAGTATCGATGTGGTGGTTGTTTGGTTTATATGTCATACATACGATGGGTGAATTATGTTTATCACCGATAGGCTTATCGATGGTGTCAAAATTAGCACCTTTACGTTTATCTTCTTTGATGATGGGTACTTGGTTTTTGGCCAATGCAGCAGCCAACAAATTTGCAGGTACTTTAAGTGCCTTAATACCACCAAGTGGTGATATTGATCCAAGCAAACCTGTTGAATATCCTTCTTTTTTAGGGTTTCAAATCACCAACTTGTATGAGTTTTTTATGTTGTTTATTATCATGACAGGGGTAGCAGCGGGCATATTGTTTGTTTTAAGCTCATGGTTACAAAAAATGATGAACGAAAAACACAATGAATTTATACCAGACTTAGATCATCAATAATAAAATGATATTCAAAATCATTTGATTTTATCTAAAATCCTCATCGGTTTGATGAGGATTTTTTTTTGGAGGAGGGATATTACATTAAAAATACTGTTCTTCACTATCTTTTATTGTTGTAAAGCATATCCCTTTCAAACCAAGGAAAATTAATTTGAATTTACAGTGTATTAATTTTAAGTTTTACAATTATGATTTGCATAATATACCAGTTTTATATAAATCGCATAATGATAAATGCTGATTGAAAGAATGTTTCATAATATTAAATAAAAAACAATCAAAGGATTAATCCTTATTTCACAACTGTATTATTTAATTTCTTTATATAGTTAAAGGATATTAAGGTGAAAAACTAAGTGATACCAAATACATTGATTAAGCAGTCAAAAAACGTATCGGTAAAATGCCTATAATCATTGCATTAAATCTATGCACAATTGGTCTATCTTTAATATGTGGTTGGATTAAATGATTGTTTTACTTTTTTAAATGCTTTGTCAGGTCAAAATTAAAGTTTGCATTTAAGATGAGACCCCTATTATTTTGAAAAACATATTGCCCGCTAATTTGTCGGCCAAATTGTATTGTTTGGGTTAAGTAACCTGCTTCAATACCAGCATTTTTATTAAAGTTATAACCCAATAATATTCCTAATCGATTTTGGTCAAAAATATTGATGTTTACATTTTGCCCAAACCCAATAAATATTTCATCGTAAAAGGCTATATATGGTGTTTTGTACTTGATTTCTTTGCCTTTTAAAGGAGCCTTAATCCTTACCATATATCTGGCTCGGTTTGTCAATAAAAATTCATCTTCGACTGAAACACTTGAAGAGCTATATTTTCCAATATATCTTTGCTCCAGCATAAAACGATGAGCAAATTCTATTCTACCTTCTTTATGAGAAAGTTGCACCATTTCAAAAATTCTATGTTCTGTAAAATCTCTCCCTAATGCATTAATTGAATATTCTCCATAAGGAAATGTTTCTATCCATGCATAACCTGCCCTAAATAGTACCCTAGGATTTGGATTGTAATTTACCCCAAGTCGGAGAAGGCTTTGTTGCCAATCAGTAATGATGTTATTTCGACGCCATTGGTATTCGGTGTGCAGACTAAATTTTGGATATATTTTATAAGTGCCGAAATAATTGTACCATCCAATATTATTATTTGTATTGATTCGATTTTTTTGTCCAAAAGCATTGTGGATACTCATTAAAAAAAAAGTTGTAAATAAAATTAACAAGTATTTTTTAATCATTTTTTTTAAATTATTTACGTTGAGTAAAAGTTATTCATCTGATTCTTTTGATAGTGTTGATTAATGCAAAGTCTTCCAAAATCTCCACTGAGGTTTGTACAAAGCACATAAGCAGTGGTGGCAAATATAGAAAAAAATGTATCGCATTGATTCATAGCCCTTAAAGATATTGTTGATGATCGATTCGTTTCCGATGGCATTGTTTTTACCATTTAATCTGGATTTGTAATCGCATACTACTACCGTGTTTTTTTACCCTTACATTGTAACACAATTAAAAATCACTTTTACTTTTGTAAAATACCAGAACGGAAGTGTGTTTTTAATTGGGGTGTTTATAATGTATCATTGGTATTGTACAATGATGTAGGTGCTTCGTCATCAACATATGCTAAAAGATCACCAGGCTGACAAGCTAATACTTTACAAAGGGTCTCCAAGGTGCTAAATCGTATAGCCTTTGCTTTTCCTGTTTTTAAGATTGAAAGATTTGATAAGGTCAATCCCACTTTGTCGGAAAGTTCATTCAAAGACATTTTTCTTTTTGCCATTACAACATCTAAATTTACTATAATTGCCATAATCTATACCGTTAAATCGTTTTCGTTTTGAATATCTACCCCTTTTTTAAATATTGTTGCTATAATATAAATGACAGCCCCCATTAGTATAAATGCCTGACTGTCTGTCCAAAATTGGTTTAATTGATCGGTTTCATAACCATGTTGCATCATATTTCTGGCAAACGCCCTACCAATATAACTCAATAAGCCAATGGAAAGGGTGAAGTAGCTCATTTGTAAAATTTGGTTTGAAACAAACGTGTTGAATGGTTTTGTCAAATCCAATTTATGCATGAGCATTACAACTACGTAAAAAAGATAGGCTTTTAACATCGAAATGGAGAGAATAAAGCTATAAATTCCGAAAAACCCCCATTTGCTGTCTGTATACATTTTATATAAGTCCAGCTTTTGATAAAGCTTATGAACAAATTCAGGTTTATACAAACTGAAAATGAAATTTACGATTAATGCGCCGGCTTCAATGCATAAGCCGACAAAAATCATCCAAGCCACAATATGTAAGCCTTGAAATACGAAGTTGTTTGTTTTTGCTGTCATGGGTAAACATTTAATTGATTGGGCAAAAATAATAAATATTTATTAATAAACAATAAATTATTATTTTTTATCAAATAATTTTAAAGAAATAAAACATTCTTAGTTTACATATTGGACATAGCAATTATTTTGTGATTTCATCTTAAGAAAGCAGTATTTATTAAATTTATATAACTGCTTGTTGCTACAAACACTTACTTTGAAGTGTTGTACAATGAGGATGTCAATTTGCCTGTAGCATTTTTTTATTACAAAATATAACATCAATTTATTGTGTGTTGCTAGGGTTTAAAGGAATTGTTGATCATAAATAACCCTGTATATATTAATATAAAATCTTATGTTTGTAAAAACAAAATGATACTTATGATTAAAACAATTACTTCAACAATTTTTTTACTGATGTTATTTGGTGGCTCATATGCCCAAATAAATGTATTTCCCAATACAACAAATTTTGAGCTGGAGGGTTTATGTGGCACTAATTGTAATGGAACTTGTAACTTTACGGGTGTTTGGCGTAATGGCGATCAATTTGGTTTTGTGCAAGCAGGTACTGATTGGTTGGCCGAAAATGGCCCTACGCCATCTACTGCTACAGGACCGGATATAGATCATACTTTAGGCACCGCTTTAGGCAACTATGCTTATGTAGAAACATCAGGCTGTAACAATACTACTGCTCACCTGGTAAGTGATGTATATGATTTTTCTGCTTTATCGGCTCCCAAAATTTCATTTTGGTATCACATGCTTGGTGCTACCATGGGAACGATGAGTTTGGATGTGGATAGCTCTGGATTAGGAAATTGGGATTTGAATATTGTTCCAAGTTGGACAGACAATATTGATTTATGGAAATTAAAAGAAATCTCCTTGATTGCTTATGCAGGAAAACCAAATGTTCGTATTCGCATTCGTGCAAATACCGGGACAAGTTTTACCTCTGATATGGCCGTAGATGATATTACAGTGTTTGAACCCCTTCAATATGATTTGACACATGCTTCAGTAATAGCAGGTGGAGGCTGTGGTAATAGTAATTTAACGCCAGTAGTTATTCAATTAGTCAATACAGGTGTTGATACGATTGATGTAGGCACTTCTATACCGGTTTCTTTCAAAATTGGCGTCAACGTAGTAACAGATACCATCATTACGGCAGTACCTTATTTAGCAAACGATACATTCTCTTATACATTTGTAAATGGATTTGCTGATTTATCTGGCCCTGGAGCTGTTGTCGTTGATTCATGGGTTAATTGGGACCTATTGCCTTCAAATGATTCTTCTACAGTTACTACGCAAGGTATTCCAGTTATCAGTACATTTCCCTATTTCGAAAATTTTGAAAGTGGGCAAAATGGATGGGTTATAAACAATGGCGGAAATGGAACCTGGGCTTATGGTACGCCTGCCAAGACAACCATTAATACCGCCGGTTCTGGCGTTAATAGTTTTGTAACTGGTGGTTTGCTAACTGGGTTTTACAATAACAATGATATTTCGTATGTACAAGGCCCATGCTTTGATTTTACAAATATTTGTGATCCTGTGATTTCTTTAAAAGTATGGTGGAATGCCGAATTTTCATGGGATGGAATGAATGTTACTTATTCAACAGACGGAGGAACGAATTGGAATTTAGTTGGCGATTTTGGCGACCCGAATAATTGGTATACCGATAATACGATTGTTGGCGCACCGGGTGGAAGCCAATCAGGTTGGTCTGGTAGAATATCAACTGCTAATGGTTCTGCCGGATGGGTAACTGCCCGTCACCGAATTGTTGGCACTGGTGGAAATCCAAATGTGAAAATTAGAATAAACTTCGGGTCAGATGGTTCTGTCACTGACGATGGTGTAGCCTTTGATGACATTAAAATTTATAACTCTATGGATTTAGGTCCTGACCAATTAGTTTGTGGTCCTGCAATTGTTCCCTTAGATGCTTACGAAGGAAATCCCACAGCTACATACAGTTGGTCAAATGGAGCTATTACGGCTTCTACTACGGTGGATTCAACAAATACTTATGTTGTTACCATGACTGATGGAGCTTGTGTTGTATCAGATAGTATTTATGTGTTGATTACAAACCCTAACACTCAAGTTAACTTAGGAAATGATACATCACTTTGCGTGGGTTCATTGTTGTTATTAGATGCAGGCAATTGGCCGCAATCATCTTATGTATGGTCAAATGCAAGTACTGATCGTACTATAACAGTGGCTACATCTTCAAGTTACTATGTTGCTGTAACAAATATTTGCGGTACTTACAATGATACCATCAATGTACTCTTCACCGAGCCTACAGTATCAGCAAGTGCAACACCTAGCACTACCTGCAACAATACATCTGTATTGCCAACAGGTAGTGGCGCAATGAGCTATACTTGGAGTGGTGGTTTAGTTGATGGCTTGCCTTTTATTGCCACTGCAACAGATACATACACTGTAACGGGTACAGATGGAAATAGTTGTACGGCTACAAGCAGTGTAACCGTTACTGTAAATCCTTCTTCTGGAAATCTTGCACCAAGCACGAGCAATCATACACAAACACATGGTGATGATTTTAACATCAACTATTATGATGGTAGTTGTAATCTGATTGCTTCTGTTGATGACGGTAATGGAGGTAATGTATTGGGATTAACAACAACTACAGTTAATGTGGAGGCTACAGCAAACTTCCACAATGGTCAACCATTTGTAAGACGAAGGTATCAAATAACACCAAACAGCAATGGGTCTGCTGATGTAGTATTGTATATCAACCAAAGTGATTTTGATGATTATAATAATGTTTTATTGCCTCCATATCAACCACTCCCTACATCGGGTAGCAATCTGGATCCGAATATTCCAAATATCCGTATCACAAAAAATGATGATGCTGGTTTAGGCAATAATCCAATTGTGATTACACCAACTGTAAACTGGAATGGCAACTATTGGGAATTAAGTTTCAATACACCTTCTTTCAGTCAGTTTCGTATACATGGAGCAAACGCAAACAATGCGCCTTTGCCGATGGTATTAAAAAGCTTCGATGGTAAAAAACTTGTCTCAAGCGATGAATTGACATGGACTACCAACAGCGAATCAAACAATGCCTATTTCAATCTACAACACAGTACAGATGGAGTAAACTTTGAGACCATTGCCAAAGTAAACAGCAAAGCGATCAATGGCAACAGTTCAACGGATTTGCATTATCATGCAGTGAATAATCATCCTGTATTAGGACATAACTACTATCGTCTGCAACAGGTAGATATCGACAACAAATCAAGTATGCATGCTAAAATGGTTGACCTAATCTGGGGAGCGAATGGCAGCACAGTGAATATCTATCCAAACCCTACACGCGATATGTTGAACATTGATCTATACACAAGTACCGAAATGAATACTACAGTGAAAGTACTTGATATGAGCGGTCGTATCATCAAACTAGTACAGGTTAAATCGGTAGCTGGTATGAACAATATTGCGATCAGTTTGGGTGAATTTACTTCAGGTTTATATACCATTCAGGTGTATGAAAACAACAAATTGATGCAAACCAGTAAGGTAAGAAAAAACAATTAGTGTTTTAGAAATGCAATTCATATGAAGTATTTCTAAAAATATAGAAAGACGCTAACAGAAACCGCCTATCAGCAATGATGGGCGGTTTTTTTTAAAAGCAAAATATAAACTTATCACTTACTTTATACTACCGATGCGAAAAAATGAATAGTCTGATATTCGTTTTAACTGAAGGGTGTAATTAGTATTTCAATCGGCATTTACTATTGTAAGATTTTGAAAATATTGACATATTTTATAAATCACATTGGTATTATACCAAAAGTATTTATTAAGGAATACATATTGTATTTAATACATAGTCTGTAAAATATCGGTATAATACCCATACACATTACATTTAAGCTAATGACAAATGGACTATCTTTAATGTGTCGTTGGTATCATCTGAAAAATATCGCTAAAATACTTTCAGAGATTGAATATAAGGATGCAATCATTTGACTAACAATAATGAGTCGTTGGTATTGCATCACAACAAAATGAACCGATGTATGCATGCCCCTGAAGCCTGTCCCGAATTTACTTCGCGGTAAAGTGGTGTGAGAAGGGCACATCGTAAGTAAAAGCTATTGAGGTCGTCTAATCGATGGGGTGGTAGGGCCATGAATCATTTCACCCTATAAAATATTGTTTGATCGTTTTTTAAATTCTTTATTTCATCTTCATGGGTTGAAATTAGTTCGGAGTAACCTTGCAAAGTAAAGTGGAAAGCTTCATGATTGTTATATTCCACATTCCCTTCGCCAATAGTTTTACCCATAAAATGAGTTTCATATTTCCCATTTGAATAAATAATAATTTCTTTTCCATCTTTATCAGAATATTTCCCAACAGAATTTCTCTTGTATTTCCAGAAAGCAATTGACGGAATAATAAAAATGAAAGTCAACGAAATCAATATCAAAACAATTCCAGGAATCCTTATTCTCTTTTTTATCAATAATATTAATCCCAATCCTAAGATAATGAAGAAGATTATATTTGCGTTTTCTCCCATGTCTGTTTAAATAGCGTTTGGTAAATGTACAAATGATAACTAAAGAATCAAATGTTTGAAAAGCTACAAAACAGGCATTGTTAATTAGCTGCTGAGCAATTTTCTATTATTGCTTAACAGGGCAAGTCGAAATTCCAAAAATTGCATACAATGGACAAAAGCTAATAATACTTGTCAAGGTAAACACACCTGATAAAACAAGTAATATTATTCCAACTGTTCCACCAACAACGTTAGTAAAATAAAGTGTAACCATAATTGCCGAGATTATTATTCTAATTAATCTGTCGGCAGAAGACATGTTCTTTTTCATTTTTTATTTGTTTTTATTTGTTTAAAATATTTATGATTAATACAATAGCAGATACGATTGCAATGCACAATATGCACATCAGCATAAATTTGTAAATTGTTTTCATCTTCTGCATTTGTAAAACAAAGGTCTGTAAAGTAAAATACCTGTGCAGTGACTAAAGTCACTAAGGTTTGTACAACTCAATACTGTCGTGGTATTGCTTAAGGATATTTTGTCTTTCAAGTTTCTTCACCAGTCTGCTAATGACTTCTCTGGCAGTACCTAGGTCATTTGAGATTTCTTTATGTGATATTTTAATAGGATTTTTACCTGTTACACTCACTTTTTCTGATAAATAATCCAACAATCTCTTATCCAGCTTGTGATAAAGCATTTGGTGAATGGTGTCAACCAGTTCAGAATATCTCAAGTCATATTGCTGATAAAACAACATATTGATTGTTGGGAATTCGATAACCCATTTTGCTATCTTGTCTGAAGGTATAAGTAAAACAGTACTTTCTTCCTCTGTAATTGCAAATATTTTGCTTTTGCCATTATTAATACAAGAAGAGAAAGACATTATACAACTCTGATCAGGTTTTATGTAATAGAGCAAAAGTTCCTTTTCCTCAAATTGGGTATATACTTTTACAAGTCCACTCAATACAATTGGAATATACTTGACATACTGTCCTTCTCTGACTAATTCAATGTTGGTAGGAAGGCTTTTGATAACTGAAACGTCTAACAATTTCGCTATGAGATCTTTGCCTAAAAAGCTAAACTTTTTCTCTATGTTGTAATGGTCTGTCATTGGGGATTGCTTGGCAGCTAGCGATTTGCATGTATTACGACGGCTCCTAAACAGCTGTTACAAACCGCAAACCTATCACAAACTTAAAAGAAAAAACTGAACTTTCAAATTTACACTGAACCAGCAACTAGCAAAACATGCTGTTATGAGGTCATTTTTCTTTTCGTGCTTGGGTTTGTAATACTTTATTAGCATTATAAAACTTATCAGGTATAAAAGTCTTTGTGCAATGCCTTGCTTATTTTTCAACAGACCAAATAAGACAGAAAGTCCTATAACAAGAATAAAAAAAGCCAGATGAATATATATAAAAAAATACAGTTCCATAATTTCTTTTATATACGCGTGATATTTCAATAGCCCTTTCATATTTATAATTAATATCATTTCCTGTGAACTTTAAATCAACTTCTTCAAATCCTTTGGTCTTTAAAATTTCAAGCGCTGTTTTTCTTATACTATCATCATAACCATATTGTTTATAGTTCTTTACAACATCGGTCAATTTTAAATTGTCAAGTTTAATTTAAACGTTCAATTAATTCTGCCATAATCTCTTTCTTTATTTGATCGGTGTCAACTGCTGATGGCATATGCAATTGGCGATATTAAAAGTACTCTATTTAGTTCAAGAATTCAATTGATCATTAAAGGAAAGATGTTCAGCCTTTGCATTTCACATCCTTAGCGAAATTGCAACATATTGTGTGCAGCTTTCTAAAGCCGAACGTTATTCTGAGAACATTTTTTTTGTCGCATGATCAATATTAAAGTATAACTGTTTTTCACCATCCTTTAAATTCATACTCAATATATCACAAAAATATACATTCACATCCTCACCGGATCCCATCATTCCAATTGAGTTACCCCAAACATATTTAATCAATATCTGGCCGTCTCTTGGTCCTAAAACAAAATATGGATTCATACTTGATCCATCCCCACTCCAAATGATTGATTGAATTATTTTCAAAGATTTTTCTTTACTATATGATTTATCCTCCCTATTTAATTTCATAAACGCAAAACCTTTTTCCATTAATGCCGTGAAGTTTATGGGATTTGTTTTGAGTAGCTCATCACATTGTTCAATGGCTTTTGTGTATTCCTTACTGGATATTAATTTTTGAATAGCCCTTTCCTTATCAATTGTTTTATATGGTTTATAGTTTTTATCGGCTGTAAATCCGATTTGTAATGCAATTATTTCCTTGTTTGATAAGCTTGGGTCATTCTTATTGAAACGTTCAAGAAGTTTTGAAAAATGGTATGAATTTGATTTGTCCATGCTTTTCTTAAGAATATCTTTGAACTCTTTATGATAGTTGAAATTTTGACCAAATACATTATTCCCAATTGTAAATAGTGTAATAGTCAAAAAGGGTATTAAAAAAAAGTGATTCATTTTCATAATTATTTGTTTTAATAGATTAAGCGATTGCACACAAGGGCTGAAGCTATGGCAGGTATGAGAATACATCGTAGTTCAACTGTCAACCAGCATAAAAGTATGTAAAGATTTATAATATTTCAAGATACATGCTTGTCTGCATTTGCTGTAGTGTTTATGAATGTATGCTTATTTTTTTAGTTTAAACTTTTCAAACTTTTCTCCATTTTGTTTGTAAATACCATCATTGTCGCTTGCTAACCAAAGAATACCATTTTTGTCTTGGTAGATTGAAACAAGTAAAACCACCTCTTTCCCATTATTGATTTTAAAGCTTGATAATGTTTTGCCATCATACTTCCAGACAATACCTCCATATGTTGTCATCCATAAATTACCATCTTTAGCTACTATTCCCGAATTGAAATAATTAGGTTTATCTTTTTCAATCCCCTTTATTTTTTCATATTTAAGATTGTCAGATTCAATTTTATATTTGCTTATAAATTTACTCAACCAAAAATACCCATCTTTGTCTTGAATTATTGAACGTACACCAGGAGCTGTTTCATCTGGGAGGATTGAAAGTTCTTTTTCATCGAACCACAAAAACGATTTTCCATCGTATCGGAAAGCACCTGCTACAAAGGTTCCAAACCAAATATTTCCGTCTTTGTCTTTATTTACACCATAAACTGAATAAGAATTATTGCTATTAAAAGGACTGATTAACGTGTCAATGCTAAACGCTTTTTTTAAATCTTTTCGTGGCAATTGTAATTCAAAAAGAGAATTGCCATCATACCGATATACATCGTTCGCATTGTAACCAAACCACAAGTCATTCGTATCAAGTTTCCATTGCTTTGGAGACGATTTGTTTGCCTTTAACGTAGTGAATTGCTTTCCATCAAATTTGCTTATGCCTTCTGGTGTTTCTATGTATATATTTCCGTTTTTATCTTCCTGAATACCACGTATTGAATCGTTCACTAATCCATCTGTTGTTGTAAATTGTTTCATCTCATTTTCGTCTAAATAATAGACACCTCTTCCATTACTCCCAAACCAATATTTTCCTTTAGAGTCTTGAAATATTCTCCAAATTTGATTATCGAATTCAGAAACTTCTTTGCCAATTGCTATCGTTTCTTTTTCGGTGTGCTTGTGCCCAGTTTTCTCTTGCCCAATGCACGAATGGAAGTTACTTAATATAAAAATTAGTAAGATTATTTTTACTGAGTTAATGGTCATTTTCTGTTTTTTAAAGTTCGTTATTATAGTTCTGACAAAGGGTTAGCCGCTACAGGAAATAAACGATTTCGAAGCACTACACTGTCTGACAGCAGCAATCTTGATACGAAGCGCAAGTGTTTATTTAAACACTGAACTGCCCATTTCATGATGGTGCTGTTGTTTGTTCGGCTTTTTTTAATTTAGGTTTCTATATTCTACTGGTGTCTGTCCTGTTTTTTGTTTAAAGAGTTTGCTAAAATATTGTGGATATTCAAAACCTAAGGAATAAGCAATTTCACTTACAGAATTGTCGCTGTTCTGTAAAATATTTTTGGCTTCTTCAATGAGGTAGTAATGTATTTGGTCTTGTGCATTCATCCCTGTTTCTTTCTTCAGTAAGTCGCTTAAATAACTGGCTGATAAATGTACATGATCTGCTAAATATTTTACTGTAGGTAATCCCTTTTCTTTTTGTTTATCTGACTTGAAATAACCCTTCAGTAAATTTTCAATTTGTGAAACCGTATTTGAGTTATTGTTTTTACGAGTGATAAATTGTCGTCCGTAATAACGTAAACAATAGTTTAGTAATAGTTCAATATTCGTTACAATTAAGTTTTGGCTGTGATTGTCAATATTCTCTTGTAATTCGGTTTCAATTTTTTGTACACATTCGTACAAGATTTGCTTTTCTTTATCAGATAAATGGAGTGCTTCTGATGTTTCGTAAGAAAAAAAAGTGTAATCATTCATTTTATTACCAAGCGACGTGCCACGTATTAAGTCAGGATGAAAGAACAAACCCCAACCCATCATATCATCTTTCTTTTCAACTTCGTTATCCATTGTCAACACTTGTTTTGGTGCAATGCAAATTAAACTGCCTTCTTGAAAATCGTACGTTTGTCTGCCATAACGCAATTTATTGGCACAATTGTTTTTAAACATAATCGAATAGAAGTCAGCAATTATCCTGGTACCATCTTCTATATAGTCATCAGCCTTGCTAAAATCTACTACAGCAACTAAAGGATGATTGGTTTTACTTTTAACAAAGTTATTAATGTCTGAAATGTTATGTAATTGAATAATTGGATTCATATTATACTTGGCTCATTACAATTTTATCAAATATTTTATCTCCTAAATAGATTCTCAACCAAACCATTGGTTTTGCCCACATACCAACCCTATATCTTGTTTTAGGTTTAAGTTCATTTACAATTTTAGATATAGTTTTTGAGATTACAGTCGTTTTTGAACCCTGACCGCTTTCGTACATTTTTTTTGTAGCAGTTACAAGTTTGTTTGTAAGTGAGGCGTAAGCACCTTTAGATGAAAATTTACTGATGTTTTTAAGCATCACTTCTGCGAACTCAGTGACAATTATTCCAGGCTCAAGAATCACTACGTTTATATTAAATTGTTTTAGTTCTAATCTCAGGCAATCGCTAAAACCTTCAAGAGCATGTTTACTGGCATGATACCATGCGCCCATTGGGGTATACATTTTTCCACCCATTGAAGATGTATTAATGATAGTACCGGCATTAGCTTTACGCATAAAAGGAAGAACCTTTTGCGTAATAGCTGCCAACCCAAACAAATTTACTTCAAATTGTTGTCTGGCTTCTACAACAGGAATGTCTTCAACTGAACCATACAGTCCATAGCCTGCATTGTTCCAAAGCACATCAATTTTGCCTTCCTGCTGAATGATTGTGTCCACCACATGTTGAATGTCGCTTTCTACAGTAACATCCATTTGAATTGGATGTCCTCCAATGCTCTTTAAGTCCTGCATCTGTTCAATGCGTCTTGCAACAGTATAAACAGTGTGCCCTTGCTGGATGAGTGCTTTTGCTGATTCTTTACCCATTCCAGAACTTGCACCTGTGATTAAAATTACCTTCTTGTTCATTTTTTAATATTTAAAGTTAATGTGCAAATGTCAGTCTAATGAGTAGTTGTCAGTTCATACAAATTCAAGGTTTTTGTATACTTTTTACGGATTGTGGACTTTTAAACTGTCGCATAACAGTTGTGAATTTGGATAGTAGCAGATTCAAAGGTACTTCGCTTTGATTTAGCATCAAAAATCAATAAAGAAATAATGTTTAACACCTGCACTCCGTTTTATTGTACAAATTTGGTGTTATGCCTGGTGCTGACATCTTATTTATCCTCTTTGCTAAATGCTATGTCTATTTCAAAAACAGGTTTAGAACCATCAGCAGGTATAAAAGATATAGACGATATCGCAACTCGATAGTATGGATCAAAACTATCGAAAATTTTTCCGATGCATTTTTGTGTTCCTTTTTGATTGCCTTTTGAGTATGCCGTCTCCCATTTGTCATCCTTTATTGAACTTGTGTCTGTGAAAATGGGATGAACCAAATTTAATAATCTTTCATACTCCATGTAAACACTTTCCTTATTGGAATAGAAATATTGACATTCTAAAATCATAGGATGTTTAGTAGAGTCTTCTTGTCCCCCTTTTTCAGTAGTTAGCGCAGCATTACCATATATCAACATAATTTGAATTGAGTCAGGTTCTGCATTTAAAATGCCTTTGTCTACTGTGATACCTTTGAAAAAGGTCAAGGGTTTAAAGTTATTGAAAGTAGTGTCTGTTAAAATAAATTTCTTATCATTTACAATTACCTCACGAAGGTCTAAACGGGATTTTTCGAGAGGAAGGTTGTAAAAAATATTTTCGATAATGGGATGAACTTTTTCAATTCTCATGGTGTCAGCCATTTGACTTGTTTCCCTGGTTTGTAGATTTTCAATCTCATAGTTACAAGCTATCATCCCGAAAACTGCTGTCAAGGACGTTATAGTTATAATTAATAGTGTTTTCTTCATTTTTTTTATAGTCTTTTACTTCACTTCTGTTTTAACCTTATTTTCAAAATAGTCAATTCGTTTAAATTTAGCACTTTAGCCCGCATTACGCTAATACAATGTTGTTGTTAGATATTATTTCTTTTTCCACACAATGAAATGTGTGCTCTCGATTGGGAAAATTGACATTCCCATAGTTAAAATATTTTTGTTTTTCATAAAAATCAATAACTCTTTTGTTTTGACTGTAAGCATCTAATCCTATTGAAGAGTAGTTGTTTTAAACAGCAAAATTTTCTGCAAAATCCATTAATTTTCTTGCATTGCCTTTTCATTGATACTTTGGGTCAATTACCAATCTGTGAATTGCCAATACTTTTGAGTGGTCAAATTTCCAATTTATGGTTTCGTATTTATTTTTTTGCTCTTCACTTATATTAATAGCACCAATAATTTCTTTTCTATTTTTCAGAACGAAAAGGATACCTTTTTTTAAATCATTTTCAATTATTGCTCGAGTGGGATAATTGTCATTCCATTGGTAAATTCCGTTTTTCTCTAAATCATTTTTTCCGTTCAAGTAGATTTGAAACAGTTGCTTGATCTTTGATAAGTTCTCATTTTAAATTTTTACTTGTAGTGTTTCAGTTTGTTTTGTATTTGTGTCATAAATTATAAGTCCCTGATTATTGTCATCAAGTTGTGCAATTAAATCACCATTTTTGCTCCATACGGCACTTTGTCCAACACTCATGAAGTTGTCGCAATATCCAACACAATTTGACATTAAAACGGGCGTGTTAAACTCGTTTGCAATTTTAGAAAAATGCCTGTAAGCTTGTTCAATACCCCCTTTAGGCTTAGCTACACTAGCAATGTATATTTCAGCTCCTTGATTTTTGGCATTTATGAAATGTTCTCTTTGCAATGTTTCATAGCAAATTCCTATGGCAATTTTTGTTTCATTGATGTTCAAAATAGTTTGATTATTTCCAGAAACAAAATAAGGTAGTTCGTCTGAATGAAGCATTTGTTTGGAATAAGCGATTCTTTCCTTTTTATGCTGAAAAATAAGCATACTGATATTTATTCCGTCAATTGCTTTTGTGGGCATGCCAATTCCGATTGTTATTTGATTTAAGTCAGATAAATCTTGGAATGGATCAAAAATATTGCTTTTTATTTCTGTTGCTAATTCATTAGCTAAATCAGGTTCATAGCTGGTAATTGACAATTCTGGAAATATTATCAAGTCAGCATTTAATTTGATTGCACGTTCAACAAATTGCAGGTGGTTTTCAAAATTCCTTTGCACATTTCCTTTTTCTGATGTTGTTTGTGCTATGCAAATTTTCATTTCTTGAATAAGGTTGGTTTTTATTGTTTAGAACGTTTAGCGTATAGGCTAATTGCGGGCATTCAAAGGTACTTCGCCTAAATTAAGAAACAAACCATCGGATGAAATCTTCTGCTGAAAAGAGATATCGACCGCATTAGGCTTATCGGTTGTTTGTGGACGATTAATGTTTCCATTCTTCTACTTTGAGGGACTCAATGGTCGTATCCTTACTCATTTTAAGTACAAGATCTTTACCAGCAACTGGGTCAATAGTACCATAGTCAACTTTAATTTGGTAATAAACATATACGCCGTCTTTGTAATCTGGTTGTCCTAATAAATCAAGTAGCTTAGCGTATTTAATTCCTACTATCTTATAATTTTCAAGTAAATCTGGAAGCATATTTTCGCGATAATCATATACAATATCATTTCTTAAACTCCAACCTGATTTGTCAAATTTCATTCGAGTTACACTATCACATGAAATGAATCCACTAACAAATATGAACAATAATATCTTTAGTGCTGTCATCATTTTAAGTTATTGATCATGTCTTTGTGTCTGGATTTAATAAACTCTAAGGGTTTGCAGATTACGGAAGTGTGGGAGTTTGAAAACGAAATTAGCTTAAAATAATGATGATTCTTTTACTTTTTAATGTTCATATGAAGACGGAATCTTGTCTTTTTGCTTAGGTGCTGTGCGTGTTGCACAACTATGTTAGTGTGAATAAATAATGTATCCAAACAATGGG
>OEIV010000064.1_pt1 | contig 64409 bp, 59 predicted proteins | sample 1539231 | NCBI WGS metagenome assembly OEIV01 (sample SAMN03794762, study PRJEB22550) | activated sludge metagenome | feature: wastewater treatment plant; material: activated sludge; isolation source: Wastewater treatment plant of a petroleum refinery complex | place: Argentina: Buenos Aires ...
GGGGGCGGCGGGGGCGGCCTCCTACCCCCCGCCCACCCCGGGGAAACGGGCCGACCGCCCCCCCCCCCCCCCGGCGCCCAAACCCCCCGCCGCAACCACCAACACCGCGCACGACGCCGCACCCGTCACCACGACGGACACCCCACGCCATCGACCACCCGACCCGCACAACCGCGACATGCCCAGCGACGGTACGGACCACGCCCCACCCCGAGAAGTGAGCACTCTCACCCACCGGTTGCAGCGGGTGGCGCCACAGCCGCCGATCGGCGGCTCAGCGGCTCAGCGGCTTGTACTTGATGCGGTGCGGCGTGGCGGCATCGGCGCCCAGCTCGCGCTTGCGGAAGATCTCGTAGTCGCTGAAGTTGCCCTCGAACCAGCGCACCTGGGAGTCGCCCTCGAAGGCGAGAATGTGGGTCGCGACGCGGTCGAGGAACCAGCGGTCGTGGCTGATGACCACGGCGCACCCCGGGTAGGCGAGCAGCGCCTCCTCCAATGCCCGGAGCGTGTCGACGTCCAGGTCGTTGGTCGGCTCGTCGAGCAGCAACACGTTGCCGCCCTCCTTCAGAATCCTCGCGAGATGCACCCGGTTGCGCTCGCCGCCCGACAGCACACCGACCTTTTTCTGCTGGTCGGGACCCTTGAAGTTGAACGATGCGCAGTACGAGCGCCCGTGCACCTCTCGGTTGCCGATGCGCAGCTGGTCGACGCCGTCGGTGATGGTCTCGTACACGGTCTTGGTGGCATCGAGCACGTCGCGGGACTGGTCCACGTACGCGAGTTCGACGGTCGAGCCGACCTTGAGGGCGCCGCTGTCGGGCGTCTCCTGGCCGCAGATCATGCGGAAAAGCGTCGTCTTTCCGGCGCCGTTCGGTCCGATCACGCCGACGATCCCGGCCCGCGGCAACTTGAACGTCAGGTCGTCGATGAGCAGGCGATCGCCGAAGCCCTTGCTCAGGTGGTCGGCCTCGATCACGACGTCGCCCAGCCGTCGCCCGGCGGCGACCACGATCTCGAGCTTCGACTCCTGCTCCCGCTCGGCCTCGGCCTCGGCCTGCAACTGCTCGTAGGCGGCGAGGCGTGCCTTGCCCTTGGCCTGCCGCGCCTTGGGCGCCAGGCGCACCCACTCGAGTTCTCGCTCGAGGGTCTTGGATCGCGCGGTGTTCTGCTTGTCCTCCATCTCGAGGCGCTTGCGCTTCTGTTCGAGCCAACCGGAGTAGTTGCCTTCGAACGGGAAGCCGCGGCCAAAGTCGAGTTCGAGGATCCACTTGGCGACGTTGTCCAGGAAGTAGCGATCGTGGGTGATCGCGACGACGGTGCCGGAGTAGTCGGCGAGGAAACGCTCGAGCCAGCCCACCGACTCGGCGTCGAGGTGGTTGGTCGGCTCGTCGAGCAGCAGCAGATCGGGTCGGCTCAGGAGCAGACGGCACAACGCGACCCGGCGGCGTTCACCACCCGACAGCGTGTCGACCGCAGCGTCCGAGGGCGGGCATCGGAGCGCATCCATCGCGATCTCGACGTTGCGCTCGAGGTTCCACGCATCCGTCGCGGTGATCTTGTCTTCGAGCTCGGCCTGGAGCACGCCGATCTTCTCGAAGTCGGCATCGGGATCGCCCCACATGCCCATGACCTCGTTGTAGCGGTCCAGCAGATCGCGGACGGGCCCCACGCCGTCCATCACGTTGCCGAGCACATCTTTGGACGGGTCGAGCTTGGGCTCTTGCTCCAGCAGCCCGACGCTGTACCCCGGGGTCAGCCGCGCTTCGCCGGTGTACTCGTCGTCGAGGCCCGCCATGATGCGGAGCAGCGACGACTTTCCTGACCCGTTGGAGCCGATGACGCCGATCTTCGCTCCGGGATAGAACGACAGTGAGATGTCCCGGAGAACGTCGCGGTCGGGCGGATAGAACTTCCCGACCTTGCGCATGGTGAAGATGAACTGGGCAGCCATGGCGGGCGATCGTATCGGTCGCCGTTGGATGGCCCGAATCCGGGGGACACCGTCCCCCGGATTCGATCAGGTCACTTCGCTGCGGCCTTCTTCGCCGGCGCCTTCTTTGCCGGTGCAGCCTTCTTGGCGGGTGCAGCCTTCTTGGCGGGTGCAGCCTTCTTGGCCGGAGCTGCCTTTGCGGGTGCTGCCTTCTTGGCGGGTGCTGCCTTCTTGGCCGGAGCCTTGGCGGGCGCAGCCTTCTTGGCCGGTGCGGCCTTGGCGGGCGCGGCCTTCTTGGCCGGAGCCTTGGCGGGCGCAGCCTTCTTCGCTGGTGCGGCCTTCTTGGCCGGAGCCTTCGCGGGTGCAGCCTTCTTCGCCGGTGCGGCCTTCTTGGCCGGAGCTGCCTTCGCTGGTGCAGCCTTCTTCGCCGGCGCCGCCTTTGCGGGTGCGGCCTTCTTGGCCGGAGCCTTCGCCGGCGCCGCCTTGGCGGGCGCGGCCTTCTTGGCCGGTGCGGCCTTGGCGGGCGCGGCCTTCTTGGCCGGAGCCTTGGCGGGCGCAGCCTTCTTCGCTGGTGCGGCCTTCTTGGCCGGAGCTGCCTTGGCCGGTGCGGCCTTCTTCGCTGGCGCCGCCTTGGCCGGGGCGGCCTTCTTGGCGGGAGCCTTCTTCGCGGTGGCCTTGGTTGGCGCCATCGGTGGTTCCTTTCCGGTGATGTTTGCTGTGCCTGCCCGCTCAGGACGCGGCGCGTCCGTCCTGGGAGGATCGGGGACAGTCTCGCCTGTGCGTGTGAGGAAATCGGGGATCATCAGATCCACGCTCCGGCGATCCGGGTCGAAGGAAGCAACGTGAAAGTCTCGGCGCTCGCCGAGGGTCAACGCATCGCGTGCGCTGCGCGGCGCGGGCGAACCCATGTTGCGCAGGGGGACATAGCAGCGCGTGTCGCCGACTTGGACGTACGCGCCGTGTGAGCTGAACTCGACGACCTCGCCGTCGACGGACGCGCCGAGCGGGTGGTTCGCGACGAACAGGAGAAACACCGTCGGCTCGTTCGTGGGAGCGGACGCCGGCGATGATCGCCTGCGCCGGCGCGCCCCGCGCTCGGCGGCTCCCGCCACGGGCTCGGTCGCCAAGGAGACGGTGGCCGATGTCGACGGGGCGGTACCGGCGGACTTGGGCTTGCGCCTCGATGCCGTCGCGGGCTTCGCCGACGCTGGCTTCGCTGCAGCGGACTTGGAGGCAGCGGCCTTTGTCGGCGCTGCCTTCGCGCCCGTGCCGGCGTCGGCGTCGGCGTCCGGCGAGGCCTTCCCTCGGCCCCGCCGACTGCGCGTCGAGGTGCCCGATGCCGGGCTCTCCGAACCGGCCGGCTCTTGCTTGCGCTTCGCGTCGCGCACCGCTCGGCGGCTTCGTTCGCCTCGGACCGGCGTGCGTTCCACGAACACCCACCCGATCGGTGGTACGGACTTGCCTCCGAGCAGTCGGCCCTCGTCGAAGAGCCAGTCGTAGGTGCCGTGGAACTCCTGGAACGAGTCGTTCGACAGGATCGTCGCGCCGGATCGGTCGGCGATCTGGAGGATGAAGGCGTCGCCGCGGCCGACGGCACCCGCGGGTGGCGTCACGATCTCGCCGGCGTTGATCGCGGCTTCGTACTGGTCGTGTTCGGTGTCGTCGATGCGATGGCCGAACGTGGCGTCGACGACGACCACGACGTGGTCGAACTCCCGCTGGGAGATGAGGTCACGGACCGCCTCGTCGAGTTGGCGGAGGCTCGGAAGCGTCCGTCCTTCGGTGGCGATGTTCGAACCGTCGACGACGACGGTCGTCTCGGTTGGTGATGATGATGTGGACATTGATACGTACTGGTCGTTTCGGTGTGCCCGGTTAGGGTGGGCGCCCATGTCGTTCGACGCGGTCTTCTTCGACTTCGGCGGCGTCGTCCTCGCCTCGCCATTCGAGGCGTTCACATCATATGAGTGTCGGGTAGGGCTCCCGCCGGATGCCATCCGCACGATCAACGCGACGAACCCCGATGACAACGCTTGGGCGCACTTCGAACGGTCCGCGATCGGGCTCGACGAGTTCACGCGGCGCTTCGAGGCGGAGGCGCTCGCGCTGGGCTTTCGTGTCGACGCGACCGAGGTGCTCGCGTGCCTCGACGGCGAGGTGCGCGAGCCCATGGTCGACCTGGTGCGACGGTGCCGCGAGCGTGCGACGACCGCGCTGCTCACCAACAACGTCGTGTCGATGGCGGCCTCCGATCTCGACGGCGGCGCGGGCGCGTCGCGGTTCGCCGAAGCGCTCGCGCACTTCGACGTGATCGTGGAATCGTCCAAGGTCGGCGTGCGCAAGCCCGACCCGCGGTTCTACGAACTCGCCTGTGAGCTGGCCGGTGTCGACCCGGCGCGTGTGGTGTTCCTCGACGACCTCGGCATCAACCTCAAGCCGGCTCGGGCAATGCGGATGACCACCATCAAGGTGGGCGCCGACTACACCGTGGCGATCCGTGAGGTCGAGCAGCTCCTCGGCCTCACGCCCGCCTGAACCGCCCGCCTGAACCGTTCACCTGCGATGGCGTCAGGCGAACGCCGCCTCGATCAGTTCGCGCTGCTCCTGCGCGTGGATCGCGGCCTTGCCCGTTGCCGGTGATCCGGCGTCGTCGCGGCTCACCCGGCGGATCTCGTAGCGATCGCCGAGCGTGTTGTACAGGAAGCCCTTGATGCCGTTCCACGGCCCCATGTTCTCGGGCTCCTCCTGCAACCACACGACCTCGCGGCACGCGGGCAGGCGGTCGAGTTCGGCGAGGATCGCGTCGAAGGGCCACGGGAACAACTGCTCGACCCTGCCGACCGCGGTGGCGATGCCGTTGGTGTCGCGGTACTCGATCGCCTCGTGTGCAACCTTGCCCGACGCGAGAACGAGGCGGGTGACGGCGCTGCGGTCGAATGAGTCGTCGTCCACGAGCAGTTCCTGGAACGTGCCCGTGCACAGCGCCGACGCGGGGGAACGGTAGGCCTTCGAGCGCAGGCCCGACTTGGGCGTGAACACGATCAGCGGCTTGCGCACGCTGCGATGCATCTGGCGGCGCAGCAGATGGAAGTACTGGGCCGCGCTCGTCGCGTTGCAGATCTGCAGGTTGTCCTCGGCCGCTGCCGACAGGAACCGTTCGATCCGTGCGGAGGAGTGTTCGGGCCCTTGGCCCTCGTGGCCGTGGGGAAGCAGGAGCACGAGGCCCGATGTCTGATCCCACTTGTTCTCGGCCGACACGATGAACTGATCGATGATGATCTGCGCGCCGTTCATGAAGTCGCCGAACTGCGCCTCCCACATGACGAGCGCATCGGGGCTGGCGACCGAGTACCCGTACTCGAAACCGAGCGCCGCGTACTCGCTGAGCAGCGAGTCGTAGATCCACAGGTGCGTGTCGCCCTGCGCGAGCGCGGCGAGCGGCTGATGCTCGCCGCCGGTCTCGTAATCGACCAGGGTGGAATGGCGATGGCTGAACGTGCCGCGGCGCGAGTCCTGGCCGGTGAGCCGGATCGAGGTGCCCTCGTGGAGCAGGGTGCCGAAGGCGAACGCCTCGGCGAGCGCCCAGTCGACCTCGCCGCTGCGGAACAGCTTCGTCCTCGCGTCGAATTGGCGCGCCAGCTTCGGGTGGATCGTGAACCCGTCGGGGGTGGCGGCGAGCGCTTCGTACACGGTCTCGAGGGTGTCGGCGTCGACCGCGGTGTCGGCGTGGGGGAGCACGCCGCGAGCGGGAGGGTGGGGGAGCGCGATCACCTCGCCGCTCGGCGCGGTGGAGCGGGTCTCGTCGAGCGCCGCCTGCAGCCGGCGGTTGAAGTCGTCGAGCGCGGCCTCGGCGTCCTCGATCGAGATGTCACCGCGCCGCACGAGCGCCTCGGTGTAGAGCTTGCGGACGCTTCGCCGAGCGTCGATGCGGCGGTACATGAGCGGCTGGGTGTAGCTCGGATCGTCGCCCTCGTTGTGGCCGTGGCGCCGGTAGCAGACCATGTCGATCACGACGTCCTTGAAGAACCGCTGCCGATACGCGAGGGCGAGCCGAGCGACGCGCACGCACGCCTCGGGGTCGTCGCCGTTCACGTGGAAGATCGGCGCCTGCACCGTCTTGGCGATGTCGGTGCAGTACTCCGAGCTGCGCGCCGCGGACGGGTCGGTGGTGAACCCGAGCTGATTGTTCACCACGAGATGGATCGTGCCGCCGACCTTGTATCCCTTGATGAGCGACAGGTTGAGCGTCTCGGCGATCACGCCCTGTCCGGCGAACGCCGCGTCGCCGTGCAGCAGGATCGGCAGCACCGGGTAGTCGCCGGCCGAGCCCCCGCGGGCGATGCGGTCCATGCGTGCACGCGCCATGCCCTCGACCACGGGGTCGACCGCTTCGAGGTGGGATGGGTTCGCGGCGAGTTCGAGCGGCAGTTGATTGCCGGCCCGGCTCGTGAACGTGCCGGTCTGACCGAGGTGGTACTTCACGTCGCCCGAGCCCTGGATCGAGTCGGGGTCCACGTGGCCCTCGAACTCCTTGAACAACTGCTCGTAGCTCTTGCCCACGATGTTGACCAGCACGTTGAGCCGGCCACGGTGCGCCATGCCGAGCACCGCCGAGGCGAGGCGGCGGTCGGCCGCGTCGTCGAGCAGGGCGTCGAGAATTGCGATCGCCGATTCGGCGCCTTCGAGCCCGAAGCGCTTCTGCCCCATCCATTTGGTTGCGAGGAACTTCTCGAGCGCCTCGGCCGCGTTCAGCCGGCCGAGAATGTGGTGCTGCTCGGCGGCGTCGAGCCGGGTCGGTGCGCCCTCGACCTGCTCCTGGACCCAGCGCTTCTCCTCGGTCGACTGGATGTGGGTGTACTCGATGCCCACCGTTCGGCAGTAGGCGTCGCGCAGCACGTGCAGCATGTCGCCGAGGCGCATGCGCTCACGCCCGCCGACCGGGGCGTACACCCCCTGCTCGACGCCGGTCAGGAACTCGCGCTCGAGATCCCAGATGGTCAGGCCGTAGGTCGCCGGGTCGAGCTCGGGGTGCATCTCGGGCGGCTCGGCGGCGAGCGGGTCGAGGTCGGCGATCAGGTGGCCGCGCACGCGGTACATGTTGATGAGGTTCGCTACCTGCATCTGCTTGCCGATCATCGCCTCTTCGCGGTCGACCGGGTTCACGTCGGTGCGCCATTGCACCGCGGTGTACGGCACGCCGATCGACTCGAAGATCCCTTCGTAGAACCCCTCCGCCCCGAGGAGCAGTTCGTGGATGTGGCGCAGGAACAGTCCCGACTCGGCACCTTGGATGATGCGATGGTCGTACGTCGAGCTGATCGTCATCGTCTTCGAGATGCCGAGGTCGGCGATGGTGCGCTGGTCGGCAGCGGTGAAGGCGGTGGGGAACCCGAGGGTGCCGACGCCGACGATCACGCCCTGGCCGGGCATCAACCGCGGGACCGAGCGCTCGGTGCCGATCGTGCCCGGGTTCGTGAGGGTCACGGTGACGCCCGCGAAGTCGTCGGGGCTGAGCCGGTTGTTGTTGGCCTTCCGGATGAGGTCGTCGTAGGTCGCGACGAACTCGGCGAAGTCCATCGTGTCGGCCTCGCGGATGCACGGTACGAGCAGGGTGCGCGTCCCGTCCTTCTTCGTCAGGTCGACCGCGAGCCCGAGGTTCACATGCTCGGGGCGCACGAGGCGGGGCTCGCCGTTGGGGCCCTCCGCGAACGATGCGTTCATCTGCGGCACGTGGTCGACGATCGCTCGAACAATGGCGTAGCCGATCAGGTGCGTGAAGCTGACCTTCCCGCCTCGCGTCCGGCCGAGGTAGCCGTTGATGACCGAGCGGTTCACCTCGAGCAGCTTCGCGGGGACCTCGCGAAAGCTCGTCGCGGTGGGCACGGCCAGCGAGCGTTCCATGTTCTCGACGATGCGCGCGCCGACGCCGCGGATCTGCGTTCCGGGCGGCTCGACCGCCGCGCCTGCCGCGGAGGTCGCCGCCGGGGGTCGCGTCGCTGCTGCCGGTGTCGCGGCGGGTGGCGTCGCCGGCGCAGCGACGTCGGGAGTCGCGTTTCGGCGGGAGGGGACGGTCGTGGGGCGGTAGTCCGTGAAGAACTCCTGCCATGTGGGGCTCACCGAGTTGGGGTCGTTGCGGTAGGCCTCGTAGATCTCGTCGACGAGCCACGCGTTGGGTCCGAGATGTTCGGCGGAGTTCCCCGGTTCTTCTGGCATTGGGCCAATGCTACCGGCGCCTCCGACAGGCCTCGGTCGGCGGTTCGGCGGCCGCGGCGGGTGGCGCCGGAGGGTCGGCGGTGTGGCCCGGTCGGCGCCGGGGACGGGCCGGTAGTGTCGGCCCGATGCTGATCGCGACGTGGAACGTGAACTCGCTGAACGCCAGGATGCCGCGGGTCGAGGACTGGCTCACGACGGTGCAGCCCGACGTGCTGTGCATGCAGGAAACGAAGATGTCCGACGATCAGTTTCCCGCCATGACGTTCGCGGCGATGGGCTACGAGGCCGTGCACCACGGGCACGGGCGGTGGAACGGTGTGGCGATCCTGTCCCGCGTGGGCATCTCGGACGTCGTGTCCGGCTTCGACGACGGGCGCGAGCCCGATCCCGATGCCCGCGTCATCTGGGCGACCTGCGGCGGGGTGCGGGTCGCGTCGGTCTACGTGCCCAACGGCCGTGAGCTCGACCACGACCACTATCGCTACAAGCTCGATTGGCTCGGTCGGCTCCGCAACCACCTCGATCGGCACCATTCGCCCGACGAGCTCCTCGTGGTGCTCGGCGACTGGAACATCGCGCCCGACGACCGCGACGTCTGGAAACCCGAGGCGTTCGCCGGGATGACGCACGTGTCCGACGCGGAGCGTGCCGCCTTGAGCGACGTGAAGGCGTGGGGCCTCGTCGACACGTTCCGCGAGCGGTTCGCCGCCGACGGCCTCTTCAGCTACTGGGACTACCGGGCGGGCGACTTCCACCAGCGGCGCGGCATGCGCATCGACTACCTGCTGTCGAGCCGTGCGCTCGCGGCGCTCAACCGCAGCGACCTCGTCGACCGCAACGCCCGCAAGGGGACCAAGCCGTCGGACCACGCTCCCGTGCTCGGCTGGTTCGACGTGGCGGCACCTGCCTGACGCATCGCGCCGGCCTGGGGCGGCGGTGTCAGCCTCTACCGTGGTGGCCATGACCGACGTCCAGGGACCCCCGCCCGGCTCCGACGGCTTTCCCGGAGCGCTTCCCGAACAGCCCGGCCGCAGCCCCCGCGTCGACGGGCTGCACGGCCTGCCGCCCACGCCGCGCCGGCTCGCGCTGCGCCGCCTCGCGGCAGCGGGTCGCGACATCATCGACGCGATGTCGTCGACGTCGGCCGACGAGGACGAGCTCGCGCAGGCCGCCGCGCTCTTGGAGAACGTGGCCGCGACCATTCGGCGCATGCCTGGTGGCGCCCACTACGAGGGCATCGCCGAGATGGCGAACGCCGGCGAGCTGCTGGCGTCGCGACGCGACCTGATCGATCGTGGCGACCCCGAGGCATGGGCGTCGTTCGACTTCAGCCCCTTCATCGGGCTCGCGAACCCGATGTCGCCGCCGATGGAGTTGGCCTACGACGGCGCCAAGGTGGTGTGCAACGTGCGCTTCGGCTCGGCGTACGAGGGGCCGCCCGGGTGCGTCCACGGCGGATACGTCGCGGCCGCGTTCGACGAGGTGCTCGGCGCGGCGCAGTCGTTGTCGGGCACCCAGGGGATGACCGCCCGGCTGACCGTCAACTACCGGTCGCCGACCCCGCTCTGCGAAGACCTGCGGATCGAGGGCGAACTCGACCGGCGCGAGGGCCGAAAGATCTTCGTGGTCGGCGCCATGTTCGCCGGCGAGCGGCTCACCGCCGAGGCCGAGGGGCTGTTCATCGCGTTCGACCAGGACAAGTTCGCCGAGCTGCTCGCCGCCCGGGCCCGGCTGGGGCTCGGCTCCGGCACGCCGCCGACGCGCTGACGCGCACTACTCGGCGCCGACCAACCGAAGCAGTTCGGGCCCGTAGCGCTGCGCCTTGACCGGCCCGACGCCGGCGATCTGGAGCAGCGCTGCGTTCGAGCGGGGGCGCGCCCGGGCGACGGCGGTGAGGGTCGCGTCGTTGAACACCACGTACGCAGGCACGTTGGCGGCTCGGGCCTGATCGCGTCGCCACGCCTTCAGCCGTTCCAGCAGCGCCTGCGCGTCGCCGTCGAGGTCGGGCGCCTCCTCGCGCCCGATGGCCCGTCGCCGTCCCGGTCGATCTCCCGCCGCCTGGCGCAGCTTGGCACGCTCTTGACGCACCGCCGCAGCGAGGTCGGCGGGCGACGCGGCGTCGGCGAGCATCGAGATCGCCAGCTCGATCACCTCGAGGTGGGGCGACGGGCGACGGTTGATCGATCGGCTGCCGAAGGTGCGGCGCTGTGCCCAGCTGACGTGCAGTTCTCGCTCGGCGCGGGTGATGGCGACGTACAACAGCCGGTGCTCCTCCGCCTCGGCCTCGGCGGTACGCGCGTAGTGGATCGGGACGAGGCCCTCCTCGATGCCGGCGAGGTGCACGATCGGCCACTCCAGACCCTTCGCGGCGTGGAAGGTGGCGAGATCGACGGCGTCGCCGGTGGTGTTGGTGGATTCGCTGCGGAGCGCGGAACGCACCCAGGTCACGAACGACGGGCCGTTTCCGGCGGGCTCCAGGTCGAGGAACTCGCGGGCGAGTCGGACCAGCTCGGCGACGTTGCGCAAGCGATCGGTGCCGAGCGGGGAAGGGCCGTGCGGGGACCGCGAACGCCCGCGTTCATCGGGTGCGCCGTCGTCGTTCGGAGTGCCGCCAGCGGGCGCGGTGTCCTCGATCGGCGCGCCTGCGGGAGCGACGCCTTCGTTGGCGTTCGCCTCAGCTCGTTCCATCGCTGCGAGCCCCGCATCGACCTCGGACGTCAGGTCGGTGACGGCGACGGGGAGCGATCCGCCGGGGCGCCCGAGACGCCGGAGGGCGTCGCGCACCTCCGGTTGTTCCAGCAGCGACCCGCCGCCGCGGCTGCGGGTGGGGATCTTCGCCGCCGAGAACGCCTCTTCCAACGCGGCGAGCTGCGCGTTGGTGCGCACCAACACCGCTTGGTCGGCCCAGCGCGCCCCCGGCGCGTGCCGGTCGCGTACCCGGCGTGCGATCGAGCGCGCTTCGGTGACCTCATCGAGCAGCGCGTGCACCTCGGGAACGGGGCCATCGCCCCGGTGCGGCACCAGCCGGAACCGGCGTGCCGAGGTTCGGCTGAGCACCGCGTTGGCCAGGCCGATGATCTGCGGCGTCGACCGGTAGTTGTCGGTCAGCTCCACGGTCGCCGCCCCGGCGAAGTGCCGATCGAAGTGGTCGAGGTAGCTCGAATCGGCGCCGTTCCACGCGTAGATCGCCTGGTTCGGGTCGCCCACCACGCACAGGTCGGCATCGGGCCCCGTCCACGCGCGGAGCAGGCGGAACTGCAGCGGGTTCACGTCTTGGAACTCGTCGACGAAGAAGTGGCGGAAGCGCCAACGCCGAGCCGCGGCGTACTCGGGATCGGCCTCGATGTCGCGGGTTGCGAGGCGCAGGAGGTCGTCGAAGTCGACGAGGCGCCGAGCGAGCTTCTCCTCTTCGTAGCGCCGGTACACATCGGCGACGCGCTCGAAGTCGATCGGCGGCGTGCGGTCGGCTGCGGCCGCTGCGGCGGGATAGGCCGCAGCGGTGATCATGCGCGCCTTGGCCCATTCGATCTCGGAGACCACGTCGAGGGGAAGGGTGGAGGAGCGGTCACGCATGAGCCCCGCGACGAACCCGACCTTGCGGTCGAGCAGTTCCGGCGGGGTGATTCCCCGCTCCTCCCACCGCCGGCGCAGTTGGGTGAAGGCCACCGCATGGAAGGTGCCGGCGTTGACCCCCTCGCGCAGGCCGAGCTGGCCGAGTCGGGAGCGGAGCTCGGCAGCGGCTCGTCGCGTGAAGGTGACCGCGAGCACGCGCCGTGCGTCGATGTCGCCGTCGAGCGCTCGACGAGCGATGCGACGGGTGAGCACGCGGGTCTTCCCCGACCCGGCACCGGCGATGATGCGCAGCACCGGGGCGGCATGCAGCACCGCCTCGCGCTGCGCCGGGTTGAGACTCGACAGCAGCGCGTCGCGTCGCGCCGCATCGGTCGACTCGGTCGGTTCCTCCGATTCGTCGGGAAAGAGCGCGTCGCTGGGGTGCACCCCGCGGACCCTATCGGCCCCCACCGACACCGAGTTCGGGCCGAAGGTCCGTCCCGGGATCCGGCCCGACGCCGGGCCGGTGGCGGTAGCGTTGCCCACGTGAGCCTGTCGCAGAAGCACCTGTTCAACGACGAGCAGATCGTGATCGACCGCCACCCGCATTGGTGGTTTCTCGTCCCGCGAGGTTCGGTGCTGGTGCTCGCCATCGCACTCGGCGCCTACGTGGGGCTGATCTACGAGTTCGACAAGGACTCCTCGCTCGAGACGCCGCTGCGCATCGTCGTGGCGTTGCTCGTGACGCTTGCGCTCGGCTGGTTCCTGTTGCGCCTCGTCGCCTGGCGGACCACCAATTTCGTGGTGACCACCGAGCGCTGCATCTACCGGTCGGGCGTGCTGCGCAAGTCCGGGATCGAGATCCCCCTCGATCGCATCAACACCGTGTTCTTCAGCCAGACCTTCTTCGAGCGGTTGCTGCGGGCCGGCGACCTGGCGATCGAGTCGGCGGGCGAGAACTCGCGGCAGAACTTCTCCGATGTGTACGACCCGATCGGCGTGCAGTCGACCATCTACCAGGAGATGGAGAAGTACGAGAATCGTCGGCTCGACCGCATCGGGGGCGAGGCCCGCGAGGCGGCGGTCGGTGCGGTCGGTGCGTCGATCACCGTGGCCGAACAGCTGGAGAAGCTCGCCGACCTGCACGCCCGCGGCGTGCTCACCGACGCCGAGTTCGAGGCGCAGAAGGCGCAACTGCTCGGCTGAAGGATCATCGGCCGGGCGCGGTTGACCGCCCCCGCCCGACCTGTTTCGATTGGGCGCCATGTCATTCGTGAGTGCGAACGGGTTGTCCCTCCACGTCGAGACCTTCGGGCGCGCCGACGATGCTCCGCTGTTGCTGATAGCGGGCCTCGGCGCGCAGTGCATCAACTACCCCGACCCGTGGTGCGCTCAGTTCGCCGACCTCGGGCTGTTCGTCGTCCGCTTCGACAACCGCGACATCGGCCTGTCGGATCGCTTCGACGGCGAGTACACCCTGGCCGACATGGCGGACGACGCCGTCGGCGTGCTCGATGCGCTCGGCCTCGATTCGGCCCATGTGTGGGGATCATCGATGGGTGGGATGATCGCGCAGACCATGGCGATCGCTTCGCCGCAGCGTGTCCGCTCGCTCATCTCGGTGCAGTCGACGCCGGGCGACCCGTCCGTGGGGCAGTCCGACCCCGAGGCGCTCGCCGCGATCATCTCCACCTTCGCACCGGCGGCCGACCGAAGCGCGGCCATCGATGCCGCGGTCGAGCTGTCCCGCGTCCTCATCAACAACGACGACGTGTTCGACCGGCAGCTGCAGGTGGAACGCGCCGAGGCTGCCTACGATCGCAGTTCCGACCGCTCGGGGGTCGCACGGCAGGCGGGCGCGGTCATCGGCGCCACCGACCGTTCCGCCGGCCTCGCGACGCTCGACGTTGCGACGCTCGTCATCCACGGCAACCGCGACCCGCTGATCGATATCTCGGGCGGGCGCCGCACGGCAGAGCTCGTCCCGAACGCCCGATTCGTGGAGGTCGACGGCATGGGCCACGACCTGACCCCGTGCTTCTGGAAAATCTTCACCGACGCGGTGGCCGAGCACCTCCGCACGATCGAACCCGCGCTGGGAAGCCGCGCGTAGGAAAGGGAACGACACCACCATGGGACCGCTCTCCGGAGTGAAAGTGATCGAAGTGGCCGGCATCGGCCCCGGACCGTTCTGCGCCATGATGCTCGCCGACATGGGAGCCGACGTGATCCGCGTGGATCGGTCCGCACATGTGCGCGGCTTCGATCCCGCCGTGCCGCCCAGCGACTCGCTCGCTCGCGGTCGGCGATCGATCGGCGTCGATCTCAAATCGCCGGCCGGCGTGGAGGTGCTCCTCGATCTGGCCGCCGAAGCCGACATCTTGATCGAGGGGTTCCGCCCCGGCGTCGCCGAGCGGCTGGGATTCGGCCCCGACGTGTGCCTCGCGCGCAACCCGCGCCTGGTGTTCGGCCGCATGACGGGATGGGGCCAGGAGGGCCCGTACGCGCCCGCCGCGGGCCACGACATCAACTACATCGCGCTCGCTGGTGCGCTGGCGTCGTTCGCCCGCGACGGCGAGCAGCCGACGCCACCCATCAACATCGTGGGCGACTTCGGCGGCGGCGGGATGTTGCTCGCATTCGGGGTCGTGTGCGCGGCGCTGTCGGCGCGAACGACCGGCATCGGCCAGGTTGTCGACGCGGCGATGGTCGACGGCTCGGCCGTGCTCATGTCGATGATCTGGGCGTTCAAAGGGATGGGCATCTGGGACTCCGAGGCACCGGGCACCAACCTGCTCGACACGGGTGCGCACTTCTACGACACGTACCGCTGTTCGGACGGCAGGTGGATCTCGATCGGCGCGATCGAGCCGCAGTTCTACGCCGAGCTCTTGGAGCGCGTCGGCCTGGCGGATGCAGAGCTTCCGCACCAGATGGACAAGGCCGCGTGGCCCGAGCTGAAGGCCCGGTTCCGCGAGGTGTTCGCGTCGCGCACCCGCGACGAATGGTGCGAGATCCTCGAGACGACCGACGCCTGTTTCGCTCCGGTGCTCACCATGGACGAGGCCCCCAAGCATCCGCACAACATCGAGCGCGGCACGTTCGTGGAGCTCAACGGCATCGTGCAGCCGGCGCCAGCGCCTCGGTTCTCGGCGACCCCGGGAGCGGTCCAGTGCCCCCCGGCGCACGCCGGGCAGCACACCGACGAGATCCTCGGCGAGTGGCTCGGGCTGGGCGACGATCGCGTGCAGCAACTGCACGCGGATGGGGCGGTGGCCTGATATGGCGACCCTCGTGAGCTTCCACGCCCACCCCGACGACGAGTCGATCGCAACCGGCGGCACGATCGCGAAGGCCGTCGCCGATGGCCACCGAGTCGTGCTGGTGATGGCGACGCGCGGCGAGATGGGCGAGGTCGCCGACGGCTTCCTCGATCCGGGCGAACAGCTCGGTATCCGGCGGATCGGCGAGACATTCGAGTCGGCGAAGGTGCTCGGCGTGCATCGCGTGGAGTTCCTCGGGTACGTCGACTCCGGGATGATGGGGGAGTCGACCAACGACCGGGCCTACAGCTTCTGGCGGGCCGACGTCGACGCCGCAGCGGCGCGGCTCGCGCAGATCCTGCGTGAGGAGTCGGCCGATGTGTTGACGATCTACGACGAGATCGGCGGCTACGGGCACCCCGATCACATCCAGGTGCACCGCGTCGGCGCCCGGGCGGCCGAACTCGCCGGGGTGACGGAGGTGTTCGAGGCGACGATCAATCGCGACGCGATGATCCGGTCGATCGCGGACGCCGCCGAGACGATGTCGGAAGAGGAACTCGCCGAGATGCCCGACCTGGAGGAGCGCCCCGATTTCGGCATGCCCGAATCGCGGATCACCCACGCTGTCGACGTGTCGGCCTTTCACGAGGCGAAGCGGGCGTCGATGCGCTGCCACGCGAGCCAGATCTCGCCCGACGACTTCTTCTTGAAGATGCCCGACGACCAGTTCCTCGCCGCGTTCGGCACCGAGTGGTTCATCCGCCACGGTGCGCTTCGCCCCGAGGGTGCCCCGTTCGAGGACACGATCCTCGCCTGAGCGGCGGGCGCCCTCGTCCGGGGCCCAGGTCGGTCCGCGGCGCTCAGCCCGCTTGGTCGAGATCGCCAGGTCCGTCGAGATCGCCGAGTCCGTCGAGCGCACTGTCGCCGCGCAACACCAGGGTGGCGTCGACGTGACGCACGAGCACGGCCGACCCGGTGAGTCGGCCGATGATGAGCCGTCCGTCGGCGTGGATGCCGGCGATGGCGTCCACCTCGACATCGACGCGGGCGTTCGGCACCGGCAGATCGCCCGGCGGCTCGATCGCCTGCGGGATGCGCAGCGCTACGACCTCCCAGTCGGCTCGCGGCATCTCGTCTCGCTCGACGACCACGAGCGACGCGTGGGCGAGCGTCACCTCTCGCCGGTCGAGGCGCAGGCGGGCGATCGTGAGTTGGCGATGGCGCATTCGTTCATGCTGGCATGGCCGACATGAGCCTTCGCGAGTTCCACCGTGCCCTCGCGTGGGGGGTCGTCGGCTCGAACGCCGCTGCCGGTCTCTGGTGTCTCGGAGCGCATTGGCTGGCGGCGCTGCGGCGGCGCGAGCAGTGGTGGCTCGTGATCGCGTCGCAGGTGCTGGTTGCGATCCAGGTCGTCGTGGGCGTCTGGTTGTTCACCCACGGGCGGCCCGAGCCCCACTCCATGCACGTGTTCTACGGCTTCGTCACCTTGATCACGGTCGCGCTGCTGTATGCCTATCGCGCCCAACTCCGGGCGCACATGTACCTGCTCTACGGCTTCGGCTGTCTCTTCATGATGGGCCTCGGCCTGCGAGCCATCTACCTGACCTGACCTGACCGTCGTCGGTTGGCGTGCACACCGAACTGGGGTGCATACCGAACTGGGCCGATCCGCCGACCCGAGGGGTCGCCAAATCGGCCCAGTTCGCTCGACTTGCCAGTTCGCTGAACGGATCAGGAGCCGGTGAGGCGCTTCTCCAGGTTGGTGAGCTCGTCACGCATCTCGGCGGGCAGGCGCTCGCCGATGAACTCGAAGTGGCCCTCGATCAGGTCGACTTCGCCGCGCCATGCCTCGGTGCTGACCGACAGGATCTGCGCCATGGTGGCGTCGTCCAAGTCGAGTCCCTCGCGGTCGATCGCGTCGGCGGTCGGCACATTGCCGATGGCCGTCTCGGCCGCCGATGCGGTGCCGTCGAGGCGCTCGACGATCCACTTGAGCACGCGGCTGTTGTCGCCGTAGCCGGGCCACATGAACTTCCCGTTCTCGTCCTTGCGGAACCAGTTGACCCAGAACATCTTCGGCAGCTTCTCGGCGCTGGTCGACTCGCCGATCTCGAGCCAGTGCTTGATGTAGTCGCCGACGTTGTAGCCCATGAAGGGCAGCATCGCGAAGGGGTCGAAGCGCACCTCGCCGATGGTGCCCGCGGCGGCAGCCGTCTTCTCCGAGCTCATGATCGCTCCGAGGAACACGCCGTGCTGCCAGTCGAACGCTTCGGTCACGAGCGGCACGTTCGTGGCGCGGCGGCCACCGAAGAGGATCGCGGAGATCGGCACGCCGGCGGGATCTTCCCATTCGGGTGCGATAGCCGGGCACTGCGACGCCGGGGCGGTGAACCGGGCGTTCGGGTGCGCGGCCGGCGTCGAGGACTCGGGGGTCCAGTCGTTGCCGCGCCAGTCGGTCAGGTGCGCTGGCTTCTCGGGCGTCATCTGCTCCCACCACACATCGCCGTCGTCGGTCTTGGCGACGTTGGTGAAGATCGTGTTGGCCTCGATCGACGCCATGGCGTTGCGGTTGGTCTCGTCGTTGGTGCCGGGCGCGACGCCGAAGAACCCGGCCTCGGGGTTGATGGCGTAGAGGCGACCGTCGGGACCGAACTTCATCCAGGCGATGTCGTCGCCGACCGTCTCGACCTTCCAGCCAGGCAGGGTCGGGATGAGCATGGCCATGTTGGTCTTGCCGCACGCGGAGGGGAACGCCGCCGCCACGTAGACCTTCTCGCCGTTCGGCGGTGTCAGGCCGAGGATGAGCATGTGCTCGGCCATCCAACCCTCCTCGCGCGCCATGGTCGAGGCGATGCGCAGCGCGAAGCACTTCTTGCCGAGCAGCGCGTTGCCGCCGTAGCCCGAGCCGTACGACCAGATCTCACGCGTCTCGGGGAAGTGGCTGATGTACTTCTCGTCGTTGCAGGGCCAGGCGACGTCGTCGCGGGCGGTCCCGTCGGCGAGCACGAGGGGGTAGCCGACCGAGTGGACGGCTGGCACGAAGTCGCCGTCGGCGCCGAGCACGTCGAGCGCTCCCTGACCCATGCGGGTCATGATCGCCATGTTGACCGTGGCGTAGGCCGAGTCGGTCAACTGCACGCCGATGTGGGCGATCGGCGAGCCGAGCGGGCCCATCGAGAAGGGCACGACGTACAGCGTGCGGCCCTTCATGACGCCCTGGTAGCGGTCGAGCATCTCGGCCTTGAGGTCGGCCGGGTCGCGCCAGTTGTTGGTGGGTCCGGCGTCGATCTCCTCGCCGCAGGAGATGTAGGTGCGGTCTTCGACGCGGGCGACATCGCCCGGATCGGACAGCGCGAGGTACGAGTTCGGGCGCTTTGCGTCGCTCAGTCGCTCGAAGACACCGGCGTCAACGAGCCCCTGGCACATGCGCTCGTATTCCTCGGCAGAACCATCGCACCAGTACACCTCGTCGGGTTCGAAGATCTGCCGCCAGTGCTCGACCCAGTCGAGAAGCTTCTGGTTCGTGGTGGTAGCTGCCATAGGTGCCTCCGGGGGGACGACGAATCCACTAGTCCTACCGGTCGGCGCAGGGGCAGTGCAAAGCCACCCCGTCCGCGATCTGAGCGGGGGGTGGCCGGAGGGGAAACGTTGGGATGTGTGGAGCCGCCGACTGGCGTTCGGTGAACGGTCAGCGACGATCGGGAGCGGGCTCGGCGGCGAGCGCCGTTTCGCTGAATCCCGGCGTGGCCATGTCGGCCTCGGAACCGAAGTGCACGTTGGCCGCGAAGCCGTCGACGATGTCGAACACGACCCGCTGGCCCTGTCGCAACATACGGAAGATCGAGTTGTCGAGCGCGCCATCTGCCAGCTCGAACTCGCGGAAGGACCCGTCGACCATCTCGGAATCGCTCACCACGACGCCGGTCTTGGTGCCGGGGTCATAGGCCTTGATCACGCCCTGCACGAGACGCCGATCAGGACGCGTTCGACCGGACGGTCGGCTTTTGCACCTTGCCCGATTTGAGGCAGCCGGTGCAGACGTTGATGCGGCGGGGCGACCCGTTGACAATCGCGCGCACGCGCTGGATGTTCGGGTTCCAGCGGCGCCGGGTCCGGCGGTGCGAGTGGCTCAGGCTCATCCCGAAGCTCGGCTTTTTCGCACAGATCTCACAGACGGAGGACATGGTTCACCTTGGTGACTCGTGGGGAGTGCTTCACGATGCCCCGGGCGGCGATCTGCTGCGCGCGATCACCCGCCAAAGGGCTCGGCAACCCTAGCAGACGCCCTCAGAGCGGCCCAAGCGAGCGAACCGGGAGGTCGGCGGGCGCATCCCCCCGACCGCCGCCGTCGGTGGCGTCGCGTACATTCGGCCGGATGGACCGCACAGACGGGGTCGACCGAGTTCTGAGCAGATTGACGGCGGGCGATCTCGTCGAGGTGGTGCGTTTCGCCGCAGATGCCATGGTGGCGCACGCTCCGGCCCTCGATCGGCTCGACGCCGGATCGGACGGCAACGGCAACACCGGCTCCCACGCGGCCGCGGCGCTTTCGTCGGTGGCCGACGCCGTGGGGTCCTGTCGTTCGCTCAACGAGTTCGCCGCAGCGGTCCCCACTGCGGCCGATCCGTCGCTCGGCCGTGCCGGTGGGCTGTTGTTCTCGTTCCTCGGTGGGGTGGCCGATGTGTGCCGCAACACCGATGCCGTCGACGCCGGCCGGCTGGCGCTGGCACTCGAAGCGGGCGCCGAGGCGGCGTCCCATTCGATCGCGTCGCCGCGGCCGGGCGGTCTCGACGCCGTGGCCCGCGCCGTTGCCGAAGCGGCGCTCGCTGCATCCGATCACGGCGCCGCGCTCGCGCCCCTCGTGCTCGCCGCTGCCGAAGCCGGGCTCGACGCGCTGGAGCGCACGCCCACGGTGTGGGAACCCCTCGCTGACGCCGGGGTGGTCGATGCGGGCGGTGCCGGTCTCATGGTGGTGATCGAGGCGCTGGTCGCGGTTGTGCACGGCGACGATCCGGACCCGCCGGCGTGGGAGTTCGACGACGACACCGACACCGACACCGACTCCTCCGACCGAACCGGCCGCTACGTCGTCGAGATGCTGGTCACGCCCGAGAGGGCCGGCGCCGGCAGCGGGGCCTCGGTTCTCGACTCCGAAACCGCTGCGCGGCGGCTGCGGCGGGCGTGGGTCGCGCTGGGCGACGGCGTTGCGATCGACGCATCCGGTCCGTCGCTCGTCGCCTCGGTCTCGACCGACGAGATCGGTGCCGTCATCGAGTCGGCACTCGTCGTCGGCCGTCCATCGAGGATCGTCGTCTCGGATCGCCGTGGCTGAATCGCCTGCGGCGCCCCCGCGCGACGCACGTCCGATCACCCTCCGCGACCTCGCAGGCATGGAGGTGCAACGGCTGGCCGGCGTCGGGCCGAAGACGCTCACCGGTCTGCACCACCTGGGTATCGAGTCGATCCTCGACCTCGTGTCGCACTATCCCCGGCGCTACCTCGATCGCACGCGCCAGGCCACCATTCGCGACCTGCGCGCCGGCGAGGAGGGCATGGTGCTGGCCACCGTGCAGTCGATCGAGTCGCGCCGGGTTCGCGGCGGTCGATCGATGGTGATGGCGACGATCGGCGACGGCACCGGGCGGCTCCGGCTGTCGTTCTTCAACCAGGGCTGGCGGGTGAAGCAGCTTCCGATCGGCACCGAGGCCGTGTTCCACGGCAAGGTCGACGAGTTTCGTGGTCAGCGCCAAATGACGAACCCGGTCGTCGATCTGATCGGCACCAGAACCGGACGGATCATCCCCGTCTACCCGCAATCCGAGAAGGCGAATCTGTCGACGTGGGAGCTCGGCGATCTGGTGGCGCAGGCGCTGCGTCGCTGCCAGCCGCGCGGGTTGGCCGAACCGCTGCCTGCGTGGTTGCGCGACCGGCACGGGTTGGTCGACCGGGCGACTGCCCTGCGGGGTATCCACGAGCCCGCGTCGATGGCCGAGATGGCGCAGGCGCGGCGTCGCCTCGTGTTTGACGAGTTGTTGCGGATCCAGGTGGCGCTGGTGCGCGCGAAGCGAGAACTGGAGCGCAGTGCGCTCGGCATCGAGCACAGCGCCGATCGCGGGCTGCTCGACCGGTATCTCGGTCGCCTGCCGTTCCCGCTGACCGGGGCGCAAGACCGTGCGATCGCCGAGATCCGTTCCGACATGACTCGGCCGTTGCCCATGCACCGCCTGCTGCAGGGCGATGTGGGCGCCGGCAAGACCGTCGTCGCCGTCGCAACGTTGTTGACCGCGATCGAGGGCGGCCATCAGGGGGCGCTGATGGCACCCACCGAGGTGCTCGCGGAGCAGCACGCCATCGGCCTGCGACGCGATCTCGCCGGCCTGACCGTCGCCGATCGCGAAGGCGGCCTGTTCCCGGAGCGAGAACTGCGGCTCGCCTTGCTCACCAACCGCACGACGGGTGCGGAGCGCACGCGGGTCTTGACCGACCTGGCGGCGGGAGCGATCGACCTGGTCGTGGGCACGCACGCGCTCATCCAGTCGGGGGTCGGCTTCCGGTCGCTCGGGGCGGTCGTGATCGACGAGCAGCATCGCTTCGGGGTGGAGCAGCGTGCGGCGCTTCGCGTCGCGAACGAGGACGGTCGCGTGCCCGACGTGTTGGTTATGACGGCCACGCCGATCCCGCGAACGGCCGCCATGACCGTGTACGGCGACCTCGACGTCTCGGTCCTCGACGAGCTGCCACCCGGCCGCACGCCGATCGTCACCTCGTGGGCGCGTACCGACGCCGAGGTCGACGCGGTGTGGGAGTTGGTGCGCAACGAGGTCGCCGGTGGACGTCAGGCCTACGTCGTATGCCCGCTGATCGACGAGTCGGAGAAGCTCGAGGTCGCCTCGGCGAACGAGGTGTTCGAGCGGCTGCGCGCGGTCGATCTCGCCGGCCTGTCGGTAGAGCTGCTGCACGGACGCATGCCGTCCGCGGCGAAGGAGTCGGTCATGGCAGCGTTCCGCTCGGGCGACGTCGACGTGCTGGTCGCGACCACCGTGATCGAGGTCGGCGTCGATGTGCCCAATGCCACGGTCATGGTGATCCTCGACGCCGACCGGTTCGGCATCGCGCAGCTGCACCAGTTGCGGGGCCGCGTCGGTCGAGGCAGCCACGCCAGCCGCTGCGTGCTGGTGGGGGCCGAGCCGACTCCCGACGGGGTGGCCCGGCTGGAGGCCCTGGTGCGGTCGACCGACGGGTTCGAGTTGGCCGAGGTCGACCTGGACCTGCGCGGCGAGGGCACGATCATGGGCGAGCGCCAGAAGGGCCAGAACGACCTTCGCCTGGCGTCGCTGCGCCGCGATCGCGAGTGGGTCGCCCACGCTCGGGACGCCGCCTTTGCGCTCGTGGACGGGCCCGGCGGACTCGACGCGCATCCGCAGCTGGTCGACGAGGTCGATCTGGTGTTGCGTGACGACGACCAAGAGCAACTGCTGAAGGGGTGAGCATGCGGGTGATCGCGGGTACGGCTCGGGGCCTGCGCCTCGACGCGCCGCCGGGGCGTTCCACGCGGCCGACGCTCGATCGCGTGCGGGAGTCGATCTTCAACGCCCTCACGTCGGCCGATCTGCTGGCGGGGAGTGTCGTGCTCGACGCCTTCGCCGGGTCGGGCGCGCTCGGGATCGAGGCGCTGTCTCGTGGGGCCGAGACGTGCGTCTTTGTGGAGTGTGATCGGGCGGCGCTCGCGGCGCTGCGCTCGAACCTCGAGCGCACGCGCCTGGCCGATCGGTCGACCGTTGTGCCGGGCGACGCGTTCGCCCTGCTCGGATCGTCGGGGCGGCTGGCCGGACGCAGTTTCGACCTCGCTCTGCTCGACCCTCCGTACGGCACCGAGGAGTGGGCCGCGCTGTTGGACTGCATCCGCGCCGAAACCGTGGTGATCGAGTCGGATCGCGTCGTAGATCCGGGCGATGGTTGGCGTGTTCGATGGGATCGTCGTTACGGCGGTACGTTGGTGCGAATCGCGGAGCGGGCCGCTCGGGGGCCTGCCGACAACCAGGAGCCTGCATCGTGACCGTCGTGCTCTATCCCGGGTCGTTCGACCCGATCCACAACGGCCATGTCGAGATCGTGGAGACGGCAGCCCGGCTGTTCGATCGGGTGATCGTGGCGGCGGTTCGCAACCCGCAGAAGGGTGATCCGCTCTTCTCGCTGGAAGACCGCCAGGACCTCATCCAGCTCGCCTTCGCGCATCTCGACAACGTCGAGGTCACGCTGTTCAGCTCGCTGGTGGTGGACCTCGCCCGTCAGGTCGGCGCCCATTTCATCGTGAAGGGGTTGCGTGCGGTGTCCGATTTCGAGTCCGAGCTGCAGATGGCGCAGATGAACCGATCGATCTCGGGCGTCGACACGCTGTTCATCCCGACCACCTCGTCGCACTCGTTTCTCGCCTCGAAGCTCATTCGCGAGATCGCCCGATTCGGCGGAAACGTCGACTCGATGGTGCCGCCGTGCGTGGCGCAGCGGCTCGGGGAGCGGTATCCGAGCGCGTGAGCGCGCAACGTGTCACGCTGATCGCTCGAACGCCCCGCCGTTCGCCCCGCTCGTTCCGTAGTCCACCGTCACCACGCCCCATCAGAGGAATCCGACCGTGACCGACGCTTCGTCCATCCACCAGTCCGAGGACCTGCTCCGCCAACTCGTCGAGATCGTCGAGACCGCCCGAAGCATGCCGATGTCGAACTCGGCGATCATCAATCGCGACGAGTTCCTCGACATGCTCGACGAGATCCTGTCCAACCTGCCCGATGAGCTTCGGGCGGCACGTTGGCTGCTGAAGGAACGCGAGGAGGTGCGGGCCAAGGCACACCGCGAGGCCGAGGAGATCATCGCGGATGCCAAGTCGCACGTCGCTCGCATGGTGCAGCGCACCGAGGTGGTGAAGGCGGCGAACCACCGGGCGCAGGCGATCCTCGACGAAGCCGAGGAGGAGTCGCGGCGCATGCGCCATCAGGCCGAGGACTACTGCGACCAGAAGCTCGCGAGCTTCGAGGTGGTGCTCGATCGGCTCGCGAAGACGGTCACCGCAGGGCGCCGCAAACTCGCTACGACGATCGCAGAGTCCGAGCTCGGCACGCCGATCCCCGCCGGCGTGTACGACGACGACGACGATTCCGACGCGGCGGCCTTCTTCGACCAAGACCTCGACTGAGCCGCCGACATGAGTCCGTCGATTCCCGAGCTGATCGTCAACATCACCGAGTTGCGCCGCCACGTGGGCGAGCGGCGCTCGGTCGACTGTCGGGTCGACCTCGGGGCGATCGGCCTCGATGCCACGTCGGTGCACGTCGAGGGCCCGGTGACGGTGGCGATCGATCTCGAATCGGTGTCGGGCGGCATCGCGTCTGCGGGCCGACTCGCTGCGGCGTGGAGCGGCGCGTGCCGCCGGTGCCTCGACCCCGTGTCGGGCGAGATCGAGGTGACGGTCGACGAGGTGTTCGAGCCGGCACCCGACGAGGGTGTCACCTACCCGATCCTCGAGGACCGGATCGACCTGGAGCCGGTCGTGCGCGAGAACGTGCTGCTGGGGTTGCCGATCGCACCGTTGTGTCGCGCCGACTGCCCCGGCCCCGATCCTGAGCACTTCCCGGTGCAACTCCCGGCCGACGAGGCCGACGCGGCTCCCGTGGACCCCCGATGGGCGGCCCTCGATGCACTCGTCGCCGACATCGAGTAGCGCTCGTTTCGAGCGCCTCATCCGCCGATCGCGGCAAGGGCGATCGGGGCGGGGACGGCCGCTTCGATTTCCGAGGGGCGGATGCGTCCGGTAGAGTGGCCGCCCGTTGTGTGCACGCCAATCCGCGCGTGCGACCGCAGTGTCGGCCGATCCGGTCCGACCAGAGCGAGCAGGAACGTCGATGGCCGTCCCCAAGAAGAAGATGTCGAAGGCGAAGAGCCGGAGCCGCCGTGCCTCCGCATGGCGGCTTGAGGTGCCGTCGCGCAGCACGTGCCCCCGATGCGCCGCCGTGAAGCTCCCCCACGTCGTCTGCGGCAACTGCGGCTGGTACCACGGCCGCCAGGCGATCGAGGTCGACTGAGTCGAACTCGTACCGGGCGTCGGGATGCCCCCGGTGGGCCGTCCGATCCGGGTACACTCCGCGTCCCCGGATCGCGCCCAAGCGGCTCGGCTAGACGCTCTTCGCGGTCGTTCCTTCTCGGAGCGCGACCCTGGGGCAGTATTCATCAGGGGAAGTGAGAAGGAGAGCACGTCGTGCCGGCCGAAACGCACACTCATCACGCGCCACTTGACCGCGAGGCTGTGCTGGCGGTCGTGCGTGACCAGCTGGGGATGATCCTCGAGATCGACCCGGCGTCGGTTCTCGAGGGCGACTCGCTGACCGCCGACCTCCACGCCGACTCCATCGCGCTCATCGAACTGGTCGAGGCGCTCGAAGAGGAGTACAGCGAACGCACCGCCGGCTTCGAGATCGATAGCGAAGATCTCGACGAACTTCAGACCGTTCGGGATGCGGTCGATTATGTCCTCAGTCGACTCGGGTGACGCGCTCGACAGCGACCGAGTGGCGCTCCTCGCGGCGCTCGCGGATCGGATCGACCACGAGTTCACCGACATCACGCAACTGGAGATCGCGTTCCGGCACCGCTCATGGTGCGCAGAGAACGGCGGCCTCGCGTCGAACGAGCGCTTGGAGTTCCTCGGAGATGCGGTGCTGCAGCTCGTGGTGACCGAACGTCTCTTCACCACCGATCCGCCGGCGCCGGAAGGGCTCCTCGCCCAGCGTCGTGCGGCGCTGGTGAACACCCGCGCGCTGGCGGGCGCCGGCCGCCGTATCGACCTCGCGTCGTGCCTGCTGCTCGGGCGTGGCGAGGCCGCGACGGGCGGCGCCGAGAAGGAGTCCATCCTTGCGGACTGCTGCGAGGCGGTGATCGGCGCGGTGTATCTCGACGGCGGGCTCTCGGCCGCGGCGTCGGCGGTGGCGCGCCTGCTCGGCCCCGAGATCGCACATGTCGAGTCGGGGGCCGATCCGGGCGACCCGAAGTCGCGGCTGCAGGAGTTTGCGGCCCACCGGCTCGAACGCATGCCCCGCTACAGCGTGGTCGACGCGGGGCCCGACCACGCGAAGGAATTCTCCGCGACGGTCGCGTTCAGCGGGGAGGTCTGGGGCGAGGGCAGTGGCCGGACCAAGAAAGAGGCGGAGCAAGCCGCGGCCGCCGCGGCACTCGAACGGCTCACCGATGAAGGGAACCCCGGCACATGAGTAGCGCAGAACTCCCGGAGCTCGAGATACTCCGCCGCGACCTCGACAAAGAGGTGTCGGGGAAGAAGATCAAGGCGGTGGACGTCCCGGGCAAGAAGTCGATCGCTCGCGCCGGCACGCCGAAGGCGCTCGCGACGCGCCTGACCGGCGTCAAGATCGAGCGGGTCACCCGTAAGGGCACATGGATATCGCTCGCGCTCGACAGCGGCGACGTGATGCTCGTGGCCCTCGGTGCGAAGTCGCGGCTGCGGCGGGCACAGAACAAAGACGCGCTCCAGCCGGGGACCGCCGTGGGGCTCACGTTCTCCCCCCACGGGCAGCTTCTCCTCCTCGATCCGGCTTCAACGGCCGAGTTGTTCCTCGTGCCCTCCGACGAGGTGGCGGCGACCATCGGCCCGCTCGGCCTCGACCTGGTCGACGAGCCTGTCTCGTGGACGAAGTTCGGCGAGATGGTGCTGCGACGCTCGGGCAAGCTGAAGTCGATCCTGATGGACCCGACGATGCTCGTCGGCATCGGTGCCATGTACTCCGACGAGATCCTCTTCGAGGCGGGGCTGCGCTACGACCGTTCACCCGACACGCTCTCGACCCAGGAGATCCGCCGTCTGTACCGGGCTTCGGTCGAGATCATCCACGACTCGGTGAAGCACGGCGGCGCGAGCGTGGGCGACGACGGATACCTCACCCTCAGCGGTGCCCGCGGCGGCTACAGCGACATGATCAACGTCTTCCGGCGCGACGGCGAGATGAGCCCGCGCGCCCGCGGGCCCATCGTGAAGTCTCGTTTCGGGAACGGCTACACGTACTACTGCGAACAGACACAGGTCTGATCGGGCGATCACACATCGGCGCACGGACGGCGCGAGCGGCGCGAGCCGCTAGCGTGACCACCTCTTCGTCCGGGCACTGACCACGGAGAATCTGTGTTTCTCAAGACCTTGCAGATCAAAGGGTTCAAGTCGTTCGCCGACTCGGCAACGCTGAACCTGGAGCCCGGTGTCACCGTCGTCGTCGGCCCCAACGGGTCGGGGAAGTCGAACGTGGTCGACGCGATCGGCTGGGTCCTCGGCGCCCAGGCGCCCTCGACCGTGCGCTCCTCCAAGATGGAGGACGTGATCTTCGCCGGTTCCTCCAAGCGACCGGCGCTCGGGCGTGCCGAGGTGTCGCTCACCATCGACAACGCCTCGGGAACACTGCCGATCGAGTTCTCCGAGGTCACGATCACCCGGACCCTGTTTCGCAACGGCGACAGCCAATACCTGCTGAACGGCGTGCCGTGCCGACTGCTCGATATTCAGGACCTCCTGAGCGACTCGGGCGTGGGGCGTCAACAGCACGTCATCATCAGTCAGGGGCAGATCGACGCGGTGCTGAACGCCCGGCCGGAGGATCGGCGGGCGATCATCGAGGAAGCGGCGGGCGTGCTCAAGTACCGCCGTCGCAAGGAGAAGTCCGAGCGGCGGCTCGCGTCCACCGAGGCGAACCTGTTGCGGATCCAGGACCTCCTGCGCGAGGTGCGCCGCCAGCTTCGACCGCTGGAGCGCCAGGCCGACGCGGCGCGTCGACACGGCGCGGTGCATGCCGAGCTGACGGCGCTTCGGGTGCACCTGGCCGGCCGCGAGATCGCCCGGCTCCGCACGCAACTCGCATCGTCGAACACATCGCAGACCGAACTGGCGGCGGTCGATCGCGACTTGCGCACGCAGCTGGCGGCGCTCGACGCAGCGATCATCGCGATCGAGTCGCGCTTGTCGGCGACCGGTGGGGACGACCTCGGCGATGTGCTGACGCGGTGTGAATCGCTGCGCGAACGCGCGGTCGGTCTGTCCCGTCTCGTCGCCGAACGCCGTCGCGGCATCGACCGCGACCGCGAGTTCTCGGCCGACGCCACCGTCGCAGCGTCGCTCGATGCCGAGCTCGCCGGGCTCAATGCAGATCTCGCCGCGCTCGACGGCGAGGACTTCGCCGGCGACGAGGCCGTCGTGATCGCGGCGGAACAGGCGCTCGACGAGCAACGGGGTGCCTTCGATGCCGACTGGGGGCGGAACGAACGATCGACGGCCGCTCGGAGCGAGGCAGCGGAGATTCGCGGCGAGCTCGCGGCCGTGCGTTCCACGTCGGAACGCACGATATCCGATCAGGCCCGCGTCACCGCTCAACGCGACGCCGCCGTCGCCAAGGCGGCGCGTGTCTCCGAGGAGCGCGAGCGGATGGTCGTGGAACACCGCGACGCCGAGGCGAGCGTCGAACGGCTGAGCGCGGCGGCCGAGAGCGCGGGGGTAGCCCGCGAGGCGGCCGACGCCGAGTTCGCTGCGGCCGATGAGGCGGCGTCGACCGCTGCTGCGCAGCGCTCGGCCTGGACCGCCCGGGTCGAGGCGCTCACGATGGCGCTCGACGAGGCACGCCAGCGCGCCGGCGCCGAGCGGCTCGCCGGCCTCGACGGGGTCGTGGGCACGCTGCTCGACGTGGTGCAGATCGATGCCGGATGGGAGGCCGCCTTCGAGGCGGCCGCGGCCGAGGCCCTCACGGCCGTGGTGGTGACCGACACCGACGTCGCCCGCGCCGCGCTCGAGGCGCTGAGCGCCGGCGAGCTGTCGGGTGCGGTGGTTTCGCTCTCGGCGTCGCGGGCGATGCCGTTCACGCCCGCCGTGGGCGAGCCACTGCGCCGCCACGTGCGCGGTACCCGCCCCGGCGTCGACGGGCTGCTCGACGCGCTGCTGAGCATGGCGGTCGTGGTCGACGGCGGATGGGTCGAGGCGCTCGACGCAGCGATCCAGCACCCCGAGGCGCTCGTCATGACGCGCTCAGGCGACCGGTTCGCCGCGGCGGGCTGGCGGGTAGGGGCCGGCGGCTCAGGCGCGACGGGCTCGGCGTTGGAAGAGGCGCAACACCAGGCGACAGCGGCCGCGGAGGCCGCCGAGGCGGCCGCCGATGCGCTGCGCCAGGCCCGCGCTGCGCTCGCCGAGGTGCGATCGGCCGCAGCGCAGGCCGACAAGGCGCGCGACCAGGCCGTCAACCGCGTCCGATCGCTTGGCGAAGCGATGGCCCGCCTGGAACGCGACACGCCCGAATCGGCGGCCGAACTGGCTCGCATCGACGCGCACCTGGGTGAGCTCGCCGAGCGGGCCCAGCGACAGGCGTCGCGGCGCGCCGAGCTGGAACAGCGACTGCCCGAGCTCGAAGCAGCCGAGGCGGAGCTGGCGGCACGGGCGAAGCGACAGGCCGAGGCCCGTCGGGCACTCGAGGCGGATACCGCTCGGGTGCGCCAGCAGCGATCGGCGCTCGACGTGCGGGTCGCCGCTCGCGACGAGCGTCGCCGCATGCTCGAATCGCGAATCGCCAAGGTCGACGAGCGGCTCGATCGCCACCAGGTCGAGCGGCGCGAGGCCGAGCAGCGTCGGCTCGAGCTCGATGCCCGCGCCGATGCCACCGACGTGCTCGCCGAGTTCGTCACGTCGCGCACCGCACAGGTCGAGGTGGTGCTCGAAGAGCTCCGGGCGGCCCGCCGCCGCTACACCGAGCGGACGCGGGCCGTGACCGCCGAGCTGGAGGAACGTCGTCGGGATCGCGCTGCGCTGGAGACCCGACTGACCGAACACCGCGAACGGATGTCGCGCGCCGAGATCGGCGAAGCCGAGGTTCGCATGCGGCTGGAAGCGGCCACGGCGGCGTGTCGCCACGAGCTCGATGTCGAGCCCGAGGCGGCGATCGAGGCGCCGTGCCCCGAACTGGCGGAGGGCGCTACGCCGGCCGCCCGGGTGCGCGAGTTGGAGCGTGAAATCCGGGTGATGGGTCCGATCAACCCGCTCGCGCTCGAGGAGTTCGCCGCGCTCCAGGAACGGCACGAGTTTCTCGAAACCCAGCTCGACGACATCCGCACGACGCGACGCGAGCTGGCGAAGGTCATCCGCGCGGTTGATGCCGAGATCGTCAACGTGTTCGCCGCGGCATATGCGGATGTGTCGGAGAACTTCACCGGCCTGTTCGAGACGCTGTTCCCCGGAGGGAAGGGGTCGCTCACCCTGACCGATCCCTCCGATCTGCTGTCGACCGGCATCGAGATCGAGGCCCGACCGTCGGGCAAGAACGTCCGGAAGCTCTCGTTGCTGTCGGGTGGCGAGCGATCGCTGACCGCGCTGGCGTACCTGTTCGCCGTGTTCCGCAGCCGCCCGTCGCCCTTCTACGTGATGGACGAAGTCGAGGCGGCGCTCGATGACGTGAACCTCCACCGCTTCCTGGCGCTCATCGCCGAGTTCCGTGAGACGGCGCAGCTCGTCATCGTCAGCCACCAGAAGCGAACCATGGAGTCCGCCGACGTGCTGTACGGCGTGACCATGGAGCCTGGCGGCTCATCGAAGGTGCTGTCCGAGAAGATCAGCGCCTAGCGACCCACGCAGCTCGAAGCGGGGGTCGCGCTCGGTAGTGATGGCGGGCGGCGCCGCCGCTCAAGCGGCCGACCACTCGGCCAGCGTGGTCACCGTGCGCCAGTTGCGAGCGGTGAATTCGCGGCCGGCCGGGCGTTTGGCCAGCGCCTGCACGAGCGGCGATCGGCCCTGGCCGTCGGGCAGCCAGAGGTACAGGTCGCGTCCGATGAACGTGAGGTCCTCGCCCGGCCCGGCTGAGGCCAGCGCTCCCTCCACGTCTGCGGGCTCGACCGGCCTCGTGGCGAACGACACGACCAGGCGCGTCGGATCGCCGCCGGTGGGGTAGGGGCAGTGCTCGATGGTTGCGGCGAGTTGCTCGCCGGTGCGCAGTATCACGGGCACCTCGTAGCCGCAGTGCTCGCCGATGCGACTCGACAGGCCGGCGGCCAGGGCGGATTCGGCCTCGGCGGTGGCATCGGCGTGGAACACCACGTTGCCGCTCTGGACGTAGGTGCGAACGTCGTCGTGGCCCGCAGCGCGGAACAGGTCCCGCAGGTCGGCCATGGCCAAGCGTCGTCCGCCGACGTTGATGCCGCGAAGGAGCGCGACCCAGATGGTCACGCCTCGTCGGTCGCCGCAGCCGCCGTTGTCGTCGTACGTTTGGAGCCCGACCCCGAAGTCGTCGTGGTCGACGTCGGCTCGTCCGTGGGAGAGGACGTCTCGTCGGCGACCGATGTCGTGGTCGTCGAGGTCGCGGCCGATTCCTTCTCGGCCTCCTTGCCGATGCAATCCGCGAGGAACCCGGCGAGCTTGTTGCTCGTCTTGGTGGAGACGTCGTCGGTCGGCCCGTTCGCGTCGACGATGTCCTGCATCACCTTGGCGTCGCCCTTCACCTGGGCGTACACACAGGTGGCGACCGACTTGGAGATGCCCGGAGCCTCGAGCGCCTTCACGAACTCGGCCTCCGGGAATGTCTCCTCGGTGCCGCAGGCCGTGCCCGCCGCGGCGAGGCCGATCGTCAGGGCTGCGGCGAACGCGGACCGCCGCAACAGCGCACACGTCGCTCGTGGTCTCATGGCGTGCAGCCTATCGAGGCGCCACGTCCACCCAGTACCCATGGCGCGCGGCACAGCGCTCTGTGCTGTCGGGCTTGCGCCGTGCGATCTGGCCGGCGCGATCTGGCCGGCGTGACCACCACCGGCGGGTCACGTCAGACGCTGGAACCACCACAGCGACAGTGCCCCGGCGAGCGTGAGCGCCACGGCCGCCCAGGCAGCCACCTTCCAGGTGATCTCGCGACGTTCGGTGTCGTATCCGACTCGGCGTTCGAGTTGGGAGTAGACCTCGTTGAGCGCCGATTCCGACTCGGCCTCAAACGCGACCCCGTCGGTCTGTTCGGCCAGTCGTGCAAGTTCCTCTTTGTCGACCGGCACCGGGGTCTCTCCCACCTGGCCGGTCTCGGGGTCGGCGATCTCGACGGTTCCTCCGGGCGTGCCGTACGCGATCGTCGAGACGGGCACCTTCGCCTTCTTCGCCTCGGGTGCAATCTCGTCGATCGTGCGACCCCACGTCGTCTTGCCGTCGGACAACAGCACGATCGCGCCCGGTGCTCGCTTGCCGTTCTCGTCGGGCGGGACATCCTCGATTGCCTGCAGCGATGTCGCGACCGCCTCGCCGATGGCGGTCCGCTCGCCCAGTTCGAGCTGGCGGATGGCCTTGGTGACCGCGGCGCGATCGGTCGTCGGAGCGACGCGGAGGTTGGCGGTGCCGTTGAATGCCACCAAGCCGACCTGCAGGTTCGCCGGGATGTCGTCGACGAACGCGATGGCCGCGCGTTTTGCGGCGTCGATACGGGTCGGCTCCACATCGGTGGCCTGCATCGACAGCGAGGTGTCGATCGCGAGGATGATCGTGGACCGGTCCTTCGGCACTCGCTCTTCGGCGACCGGTTGCGCCATGGCGAACACCAGCCCCGCCAATCCCAGCAGGTACAACGCCGAGGTGACGTGGCGGCGCCATCTCGGCGAGCGCGGCGCGACCTTGTCGAGCAGCTCCACGTTGGAATACCGGAGCGCATAGGTCGGTCGCCGGAACTGCGCCGCGATGTACGCGGCGGCGAGGCCGGCGACGGCGAGCAGCCACCAGAGGCGGCCGGGCTCGAGGAAGCTGCGGTTCATCGGGGGGTCCTCCGAGCGTGGTCGGACTCGGGCGAGTCGTGGAGATCGGTGCCGATCGGGGCTGTCATCGGCGCCCCGGGTTCACGTTTGCGTGGCGTCGCCGCCCGGTGGCGACGTGGCGTGCGAGCGCGAGGAGCCAGTCCTCGTCGGTGCGGAGCCGCAGATGGTGGGCGCCCGCGCCGCGGATGGTGGCGCCGATGGTGGCCCGCTGCTCGGCCGCCGCTTGGGCGAATCGCTCGCGCAGGCCCTTGCGGTTGGTGTCGACCTCACGGACCCGCCCGGTCTCAGTGTCGATCAGCGTCAGCGTTCCCATCGCCGGGAGTTCGAGCTCGCGCGGGTCGAGGACCTCCACGCACAGCACCTCGTGGCGCACCGCGAGCGCGGCGAGCGGATGGCGCCAGGTTTCCGGTGGGTCGAGGTAGTCGGAGATGACCACTGCGAGCCCGCGTCGACGGGCGACGGCGGTGGCCCGCGCCAACAGTTCGGCGAGCGATGCGTGGTCGCTCTCGCCGGGCGTGTCGGTCCGCTGCGCTCCCTGAATGCGCGAGAGCGCAGCCATCAGGTGCGTGCGCCCCTGGCGTGCGGGGAGCGTGGCGATGCCGGAATCGGTCGACACCACCGCTCCGATGCGGTTGCCGCCGCGGGCGGTCAGAAACCCCACGCCCGCCGACGCGGCCAGCACGAGGTCGCGCTTCTCCCACGTGTGCGTGCCGAAATCGAGGCTCGCCGAGCGATCGGCGACGATCCACGTTTCGAGCTCGCGATCGGCGATCGTCTCGCGAATGTGGGCGTGGTTGGTGCGGGCTGTCACGTTCCAGTCGATGCGGCGGACGTCGTCGCCGGGCTGGTACTCGCGGGCCTCCCCCGGCTCGCTTCCGTGTCCGGGCACGAGACCCTGGAAGTTGCCGTGCAGGATCCCGTCGAGGCGATGGGTGACGTCGATCTCGAGGCGCCGCAGAACCTCGGCGGCGCGAGCGTCGCTCGGCGCGCCTGTGGGCGCCGTCGCCGCTGCGGATCGATCCGGCCCGGCCACGGTCACGCGGTCCAGGACTGCGCGTCGGTGCGCGTGCCGTAGTACGCGTCGGTCGGGCCGCCGACCTGCGACGGCTGGATCGCGGGCGCCGGCACGGTGGACAGCACCCGTGCGAGCAGGTGCTCGGAGTCGACGTTCTGCGCGAGCGCTTCGTAGGTCAGCACGAGGCGGTGCCGCAGGATTTCGGGCGCCACGTCGAAGATGTCCTGGGGTACCACGTAGCTGCGGCCACGCATGAGGGCCATCGCCCGGCCTGCCCGAACGAGGCCGAGGCTGGCTCGTGGGCTCGCGCCGAACTCCAGGAAGGGGCGGATGTCGGCCAGCCCGTAGTGCTCGGGTGTTCTGGTCGCGAGCACCAGGTTCACGGCGTACTCCATGACCGCACGGTCGCAGTAGACGTCCTCGGCGCTTCGTTGCAGTGCGGCGACCTGTTCGAGGCTGAGCACCTCGGACGCAACCGGTGGGTGGACGCCCATCCGGTTGACGATCTCGAGCTCCTCCATGGGGCTCGGGTAGCCGAGCACGACCTTCATCAGGAACCGGTCGCGCTGCGCCTCGGGGAGGGGATACACCCCCTCGTTCTCGATGGGGTTCTGCGTGGCGAGTACGAGGAACGGGGCGGGGACCTTGTGCGTCGTGCCGCCTATGGTGACCTGGCGCTCGGCCATCACCTCCAGCAGCGCTGACTGCACCTTGGCGGGTGCACGGTTGATCTCGTCGGCCAGCACGAAGTTGGCGAAGACGGGGCCGAGTTCCACATCGAAGCGCTCTGAACTCGTCCGGTAGATCCGCGTGCCGGTGATGTCGGCCGGGAGCAGGTCGGGCGTGAACTGGATGCGGCTGAAGGTGCCGCCGACGGTGCGGGCAAGCGTCTCGACCGACAGCGTCTTGGCGAGCCCGGGGACGCTTTCGAGCAGGCAATGACCGTTGGCGAGCAGCGACACGACGATCCGTTCGATCGCCCGATCCTGCCCCACGATCACCTTGCGCATCTCGAACAGCACCCGTTCGAGCAGCGCTGTGGCCGACTCCACGGGCTGCTGCCGAGGCTCTCCGCCGGCAGCCTGACCGGAGGGCGGCGGTGCCGGGGACGAGGTCGCCGACGCTGGCGTTGGGAGCGGCGTCGGCGTCGGGGCGGGAAGCGAGGGGGCGCGGCCCTGGGTCATCGCCGGCTGGCCGGGGACTCCCGACCCGGAGGTCGGCTCGCCGGGCACCGCCGGTGGGGTGGTCGTCATCGGGGGACCTCGGTGGGATCGGGGACGAAGCGCTGTCACGGTAGGGCCTTTCGCGGCGGAGGCGGCGCCCATGGCTCTGAGCCGCGTCTCAGCGCATGAATCGCCTCTCAGCGCCCGACGCGATTCGGGCAGACCGCTCGCACCGCCGCCGCTTCCGAGGCGACCGGGAGGCGCCGGGAGGTCGTTAGGCTTCCGGCCCATGGACTCCCCCCTCGTGATCCTCCTTGTCATTGCCGTGCTCGTGGCGGTCGGGGTGGTCGGTTTCGTCGCGACGCGGTCGAAGCGTGGCGAGGCGATCGAGCCGCCGGCCCGGCCTCGGCCCGATGGGAGGCCGGCCTCCCCGACGGCGTCCGCCGCAGCGGGTACGGCGACGATCGATCCGGCGACGGCCACGCCCGGCGCCGAGACGGTCGCTGCTGGCGAGGAGGAGGGCTCCGCCGTCGGAGGGGTCGAGGCGGTCGAGCCGGCAGAGACGGTGGTCCCCGCCAAGCCGAGCTTCCGCGATCGGCTGACCCGTGCGCGCGGCACGTTCGCCGGAGCGCTCAGCGCGATCCGGGGCCGATCGGCGATCGATCAGGACACCTGGGACGACCTCGAGGAGGCGCTCATCCGAGCCGATGTCGGCGTCGGTCCCACGACCGAGTTGCTCGACGCGGTGCGCGCCAGAGTGAAGGCCGACGGCCTCACGACCCCCGACGATCTGATCGAGGCCGTGAAGACCGAGATGACGACGCGGCTGCTCGCACCGATCGACCTGCGCATGGCCGACGAGTCGCCCACGATCTGGCTGTTCGTCGGGGTGAACGGCGTGGGCAAGACGACGACGATCGGCAAGGTCGGTCGACAGCTCGCCGACGAGGGTCGCTCGGTGGTCATGGCGGCCGGCGACACGTTCCGCGCCGCTGCGGCCGAGCAGTTGGCTACCTGGGCGGAGCGGTGCGGAGCTTCGCTGGTGCAGGGGGCGGAGGGCAGCGATCCCTCCGCGGTGATCTTCGACGGGGTCGCCCACGCGGCGGCGACGCGAGCCGATGTGGTGTTGGCCGACACTGCGGGGCGGCTCCACACCAAGACGAATCTGATGGAGGAGTTGCGCAAGGTGCGGCGCGTGGCCGACAAGGGTGCCGGCCAGGTGACCGAGGTGCTGCTGGTGCTCGACGCGACGACCGGGCAGAACGGGTTGACTCAGGCGCGGCAGTTCACCGAGGCGGTCGAGCTGACCGGCGTGGTGCTCACCAAGCTCGACGGGTCGGCGAAGGGTGGGATCGTGTTTGCGATCCAGAGCGAGCTCGGCATTCCGGTCAAATTGGTTGGGCTCGGCGAACAGGCGGAAGATCTGGTTCCCTTCGACGCCGAGCAATTCGTCGACGCCCTGTTCTCCCTCGACTGACCTCGCGCTCGAGTGATCGATCGTCTCCACGGTTGATCTGTGGAGATACCTGGTGGTCGGCTGACCGATCTTCTCCGCGGTTGATCTGTGGAGATACCCGGTGTTCGGCGGACCTCCCAGCGGCGGCGCCGCAGGCACGTGAAGTAGGGTGCCGACGTGGGAGGGGCAGGGAGGTTCGGGGGCCTGTTGCTCGCCGTGGCGACGTTGGGTTCCACGCTCGCCGGGTGCAGCAACGAGGATCCCCGCGCCGCCAACTCGACGACGACCGTCGCCGACGACAACTCGCCGCCGAGCGAGGTCACGATCGCTGTGACCGTGGACTCAGGTGGATCTGCCTCGGCTCCCACGCGAATCCGCGTCGGACGGCGCGAACCCGTCACTCTCGAAGGCGGCCGGGTCGACGCGACCAAGACCGACCGCACGACGGGTCTCGTCACCGCTGAGACAGCCGAGGGACGCCAGGTCCTGGCGGCCGTGGTCCCAGCCGACGAGGCCACCTTCGGCGCGATCGCGGAGGTGAAGGTGTCGGCGGAGACGACGGCCGCGAGCCTCGCGTTCCGCGCACCCGGCCAGCCCACAGGCGAACCGGCGGTCGACCTGATCGTTCTCGCCTGCATCTATGCCGACCCCGGCCTCGCCGCCGCGACCTCCGAGGTCGAGCGACTCCTCGGAGCGGGCGGCGACCCGGTCACCGCGCCGGACCCACCGTTGCTCCTGGCGGTCAACGCCATCGTCACGCATGTGGTCGAAACCGGGTGTGGCTCGGTGAAGGCCGGCGGGTCGCCAACCACGGGTCGATTGCACGGCCGCTCCGCTCCTGGACCGGCCATGGCCGGAGCAGCGGCGCCGACGGCGACCGCCGCGGCCTTGAGTCCTGCTGCGAGGGCTGGATCGTGCATCGCCGGGGGGCTGATCGACCCGGACGGCGCCGGTGCGAACGTCGCGTGCGCGAAGCTCGACGCCAAGACCTCCGTAGCGAAGAAGGCCGTCACCGCCGGCAAGCCGTTCACCGTCACGGTCACGAACCCCACTCCACGATGGGTGATCCTTCAGGACGCGACGAAGGACGGGCCCGACGCCATGCTGGGTGCGATCGCGCCCAAGCAATGGGCGATCCCCGGGCTGCAGGATCTCATCGTTCAGTTCGGCAAGGACGCCGCCACGGCGCTCGCCAACGAGGCCTGCAAACGCGTGTCGTTCGGGTTCTTCTGCGACGACGGAATTACCTTCGGCGAGGCCTGGGACAAGGTGGTCAAGAAGGTCACCAGTGCCCTCGCCGACGCGGTGACCGACATCGAGATGCCCGCATCGGCGTGGGGCCGACCCTTCGCCATGGTCAGTTTCGGCTCAGGCACGAACGGCGAAGACGCCACGACGTTCACGGCTGCCGAAGCGGCGCCGTCGATCGCGTTCACGCTGACGCTGCTCACCGAGATCCTGCTTCCCGCTGCAGGCCTCGTGGGCGACCTCAACCAAGGGCAGACCAAGAAGCAGGTCAAGAAGTCACTGAAGGAAGCCTTCGCCGCGGCGCTCGCCGACGTGGCGAACGCCCCGGACCCGAGCAAACCCAGGAAGCAGCACGATCTGCTTGAGGTCCTGCTCGATGTTGCCGTCGACACCGGACCGGCGCTGACCGAGTTCCTCTCCACCCAGTCTGCGTCCCAATCCTCGGACCCCGGACCGTTCGAGGCCTTCACCGCCGCCGCCAAGCTCGTGCAGCCGTTCTTCAAGATGGCCGTGAAGATCATGTCCGAGATCGACTGGAGAGTGGCCTTCACCGCGCTCCACATCAGCGCCATCCTCGACCCTGCCGGGTTGGTCGAAGACCTGGTGGTCTCCACGATCAAGAAGTTCGTGCCGGGCCTCGGATGGGTCGAGCTCATCGACACGGGCATCGACATCGTCAACCTCTTCGGATCCTCGGCAGAACTGCTCGTCGAGATGTCCGGACGAGCGTGGCTGGACATCTTCTGGATCGGCGAGCACACCACCGAACTCCCGAAACGACCAGCCGTCACCGGTGCCGAACTGGCGGCGCTCGACGGCACGGCACTGTGTCGCTCGTACGTCGGCGACCAGATCGCCGAACAGGAGGCGATGTACCCCGAGATGCACTTCACGGGCTCTCCCGGCGTCTGGCGGAATGGCGAACTCATCGACGCAACGGACGGTCCGGCGTTCGCGCTCGGCGACTTCGACGGCGACTCGGTGGGCGACGGCGCCGTCGCGATCTACTGCAATCCGAATGCCGGAAGCGGTTCCTCATATCAGCCACACCTGGTGGTGATCCTGCCGGCCGCGACTCGCAAGCCGATTCGCGCCGACGACCCGGAACACACGTCCTACGACCACGAGGTCAACATCCGATCGCTTAGCCCCCAATCTGGCGGCAAAGAGCTGCGGATCGACTCGGTGGTGCCCCGTCCCTTCACGGACCCCGGCTACGGTCCCGACCTCTGGAGGACCGTCAAGGTCGTCCGCGGCAAATTGGTCGTGATCGACAGCGGTTCATCGGGTCCACCGGCGCCGTCGGCGGCCATGCAGACCTTCTGGGAGTCGATCGGCGACCCCGTCCCGGCGCCCATCGGGGACGGGTGCAACCCCCAATCCGATGTGCTTCCCGATGGCCGATACTTCGGGTTCATCGCGGTCGCCGGTATCACCGACGGCGGATTCGACTTCGACCTGGCGTGTTACCTGAGTTCGGCACGAGCGGAAGCCCGCGGCGATGAGGTGATCGAGGAGAGCACGATCGAAAACGGCTCCACCAAGCTTCGCCGGCTCACCACGGCGAAGGACTTCACGTTCTGGCGACTCAACGACGCCGGGTTCCCCGGAGCCCCGTGCACAGCGGAAGAGCCAGCGGCAGCCGGCACGTGGGAGAGCTACTGCAAGGCCGCTCAAGTGCCGGCGATCGACTACCAGGGCGGCACGGTCCCGGCGCTGATCCTGGTGAAAGGCGGCACGGTCATCGAGGCCGCGGAGTTCTGGTTGTCCTGACGGACGCCACGACACCGTCGAGGGCCATTCGACCGCGCTCAACGGTGCTGACGTCTCGCATCGTCGGACTCTGTGGACTCGGCAACCCAACTCCGTCGGAATTCCGCGCCGCCGCAGGGATCTGCACGACCCAACGAAACATCGATCACATACGTCCGCCTGTGGCGGCTTCGGGGTAGCCGCGCTCCCTCCGACGAAAGGCGGCAACCATGGCGTGGCACATGCTGCAATATCTGCCCGCGGCGGTCCAGGCTGCTGAACGATCGGCCCCGGCCGGCTTCACCGTGGTGGACCGGCTCGTGGTGGCCGCTGTCCGCGGTGGGCGGGTGCCCGGGCACGATGCCATGCAGCTCGCGGCCGGTGCGCTCGACCGCATCGAGGGGGCTCGTGAGCAGCCGGACGGGCGACGGTCGCTGTCGGTCGAGGGCGACGTCGCCTCCGACGAGCTACGGGCAGCGATCGACCGATCGCGGACAACGACACCGCGGAAGGGTGCCGTCGCAACCGGCGAATCGAGTTCGTGCCCGGCACCTGAGCCCGATGGGCGTTGCGCAGTCGTCGGTGTGCCATCGAGGTGGCGTGAGTATCGGTAGCCCCTTGCCGGGCATGGCTCGCAGCTAGGCTGGATCGACCATGTTTGAAGCACTGTCCGATCGGTTCGAGGGGATCTTCAAGCGGCTGCGCAACAGTGGCCGCCTGACCGAGGCCGAGGTCGATGAGGTCCTGCGTGAGATCCGCGTGGCCTTGCTCGAGGCCGACGTCAACGTTCGGGTCGTCCGGAGCCTCCAGGCGCGAATTCGCGAGCGCTGCGTCGGGGTCGAGGTCGGCCAGGCGCTCACCTCGGCGCAGTTCGTCATCAAGGTCGTCAACGAGGAGCTGACCACCACCCTCGGCGGCGAGACGATCTCGATCACCTACGCGTCCAAGCCCCCGACCGTGGTGTTGATGGCGGGCCTGCAGGGGTCCGGCAAGACCACCACGTCGGCCAAGCTCGCTCGCTGGTTCAAGGCACAGGGCCGCCAGCCGCTGCTCGTCGGAGCCGACCTGCAGCGCCCGGCAGCGGTCGAGCAGCTCCGCACCCTCGCGGGTCGCATCGACGTTCCGGTCTACAGCGAGCCGAGCGACCCCGTGAGCGTCGCTGCCGGCGCGATCGCCGAGGCGCGGCGTCTTGGGCGCGATGTGGTCATCGTCGACACGGCGGGCCGCCTGGCCGTCGATGCGGAGATGATGGAGCAGGTCCGCCAGATCAGCGAGGCGACCCAGCCCGACTACACGTTCCTGGTGATCGACGCGATGTTGGGCCAGGACGCCGTGAACGTCGCCGAGTCGTTCCACGCGACCCTTGCGCTCGACGGCGTGATCCTCACGAAGCTCGACGGCGATGCCAGAGGCGGCGCCGCGCTCTCGGTCAAGGAGGTCGTCGGCCGCCCGATCGCCTTCGCCTCGACGGGTGAGAAGCTCGACGAATTCGACCTGTTCCACCCCGACCGCCTCGCGGGCCGCATCCTCGGCATGGGCGACGTGCTCTCGCTCATCGAGAAGGCCGAGCAGGCGTTCGACGCCGAGCAGGCCGAGGTCGCGGCGCAGCGGCTCATCGACGGCTCATTCACCTTCGACGACTTCCTCGAGCAGATGAACGCGATCCGCAAGATGGGTCCGCTGCAGAACATCATCGGCATGCTCCCCGGCATTCCGAAAGAGGTGCGCGACGTCGAGATCGGCGACCGCGAGGTGGGACGGGTCGAAGCGATTATCCGCTCGATGACGGTGGCCGAGCGGGCAGATCCCGATCTCATCGACACCTCGCGGCGTCAGCGCATTGCGAACGGCTCCGGATCCAAGCCCGCCGAGGTCGCGCAGCTCGTCACGCAGTTCAAAGAGATGCGCAAGCTCATGAACCAGATGGGTCCCGGCGCGATGAAGCGGGTCAAGAAGAAGACCAAGAAGGGCAAGTCGAAGCGAGGGCCCGGCGGCAACGCGAGCGGTCGGACCACGCAGAAGGGCACCCAGCCGCAGCTGAGGCAGCCCTATCGCTTGCCGGGGCTCGATCCGGTGGCCGATCAGCTCCAGAAGGCGGGCATCGATTTCCCGGGTCTGCCGCCCGCCGAATGACACGGGCTTGCCCGCACACCGACCGACCGACAACAATGTCCGGCTGCCGCGCCTACTGCTGCGGCGCCTGACGAAGCAGAGAGAAGAGTTCGAACGTGGCCGTGAGACTCCGCCTGATGCGGATGGGCAAGAAGAAGCAGCCCACCTACCGAATCGTTGCCGCAGATGCGCGGTCCCCGCGCAACGGCCGGTTCATCGAAATTGTCGGCACCTACGACCCCCGGCGCGAGCCGTCGGCGATCAAGGTCGACAACGAGAAGGCCGTGCGGTGGCTGTCCAACGGGGCACAGCCGTCCGAGCGCGTCGAGAAGATCCTCAAGATCAGCGGTGCGTGGGACGAGTTCGAGACCGCCAAGACCCAGGCGAAGTCGGGCTCGTGAGCGAGAACGAGGCAACGACCGCTCGCGCCGAGGCGGTGCTGGCCCACGTGGTGACGGCGATCGTCGATCATCCGGAGGCCGTGAAGGTCTCGACCGACGACAGCCGCAACGTCACTCGACTGAACGTCGAGGTCGGGCCCGGCGACATGGGCCGCGTCATCGGCAAGCGGGGGCGGGTGGCCAATGCGATCCGCGCCGTGGGTCGGGCCGCTGCAGCGACGGATGGCCACGAGGTCGACGTCGAGTTCGTTGACTGAGTCCGCCGACTCGGGCGAGATGCCTGCCGGTCTGCTCGAAGTCGGCGTCATCGCCAAACCGCACGGTTTGCAGGGCGAACTCGTCGTGAAGCTCATCACCGATCGAACCGAACGGCTCTCGTCCGGGTCCGAACTGTGGACCGGTCGGGGGCCGTTGCGCGTGGTGTCGTCGCGGCCACACCAGGACCGGTGGCTGGTCACCTTCGCCGGGGTCAACTCGCGCGAGGCCGCCGAGTCGTGGTCCCGAGTGCCGCTGCTCGCCGCGGCGATCGATGATCCCGACGCCCTCTTCATCCACGAGCTCATCGGCCTGACCGTGGTCGACGCAGCGGGCGTCACCCGCGGGAGCGTCGTCGAGGTCCAGGCGAATCCGGCGAGCGACCTGCTCGTGCTCGACACGGGGGCGCTCGTGCCGCTCACCTTTGCGGTCGGTCAGCCCGACGGCGGCGTGCTTCGGGTCGACACCCCCGACGGCCTCTTCGAACTCTTCGAGTGACGGGCGTGCGAATCGACGTCTTCTCGATCTTCCCGGAGATGTTGACGGGGTTCTTCGGGCAGTCGTTGCTCGGACGGGCGCAGCGCGGCGACCTCGTCGACCTGCGGGCGCACGACCTGCGTGAACACACCAGCGACGTCCACCGGTCCGTGGACGACTCGCCGTTCGGTGGCGGCGCCGGGATGGTGTTGTCGCCCGAACCGATCTTCCGCTCGGTCGAATCGGCGCAGCCGCCGCGCCCGCTCTACCTCCTGGGCCCCGGCGGTCGCCGCTTCGACCAGTCGGTCGCCGAGGAACTCGCCGCGAGCCCGGGCTTCTCGATGATCTGCGGCCGGTACGAGGGCGTCGACCAACGCGTTCGCGACCACCTCTGCGATGGCGAGCTGTCGATCGGCGACTTCGTGTTGAACGGGGGAGAGGTCGCCGCGCTCGCGATCGTCGAGGCGGTGGTGCGGCTCGTGCCGGGCGTCATGGGCAACATCGAGTCGGCGGCCGACGAGTCGTTCACCTCCGGTCTGCTCGAATACCCGCAGTACACCCGCCCGGCGGTGTTTCGCGACTGGGCCGTGCCCGACGTGTTGCGATCGGGCGATCACGGTCGCATCGCCCGGTGGCGGCGGGCGCAGGCGATCGCTCGGACGTTGCGCGATCGACCCGACCTGATCGCGCACCGGGGGGGCGTGAGCGACGCCGAGCGGGCCCTGCTCGACGAGTTCGGGTTGGTAGCCGCGGAGCCGCACGACTAGCCTGGCCGCTTCGTGCACGCCGACGCGCCCCCGTCAGCTGTGTGCACCAGTTCGAGTCACGACCCAGGAGCAAGACGCGCCATGAAGCCGACCGATCTCGTCGACCAGTCGAGCCTGCGGGACGACGTTCCCGAGTTTGCTCCGGGCGACACGCTGAAGGTGCACGTTCGCGTTGTCGAAGGCGCCAAAGAGCGTGTCCAGGTGTTCCAGGGCGCCGTGATCCGCCGACAGGGCGGCGGCGTGCAGGAGACCTTCACGGTGCGCAAGCTCTCGTACGGCGTCGGCGTCGAGCGAACCTTCCCGGTGCACTCCCCGACGATCGCGAAGATCGAGGTCGTGAGCCGCGGCGATGTGCGGCGCGCCAAGCTGTACTACCTGCGCGATCGGATCGGTAAGGCCGCGAAGATCAAGGAAAAGCGCGACTGATCGGCCGTCCCCGCCGCCGGGTTCGGCACGGAGACCCGCTCCACCTTCCCCTCCTGTCATCGATGAGTGTCCGGTCCTCTGGGCCGGTGGAGGCGCGCGTGGCGCATCAACAAGAGCTCGGTTCCGCGGGTGAAGCCGTGGTTGCAGCGTGGTACGAACGCCGCGGGTACGAGATCCTCGAGCGCAACTGGCGCTGCCGCGAGGGCGAGATCGATGTGATCGCACGACTCGACGACGTGGTGGTGATCTGCGAGGTGAAGACGCGCTCCACCGATCGCTTCGGCAGCGGGCTCGATGCCGTAGACGGGCGCAAGCAGCGCCGTCTGCGGGCGCTCGGCGCCGCGTACCTGTCGTCGGGCGCGCAGCCGGGGTGGCGCCCGGTGCGCTTCGACGTCGCATCGGTGACACCCGGCCCGCACGGCTACTCGGTACAGGTTGTCGAAGCGGCCTTCTAGGCGCCGCGGCGGGCGCGACGCCGACTGACTCTCCCTCAGCCCAGGAGCGCCCAGAGCACCGCCGCGACGCAGATGGCGAGCGCCGCGACGACCAGCAACACGTCGCTCGGGCGTCGGCGCATCGGTCGGTCGGGATTGAAGCCCATGGGGCGAGTCTTGCACGGTCGCCTCCGGCGCCTGCGCCGATAGCGTGGCCGTCATGCTCGACGAGACATCCTGGGACGGGGCCGACCATGCGGGGGCCGACCATGCGGACGCGGGCGATGCTCCAGCCGCAGACGCTCCCGCCGCAGACGCACCGCACGCGGCCGCACCGCACGCGGCCGCCCCGGTGCTCTTGACCGACGAGGAGGCCCGAGTGCTCGGGTGCCTCCTCGAGAAGGAACGCACCACGCCCGACGACTATCCGCTCACGGCGAACGCGCTCATGCGGGCGTGTAACCAGTCGACCTCGCGCGATCCGGTGGTCGCGTATGACCAGCGAACCGTCGAGGGCGCGGTCGCCTCGCTCAAGGCGGCCGGGCTGGTGCGCTTCGTCCACATGCCGTCGGGGCGAGCCGTCACCAAGTACCGCCACATCGCGGGGGAGTGCTTTTCGCTCGATCAGCGCGCGCTCGCGGTCGTGTGCCTCCTGCTGCTGCGAGGCCCGCAGACGGTGGGTGAGCTCAAGACGCGCTCGGAGCGGCTCGCGGCCTTCGCCGATCTCGGCGAGGTGTCCGACACGCTGGACCGGCTCGCCGCGGCCCCGGCGCCCTTCGTCGTCGCCTTCGAGCGCGCGCCGGGGCAGAAGGAGCAGCGGTGGGCGCACCTGCTGTGCGGCACACCGGAGCCGCCGACCGTCGCCGTTGGCGGCTCGGTCGGGATGGCGTCGGGCCCGACGAGCGCCCAGCGGATCGCTGCCCTGGAGCTGGAGGTCGAGGACCTGCGGTCCGATGTGAATCGACTTCGGTCGTGGGCCGACTCGGTGGCCGCCGAGTTGGGCATCGACCGGCCGCCGCTCGGCGGCGACGACTTCGCTGTCACCCCGGTGTCCTAGTCTCGCGGCTGCGCTCCCGTCGGAGCGGCTCGTCTCGTCGGTGAGACCTCCCAGGATCGGTGGCGACGCCCCCGGTCCGCGGCGACGGGAGTCGAGATGTTGGCCACGGTGCAGGCGGCGACGCTGGTGGGTGTCCGGGGAATCCCGGTCATGGTCGAGGTGCATGTCGGGCAGGGGCTGCCCGGGTTCACGATCGTTGGGCTTCCCGACGCGGCGTGCCGTGAGGCTCGCGATCGCGTGCGCGCCGCCGTGTTGTGTTCGGGGCTGAAGTGGCCCCAGCAGCGCATCACCGTGAACCTCGCGCCGAGCGCGGTGCGCAAGGTCGGCACCAGCCTCGATCTGGCGATCGCGTTCGGCGTGCTGATCGCCGACAAGCAGCTCCAGGTCGACCCGACGGGCATGGCCTGCTTCGGCGAGCTCGGGCTCGACGGTTCGGTGCGCCCGGTGTCCGGGGTCTTGCCGATGGTGGCGTCGCTCGCTCTCGACGATGTGCGCGAGGTCGTCGTTCCCGCGGCGAACACCGCCGAGGCGTGCGCGTTGGGTCGCCATGTCGTACGGCCGGTCGAGAGCCTCGGCGAGCTCGTGCGTTGCCTGCGTGGCGACGAGCCATGGAGCCAACCCCGGCCCGACGAGCCCGACGACGTTGTGGCCGAACGGGCGCCCGACCTGTGCGAGGTGCGCGGCAACGCCGTGGCCCGTTTCGCTGTCGAGGTGGCGGCCGCCGGCGGTCACCACCTGCTGCTCGTCGGTCCGCCGGGCGCGGGCAAGACCATGCTGGTCGAGCGCCTCCCGGGCCTCCTCGGCGTGCTCGATGCGGCGACGAGCCTGAGCGTCACGTCGATTCACAGCGCCGCCGGGCAGCCGGTCCCGCGCAGCGGGCTCATTCGGCTCCCGCCATTTCGCGCTCCGCACCACAGCAGCTCGCTCGTGGCGCTCGTGGGCGGAGGCTCGCATCAGCTCCGGCCGGGCGAGATCAGCTTGGCGCACGGCGGGGTGCTCTTCCTCGACGAGTTGGGCGAGTTCGGCGCCGCGGCGCTCGATGCGCTTCGCCAGCCGCTCGAAGAGGGCGTGGTGCGGCTGAGTCGGGCTCACAGCTCGGCCGAGATGCCCGCGTCGTTCCAGTTGGTCGCTGCCATGAACCCGTGCCCGTGCGGCTACGGCGGAACGGTCCAGTGCCGTTGCAGCGCAGCGGCCTTGTTGCGCTACGCACGGCGCCTCTCGGGTCCCTTGCTCGATCGGTTCGACCTTCGCGTGCTCGTCGAGGCGACGTCGCGTCGCGATCTGCTCGACGCAGCGCCGGCCGAGCCGACGGCGTCGGTCGCCGAACGGGTGAGCGCAGCGCGACGTCGCGCGATCGAACGCGGCGTGCCGGCGAACCGGTACCTCAGCGGCCGACAGGTCGAGGAATGCACGCGTCTCACCGATGCGGCGCGCGAGCGCCTCGACGACGCACTCGCCCACGGTCGGCTGTCAGGACGCGGGCTGCGTCGCGTCCGCGCCGTAGCGCTGACCCTCGACGACCTGGCGGGTGGCGATGGCGAACTCGACGAGGGCGTCGTGGCGCAGGCGTTGCTGTTGCGCTCCGATCTCTCGGTCGGCGAGGTCGCGGCGGGTGCGGCATGACCGGCGACCTGCAAGCGATGGTGGCGTTGGCTCAACTGTCGGGCGTCGGGCCACGGCGCCTGTGGGCGGCGTCGCGTTCGGGTCCTGGGCAGGTGTGGCGCGATCTGGTCGCGCGGCGCACACCGGCCGGCGTGCCGGCCCCGCGGTCGTTGTGCGAGCGGTGGTGGGGCGAGGTCGAGTCGGTTTCGGTGGAGAACGTGTTCGCCGATCACACCGCGGGCGACCTCTTCGTGTCGGCCGCCGGGCTTGTCGGAGCGCCGGTGCTCGACGGCGCCGGTCCCGAGCACCCGGCGCACGAGCCCGACGATCCGTACGTGCCGCCGCTGCTGTTCTGGCGGGCGTGGTCTCTTGATCGGTTCGACGCGCTCCATCGCCGGCCGCGCGTGGCCATCGTCGGCACGCGCCGGGCGAGCCGATATGGACTCGACGTGGCCCACGAGCTGGGTGGGGCGTTGGCCGAGGCCGGTGTCGTGGTGGTGTCGGGTCTGGCGCTCGGGATCGATGCCGCGGCGCATCGAGGCGCGATCGCGGCCAACGGGGCGCCACCGATTGCGATCGTGGCGTCGGGTCACAACGTGGTGTACCCGCGCCGCAACAGCGAGCTTTGGGAGGCCGTCGCCCGGGCGGGGGCCATCGGTACCACGGCGCCGCTCGGCACCGCACCGGAGGCGTGGCGGTTTCCGGCCCGCAACCGAGTGATCGTGGGGCTGAGCGACGTCGTCGTCGTGGTCGAGAGCCATCATGCCGGGGGATCGCTCATCACCGCCGACTACGCGGGCGCCCGGGGGGTGCCCGTGCTCGCGGTGCCGGGACCCATTCGCAGCGCGACGTCGCTCGGGACGAATCGCCTGCTGGGTGACGGGTGCGGTCCATGCCTGGGGGTGGACGACGTGCTCGTGGCCCTGGGGTTGCAGGGCGCGAACGTACGGGCGGCCCAACCGGGAACCGGCGAAGGCGATCGATCGTCCGACGACCGGGCGGTGCTCGACGCGCTCGGCTGGGAGTCGGTGACCCTCGATGAGGTTGTCACTCGATCCGGGCGGCCCTTCGCCGTGGTTGCATCGTCGCTCGCCTCGCTCGAGTCCGAGGGCCTGGTCGCCGCGACCGCAGGGAGATTCGAGCGATGCGCTGGAGGCTCCGACAGGTGATGTCACCTAACGCGGTCGATAACACACCCTCAGTGGTTCATCGTTTCCTACACTGGTGCGATGGCGTGGGAGTTGGACCAGTTCGAAACCTCCCTGAACCCGCTCTCGGCGGCCACTCGCGTCGCGTATCGATCCGACTGCGACCGCTTCGTCGCCTGGGCCGTGGCCAACGGGCTCGACGAGCCGACCATGGTCGCCCGCAACGACGTGCGGTCGTTCCTGGTCTCGCTGAGTCAGTCGGGCGCGTCCTCGCGAACGATGCGTCGCCGCCTCGCCGGTGTGCGGCGCTATTTCGCCTGGCTGCGCGAGGCCGGGCGAGTGCAGGACGACCCCACCGCGGGGCTCAGCGCACCGCGAACGGCCGGGCGGCTGCCACGCGTACTCCGCGCCGACGAGGTGCTGCGACTGGCCGAGGGAGCGGATGCGCCGGCAATCGATTCCGACGATCTGGCGCTCGTCGCGCGGGAGTTGCGCGACCGGCTCATCGTCGAGTTGCTCTACGGCTCGGGCCTGCGCGTCTCGGAGCTGTGTGGACTCGGTCTCGACGACGTGCATATGGCCGAGGGTGTGATCGAGGTATGGGGCAAGGGCGGTCGTCGCCGGCGCGTTCCGATCAGCCGGCCGGCGGCCGAACTGCTGCAGGTGTGGCTCGCAGCTGGGCGGGCGCGATTCGACGAGCACGTCGGCGAGCGAGCGGCCGCGGCCACGGCGGCGTCGTCGGGCGCTGGGCCGGCCGAATCGATGCGGCTGTTCTCGAACCTGCGTGGACATGCGCTCGGTCCGCGCGATGTGCGGCGAATCCTCGACCGGCGGTCCGAGGTGGAGGTGCATCCTCACGCCCTTCGTCACACCTTTGCGACTCATCTCCTGGACGGCGGAGCCGATCTGAGAGTGGTGCAGGAACTCCTCGGGCACGCGGACCTTGCCACGACCCAGATCTACACCCACGTCAGCAGAGAGCGACTCCGGTCGATCTACGACGTCACTCATCCACGAGCGTGAATATGGCGGCACGAACCGACACCATGACCGATGTCAACGAACTTTGGCTTCGCTATCAGGCGGAGCGGGATCCGGCCGTACGTGATCGACTGATCGTGCACTACGCACCGTTGGTCAAGTACGTGGCATCTCGCGTCGGCGGCGGTTTGCCGCAGAACGTCGAGCAGGCCGACCTGGTGAGCTACGGCATGTTCGGGCTGATCGACGCGATCGACAAGTTCGAGGTGGACCGCGGCTTCAAGTTCGAGACCTACGCCATCGCTCGCATCAAGGGAGCCATTCTCGACGAGCTTCGCTCGATGGACTGGGTTCCGCGGTCGGTGCGAGCCAAGGCGCGCACCGTCGAGAAGGCGTACGGCAAGCTGGAGGGCAAGCTGGGCCGGGCGCCGCGTGACGATGAGGTCGCGGCCGAACTCGGACAGTCCGAGGACCAGTTCCAGCAGACGCTCAGCCAGATCTCGGTGGTCGGCCTCGCAGCGCTCGACGAGATTCTGGTGTTGAGCGGCGATCGGGGCGAAGCGGTCACGCTTGGCGACACGATCGCGGATGCCGGCCACGGTCCCGTCGGTGCGTTCGAGGTGACCGAGCTGAAGCAGCTGCTCGCCGGGGCCATCAACCGCATGCCCGAGCGCGAGAAGGTCGTGCTCACGCTGTACTACTACGAGAACCTCACGCTGGCCGAGATCGGCCGTGTGCTCGGCGTGACGGAATCCCGGGTCTGTCAGATCCACACCAAGGCGGTGCTGCAGTTGCGGTCCCGGCTCATCGCCCTCGAGCGCGAGCCCGCCTGATCGCACGCAGCGTGCCGACGGCCGTCGGTCGTCACGATTCCGGCGTGTCGCTCCGACCATGCCGCGTCGAGCCGTCCTGCGGCCCGCCCGCCCCCGCTTCCCCCGCGAATCGACCTCTCCGAGCCTGCTGAGCGCGTCCCGCTCGGCGGTCGCCGTCCGCGGGAGCATCTTGGAGCATCCGTGCCACCACCAACTCTGTCCATCGCTGCAGCGGTCGTTGCCTCGACCCTGGTCGGCCTCGCGCATCCCGCGACGTCGTGGTTCGACGGCCGGGCGGCCCGAGGTCGCCCGACTCCTGTGGCGCAGCGGGCTGCCATCGATCGGCCATCGAGCGCGGCGCCGGCACCGCGAGGCAGAGCGGATCAACCGCCGCGGCAACCCGTGCCGGTCGACGCGCCCATCCTCGAAGCGTTCGGCAACCCCACCCGCTTCGGGCCGGGCAATCGCGGCATCGACTTCGACGTCGTGCCCGGTCTGGCGGTCGCCGCTGTCGCAGCCGGCACGGTGACCTTCGCCGGATCGGTGGCCGGCGAGCTCTTCGTCACCGTGCAGCACGCCGACGGGCGTCGAGCCTCGTACTCGTACCTGCTGGCGATCGCCGTCGAGCGCGGCGATGTCGTCGATGTCGGCACGGTGCTCGGCGCCACATCAGGCCGATTCCAACTGGGTCTGCGCGATGGCGCTCGCTACCTCGATCCCGCCGGCCTCATCCGTCGCGGCCGGAGGCACGCGGTACTCGTTCGCTGACGACGCGATCGCACCGCTAGCATCGTCCACCGGCCGCGCAACGTGTGCGGCCTTCCCGTGCGCTCAGCGCGCGGCAACAATTCCGCACGGCACGAGATTCGGTCGCAGGCTTCTGCGCTGTGCCGGTGCGGTCAACCGAAGGGATGTGAATCTGATGGCCGCTGTCGTGACCATGAAGCAACTGATCGACGCGGGTGTGCATTTCGGGCACCCAACCCGCCGCTGGAACCCGAAGATGAAGCGATTCATCCACGGGGAGCGCAACGGCAGCTACATCATCGACCTCCGGGTCACCCTCGATCGCATCGAGACCGCGTACACCTACGTCCGCGATCTGGTTGCCGACGGCGGCACGATCCTGTTCATCGGCACGAAGCGCCAGGCACAGGACAGCGTGCAGGGCTACGCCATGAAGTGCGGCATGCCATACGTGAACCAGCGTTGGCTCGGCGGCATGCTCACCAACTTCGAAACGATCTCGAAGCGGATCTCGAAGATGAAGGAGTACCAGCGCATGCGCGACTCCGGTGAGTTCGAGATGATGCCGAAGAAGGAAGCCCTGCTGCTCGGCCGCGAGCTCACGAAGCTGGAGCGCAACCTCGGCGGCATGCGCAACCTTGAGCGCGCCCCCAACGCGGTGTTCGTGCTCGACACCAAGAAGGAAGACATCGCGGTGACCGAGGCGAACAAGCTCGGCATCCCGATCGTGGCCGTGGTGGACACCAACTGCGACCCCGATGTGATCCAGTACGTGATCCCCGGCAACGACGACGCGATTCGCGCCGGCGACCTGATGGCCCGCATCATCTGCGAGGCCGTCGAAGAGGGTCGCCAGATCCGTGCGCACCGCACCGGCGCGCCGGTTGTCATGCCGCGCACCGCCGAGGAAGAGGCGGCGAAGGCGCAGGAGCAGGCCGAGGCCCGCCGTCAGGCGGCGCGTCAGGCCGCCGAGCGCGAGGCGCGCCTCGCTGCCGCCCGTTCGGCCAAGCCGACCGTCGAGGATGCTGCTCCCGTCGAGGATGCTGCTCCCGTCGAGGACGCCGCTCCCGTCGAGGACGCCGCTCCGGCTGAGGACGCCACTCCGGCCGAGGACCCGGCGACCGAGGTCTGATCGACGCGATGCACGTTGCGCCGGTCGCGCGAGCGACCGGCGCGCATCTCTGAACCCACCACCACACAGGAGTACATCTGCCATGGCCGAAATCAGCGCCAAGGACGTGAAGGCCCTCCGCGACGCGACCGGCGCGGGGATGATGGATGCGAAGAAGGCGCTCGTCGAAGCCGACGGCGACCGTGAGCGCGCCGCTCGGATTCTTCGCGAGAAGGGTCTGACGAAGGTCGCGACCCTCGAGGATCGCGAGAACACCCAGGGGGCGATCGCCGTCGCCGTCGCCGGGTCGACCGCTGCGCTCGTCGAACTGAAGGCCGAGACGGACTTCTCGGCGAAGTCCCCCGACTTCGTCGACCTGGTGCAGCGCCTGGCATCCGCCGTGCTCGCCGGTGGCGTCGACGCGGTGGCGAGCCTGTCGGACGATCTCGACACGCTGCGCATCTCGAAGAAGGAGAACATCGAGCTGGGTCGGGTCGAGTGCTTCGAGGCCGCCGACGGCAACGTGCTCGATACGTACCTGCACGAGCAGGATGGTCGCGGCACGGTCGGCGTGCTGCTCGAGGTGGCCGGCGTCGATCAGGAGCTCGCCCATGAGGTGGCCCTGCACATCGCGTTCGCCAAGCCGTCGGCGCTGCGTCGCGACGAGGTGCCGGCCGACCTTGTCGCAAAGGCGACCGAGGGGTTCGAGGAGCTGACCCGCAAGGAAGGCAAGCCCGAGCAGGCGATCCCGAAGATCGTCGAAGGCCGCGTGAACTCGTGGTTCGCCGAGCGCGTGCTCCCCGAGCAGGGCATGTTCGGCGACAAGGAGACGGTGCAGCAGCGCCTCGGCTCGGGCGAGATCGTCCGATTCGCGCTCGCCGTCATCGGCCACTGAGTTCGATCTGACCCTGCGGATGGGCCCGACCATCCCGCGACCCCATCACAAGGGCGGTGCTGACATGAGCGACGAGCGGACTGCAACGGCGAAGGTGTCGGCCCGATGGCCCCGTGTGTTGTTGAAGCTGTCCGGCGAGGCGTTCGCCGGGCAGCAGGGGTACGGCATCGACGGCGAGATCGTCGCCCAGATCGCCCACGCGATCATCGACGTGAAGTCCGAGCTCGAGGTCGACCTGGCGGTTGTGGTCGGCGGCGGCAACATCTGGCGCGGGATGACCGGTTCGGGCGCTGGCATGGATCGAGCGCAGGCCGACTACATGGGCATGCTCGCCACGGTCATCAACGCGCTCGCACTCCAGGAGACGCTGGAACGGCTGGGCCAGCCGACGCGTGTGCAATCCGCGATCCACATGTCGCAGGTAGCCGAGCCCTACATCCGGCGGCGCGCGATCCGTCACCTCGAAAAGGGTCGCGTCGTCATCTTCGCCGGCGGCACCGGCAACCCGTTTTTCACCACCGATACGACGGCGGCCTTGCGTGCCGTCGAGATCGAGGCCGGTGCGATCCTTATGGGCAAGAACGGTACCGACGGCGTGTACACCGACGATCCGCGCACCAATCCCGAAGCCGAGAAGCTCGACGAGGTCGCCTACATCGATGTCCTCAACCGAGGGCTGAAGGTGATGGACTCGACGGCGATCACGCTCTGCATGGACAACGATCTGCCGATCGTGGTGTTCGATCTGATGGGCGATCGCCTGATCGCCCGAATCCTGCACGGCGAGACGATCGGTACCCTCGTCTCGTGACCGGCCATGCCGTCGTGACGGCGTCGGTTGTGTCAGGCTGTCGGGATGAGTGAGGAGTTCATCGAGGCGATCCTCGAGGACGCGACCGAGCGGATGGCGAAGGCGGTCGCGCACACCAAGTCCGAGTTCTCGGGAGTTCGAAGCGGGCGCGCGAGTTCGGCGCTGATCGAGAAGCTGCCGGTCGAGTACTACGGCTCGACCGTCGCGCTGCAACAGCTCGCGTCGTTCTCGGTTCCCGAGGCCCGGCTGCTCGTGGTCACGCCGTTCGACAAGGGCTCGCTCAACGCCGTCGAGCGCTCGATCCGCGAGGCGAACCTGGGCCTGAACCCGTCGAACGACGGCGTGCAGATCCGTCTAGCGTTCCCGCCGCTCACCGAGGAGCGGCGCAAGGACTTCGTGAAGATGGTGAAGGGCCGCGCCGAGGACGGCCGCACCGCCGTTCGTTCCGCCCGCCGCGACGCCCGCAAGGACCTCGACGGGCTGGAGCGCGACGGCGACATCACCGAGGACGAGCAGCGGCGGGCAGAGGACGAGCTCGATCGGCTCACCAAGCGCCATGAGGCGGAAATCGACGCGGCGCTCGACCAGAAGACGGTCGAGTTGATGGAGGCCTGATGGCGGACGACTGGTTCGAAGACGACGTGGACGAGGCCGACGACGTCGAGACTCCCTCCGCAGGATCCGGTGTTCGCATCATCGGTGCGACGGCCGCGACCGGCTCGGTGCCCGTGACGCCGCCGCCGACCGGCCGCCACGACGCGGTGCCTCCCGCCGTGCCGAAGGCGTCGCCGCCGCCGATCAACCGACCACCGCGACTGCCGGGCCCCGGTGCCGCGACCCCGTCGTCGTTCGGCGCGGTTCCGATCATCCGGCCGGACATGGACCCGCCCACGGGCGCGGTCGAGATCCCACCGGTCGCGCCCGATCAGTCGTTCGAGATGCCGCACTACTCCGACCCGCCGACGGGCCAGGTGCCCAAGGTCGTCGTCGACGAAGAGTCCGACGGCTGGGCGAACCTCAGCGGGCAGCCCCGCTGGCGCGACGAGCACGACGACAGCGAAGCTGCCGACTTCTCCGATCTGCTCGACGATGCCCCGAAGCTCGGCGCGCTCGACGAAGCGTCCGATGCCGGAGCCGTGTTCTTCGACATCCCCGACCTGACCGACGATCGCATCCCAACGGTTGGCCCGCCGTCGCGGGAGGTGCGCGCTGTGCGCGTCGACGCGACGAGCGAGCACGCGGCCCTCGATGCCGCCGAGGCGGCCGAGCCGCCCCGCCAGCAGCCGGGACCTCGGCGCCGACGGCCCGGACCGGCGCCCGCCGGAGCGAGCGGTCAGCGCGCGGCTCGTGGCGCAGCGACCGGCAGCGAGAGTGGCGGCGCGGGCGGCCGCAACATGCCGATGGCGATCTCCGTCGGCGTCGCGCTGCTGGCCCTCGGCGGAGCGTGTTTCTGGCTCGGCGCCCTTGCGACGACGGCGCTCATCGCGGTGGTGTTGTGCGTCGCCGCGATCGAGCTCTTCAGCACGCTGAACCAGGCGGGGTATCGGCCAGCGGGACTGCTCGGCATCGTTGCCGTCGCCGGTCTGGCGGTTGCGCCGTTGTCGAAGGGGTACTTCGCGTACCCGATCGTGCTCGGCGTCTTCATGCTGGCGGGCCTCGCGTGGTTCCTGTTCGTCCAGCCCGGCGAGGGTGCCGTGATGAACCTTGGGGTGACGCTGCTTGGTGTGCTCTACGTGGGCGGGCTCGGATCGTTCGGCACGCTCGCGCTCGGCGCGGCTCGGCCGTTCGAGACACCCAAGCTCGACAACGCTGGCATAGGAGTGGTCGTCGCCGCGGTACTCGTCGCGGTCTCCTACGACGTCGGCGCCTACTTCATCGGTCGTGCGTTGGGCCACACACCGCTGAACGCGGCGAGCCCGAACAAGACCCAAGAGGGGCTCTTCGGCGGCGTGTTCGTCGGCATCGCCGTGCCGTTCCTCATCCTGTTCCTGTCGGGGTGGGATCCGGTCGGGGCGTCGGCGTCGAAGGCGTTCGCGTTCTGCCTGATCTGCGCGGTCATGGCCCCGCTCGGCGACCTGTGCGAATCCGCGCTCAAGCGTGATCTCGGCGTGAAGGACATGGGAACGTTGCTTCCCGGCCACGGTGGTGTGCTCGACCGCTTCGACGCGTTGCTGTTCGTGCTGCCGACCGCATACTTCATGGCGCATCTGCTCGGACTCGGCAGCGCCGGGGGCGTCACCGGGCTCTTCTGACCCGGCACTCAGGCACGCGGGCCGAAGCGGCAGGGTGTGCCACTACGCTCCGAGCGATGCCCACCGTTGCCGTGCTCGGTTCGACCGGGTCGATCGGAACCCAAACCCTCGATGTGATCTCGGCGTCGGACGGCGCCTTCGAGGTGGCCGTGCTCGGCGCGCACTCGAGCGTCGAACTGGTCGCCCAGCAGGCGGCGGCATTCCGCCCCCGCATCGTGGCGATCGCCGATCCCGACGCGGCCGCGTCGCTCGCCGGCCGGCTTCCGGCCGGCACCGAGTTGGTGGCAGGCGCCGACGCCTTGGCCGCGGTGGCCGCCGAGGCCGACATCGTGGTGAATGCCGTCGTCGGGTTCGCCGGCCTTGGTGTCACGCTGAGTGCGCTGCGGGGCGGCCGAAGGCTTGCGCTCGCGAACAAGGAGTCGTTGATCGCCGCCGGGCCCGTCGTGCAACCGCTCCGCGCGGTGCCCGGCGCCGAGCTGGTGCCGGTCGATTCGGAGCACTGTGCGATCCACCAGTGCCTGCGCTCCGCCGGCGACGATCGAGCGGTCGCCCAGCTGGTGCTCACCGCGTCGGGTGGCCCGTTCCGCGGTAGGACCGAGGCCGATCTCGCCGGAGTGACCGTGGCCGAGGCGTTGGCCCATCCCACTTGGTCGATGGGGCCGAAGATCACCGTCGACTCGTCGACCCTGGTCAACAAGGGCCTCGAGGTGATCGAGGCGCACGAACTGTTCGGCACCCCGTACGACGATATCGACGTGGTGGTCCACCCGACATCGGTGGTGCACTCCATGGCGACCTTCACCGACGGCACGACCATGGCGCAGCTGTCGTTGCCCGACATGCGTCTGCCGATCAGCTACGCACTGCACTACCCGGGGCGGGGCCGCGTGGCGTTCGGTCGGCTCGATGTCTCCCAGCCCTTCGACCTGCGCTTCGAACCGCCGGATCGAGCCGCGTTTCGCTGCCTCGACCTGGCCTACGCGGCCGGGAGGGCCGGCGCCACGGCACCCGCATGGTTCTCCGCCGCGAACGAGGTTGCGGTCGATGCCTTTCTCCAGGGTCGAATCCGCTGGGTCGATATCGCGGCGGTGAACGACGCAGCGCTGCAGCGATGGGACGGAACGGCGGCCGCCGACGTCGAGGCGGTGCTCGCCGCCGATTCGGCGGCCCGGCGGGTCGCCGCAGAGTTGATCTCGAGCCAGGAGGCGGCGTGACCGTACAGGAGGGCTTTCCCGTGCCGACCGAGCCGTCGGCCGACGACGTTGTCGTGGACCCCGACCACTTCGGCCGATCCGGGGCGCCGGGCGAGCGTGCGGAACCGGGCCGGCCCTTCGTGCGTCCGGCGCGGTTGGGCATCCTGATCGGTCTGATCGTGGCGCTCGGCTGGTGGCGCGGGACCTCGGTGCTGGTGGTGGTAGCCGGCGTGATCGTGATGATCTTCCTGCACGAGCTCGGCCACTACGTGATGGCGCGCCGAGCCGGCATGAAGGTCACCGAGTTCATGATCGGGTTCGGCCCGCGCATCTGGTCGTTCCGGCGTGGCGACGTCGAGTACGGGCTCAAGGCGATTCCTGCCGGCGCGTACGTGAAGATCGTCGGCATGGCGAACGTGGAGGAAGTGGCTCCCGGCGACGAGCCGCACACCTATCGCCAGGGCGGATTCTGGGCGCGAATGGGCGTGGCCGTGGCCGGGTCCACCATGCACTTCCTCGTCGCGTTGGTGCTGTTGTTCCTGACGCTCGTGTTCTCGGGAGTGCGCGAACCGAATCGCTGGGCGGTCGGCACGCTCGCGCCCGGCAGCGCGGCCCAGAACGCCGGGCTCCAGGTGGGTGATCGCATCCTCGCTGTCGGCGGTGTGGCGGTGTCGACGCACGAGCAGATGGCCGAGCAGGCGCGCAAGCTGGCGGGTCGGGAGACGACCCTCGACATCGAGCGGGACGGACGGCGCCAGACGCTCGACCTGCGGATCACCCCGCGGCTTCCCGTGTACGGCACGATCGGCGAGGACCTGATCGTGTTCGAACGAGCGGTCGGTGAGCTCGGCGTGTCGGTGGCCGAGGGCGGGGCGATCGAGGCGCAAGGGCTCCGTGACGGCGACGTCATCGTGCGCGCCGGCGGCACCGACGTGGCCACGATCGACGAGCTGCGAACGGCCCTGGAGGCGCCCGGGTTCCGCACCGACGGCCGGCTCACGCTGAACGTCGAACGCGACGGCACACCCCGCACGGTCACGCTCAACCTCGGCTCCGGGCTGCAGCCGGGAACGGTCGTCGGATTCCTCGGTGTGGGCCAGGAGATCGTGCCTCGACGCCTCTCGGTCGCCGAGGCCGTGCCGGAATCGGTTCGGTCGTTCGGGTCGACCATCTCGTTGTCGGTGTCGGGGATGGCACGGTTCTTCCAGCCGGCGACGATCGGGCGGTTCTTCGAGCGGGCGGTCGAGACCCGACCGGGCCAATCGAGCGGGCCGACCGTGCCGACATCGGCCGACCGCACCAGCGCCGCCAACATGGAACGCAACGGCGATCGCATGATGTCGATCGTCGGCGCGGTCGCGTTCGGCGAGTCGCTGACCTCGGAGTGGGCGGATCTCGCGGCCTTCTTCATTCAGCTCAACATCGTGATCGGCGTGTTCAACCTGATCCCGCTTCCGCCCTTCGACGGGGGTCACGTGGCGATCGCGGTCTACGAACGCGTGCGTGAGTTCGCTCGCCGCGACGGGCGCCGTTACCTGGCGGATGCGAACAAGTACATGCCGATAGCCGTCGGAGTCGTGATCCTGATGAGCGTGATCGGGCTCGCTGCGCTGTACCTCGACATCGTCGATCCCGTCCGCGTCTGAACCGTTGCGAGCCGTCCGTGCCCGGCGCCTCTGCGGCGCCTCGTCGGTCGCTCGCGTCGGCGACGAGCCGGTCGGTAGCCTGCGCTGATGGACGCCGGTCAGGTCACCTTCGCTCGTCGCACTACCCGCCAGGTCACGGTGGGCGGGGTTCCGGTTGGCGGCGGCGCCCCGATCACGGTGCAGTCGATGACCACGACCAAGACGGCCGATGTCGACGGAACGCTGCAGCAGATCTACGACCTCGCCATGGCCGGATGCGACATCGTGCGGTGCACGTGTAACGAACCCGAGGCTGCTGAGGGGCTCGCCCGTATCGTCCCCCGCAGCCCCGTGCCGATCGTGGCCGATATCCATCATCAGTACCGAATGGCGCTCGCTGCGCTCGAGGCCGGGGTGCACTGCCTCCGGCTCAACCCCGGCAACATCCGCAACCCCGAACACATCAAGCTCGTCGCGTCGGAATGCCGCGATCGGGGCGTGCCGATTCGCATCGGCGTGAACGGCGGGTCGCTCGACGAGCGCCTCTACCAGAAGTACGGCGGCAAGGTCACCCCCGAGGCCATGGTCGAGTCGGCGATGACCGAGCTCGCGTACTTCGACGAGGTCGGCTTCGACAACGTCAAGATCTCGGTGAAGGCATCGAACGTCCCGCTGATGATCGAGGCCTACCGTCAGCTGTCCGAAGCGACCGATCATCCACTGCACCTGGGCGTGACCGAGGCCGGGCCCGGCACGAGCGGCCTGCTCAAGGCCACCGCCGGGATCGCTGCCTTGCTCGCCGAGGGCATCGGCGACACCATCCGCTATTCGCTCACGGCGGATCCGGTCGAGGAGGCCCGCGCCGGGCGTCAGCTGCTCGAGGCGATGGGGTTGCGCGAGCGCAAGAACGTCGACCTGATCGCCTGCCCGTCGTGCGGCCGCGCCGAGGTCGACGTGATCGCCGTCGCCGAGGCCGCACAGGCAGCGTTCGGCGATCGCGAGATCCCGTTGCAGGTGGCGGTCATGGGATGCGTGGTGAACGGGCCGGGCGAGGCGCGAGACGCCGACCTGGGGATCGCCGCCGGGAACAAGCGCGGCCACCTGTTCGTTCGGGGGACCAACGTGGCCGTCGTCCCCGAGGACGAGATGGTCGAGACGCTGGTGGAGTGGGCCGAGTTCATCCAGGAGCACGGCGTCGAGCGCGCCCTGGCCCGCGCCGACCTGCATGCGGCCAAGGCCGCCGCCGAGGCCGATCGCGCCGCGTTGCTCGACGAGCAGGGCGACGACGCGAACCACTCCGAGCAGCGTGTCGAGCTGATCCGCAAGCTCACCTGACCGGCGGCGGCGCCGTCGCGCATGCCGACCGGCGACATGACAGGCCGTGAGGACGGCAGGCGGGTGTCGCGTAGCATCGGCCGCCATGGCCAAGCCACCAGTCCTCACGCCGCAGGCCGACGATTTCCCCCGCTGGTACCAGGAGGTGATCGCGAAGGCCGAACTCGCAGAGAACGGCCCGGTGCGCGGCACCATGGTGATCCGCCCGTACGCGTACGCGATCTGGGAGCGGATGCAGGCGGGCGTCGATCGTCGCATCAAGGCGGCCGGCGCCGAGAACGCGCTCTTCCCGCTGTTCATCCCCGAGAGCTACCTGACCCGCGAGGCCGAGCATGTCGAGGGGTTCAGCCCCGAACTGGCGGTTGTAACGGTCGCCGGCGGCAAGGAGCTCGACGAGCCGATCGTGGTTCGCCCGACCTCCGAGACGGTGGTGGGGGAGTACATGGCGAAGTGGGTGCAGTCGTACCGCGACCTCCCGCTGTTGCTGAACCTCTGGAACAACGTGGTGCGCTGGGAACTCCGACCGCGCCTGTTCCTGCGCACGACCGAGTTCCAATGGCAGGAGGGTCACTGCGCCCACGCCACCGAAGACGATGCCGCGACCTATGCCCGTCGGATCCTCGACGACGTGTACGCCGACTTCATGATCGAGGAGCTCGCCGTGCCGGTGATCCGCGGTCGCAAGCCGTCGAGTGAGCGGTTCGCCGGAGCGATCAACACCCTCACCTGTGAGGCGATGATGCGTGACGGCAAGGCACTGCAGATGGGCACGAGCCACGAGCTCGGTCAGAATTTCGCTCGCGCCTTCGACATCGACTACCTCGATTCCTCGGGCGAGCAGCAGCTGTGCTGGACCACGTCGTGGGGCGTGTCGACGCGCATGATGGGCGGCCTCATCATGACCCACGGCGACGACCGCGGGCTGCGCGTGCCGCCGCGGGTCGCGTCGGTCGAAGTCGTGGTGATGGTCGTGCGCGACGACGACGCCGGTTCGGTCGCCGAGGAGGCCCGGCGCATCGCCGACACGCTTCGAGCGGAGGGGTTGCGTGTGCGGCTCGACGAGTTCACCAACGTCGGGTTCGGCCGGCGCGTGACCGACTGGGAGATCAAGGGCGTTCCGATCCGCGTCGAACTCGGCCCCCGCGACGTCGCCGAGGGCGTGGCGACCATCGCTCCGCGCTGGGGTGGCGACAAGCATCCGGTGCCGCTGGGGGCGCTCGCGGAAGCGATTCCTGAGCTCTTGCGTTCGATGCAGTCGACGCTGCTCGACGAGGCGACCGCGCACCGCGATGCCCGCATCGTCGACGTCGAGTCGATCGCCGAGGCGGTCGAGGCGTCCGCGGACGGCTTCGCTCGGATTCCCTGGTCGGTCGTCGGGCCGGAGGGCGAGGCCGCACTTGGCCAGCACGCCATCACGGTGCGCTGCCTGGTGGACGCCGACGGTGCGGTTGCCGCGACCGAAGACGGCGAGGGCAACGTCGCCATTGTCGGTCGCTCATACTGACGCCGCCTACCCGCGGCGCTCCGGGTGCCTATACTGGCGCCCACGATTTCGCGTACCGAGTCGGTACCTCCGAAGGCGTGGGCTCCGGCCCACGCCTTTCGTTTGATCCCGGCCGGGTCCGTGACCCAGGGCCATGGTCCGGAATCGATCCGCAAGTTCCGGTCGGGCACGCGATCCGTGCCGCCGGTGCAACCGTCCGAGGAGGTGTTCGACATGGCAGTGACCGACCGAGTGAGCCAGATCGTCGAACCGCTCCTGGCCGACCTCGACGTGACGATCTACGACATCGACATGCAGGCGAGCACGCTGCGCATCACGCTCGACCGCAGCGGAGGTATCGATCTCGACACCATCGGCGAGGCGACGCGGCGCATCTCTCGTGCTCTCGATCTCGAGGACCCGATCCCCGGCCGGTACCTGCTCGAGGTCACGAGCCCCGGCGTGGAGCGAGCGCTCCGGACGCCCGAGCACTTCGCCGCGGCAGTCGGCGCCCAGGTGCGCCTGAAGACGCGCCCGGGCTCCGGACTCGACCGTCGCATCGCGGGCGAGCTGATCTCGGCGAATGCCACGTCGGTCCGGGTGCACAGCGATGACGGCGTCGATGTCGACGTGCCCATCGATGACATCACCCGGGCGCGTACCCACTTCGAGTGGGCCACGCCGACCAAACCCACCGGCGGCGGTCGCCGGCCGGACCCGACCCAGGGGGTTCAGCCCCCGGCCAACGAGAGTGAGGGGCCATGAATCCCGACATGATGGAGGCGCTGCAGGCGATCGCGACCGAGCGGGGAATCTCGGTCGAGACCCTCTTCGGTGTGCTCGCCGATGCGATGGAGTCGGCGTACAAGAAGATCCCGGGCGCTCACGAGTACGCGTGGGTTGTGATCAACCCCGACAACGGCGAGTTCCGTGTGATGGCGCAGGAACTCGACGAGAACCTGGAGCCCATCGGCGAGGAGTTCGACGTTACGCCCGACGGTTTCGGCCGCATCGCGGCGCAGGCGGCGAAGCAGGTGATGAGCCAGCGAATCCGCGAGGCAGAGCGCGAGCTGAAGTACGAGGAGTACGCAGGCCGCGAGGGCGACATCGTGACCGGCATCGTGCAGCAGAGCGACGCCCGGTACACCCTGCTCGACCTGGGCAAGGCTGAGGCGCTGATGCCCCAGTCCGAGCAGGTGCCCTACGACCGGCCGCAGGCGGGTCAACGCGTCAAGGCGTACATCATCGAGGTGCGTCGCACTGCGAAGGGCCCGCAGATCGTGGTCTCCCGAACCCACCCAGGTCTGGTGAAGCGGCTCTTCGAGCTCGAGGTGCCCGAGATTGCCGACGGCATCGTCGAAATCAAGGCATGCGCCCGTGAACCCGGGCAGCGCACCAAGATCGCCGTGGCCTCCAACGACCAGAACGTCGACCCCGTCGGCGCGTGCGTGGGTGCCCGCGGCGGTCGGGTTCGCATGGTCGTCAACGAGCTGAACGGCGAGAAGATCGACATCGTCCCGTTCTCGGAGGACCTGCCCGAGTTCGTGATGAAGGCGCTCGCCCCGGCCAAGGTGACCGAGGTCCGGATCCACGAGGAGATCGGCACCGCCGAGGTCATCGTGCCCGACTACCAGCTCTCGCTCGCGATCGGTCGCGAGGGGCAGAACGCACGGCTGGCCCACCGTCTGGTCGGCCTGCGGGTCGACATCAAGAGCGAGACCCAGCTGCGCGAAGAGGAGTCGGGCGAGGCGTGGGCCGAAGGCGAGTGGATCACCGATCCCGAGACCGGCGCACAGCTGTGGCAGCCGGCCGACGGCGGACCGGCGATCAGTGCCGAAGAGTGGAACACCGGCGTCGACCCGTCGGCGGAGGCGTCCGAAACCGTCGAGGCGCCGGCGTCGGACGCGCCGGTCGACGACTCGATCGTCGACGAACCGGCCGAGGATGCCGGCGCCGAGGATTCGGCGCCGGACGAGGCGACACCGGATGACGCGTCACTCGACGCGTCGGATGACGTGTCGGATGACGCGTCGAGGGACGAGCCGTCGGATGCAGCTGGCCCGGACGAGGAACCTGAAGCATCCGAGGACGAGGCGGAAAGCTGACGCCCGGACCGATCCGCACGTGCGTCGGATGCCGCAGCCGTCGTCCGCTGAGCGAACTCGTTCGCTTCGTGGGCGACGACGGGGTCGTCACGCACGGGTCGGGTCGGCCCGGGCGCGGTGCGTGGTTGTGCCCGTCCGAGACGTGCTGGGAACAGGCCTCGAAAAGGCGCATATGGAGCCGAGCGTTGCGACGATCGGTGGTGCTTCCGGCAGGTGGCTGGAAGGCGATCGAGGCATCGCGTTTTCGCGGCGAGGTGCGTTCGTGAAAAGATGAGCGACGGTGGGTGCCCATGGCCGGTCGGCCGGTGCCCCACCACGAACCGGTTCGGCCCTCCGCCGGACCGACACGAGAAGGAACAGAGACCGGATCTTGGCACCAAAACTCCGTGTGTACGAGCTTGCTCGCGAGCTCGGCATGACAAACAAGGAGACCCTCGAGCTGTGTGAGTCGCTCGGCATCGGCGTGAGGAGCCACTCGTCGAGCATCATCGACGCGCAGGCAGACCGCGTGCGTCGCAAGGCCGAGCGCGAAGGACTGATTCGCGATCAGCAGCCCGAGGAGCCCAAGCCCGAGCGCGGCAAGAAGGGCGCGGGCGCGTCCCCGACCGCCGACGTCGACGCCGCCGAGGCGGCGCCGTCTGAGCCGTCTGCCCCGGTACCCGCTCCCGAACCCGCTCCGGCGCCGCGTGCGGCCGACCCGGTCGCGGCAGCGCCTGCGCCCGCCGCTGCGGCACAGGCCGCCCCCACGCCGCCCGCCGCCGCCGATGTGGCGGCGCCAGCGGCGGCCGTCGCGCCGGCCGCCGAGCCCGACGAAGCGCCACAGAGCGCCGCATCGTCGAGCCGCATGATCTCGTCGAAGCCCGCCGCCCCGCCGCGGCGGGCCGAACCGGCGCCCGCCGCGGCGCCTCGGCCGGCGAGCGCGCCGCCGACGCGCCCGCCCGCGGGTGCCCAGCGCCCGCCGGCGCCCGGTGCTCGTCCGCCCG
>OEIV010000065.1_pt1 | contig 63745 bp, 61 predicted proteins | sample 1539231 | NCBI WGS metagenome assembly OEIV01 (sample SAMN03794762, study PRJEB22550) | activated sludge metagenome | feature: wastewater treatment plant; material: activated sludge; isolation source: Wastewater treatment plant of a petroleum refinery complex | place: Argentina: Buenos Aires ...
CTGATGTTCCGGGGGCTTCGACCGCGGGGAACCCGTATCACTACGGCTACAACGACCCGGTGAATCGGGTTGATCCCACCGGTATGCGGCCGGACGGCACCGGTGGCGGCATCAGCGACGAAGCGTTCGACCGAGGGTTCACCGCTGGTACCTCGTCGTGGGCTTGGGAGATTCCCGTGGCCGGTACCGGTGCCGCCACCGCTACTGCCACCGCTACTGCCACCGGAGTTGCCGTGGTGGAGGCGCCTGTCGCTTTGTTTGTTGCGTCTGTAGCGTTCGCTCTAATCGGCGGCACGGCGCTCAACATTTGGATTTATCGGTTCCTTGATGCGTACTGCCCGGTGTGCAGTGGAGGTTCTACCCCGCTCCCGAGCGGCTTCGAAGTGACAGTTGGTGGTCGTTCCGTTCCTCCTTCGACACTCGAAATGTTGGGCGAAGGAAACGCTCGTGATCCGTACGGGCAGCAGGAGATGCCGGTCACTCCACCGGCCACGAGTCGACCTATAGCGACATCGACAGGCTCGGGAGGAGGCACTCCTACAACTCGACCCATGCCCGACGGCTGCAACGCCACAAACCCTCGTCCTGAGCTACCACCCGAGAGGGAGGGCCACATCTTCGCTGCCCACGGCTACGACACCGCCGGGCCAGGCGACGGTCGTTTCGGGCCGGACGTCGAAGGTGATGAGCTTGAGTCCATGTTGGACGAGGCATTCTGTCACTCGCTGAGAGAGCTGGGCGGCGGGAACGTAGGGCCCCGGTACCGCTACGACCTCGGGCGACCGATCGGCCAGAACGGAGCGGGAAACCCGAGCACCACCATCGAGATCATTGTGAACTCGGGGACGAACCAGATCTGGACGGCGTATCCCGTATGAACCTCCCACTCATTCGAGTAATTGTTCTCGCCGCAGTCGCAGACCACAGCTGGCGCGGCGAGTTCACGGCGCCCCAGCTGAACGACCGGGCGTACTCGTTCACGGACCTGTTCCTCGGCCAGATCACCTACTTCGAACCAAGCTCTCGACAGACCTACGGACCCGGCAGCCAGCGCGTACCGGTTCTCGGGCACCTTTTCGCTCTCGGTGAGGCGCTGCTGTTGGGAGGAAGCCAGTCGGTTGGCTCGTTCGTGAACGAATGGAGGCTGGAACTTGAGGTGGATTCGAAGCTTGTGGCCATAGGCGTTCCCAGCGTGGGCACGATCACGCTGGAGACCGAGTCCTTTCGCGAGGAAGTCGCGAAGACCATCCTTGACTGCTGCGGACTTGTCCTGGGCGCCTGCGGCCGGAACCAAGTGCCGGTGTTCCTAAACGAGGCTCAAGCGCTCTCTGGGAGGCTTCGTGAAGCGTTCTGATGAGTTGCCACAGAATCAGCAGACGACTTGGTTCGGTTCGACCCGGAGTTCGCGTCACGCCAGATTGCGGGTCAGAACTTGCCAGGCTCGGCCGGCTACGCAACGACCCCGGGTGGAAACACCCTGAGTGTTCACGCTGCCGAGCGGACGTTCATTGGTGGGCCGGGCCGCGCGCCGATCGACCCGGCGTTGATCGACGACATCTTGCAGCAGGGCACTCGCACCGCGTATCGGGGTCTCAACGACACGGTGAAGGTCAGCGCTCCGAACCTGTGTGGCAAGTGCTGCGTCGTGCTGGATGCTCAGACCGGCAAGCACGTCGTAACGGTGATGGTGCCCAAGTGAACCGTCGCGACGCCCTCGATCTCGCCGCTGCCATCGAGCGTTTCGTCGATGGCTCGGACCAGTCGGCGCAACTTGCCGCAGAGATCGAAGGCATCATCATCGAGCGTTGTCAGGACCAGGAGTGGTTCGACGAAGTATCGGAAGCGCTCGCCCTGTACGTACCTGGTGGTGGTGGCTTCTACATCGACGAGCAACAGCTCGCGAGCGAGCTTCGGACGGTCTACGCCCTCCTTGGCCCCGGCCTCGACGAGGCCGAGTGATCGCCCGATCCGGGATCGCCTCCCGTCGGTGGGCACCGATTGTCCTGCTCGTCGGTCTTCTTTTGAGCCTCGGGCTCCCTGGGAGCGTCGCCGCTGCTGCGACTACGACCAGTGTGTCCGCTCCCGCACACAGCTACGACGACGCCACCTCGCTGCGCGCAGCGGCGCGAACGGAAGGCACGCTCGGATCGCGCATCTCGCTGATGGCGAGGTTCGCGTCGACCCCGAGATCCGACACCCGTGATCGGGGGTCGCCGTCTCTGCCAGTGGTCGGCCCAGGTGTTGCCACAAACTCGGCACTGGGCGACCTCGTTGATGTTGCGGTCGATGATCCGGCCGCACGTGCGCTCGCGCAGCGACTTGGCGGCCGACCCTCAGTTCGTTCGCAGGCGATGCGTCGGGACGAGAGTTTGATGTCGTCAGCGATCTGTACGTCGGTCAGACCAAGCCAGCGAATTTTCAGCTCGGATCCGCGTTCCGCAATCAGGCGAAGGCGACTTTCGAGGCGGCAGCGGCAACAGGAAGGACGCCGTATTTCCATTTCGATGGGGCTCCTCAGGCTGGCGTCCTCGAGAAGCTCGCGGAGTACGCGTCAAGGTACGGCATCGATCCGGTCATCGACATTGGTCCGCTGGGGTAGCGCGTGTTTCAGCTGAACGGTTGGGCCGAAATTCTCACGACGACTACGGCCGACGAGGACCCATCTCGGCTTGCCGAGCTCATCAGCAGGCTGAACGAGCGAATCGCGGCGCTCGGGCTTGCGGAGCGGGCGGAGGTGCTCGGCCGAGGCGGGAGTTACGTCCTTCGGATGGCAGTTGTTCAGAATCGCGAGCGAGGCGACCTCGATCGCTGCAGAGAACTTCTCACCGAACTCGGGCAGACCGCGCCGGGCACCTACGGGGTCTTCTACTACCGCGACGACGAACAGTCTGGATCCTTTGCTCGCCTCGTCCTACGACGAGGGCAGCTTGAGCAGGAGACTGATGACCTGTTCTCACCGTCGGTGCCGACAATTGAGGACGCGTGATCGTGAGCGTCGGACGATTCGTACCAATGGCTGTCAACATCGTCGCGAACCCCTGTCCACGCTGAAACAGCTCGCAATGGGCCGGAGTCGAGTCCTCTCGCTGTTGCTCTGGTTCGCCCTGGTCGTCGTCGCTGCAGGCGCGCTGTCAGCAACGTCGCAGACGAGGGTGGATACGACGTTGAGCATGCCGACGGCTCGGGCAAGGCCCCTACGTGGGATCGACGGGGCCGGCTTGTCAGGCGCGCAAGCTCGGTCCAGCAGTGGCAGCGTCGGCGAGGGGGCCGAGGCCGGAATTGTGCCGAGGCTAAGCCCACCGCTCGCCGCAGCCACCGCTACGACCTTCGCGAGCACACCCACCCGCCGCTGTGACGGCGTAAGCGCGGAACGCGCTGGCGCGTCATCGGCTCCGGGGGCGTCTCGCACTCGGGTCGCTCATGAACCGAGTTCAAGATCTCTGCAGCGCGGCAGAACTGATCGGCTCGATCGAGGCTCACGAATCGCAGCCAACTCGCGCTTCGCCACAGAAGCAGCAGAAACACCGATCTACCGAGGTGTCGGTGGCGATCACCACGCGATTGACGCTGCCAGGGAAGGCACTGCCTTACCAGGCGATGCGGCAGGTCATGCGCACCCAGGAATGCACAACAGGGGCCTGACGGAGTCGAGTCGGTTGACATCGCGGACGACGGACGAGTTGGTTGCCGGCCGGTTCGCCGGTGCGAATGGGGTCGTCCTTGAGACGACGATCGAAGAGCTGCAGCGTCGGGGAATCCAGATCCTCGCCTCGCCCGTGTCGGTGACGGCTGAAAATTGAGCATTGTTGCCGGTCGGAAAGTGAGCACTCGACGATTGGAGTGTGATCACTTTGGAGGACTGGGCGTTGATTCGAAGGCTGGCGGCCGAGGGGGTGCCGAAGACGCAGATCGCTGACCGGCTGGGGATCTCTCGGAACACGGTGGCGAGGGCGGTGGCTTCGACGGAGCTACCGAAGTATGAGCGGGCGCGGGTGGAGACGACGTCGTTCTCGCCGTTCGAGAAGCGTGTGCGCGTGTTGTTGGCCGAGTTCCCGGACATGCCGGCGACGGTGCTCGCGGAGCGGGTCGGGTGGACGGGGTCGTCGTCGTGGTTCCGGGAGAATGTCGCGAGGTTGCGTCCGGAGCAGCAACGCCGGGACCCGGCCGATCGGTTGGTGTGGGCGGCGGGCGACGCTGCGCAGTGTGATCTGTGGTTCCCGCCGAAACGGATCCCGCTCGAAGATGGCACGACCGCGTTGTTGCCGGTGCTGGTGATGGTCCCGGCGCACTCGAGGTTCATCTGCGCACAGATGATCCCGACGCGTCAGACCGCGGATCTGTTGTTGGGGTCGTGGTCGTTGATCGAGGGGTTCGGGCGGGTCCCGCGCCGATTGATCTGGGACAACGAGCCCGGGATCGGTAGACGCGGCCGGCTCGCGGCGGGTGTCACCGAGTTCTGCGGCACGCTCGCGACACGGGTGCATCAGTTGAAAGCACGCGACCCGGAATCGAAAGGTGTGGTCGAGCGGCGCAACGGGTTCTTCGAGACGTCGTTCATGCCTGGCCGTGACTTCACCTCGCCGGCTGACTTCAACGCCCAGTTCGCCGACTGGTTGGAGCGTGCGAACCAGCGCATGGTCCGCACGCTCAACGCTCGTCCGGTTGATCTCGTCGAGGCTGATCGGGCAGCGATGCTCGCGTTGCCGCCGGTCCCGCCGACGGTCGGCTGGGCGAATCAGATCCGGCTCGGCCGCGACTACTACGTGCGCATCGATGCCAGCGACTACTCCGTCGACCCGAACATGATCGGCCGGCTCGTCACCGTCACCGCCGATCTGGAACGGGTACGGGTCCGCCTCGATGGACGGCTCGTTGCCGATCATGCTCGGGCATGGGCGCGGCACATGACCGTCACCGACGCCGCCCACGTGGCCACAGCGAAGGTGTTGCGTGAGGACTTCAGCCGTCCGCGCACCGCTGGCGATGACGGCGACCTGTCCCGTGATCTCGCCGACTACGACCGGGCGTTCGGCATCGACGGCATCGACGGGCGGGAGGTCGCGTGATGGCTGCCAAGCAACAAGACCCGTCGAGCGCGGTCAAGCAGATCCATTACCTGGCCGCAGCGCTCAAGGCGCCACGCATCGTCGAGGCCGCAGGCAGGCTCGCCGACCAGGCCCGTGACGCGGGTTGGACCCATGAGGACTACCTCGCCGCTGTCCTCGAACGCGAAGTGTCCGCCCGTAACGCTTCCGGGGCTGCGCAGCGGATCCGTTGGGCGGGGTTCCCCACCCGCAAGACCCTCGACGATTTCGACTGGGACCACCAACCCGCCGTCCGTCAACAAGTCGCCGCGCTCGCCTCTGGCGCGTTTCTCACCGAAGCCCGCAACGTCGTGCTCCTCGGCCCGCCCGGGACCGGCAAAACCCACCTCGCCACCGCGCTCGGGGTGACCGCCGCGCATCACGGGCATCGGGTCCTGTTCGCGACCGCCGTCGATTGGGTCGCCCGACTCCAAGACGCCCACCGCCTCGGACGGCTTCCCGCCGAGCTCGCCCGGCTCCGCCGCTACGGACTGATCATCATCGACCTATGCCGACCCCGCGACTATCCCGACCCGGTGCTGCTGTGGTGAGGCGACTCGGGGTCGGAGGGTGGCGGTTGTCGGGATAGTCGCGGTGGCTTGAGCCTGTTCGGGTCGGGGTGTGTGACCTCGGCGGGGAGGTTACGGACATGGCAGGAACACGGCGACGACCGGGGCGGATGGGCCCGTTCATCGAGTCTTATCGAGGGGAGCTGCTGCGGTTGGGCTACACGCCGATGACCGTGCGGGGCCTCTTGCAGCACGTTGGCGCCTTGGGGCGATGGATGGCGGACAACGACGTCGAGCCGGCGGATCTCGATGTTGCCGTGCTGGAGGAGTTCCTCGAGCATCGACGGGCCGAAGGTCGAGCTCAGGTGCGCACGACGAGGAGCATGCTGTCGCTGCTGGATCATCTGCGGGTGCTGGGTGTCGTCTCGCCGGCGGAGCCGATGCCGGTCGATCCGCTCCTTGTCGAGTATCGGGCGTGGATGGTTGATGACCGTGGGCTCGCTCCGTTGACGGTCCTGCGCTATGAGAACCTCGCCGTCCGGTTCCTTGAACGTGTCGGAGACCGGCCGCTCGGGTCGGTGGGCGGCCGAGATGTAAGCGCGTTCCTGTTGGCGGAGACGGCACGGGTGAGTGTCGGTTCAGCGAAGGGTCGGGTCGCTGAGATGCGGTCGCTACTGCGGTTCCTGTTCCTGACCGGACGGACCGAGCACGCCCTGGCGGGATCGGTCCCTCCGGTCGCGGGCTGGCACGACACGGGAGTCCCTCGCGGGGCCAAGGCCCCGGACGTGGCCCGGCTGCTGGCGGCGTGTGACCCGGCGACGCTGACCGGGTCACGAGATCTGGCGGTCCTGACGATGGTCGCCCGGCTTGGCCTGCGAAGTGTCGAGGTCGCTCGACTCGAGCTTGACGACATCGACTGGCGCTCCGGCGAGTTCACGGTCCGGGGCAAGGCCCGACGCGTCGATCGGCTCCCGCTGGTGACCGACGTCGGCGAGACGCTGGCCGGGTGGCTGCAGCGGCGGCCGGCAATCGAGTCCCGGCGGGTGTTCGTGACGACCAAGGCGCCGATCCGAGACATCCGCCCGGCGTTGGTGAGCGAGGCGCTCCGCCGGGTCTGTGTGCGTTGCGGGGTCGAGGTGATCGGAGCGCACCGCCTGCGTCACGGCCTGGCCACCGACCTGCTCCAGCATGGGGCGTCACTGGTCGAGGTCGGCCAGGTCCTGCGCCACCGTGACCTGGCGACGACCGCGGTCTACGCCAAAGTCGACATCGACAACCTGCGCCGCCTGGCGCAGCCGTGGCCGGGAGCGCCGGCATGACCGCGCTCACCGTGGCCGCCACGGAATACCTGGCGCTGCGCCGAAGGCTCGGTCACGACCTGGCCGACGCGCACCGGCTCTTGCCCCGCTTCGTCGCCTACCTCGACGACATCGGCGCAGCCACGGTCACCGTCGAGGCCGCCATTGCCTGGTCAATGGCACCGGAGGCCAACCCGGCCAGCAGCGTTTGGCCGCGCCGCATGATCGTGGCCCGAGGCTTCGCCCGACACATGACCGGGATCGACCCGGCAACCGAGGTCCCGCCCGTCGGCTTGATCCCGGCCAAGCAGCGCTGGCGGCCACCGTTCCTGTTCACCGCCGGCGACATCGAACGGCTCGTTTCCGCCGCGTCCTCACCAGTCCGCTGGCGGTTGCCAGCAGCGACCCACTCCACCCTGATCGGCCTGTTGGCGGTGACAGGGATGCGCGTCGGAGAAGCGCTCAAGCTCGACGACGACGACATCGACTGGGACGACGGCGTCGTCCTGGTCCGAGAGTCCAAGTTCGGCAAATCCCGCTTCGTCCCCCTCGACCACAGCACCGTCGATGCCCTCCGGTCTTTCGTAGCCACCAGGGACGGGCTCGTCGAGCGGCGGGTAACCGCCCTGTTTGTCTCGATCCGGGGGAACCGGATGATCTACAAGTGCGTCCAGGAGACGTTCCGCCGATTGTGCGATACAACCGGGATCGGAGCTGACGCTCCGAACCGGCCCCGCGTGCACGACCTGAGGCACAGCTTTGCGGTCAACACCCTGATCGGCTGGCACCGCAACGGCGAGAACGTCGATGCCCGCCTCCCAGCACTGTCCACCTACCTCGGTCACCGCGACCCGAGATCGACGTACTGGTATCTGTCGGCGGCACCCGAGTTGCTCGCCCTCGCTGCCCGCCGCATCGAACCCGGGACGGTCGAGCCATGAGCCTCGTCGCGCCGACACTGCAGACCTTCTTCACCGACCGGCTCCTCCGGCAACGCCAAGTCAGCCCCCGAACCATCGCCGCCTACAGGGACTCGCTCCGCCTGCTCCTCACCTGGGTCCACGACACCAAACGGATCCAACCCCATCGGCTCGACTGGGCCGACCTCGACGCTGGCACCATCACAGCGTTTCTCGACCACCTCGAACAGGAACGGAACAACACGGCCCGGACCCGGAACCTGCGGCTCACCGCCATCCGGTCGCTGTTCTCCTACGCGTCGCTCGCCCACCCCGAACACGCCGAGCTGATCCGCCGTGTGCTGGCCATCCCACCCAAGCGGTTCGACCGCCCCGAGATCACGTTCCTCACCCAAGCCCAACTCGCCTGCCTGCTCGCCGCCCCTGATCAGGGCCGCTGGGAAGGACGACGAGACCGGGCACTGCTCGCCCTCACCGCCCAAGCCGGTCTCCGGGTCGCTGAGCTCACCAGCCTCAACAACGGCGACATCACCCTCGGTGCCGGTGCCAACGTCCGCTGCCTCGGCAAGGGCCGCAAGCACCGAGCCGTGCCCCTCAACACCTCAACTAGCACCGTGCTCAGCGGCTGGCTCATCGAACGAGGCGGCCTCCGCGACGAGCCACTGTTCCCGACCAGAGCCGGGCGGAGACTCAGCCCTGACGCCGTCGAGCGACTCGTCGCCAAACACGCCCGATTAGCCGCGTCCCATGACTTGTCGTTCCCTGATCGCGTCCATCCCCACGTGCTCCGACACACCTGCGCCATGAACCTGCTCCACAACGGCGTCGACACCGCCGTCATCGCCCTCTGGCTCGGTCACGCTGACATCCGCTCCACCGCCACCTACCTCCACGCCGACATGACCATCAAGGAACAGGCCCTCCAAAGAATGGCCACAACCGACCTACCTGCCGGCCGCTACCGACCCAGCGACAAGCTCCTCGCCTTCCTCGACGACCTGTGACTATCCCGACCACAACGGCACCCATAGCGAGGACGAGCCTCACAACCAACGGACAATCAGACCGGGCACCGCCACGGGTCGGGATAGTCGCGGGGTCGGCATAGATCGATCTATCCCGAGGTCGGGATAGATCGACGAAGTCGGCTACCTCCCCTTCGAACAAGACGCCGCCAACCTCGTGTTCCAGTTGGTGTCATCCCGCTACGAACACGCGTCGCTGATCCTCACCTCGAACCTGCCGTTCTCCAGCTGGGGTGGCGTGTTCGGCGACCAAGCGGTCGCCGCCGCGATGATCGACCGAATCGTTCACCACGCCGACGTCCTCACCCTGAAAGGCGCCAGCTACCGGCTCCGCAACCGAGGCATCGACACCCTCCCCAGCATCCGAACCGGCGCCAGCAAGCCCGACGCCTAACATCAACAGACAACTACACCGCGCACTTTTCGGCCGGCAACACCGCGCAGTTTTCGACCGTCACCGACACGCCCGACAAATTCGGGGAGGCCGAGGTGCTTGTTGAGGGCGTAGTGCGACACGTGAAGGTGCGGTGAGGGACATGGGTGGTCTGACGTTTGTGGATGGTTCAACAGCCCGAGCGCTGTGCGAGCAGTTGTCCTCACGAGAGGCAGCCGAGTGTGCTGCAGTCGTCGGCGAGACCGAGAAGGTGCCGACGGCCGCCGGAGGTGCTGCTGACGTGCTCGCCGCAACCCTTCGGGTGAAGTTCAAGATCGCGTCAGAGAAGGGCATCGAGGTCGCTGGAGGACTTGGGTTGCTCCGGGCGAGCGACAGGCCTTCCGCGCTCGGCGGTGGCTCCCCAATCGCCATAGAAGCAGTGGCCCCGTTTCGCTCGGCCAACGATGGCGCTCCCAGACTCAACTCGATCTCGGACAAGTAGCAGCGACGGAACGCGAGCGTCGGATCGGGCAGTTCGGCCGACATCCCTCCGCGCTATCCGGCCAGCGCCAGCCAGCCGACGGACTCGAACAACAAGCCGTCGGCGCGTATGAGCCGCCAGTCGGCCTCGATGCCGAGCACCGCCAGGCCAGCCGACTTGATGGCGAACTCCTCTGGCCCGAGCACCGACGCGACCGTGGCCAGCACGTCCGCTGTCGCCGCATCGGGAGCGACCACCGTCGCCGCGATCTGCTCGGCGACCGGCCGTCCCGTGCGCGGGTCGATCAGGCGCGAGTACCGGCGATCGCCGACGACGAACTGGCGGCGCGCGATGCCGCTCGTCGCGACCGCACGCCGCGACACCTCGATCCGGTCGGCGGGTGTCCGGTTGTCGGCGATCGCCTTCGGGTCTTCGATGCCGACGCGCATGGTCCCCTCGCCGTCGTGGCGGAGATCCCCGCCGGCGTTCACGATCACCCGGCTGACCCCGTTGCACGCCATGGCCGCGTCGACCAATCGGTCGACCGCCCACCCCTTCGCGATCGAGTGCAGGTCGAGGGCGCCGCAGTCCGCGTGGCGCAGGATCGATACGTCGGTGCCCGCACCGACGAGCGGCCCGGTCGGCGACGCCTCGAACCGTGGCACAGCGAGGTCGGCGCACACCCGCCTCAGCGCGACGGGATCCGGCTCCGCTCCCGATGCCTCCGCGGTCTTCCAGAGCTCGGTCAGCTCGGCGGTGAACGGATTGAACGCGCCCTCGCTCCACGCCATCCACCACGCCGATCGAGCGAGCAACGGCCCCAGCGTCTCGCCGGCGACGGCGAGGCCCGCCGACCAGCGGCTGAGGTCGCTGTCGGCCGAGAACCGCGACAGCGAGCGTTCGAGTTGCCGTGCCGCGTCGACCACGGTCGCTTCGGCGTGGGCCGCTGCGTCGCCGTCATCCGCGGTCAGATCGAGCTGAAGGAACGTGCCCATCACCGGCTCCCACTGCGACCGGCGGCGCACGCTCGCCTCGCTCACAGGGTCAGTGCCACGAGCACGATCGATACGACTGCACCCACCCCAGCGACCACCACTGCGGAGCGCCGACGGAGCTTCACGACGAGCTGCAGCACGAGTCCGGACGCCGCGATCAGCACAAGCACCCCGGCTGCGACATCGATCGTCCACTTCCAGGCGCTGCCGGCGTCGCGGCCCTTGTGCAGGTCGTTGAGCACCGCCACCCAGCCCTGCTGGTCGACCGTGAGGTCGTAGGTGCCCTTCGACACGGAGAAGGAAACGTCGGCCGAGTAGCCGGGGTTCCGGTACGAGAGCGTGCCCTTGTCGCCGCTGACGAGGTGGTCGGACACCGGCGCGGTCACGCCGTACTTCGAGCGGATGAACTCGGAGATCGCCAGGAAGTCGACGCTGCCGCTGCTGTCGACGTCGAACGCGAACGTGCCGCTCGACGTGGTCGTGTCGGCCTCGTCGCCGAAGGTCCACTGCGGATGGTTGAGGGTGATGCCCGTGAGTCCGAAGAAGAGGACGAGCACCAGCGCGACCATGCTGGAGTACGCGTGCACGATGCGCGCCCACTTGCGCCAGGCGACGACGCGCGATCGCGATCGCTGCGGCGCCGTGTCGTCGACGACGGCCATCAGACCGTGTAGTTCGCCGCGACGGCCGAGAGTTCCTCGGAGTCCGCGAACGAAACCGATGTCTTCGCCGATCCGAGCTCGATGTTGCCGCTGCTCAGGCTGTGCGGGCCGTGCTCCCGAGCCGCCTCTACGTAGACGACGTAGTCCCCCGACGGCACACGATTGCCCTCGGTGTCGGTCCCATCCCAGGTGACCGAATAGGTGCCGGCGGGCCGCGTCGCGCCGGTCACCGCGTCGACATCGGTGCCGTCGGCGGCCGAGAACCAGCTCTCCAGGTGGTTGATCCAGCGTTCGCCCTTCGGCGGGTTGTACCAGACGCTCACCGTGTTGACGAAGTTGCCATCCGAGTCTTCCACCCACACCGCCACAAAGGGGCTGTGGGCCGGGCCGAACCCGCTGGCGGACGGCGCATACGTGAACGCCACGTCGACCTTCGCCGACGCCGGAATCGCGTCGCGGGTGCTCGACGAGGCGGTCGTGCTCGACGAGGCGGCCGCGGTCGTCGTGGTGGCCTCCGCCGCCGCTGCGGTCGTGGTGGATGATGCCGCGGTGGTCGTGCCGCCGCTCAACGCCGTCGCGTCGTCGGTGCCACATCCGGCGAGCATGCCCGGCGCAGCGAGCACCGCACCGAAGACGGCGGCGTTGGACAGAAACCGTCGCCGCGAGGCCGCGGCGTAGATCGGCAGTTCGGGGGGATTCATGAGTGGGGACGCTACCGACGGTGTTCGCGCCGCACGCGAACGTCCTGTGAGAAGAGCGTAAGAATCTCGATCTCGCCTGCCCACGTCGCATCCCGACCGGACCGCTCGAAAATTCGGGTACCGTCGCGCCGTTCCGGACGGGTGGGCCGGAACGAAGGAGCACGACGATGGCTAGGCGCGCACGCTGGGTTCGACCGGTTGCGGCACTCGTTGCGTTGGCGACCCTCGCCGGCTGCAGCGACACGACCGACGAGACGACCACGGCAAAGGCGGGCGCCGACGACCAGACGATCCGCCTGAGCGGCGACGCGACGTTTGCGATCCGCGGGTCGGTCGAGCAGGTATCGATCACCGGCGCCGCCGCACGCACCAAGCTGGTGCTGGTCGACAGCGACGACACGATCCTGCAGCACGGCATCGCCGACAAGGCCGGCAGCCTGATCTTCCGCGACGTGAAGCCGGGCAAGGGCTACCGCGTGGCCGACGAGTCGACACGAGCGGCGACCGACGCCGTCGAGGTGTGGTCGGTCGATGGGTCGACCCCGGACCCCGAGTTCTACTCGGAGCAGCAACTCGAAGAGGGATACCAGTACATCACGACCCGCGACGGCACCACGCTCGCGGCGACGGTGTACCTACCACCCGGCGACGGCCCCTTCCCCACCGTCGTCGAGTACTCGGGCTACGACCCCGCCAACCCGACGCAAGACCTGCGCAAGGAAGTCGGAAAGCTGGGGGCCGACCCGGACTCGGTCTGCACGACGCTCAAGATCGTGTGCCACAAGCCGGCGCAGCCCGCCTCCCTGATCGCAGCGGCGGCTGAGTATGCAGTGGTTGCGGTCAACATCCGCGGCACCGGGTGCTCCGGCGGCGCCTACGACTACTTCGAACCGCTTCAGAACCTCGACGGCTACGACGTGATCGAAACCGTCGCGGCGCAGCCCTGGGTCAAGGGCGGCAAGGTCGGCATGGTCGGGCTGAGCTATCCGGGCATCGCCCAACTCTTCGTGGCGTCGACCCAGCCCCCCCATCTTGCGGCGATCACGCCCATGTCGACGTTCGACGACACCGCTCGGGGCGTGGTCGCGCCGGGCGGCATCTTCAACACGGGCTTCGCGCTCAAGTGGGCTCAGGAGGTGCTGAACAAGGCACGACCCAAAGGGCAGGGCTGGGAGCAGACCGTGATCGACGGCGGCGACACCATCTGCGGCCCGAACCAGGCGTTGCGCGGCCAGAACGTCGACCAGGTCGACAAGGCGATGCGCAACCCGTACTACACCGACGAAGTCGCCACGCCGCTCTCCCCCATCGCGTTCGCCTCCAAGATCAAGGTGCCCACGATGCTCTTCGGCGCCTGGCAGGACGAACAGACCGGTCCGAGCTTCGCGAACCTGTTCGACGCGCTCACGAACGCCCCGGTCCGCAAGATGATCGCCTACAACGGTGCGCACGGCGACGGCTACAGCCCGGAGACCCTTGTGGAGTGGAAGGCGTTCCTCGACTTCTACGTCGCAGGCGAGCGCACCCCGATCCCCGGGTTCCTTCGGCAGTTCGGCCCCGAGCTCATCGGCGAGGCGTTCAACACGCGCCTCGAGTTCCCCGACGAGCGCTGGCTCGACCAGCCCTTCGCCGCAGCCAAAGCCGCGTTCGAGGCCGAAGATCCGGTGACGATCCTCTGGGATCGCGGCGGGCGTTCGCAGAACCCGGGCGCACCCGAGTCGACCGGTGTCAGCCGATTCACGAGCTGGCCACCCAAGACGGTGGAGCCGACCTCATGGTTCGCTGCGACCGACGGGGTCCTCGCCGCGACCAAGCCGACCTCGGCCGCGCCCGCTGCACGCTGGACCACCGACGTCAACCAGGGATCGCAGCAGACGCTGCCGGGAGATCTGGGCGGTCAGGCGTTCTGGGCGCTTCCCGATTGGCAATGGAAGCCCGAGGAAGCCGGAAGGTCGGCCGTCTACGTGACCGAACCGCTCGCACAGGATGTCGTGATCGCCGGGCCGGGTTCGGCCGACCTGTGGATCCGATCGAGCCAGCCGAACGCCGATCTGTCGGTGACGCTGTCCGAGGTTCGCTCCGACGGCCGCGAGGAGTACGTGCAGTCGGGATTCCTCCGGGCGCGAATCCGCAAGGAAGGGCCGGATGCCACGGCCCTCAACCCCGATCACAGCGGGCGAGAGGAGGACTCCGAGCCGCTGCCCGTTGACACCTGGACCCAGGCTCGGGTTCCCATGCTGAATGTGGCGCATGTGTTCCGCGCCGGGAGTCGCATCCGGGTGAGTGTGCACACGCCGGGTGGCGACAAGCCGCGCTGGGCCTGGATCCTCGACCGGTTCGAGGCCCCTCCGGTCATCGACATCGGCAACGACGCCGCCCATCCGACAGCGTTCGTGTTGCCCGTGGTGCCCGACGCGAGCGGATACGTCGCGGCCGAACCAGACTGCGTGTTGCGCGGTCAACCGTGCCGACCGTACGTGGAGTACCACAACGAGTCGGCGCCGACGGCCTGACCCCGATCGGCAACCGTCCGCACACCTCGCCTCCATGAGGCGCCACACCCCCGAGGAATCCCGATGAAGTTCACCGACGAACACGACCAGTTCCGATCCGCGATCCGCGATCTGGTGGAGCGCGAGATCAATCCGCATTGCGACACCTGGGAAGCCGACGGGATCTTCCCGGCGCACGACCTGTTCGCCAAGCTCGGCCGGGTCGGGGTGCTCGGCATCGAGTACGACGAGGCGTATGGCGGCCAAGGCGCCGACCATTCCTTCACCCTGGTCATGGGTGAAGAGGTTGGGCGATGCCACAGCGGCGGCGTCGCCATGGCGATCAGCGTGCAGACCGATATGGCGACCCCGGCCCTCGCACGATTCGGGAGCCACGAGTTGAAGGAGCGCTATCTTGCGCCGGCCATGGCGGGAGCGATGGTCGCAGCGATCGCTGTCACCGAGCCCGACGCGGGCAGCGACGTGGCCGGGCTCCGCACCAAGGCGGTGCGCGACGGCGACGAGTGGGTGATCAACGGCACCAAGCTCTACATCACCAACGGCACGCAGGCCGACTGGTTGTGCCTGCTCGCCCGCACCTCCGACGAGGGGGGAGCACGAGGGATGAGTCAGATCGTCGTGCCGACCGACGCCGAGGGGTTCAGCGTCAGCCGCAAGCTCGACAAACTCGGCCAGCGTTCATCCGACACGGCGGAGTTGTCGTTCGTCGACGTGCGGGTTCCGGTCGACAACACCATCGGCGAAGCGGGGCGCGGATTCCAACAGCAGATGGCCCAGTTCCAGAACGAGCGACTGATCGCGAACTACATGTCGGCCGCCAACATGCGCCTCGCGCTCGATCGCACCATCGCGTACGTGAAGCAACGTCGGGCGTTCGGCAAGACGCTGGCCGACCAGCAGTGGATCCAGTACAAGCTCGCCGAGGTGATCGCAGAAGTCGATGTGGTGACTCACTACAACCACGCGTGCGCCGAGGCGGTTGTGGCCGGGGCCGACCCGTTCACCGTTGCGAAGATGGCCTCGATCGGCAAGCTGAAGTGCGGCCGCCTCAACCGCGAGGTCGCCGATCTGGCCATGCAGTTCCACGGCGGGATCGGGTACATGGAGGAGACGTGGACGGCGCGCTACTTCCGCGATTCCAGGCTGATCTCGATCGGCGGCGGCGCCGACGAGGTGATGCTGCGGATCATCGCCCAGCTCGAAGGCATTTCGGGCGACCCGCGCTGAGTCCGGCAGCGGCCGACCGTCAGCCGGTCGCTGCGGGGGACGTCGTCGACGACGACGAGGACGACGTAGGCGATGGTGGCGGTTGCGTTGTCGGCGCAGGAACGGTCGGCTCGGGTGGGGGCAGCGGCGCCGAGGTCGAGGGCGTGGTCGTCGTCGGCACCATCCAGTCGGGTGCCCCGAGGAGCAGATCGGTCTGACCGTCGCCGTCGATGTCGGCCGACAGCCGATTCGGATCGGGGACGGCCCCAAGGAACCGGACCACGGCGCGCGCGACTGCGCGGGCGATCGGCTCGTACGACGACGTCGCCGAGAGCAGGTCGGCGTCGAGACCGTTGCGGAGGTTGCCGAGTTCGGCCAGCACGGCCGGCCGATCGGCCGTGTTGAGGTTGGCGAGGTCGTCGCGTTCGTGGAGTCCTTCGTCGCCGACGTAGTCGGCGGGCCGACCGCCGATCACTACGAGCTCGTCGCGGACGAATACCGCCAGACGGGCCGACGAGGTGACCGAGGTCGGTTGCAGGCGCGGGCTCGGCGCCGGATGGATGATGTGGAACCCGGAGCTTCCGGCCGCCGCGCCATCTGCGTGCAGGCTCACGAAGGCGTCGGCGTTGACGTACTTGGCGATCGTCCCCCGCTCGTCTGCGCAGGGGCCGAAGCCGTCGTTGTCGACATGGGTCACGACCACCGTCGCGCCCTGGCGGCGCAGCAGAGAAGTCAGCTTGGAACCGATCTCCCACACGATGTCGACCTCCTCGACCCCGCCCGCCGTCGACGCACCGGCGGTGTTACACAGCGGCCCCTCCGAGCCGTCGATGGTCGGGCGGCGCACGTCGACGTGCTCGAAGTTGCGGCCGTTGTGACCGGGATCGACGACGATCAGACGACCGTCGAGCACGCCCGAGCCCGTCGGTGCGAGCGCGCCAGGCTGGGCGCGCGGCGGCATGGTGGTTGTGGTGGTGCTCGTCGACGAGGTCGACGAGGTGGGGGCCGCCGACGATGTCGAAGTTGACCGCTCGGATGTGGTGGTGGTCGAACGCCGGCGGGTAGCGCCGCCGGAATCGGTGCCGCTGCTGGCGACTGCAACGATGAGGCCACCAGCGACCACCACAGTCGCCATCACCACCGCCCGCCGAACCACGCCGACACGCTACCGGCGTACCGCCCGGAGCCGACCGCATCGGCGTGGGCGCCTCACGACCCGACGGCGGTAAGCGACTCGCGGTCGAAGGCCGCCCGGCTCGGGTCATCTCGCCAAGCCCAGAGGCCGGCGACGATCTCCGCGACTTCTTCGAGCCACGGAGAAGCGCCCCCGACGTCGAGAGCATCGAGCACCCCGGCGTCCGAATCCTCGAGATAGCGGAAGGTCGTCATTGCAGAACATCATGAGACACGGACGGGTCGAAGCCGGAGGCTCACCTCGCCGGGCGACGGATTGGTTCGACGGCCGCCGGCGGAGTCCATTTCGACGAGGGCGCCGGAGCGGTCGTGACCCTGCGGCCGTTGGCCAGGCTCCGCCGCGGCGTGTGCGCTCCCGCCAACGCGGCCAGGAGCCGCTGCAGTGTCGACCACCGAGCATCGAGACGACCGTTCTCGATGCGGGAGATGTCGGCCTGAGGAACGCCCGACTGCTCGGCCAGCTCTGCCTGGGTCCAGCCCAGCTCGATCCGCCGCTCGCGAATCGATCCACCAGGGTGGTCGAGCGCAGCCAGCTGCTTCAGTCCCAACATGACTCTCAGCCTATGTGGCTTTCCACATTTCGTCCACAGGTTGAGAACGCGCGAGGCAGCAAGTCCGCCGAGATCCGCAAGGTCCGCTTTACGGCACCCAGCCCGAAAACGGGCGAAACCCCCGGAGATCCGGGGGTTTCGTAGGGGTGGGCCGTGAGGGATTCGAACCCCCGACCCCCTGCGCGTCATGCAGGTGCGCTAGCCAACTGCGCCAACGGCCCGTTGGGTCGGCGACTGTAGCAGCCGCTGTGGAGACGAACGGAATCCTTGCAGGACCCGTTCGTTGAGGCGACGACCGGAATCGAACCGGTGTGCAAGGCTTTGCAGGCCTCTGCCTAACCACTCGGCCACGTCGCCCGAGGAATCCACAGCCTAGCGCGGCCCCTGCGCTGTCCGAACGTGCCAAAGCCTCTCCCGGCGCCGCCGATAGGCTTGCGGCCACAGGGAGTGAACTCGGCGGGCCGTCGAGAAGATCGCGCCCCAATGCAGAGGCAACCGCCATCGAACCACAGTCCGATCCTGAACCTCCCACGCAGGGAAGCCACCGCCTCGACGACGAGGCGGCTTCAGCGATCGCACGAGCGCTTGGTTTCGGGCCACCGCCCGGGCATGCGACCACCGGGGCTACGCCCGAGCCTCCACCGGACCAACCGCCGGAGGCACCGATTCCGGCACTCGGTGCAACCGCGCAGCCGGCGATCACGGAGCCCCGACCCGCACCGACGCCGACGCCACCGACGCCCCGACCCGCCGCCGCGCCTCAGCCCATACCCCAGCCGACGCCACCGACGCCCCGACCCGCCGCCGCGCCCCAGCCCATACCCCAGCCAACGCCAGCGGCGGATCCTGGGCACGCGGTACGGCCGGAGCGGCAATCGCCGGCCGGGGTCGAACGCGCCGATGTCCGCCCTCGGCGGTGGGCCGTCCTGTCGGCGCTGCTCAGGCAGCGACGACGCCTGGCGCTGTCGTTCGTGGCCGTCGCTCTGGGCGTGGGGTATCTGGCCGGGTCGCTGTCGCTCCTCCAGCGGGTCGGCGCCGGTCTCGCGGCACAGGCCGGCGAGGGCACCGAACGAGCCGATCTCGTGGTCGAAGGGCCGATCGCCGACGACAACGCACTGCAGCAGTTGCGTCGGCTCGTCCCCGACAGTCTGGTGACGATGATCGAGACGGTTCCCGGCGTCGCGAGCGCCGAACCACGTCTCGAGTACTCCTCCGCGCTGATTCTGGGTCCGAATGGAACCCCGGTCGTCAATCTCGGGCTCACCGAGCGGCCGCTCGGGGCGAACTTCCCCGAAGACCCGCTGCTCAACCCGTACCGGTTCGTCGGGGCCGGCGCTGCCCCGACGGCCGCCGACGAAGTGGTCATCGACGCGACGTCCGCGCGCGCGGCGAGAGTCAAGGTCGGCGACGCCGTCACGATCGCCGCCAAGTCGGCGCGGCGCGAATTCACCGTCACCGGCGTCGTCACACTTGCCGACGGCGACCTCCCTGCCGGCTCGTCGCTCGCGCTGTTCACGACACCCACGGCGCGAGAGCTGTTCGAATCCGGCCAAGACGACAACGCCATCGCCATCAGGCTGGCGCCCGGGACCGACCCGGACACCGTTCGGCTGAACCTCGCGGCGATCACCGGCGGCATCGGCGAGGTGGTCGACGGCGACACCTACACGGCCCATCGACAGGTGACGTTCGAGAAGAGCTTCACGCTTATCCGGGCACTGCTGATCGGCTTCGCTGTGCTCGCCGTCGTCGTGGGGTCGTTCACCGTGTCGAACTCGATGGCGCTCCTGTTCGATCACCGGCGCCGAACCTTCGCGCTCTTTCGGCTGGTCGGCGCGAGCCGTCGACAGCTCATCGGCGCGGCGCTCACCGAAGCTGCGATCGCCGGCCTCGCCGCGGGGGCCGCCGGGTCGGTGCTCGGCCTGGCGATCGGCCGCGGCATCGAGGAGGTCATCCAGCGGCTCGGCACACCGCTGCCGGTCGCCGGCCCGATATTCACCTGGTGGATTCCGCTCGTCGCGATTGCGGTCGGCGTCGGCGTGACCGTTTCCACCGCGGCGCAGCCGGCGCGGGCCGCCGCCGCAACACCGCCGGTGCATGCGGTCGCGACCATCGAGCCCGGCGCTGCGCCGCTCCCCCGCCGGGTCCTACGGCTGCTCCGGCGCATCGCCGGTCTCGCCGCGCTCTGCGCTGCGGGCGGGTTCGTGTTCGGGGGCGCACCGGTCGCCGCACCCGCCGCTGCCGTCGGCGCGGCGCTCGGCATGATCGCCGTCGCTCTTCCCCGCTTGCTCGTGCATCTCGTCGGCACCGCCACCGGATGGCTGGCAGGGTCATCCCGCGCCATTCGACGCCTCGCAACACGCCGGTCGCCCCAGTCGGCGCGACGCACCGCGGCGACGACTGCGGCACTCCTCGCCGCCACCGCGGTGATCAGCGCCCTGTCGGTGCTCGCCACCAGTTTCAACGCCTCGATCACCGACGAGGTCACCGACGCGATCCGCGCCGACCTCATCATCGACTCCGCAACCTTCACGAAGGGCGGACTCACCGAGGGCATCGTGCCCGCCCTCGAGCAGGTCGACGGCGTGACCGCCGTGACGGGATGGCGCACCGGAAGCGCCGTCGTCGGACTCAACCAACTCCGCATCGCCGGGGTCAACGGAGCGACGGTGTTCCAACTCCTCGATCTCGACACCACCGAGGCGCCGCCGAAACGGCTCGGCACCGATGGGGTGGCGCTCAGCGAGCAGGGGGCGGAAGCCGCCGGCGTGGGCGTTGGCGACACCGTGCAGGTGGCGTTCCTGTCGGGCCAATCGATGACGATGACCGTCCGGGCCGTCTATCGCACCGGCCTCCAGCCGGTTCTCGGCGACGCGATCATCGACGCCTCGCTCGTGAAGGCGAACCTTCCCCAGAGCATCGACGTGATGGCGTTTGTGAAGGTGTCCGATCCGAGCGATCCGGCGATCCGAGCTCGAATCGAATCGGTGACGCGCTCATACGGTTCGCCCAGAGTGCTCCTGCCGGGCGAGTTGGTGTCGTCGCGCGCCGAATTGCTGCGCGGGTTCGGGCGCGTCATCCAGTGGATGCTTGCATTCACGGTTCTGCTCGCGTTGATCGGCGTTGCGAACACACTGCAACTCGGGGTGAACGAGCGGCGCCGCGAGTTCGGACTGCTTCGCTCGGTCGGTGCGTCTCGTCGCCAGGTGCTCCGCCTCGTCGGAGCCGAGGCCGCGGCGCTGGCGCTCGTCGGCTCGGTGATCGGCATCGCCGTCGGTTCCGCCGGTGCCTACGGCACCGTTGCAGCGCTTCGGCGATTCGGGCTCAACCAATTCGTCGTGCCCATTCCGTCGGTCCTCGGGTTGGGCATCGCGGCGCTGGCGTTCGGGATCATCGGCGCGATCCTCCCCGCCGCCCGTGCGGCGCGAAGCTCCATCCTGGACGCGGTGGGTGAACACGAGGGCTCCCAACGTGCCAAGAACGGCGGCGGTGCTCCTAGACTGCACAGCGACCTCACGGGATCGGAAACTCGTTCACCAAGAGGGCCCGGCGAGTCCGGGTCGCCTTTGGGATCGGCTCACCCGACACCGCCGACACACGACGAGATGGACATGGCCACACGTTGTCACGCCTGCGGTGCCGAGACGGGTTCCGGGAGCCGCTGCCAGGCATGTGGCCGCCCCAAGGTCCACCCGATGTTCGCGATCGCTGACGAGCCATCGTCGTCGACGGCGACGGCGATGGCATCGCCCGTGTCGCCGACGCCCGAGGACGCTCCGTCAGCCGTGCCCGCAGCGAAGCGCCGGGCCACCATGTTCGGACGGGGTCGGCGAGAAGGCCACAGCGGAGCATCGTCGAACGGCTCGACGGATCGTCATCAGATGTTCGCCCCGGACGACAGCGACCCGCCCCCGACTCGCTGGGAAACGGTCACCTCGGCCGACCCCACCGATGCGGCCACGAACCCGACCTTCGTGTCGGCCTTCATGCTGCTCGACGCCGAGACGCGCTCGGTCGCCTCGGGCGCTGCCAAGGTCGCCGCGGCGCTTCTCGATCCGGTCGAACGGGTCGAGCGCATCGTGATGGGCGAGACCTCGGGAGCACCCACGATGCTCGTCGAGACCGACGTGCGGCTGCTGGTGGTGACCGATCGGCGTCCCGTTCCCGACATCGAGTCCTTCGACGCCTCCTCCGGCCTCCACATCAGCGGCGACACCGAGGCCGACCCCGCCTCGCTGACCGTGACCGATCACCGCCGCACCATCACGGTCGATCGGATCCGCGACCGTGTCGGTGCCGTGGCCATGGCCCACGGGCTGACGCCTGGCGAACAACCCGGTCCCGACGAGCAGCGATAGCCGCGCCACCGACCTCGGCCCGAAGTGACTTGCCCACCCGCAGAGAGTTGCTATAATCGCCCCGCTGCGGACGTAGCTCAGCTGGTAGAGCATCACCTTGCCAAGGTGAGGGTCGCCGTTTCGAATACGGTCGTCCGCTCCAGAGAAGCCCCCGGAAAACCGGGGGCTTCTTCGCGTTTTCCCGGGGCTTCGGGCCGATCCGCTGGCCAGCGGCCGTGCCAGGCCGTCCCATCCCGGAGCAGCCCGTATCAACGCGATTTGTGCCCGAATTGTGCCCGAGGCCGGATTCCAGGATCAGTACCGACGAGGGAGACGCCATCCGACAGCACAGACCAGCAGCTGGCCATGAACCCTTGGCCCGATAGGACTCGGCGCAGGAATGCGCCCAGCCGACCGCATAAGACGGCCGAGTGGTACGGGCAACGCTCCGATGTCTCCGCGAGGACCTGGCCCAGGAGGTCGGGCCCGACGAACTGAGGATCGCGCTTCGCACCGTGGTCGAAGACATGGCCGCTGACCCGACATATCTGCTGCCGTGCCCGCTCCTCGATGCTGAACACGCGGTAGTCGAGAAGGCGAACCTGCTTTCCACCGACGAAGCCGCCCACCGCGAACGGATCGAGGCGCTCACGGACCGATTCGCCATCAAGGTCAAGACCGGGGATCGGCGGGCCGCCCTCTGGCAGGACGAGGACGGGACCTGGTGGCTCCTCGCCGCCGGGCGCCGGAAGAGCGACACCGCAGGCGACTTCTACAAGGAGATCGAGCGGTTCTCAGCCGACGCAACGCCGATCGCACCCACCGACGACGACCACCGGTTGCAGCGGCTGGAGACGGCGTACGAGAAGGAGTGCGAGGCGGAGCGTGCCGCGCACGCCGAGGTGGTCGGCGCTGTGCTGTCGGCCGCCAGGGTGCCGGGCGCGATCTCGACGGTCGAGGTCTTTGGTGCGGCGGTGTCCGTGAGGATCGAGCCGGACGAGGCAGGGCTCGCCGTGCTCGAGATGAGCTGGGAGTTCGCTGAGTTCGATCAGCAAGACCGCTTCCCCATGGACGTTCTCGCGATGGTGCCCGGCCGGGTCGACATCGACCCGTGGGACTACCTCCCGCCGCGCAGCAACAGCGACTCCCCTCACACCTGGTACACGTACGTCACCGCCGACTGGGTCGACCACATGGCCACCTCCGCCGAACTGGACGAGCTCCTTACCAACGGAGACGACTGGCAGCCCGTCAACCCATCCAGCGACGGCTCCGAGCACTGCAGCCACCTGGCGAAGGGCTCGATCGTCACGCTCGCCTACCTGACCGGGATCGAGATCACCGCGCTGTGCGGAGCGAGCATCGTCGCTCATCGGGACTACGAGCGGTTCTCCGTGTGCCCGACCTGTCAGGAGAGCCTCGCGCTGCTCCGGTCGCTTAGGAACCCAGAGGGCGCCTGAGCGACCGCCACTACAGCAGCTCTGCGGCTCGGGCAGCGCGAGCGCGGCGACGATCATCAGCCGTTGCCACGGCCTCGCGGGCCTGGGTCTTCACACGTCCACGTTCAGTGAGGATGCGCATGACTTCCTCGGCAGGGATGCGCAGGGCGTTGCCGACGGGGAAGCTCTCGATTCGGCCTTCTTCGCAGAGGCGTGTGAGATGGGTGCGCGACACGCCGAGGAGCTTCGCTGCTTCGGTGGAGGTCAGCGGCTTGCCGGTCGCGACAGCAGCAACGGACTCGCCGCGAGCGTAGGCATCGATCGCGAACAGGAGCTGCTCTCGCACCGCGGGAGGCAACGACTCGAGGTCGATCTTGCCGCTGGTCGTCGCATCTTCGGCAACGTGCTGGAGGCGCTCACGCTCGTCGGCAGCGAGTTCGGCGGGGTCGACGACGTTCACAGGTGAGGTTCGCATGGGGTCCGTTCTCCTCGGGGAGAGTAATAAGTGCCACAAGTGACGTATCTGCGTCAAGTGCGATTATACGTGCCGTGCCTTGGAATCCCCCAGGTCGGGTGTCACACCCCACCTGCATACTGGCACCGAGGCAAACGGACCAGTTGCCAATCCGTTTGCCAATCCGGGGTCGACCGGTCCGCACGAGCCCAATCGGCCGCGTCCGCGACCGTCGTCTCGCCACGCACGAGCTGCATCCAGATCTCCTACTTCTCGTGCGGTGCAAGAAAGCCGCTTCCTCTTCCTGCCAGGCTGGGTACTCAACGGGCCTCCTCAGGCTCGATGGAGAACCCCCTCCATGCGGTCTGATTCCAACCCGGACCTGCGACACGAACTCAGACTCAACACAGACGCGCTCATCCAGCGTGGCGTCCAACAGGCGGCCTCTGCCCGCCCCTACCCGGCCGAGCCGCCGCGTGAACCCACCCACGGATCGGGGCGAAGAGCCGCAAATGCATCCGCACCATGAGCCTCACCGGCGACGCGGCCAGCCCGTGTGCATATATGCTTACACTCATGGACGCTGCGGCTCTCACCTACAACGCGAAGCGTTCTTCAGGCCGCTCCTATCGGGCGCTGGCATGCGATGCCGGTGTCGCTGCCTCGACGATCACACGAATCGAGGCTCATGCGACAGACCCGACGTTCTCGACGATGCAGCGACTCCTCCGCTCGTGCGGATTCGAGCTGGTTGCGATACGCACAACCCGGTCTCGACGACCGCTCCTCGCAGAGCTCGCGACCGCGTGGTCCCCGGCTGGCTCGGCGACAGGCTCCCCTGAACTCCATTGGACCCAATGGCGAACACTCCTCGACCGGCTCGCGTTGCACCCCGAACTGGTCCCCGAAGCCATCTACGTGCCACCGCCACCGGCGGGGCATCGCGTCATCGACACGCTTCTCGCCGGAGTCGCCGAGAAGCTCGCCGACGATGCCGGCCTGCTTCGTCCGTCATGGACCGAGACAGTTCCTGAGCTCGACGTCGCCTTCACTCCCCCAACCAGACGGCACCGGCCTGTGCCGCCGCAGCTCGCGAGTCGTGGCGTCATGATCGACACCGAGAGCCTCTTCCGATCGAAGTCGAAGGTCGGTGTCTGACAACCGGGCGCTCGACGGCGAGACCTTGCTCGCGTACGTGCAGGAGGTCGCGCGCGAGCTCCCCGGTGACGCGCCACGCCAGCGGCTCGTCATCGTCGGTGGTGCCCTACTCGCCTGGCTCGGCCTCCGGGAAGCAACCCGCGACATCGACAGCACATCGCTCATCGATGATGTCCTCCGCGCGGCAGTCGAGACGGTCGCGGCCCGACACGACCTGGCCCCACGATGGATCAATGACAGCGCCGCCCCCTTCGTACCTCACGGTTTCGACCCGGACCGCGGTGAGGTGATCTGGGCGGACGACCGGCTCGAGGTGATCGGAGCCCCGGTCGACCAGGTGTTCCTGATGAAAGTCCACGCGGCCCGAGCGTCCGACCTGCCCGACATCAGGGTGCTGTGGCCACGGTCGGGATTCGCGACGCCCGATGAGGCCGCAGCGGCCTACTCCGACGCGTACCCGCTCGAGACTCACGATCCTCACGTCGCAAACTGGATCGCCCAGCAGATCGGTTGAGTCACCTCGCGTAGAGAGTAACGAATTCCCGCCAGCGCAGAGACCGCGGGTGAGGGGGCGGTAGACGCATCTGCCCGACGATTCTGGGGATTTCGGACCTTGGCCGGATACCCGTCGCAGAGCCATGAACCCGCTCCCCGCCCTCACGAGACCCGTCATCGCGCGCCTCAGATGGGTGTTCGCCACCGGCGACCGGCGAGACGCCCAGATCCTCGCGTTGCGTCATCAACTCATCGTGCTCCAACGCCAGATCGACCGAGCGCAGTTCACCGAGCCCGACCGAACGATCCTCACCATGCTCGCCGGAGTGTTCGACCGCCGGCGTCTCGGCGAGGTGTTCCTCATCGTGAAACCCGCGACGGTGATCGGCTGGCACCGCCGGCTCGGGCCGGCGGCGATCAGCGATCCGGTCGATCGGCGATCCGGCATAGGCGATATCTAGGCGATTCTTGGTGCTGTCGGGGCTACCGTTGCGGTCATGGCCACACAGAAGATCTCCGTGACGCTCGAAGCCGACGCCATCGAGCGGGCCCGGCGTACCGCCGGGCCGCGAGGCCTCTCGTCCTACCTCGACACCGCTCTCGCCGAGAAGCTTGAGCGCGACGAGAGGCGGGACGCCTTGCTCGCATATCTCGACGAACTCGAGGCCACGGATCCCACCACCGAGGCGACGAAGCACCGCGCCCGGACGCGGGCCGATCAGATCCGCGCTCAGGTCCTCGCGTCGTGACCGATCCCGTCGTCGTTCTCGACAGCGGCGTCGTCGATCGAGCTGCGACCAACGGCGAGTTCCGATGGTTGCTCCGCGACCTCGTCGAGCAAGGCTGGGTACCGGTCGTTCCGACCGTCGTGCTCGCCGAGGCGACAACCGGCCGAGCATCGGACGCACCGGTGAACCAAGCCATCCGGCGGATCGGCACCGCGGACACCCCGCCGTCGGCTGCTCGACTCGCGGGGCGGCTTCGCTACGACGCACAGCCGGCCGGGTCCGGACGGGCACCTGGAGGCATCGACGCCATCGTCGCCGCGCACGCCGCCGAGGTGGGCACCGGCGTGGTCTTCACCACCGGCCCGGCCGACCTGCGCCGACTTCTCGCCGACTATCCGCGCATCGCCGTCGAGAAGCCCTGATGAGCTCCGCCGGGACCGGCCGGGGCGTCATACGCCCGGCTACGGCCGCCACATGCCCGTGTGAGTCCGGCGTCGCCTACTCACGCTGCTGTCGCGCGTATCACCTCGGCACTGCGAACGCACCGACCGCCGGGGCCCTCATGCGGTCGCGATACACCGCGTATGTCAAGCGACTGGCTCCTTACCTCCACCGCACCTGGCACCCCGACACGCGCCCGAACAGACTTGAACTCGATGCGTCCCCGCGCTGGCGAGGCCTCACGATCATTCGCTCCGAACTCGGCGGCGCCGACGACGAGACGGGCGTCGTCGAGTTCGTTGCGCGGTACGACGGCGGAGCACTTCACGAAACCAGCGACTTCGTGCGACTTGGCTCCGATGATCGCCGGTGGGTGTACCTGCGAGCGCAGCCGAAGTAGCCCCGCGCCGCGTTCCGGCTCCGGTCGAGCCGGTCAGCCAAGCCGCCCCCGCTGCATGCCCGGATCCAAGCGATAGACCCGCAGCGTCCGCCCGCTGTGCTCGGCATAGAAGTCGTAGCTCGGCCACACCGACACCAGCCGTTCCCACATCGCCTCGAGCTCGCCGCCCTCGAGCCGACGGGCCGAGACGCTGAGCACGGTCCCCGCGTGCCAGACGCTCGCATCGGGGTTCGCGTCGAGGTTGTAGGTCCACGCCGGATGGCGCTCGCGGCCGAAATTCGAACCGACCACGAAGAACGCGCCGTCGTGGGGCAGGCAGGCGAGCGGCACCTCGCGCACTTCGCCCGACTTCGCGCCGCGGACCGAGAGCACCAGCGTCGGCACCATCAGGCTGCTGACGACGAACCGGCCGCCAGACACCTTGCGGGCGACCCGGTCCATCGGGCCGGCGATACGCGGTCCCACGCGCCGGAACCACGCGCTGCGAGCCATGGCCCCGACGGCTCGGCCCAGCCGGCTGTCGACCGCGATCGTGCTCACGCCTCGCCCGGCCAGGTGGGTGTGCCGACCAGTCCCTCGATGCCGGCAAGCACGTCGAGCAGAGCGGCGTCCGCCGCGTGCGCGCCCGTCACCTGGATACCGACCGGCATGCCATCTGCGGTGAGGCCAACGCACACCGACCCGGCCGGATGGCGGGTGAGGTTCGCCGCCTGCGTGAACGGAGCCCAGAAGATCGTCGGCTCGCCGTTCACCGTTCCGTGATGACCGCTGACCGCGGTCTGGCCGGCAACCGTCGGTGTCACAAGGAAGGGCGCCCGGTCGAGCACTGCGGCCACCTTCGCTGCATGGACATGGATCGCGTCGAGCGCCGCCATCGCCGCCTTCGCGCTCACATTCTGGGCCCCATGGTCCATGAGCGCTCGCAGCCCCTCGTCGAACAGCTCCCAACTCGACGTGTCGCGGAGGTGCCCATGCGCCCGCTCGCGGTAGATCGCCCACAGGGTGAACCAGTCGCCGATCGGCTCGGGGTCGTAGATGGAGTCGACCTCGATCACCTCGGTGCCCGCCTCGGCGAGACGTGCCACCAGCGACGCGCACACGGCAGCCACCTCGGAGTCGACCGGGAATCCCGGCGACGGGGCCCACACGATGCGCTCCGGGAGCGTCGGACGCACGATGCCGTCGAGACCGAGCGACGGCAGCGAGAAGGGATCGGTGGGATGCGGCCCGGCGACCACGGCGAGCGCCGCCGCGGTGTCGCAGGCACGCCGCCCCATCGGTCCTCTCACCGTCAGCGCGCCTCCGGACGGGGCGATGCCCTGGCCGAGTGGCACGACGCCGTGGGTGGTCTTCAGCGCGGTCAGTCCGCAGAGCGCCGCCGGGATGCGAATGGAACCTCCCGCGTCGCTTCCGGTGGCCAGCACGGTCATTCCGGCCGCCAGCGCGGCCCCCGAACCCCCAGACGAACCGCCCGAGGACCGCTTCGTGCTCCACGGGTTGAGCGTCGCCCCCCAACCCGGCGTCACCGTATCGCCCGAGTATCCGAACTCCGACGTGGTGGTCTTGCCGAATACCACGCAGCCGGCAGCCCGAAGGCGAGCAACCTGCACCGAGTCGACCGACGCCGGAGCGTCGTTCAGGTGCAGCGCCGACCCGTAGCCGGTCCGAAAGCCTGCTGCGTCCTCAAGGTCCTTCACGCCGAGCGGCACGCCAGCGAGGACGCCGGGGTCATTGCCGCGGGCGATCTCGGCGTCGATGCGCTCGGCCTGGGCACGCGCTCCCTCGGCATCGATCACTGCCCAGGCGTTGATCACCGGGTTGATTCGTTCGATACGCCCGAGGACCGCGTCGGTGACCTCGCGGGCCGACAGCTCGCGGGAGCGAACCTTCGACGCGATCTCCGCCGCGCCGAGAAACGGAACGGCCGAATCGGTCATCCGCCGCCCAGCTGCGATGCGAGGTAGTTCTGCACGCCGATTCGCTCGATCAGCTCGAGCTGGGTCTGCAACCAGTCGGCATGGGTCTCCTCGCCCACGAGCAGCTGCTCCAGTAGTTCGCGGGTGCCGTTGTCGCTCTCGGCCACCGCCAGCGCGATCGCCGCGTTGTAGCGCTCGATCGCTTCGCGCTCGAGCGCGAGGTCGACTTCGAACTGCTCCGGCACGGTCTCGCCGATCGCGACGCTGCCGATGCGCTGGAGGTTGGGGAGGCCGCCGAGGAACAGGATGCGGTCGATCACCCGGTCGGCGTCGCGCATCTCGTCGATCGACTCGGCGCGATTGTGAGCGGCAAGCGCCCCGAAACCCCAGCTCTCGCACAGCTTCGAATGAACGAAGTACTGGTTGATCGCGGTCAGCTCCGCGGTGAGGATCTCGTTCAGCGCCTCAACGACAGCGGCGGAACCTGGCATTACGTCTCCTCGGGTTGGGAAGCGAGCGCCGCCGGATCGGCAGCGTTCAGGAGGCTTCGGCCAGCTCGGGACTCGCCGCGCCGAAGCCGTGGGATTCCCGCAGCGTAGCGGCGAGCCGCGGAAGGCATCCCCCGCACTCGGTGCCTGCTCCGCAGCGCTCGCCGATCGTCTCGATGTCGTCGCATCCGCCAGCGATGAGGCGGCTGATCTCAGCCGACCCCACCCGATGGCAATGGCACACGATCATCGCCGTTCAGCATACCTAACAATCGGCCGTCCTGACGAGGTGCCAACGGCGAGCAGCCCGCACGAGCACCGCCCCGGCCAGCAGAGCGAGCAGCACTCCGGCCGTGTCGCCCGAATGCACACCGTGGCTCTGTGAGACCGACAGCACGACGCGCCCCTGCAGGCGGTTCTCACCCAGCATCCACCACACGATCGCCAGGCTGCCGAGCGATCCCGCCACACCGAGCGAGCCGAGCAGCTCCGACCATCGTCCGATGACGGCGGACGCGGCGATGCCCAAGAACCCGAACGCCGCTGCCGTCGCGCCCCACACCTGTGTGGTCTCGAGCCGGACATTCACCCTGCCCGAGAACCGTGCCATCACGCAGAGCACCGTCATCGCGGCGCTTGCGACCGCGGCGGCGTTCCACCACGCCTTCGGGACGCTCCGGAGCCCCAGCACCACCGCCCGGACATCGCCGAGGCGGACCAAAGGGCGACGAAGCAGGAGGGGCGGCCGGGACGTTCGCACCGCGCCACCGTACCCAGACCGATACGTCGCCGACATCGGCCCCGCTGACCCGGCTCTCAGCTTGTCGGGCGCGCCGTCGCGCCCGAACCGCCGTCGCTCAGGGTGCAACGCCAGAGAGCGCGGCGGCGTGCTCGTGGTGCGACGCCGAGGGCAGCGCACCCGGTGCGGCGTGGCCGCCCGGGAGATTCGCCGGCATCGCCGACCGCGCGTCGGTACGAGCGAAGTACAGGTCGAGCACCCGGTCGACGAGAGCAGGGCTCAGCTTGGGCGCCGTGTTCTCGTAGCGACAGATCGCGAGCGCCAGCTTGCACACGACACCGGGCAGATAGGCACGCAGCTCGCCGTCGCCGGCGGCCCGAGCCCGACGCCGCAGGTGCGCCGCCGCGTCCTCGGTCAGCTCCACACGCTTCGCCGACGCGACCCGAGCGAGCACCCAGTCGAACTGCTCGTCGTCGAGGCAACCCACATAGACCTTGTTGTGGATCCGGCGGAAGAAGGCCTCGTCGCCGAGGGAGGCGGGGTCGAGGTTGGTGGACAACACCACCTTCACCTCGAAGGGCACCGCGAACTTCCGGCCGGCGAGCGTCAGGTAGTCGATCTGGCGGTCGAGCGGCACGATCCAGCGGTTCAGCAGCTCCTCCGGGGTCATGATCTGTCGGCCGAAGTCGTCGATCACGAGGATGCCGTTGTTCGCCTTGAGCTGCAGCGGCGCAAGGTACGTGCCGACCTCCGTGTCGAGGTTGAGGTCCAACATGGCGCCGTGCAGCTCGCCCCCTGCGATCACGGCCGGCCGCTTGCACACGATCCAGCGCGAATCGAGCGCGGCCGGCTGCTCCTCGAGCGGCTCGTGCAGCGTCGGGTCGAACACCGTTATCACCTGGCCGCTCGCTTCGATGCAATGCGGAACCAGCACCGTGTCGCCGTACGCGCGGATCATCCGCTCCGCGAGCGAACTCTTGCCCGTGCCCGGCGGGCCATACAGGAACATGGCTCCGTCACCGCAGATCGCCGGGCCGAGCTGGTCGATGAGCTCGGCCGACACCACAAGGTCGCTGTAGGCGCGGGTCAGCGTGTCCCGGTCGAGGTACAGGTTGGGACGCTGTGCGCGCACCACCCGCGAGTACAGATCGAGCGGCACCGGCAGCGGCCCCGCGTACCGGCACTCCTCCGAGCGGCGCCGCGACTGCTCGCGGCCGGCCTCCGTCGCGGCGATCAGGTAGGTGCGACCGTCCATTCCCTGGTACTCGATCAGCGAACGGTCTCGGAGCGCGCTCACGACGCCGTCGAGCATGCCCGGCACGCAGTGCATCCGCTCCGCGACCTTGGTGACGGACTGCCGACCATCGGCCACGACGATGCGGAGCAAGATGTCCTCGATCATGGTCAGCGGCAAACCCGTCGCTGCGGGGTTTCCCGGTGGGCGGAGTTCTGCCTGGCTGACCGGCACCTCGTTGCTCACGAATCCTCCTCGACGCGTCGACCCAGACCACGCCTCGAGGTGTCATCGGCGCGGCACCCGTCGCGCTTGAACTCGCGACGGCGATTCAGCCGGGAAGATCCGCGAGCATCGACAGGGCCCGCTCGCTCATCTTCGCTCGCGTTCGCTCGATCACCGGGCCGGCACGATCGCCCAAGGCGGGGCCGACCCGACCGGCATCCAGTTCGAAGAAGGCGAGGCACAACGCATCCTCGTGCGCCTGTGCCGCGGCCGCGTCCGCCTCAGAAGACTTCGCGACCAACGCCGCCGCCCGCTGCGCGACGTCCGCGTCGACCTCGCACTCGGCGAGAATCCGCGACAGCTCGACCGAGTGGGCGGCACGCGCCGCCCGGCGCCAGCGCAGATACCCGGCGCGGCCCGCCGGGTAGGCGTCCCGGGGAAACGTCCATCGGGCGAGGTGCGAACCGCTCGCTGCGAGCAACTGCTCCGGCGCCGGAGCGACGACCAACCGCCGAAGCCAGGCGGTGACCGTGCGGGCGTGCAGCAGCTCGCGCGGCACGGCAGCGCCGTCAGCATCGTCGGGTGCGCCCACATCGCCGACGGCGACGCGCACCGGGTCGTTCGCGTGGACGGCGTCGAGCGCCACCAAGGCCCGCTCGAGCGACGTCACGTTCGCCTACTTCGGGTTGAGGTCGATGCGCAGCACGACCACACCGTCCTCGAGCGTCGCCGTCGCGTCGCCGATCATCGCGAAGTCCTGGAAATCCAACTGAGACTGCTGGATGAAGGCGCGGCGCTGCTCGCCCTCCACCGGCGGGATCTGCCGTGCACGCACTGCGGCGGCGCGGGCTCGGAACCGCTCGATCATCGCATCGAGGTCGAGTGCGGACGACATGGCATCACTCCTCTCGTGGGGCCCGATACGGTGCGTCGGGCTCCAAGTCCTGATCGAAGAACTGGCTCCGGCGGGACGCCTCGGGCACATCGGCAACCCCGGGCACCTCGGCAACCCCGGGCACCTCGGGTTGCGGCTCCGATTCGCGCACTCGGCCAGGCCCGGAGGTCGGATCCGGGCTCGAGGTCCCACCCCCGTCGTGCTGGGGCGCCGGGGCGGTCTGGGGCGCCGGGGCGGTCTGGGGAGCCGGGGCGGTCTGGGGAGCCGGGGCGGTCTGGGGCGCCGCGGTCTGGCCGGCCGGCGCGGGCCCATCCTCGAAGACCACCGCGGGCTTGACCAGATCGGGGATCGCCGCGAGGGCAGCAACGATGCCAGCCGTGTCCGCCGGCGGACCCTCCGGAGGGAACACCACTGGCACGAGCAGCGGCAGCTCGGCCGACGGAGCCGACGTCGATGGGTCGACCTGAGCCGACGCTACGGTCGGCTGCACGACGGTGCGCGCCTCCGACACCGCTGCCGAGCCAACGGCGGTCGCGCCAACGGCGGTCGCGCCCACCGCGCCCACGACCGGCAGCGCCTCGGTCGGCAGCACCCCCGGACCCGCCGGCCGCGTCGGATCCGACGAGCGGAAGCCGTCCAACTCGGTGAGGTACGGAGGACGGGTCGCTCGCCAGAAGCCGATTGTCGCAAGGAGGATCACGCCGCCGAGCCCGATGAGGCCGCCGATGATCCAACGCAGCCGACTGCCAGCCGGATCCTCGGCTCGCGTAGGCGTCGCCACAGTCGTGGTGGGAGCGGCAACCGTGGTCGGCGGAGCGACCGTGGTGGTGGGCGCCAACGTGGTCGTCGGCGCAGCGGTGCTCGACGAGGTGGTCGACGACGGCGATGTGGAGGTCGTCGTCGTGGCCTTGGTCGTGCTCGGCGCCTTCGTCGTGCTCGGCGCCTTCGTCGTGGGCGGCGCCTTCGTCGTCGGCGCCGCAGTCGTCGGCGCCGCAGTCGTCGGAGCCGCAGTCGTCGGCGCCGCAGTCGTCGGAGCCGCAGTCGTCGGGGGATCCTGGGCCGCGGCGGCGCCGCCGAACAACAGGCACACCCCCACCGCGACCGCCATCGACGCGGTGGCGATGGGTCCGAGTAGCGGCTTTCGGGGGTTCAGCACGGTGCGGTCTCCACGTGGTCGCGCTTCGGCACGGGTCCCCATCATTGCAGCTCATCGGCACCGCGTTGGTGAGCCGGACACCACACCGCAGTCCTCCCGCTGATGCGCGAGCGTTCGAGCGGCGTGTCGTCGACCGGGCAGAGCGCACCGCTATGGCGGAATCCCACCAGGTCACCGAGGTGCGAGCCACCGCGCTCGAGCAGCATCGCCATCACCTCGCGGGTCGAGTCGGCCAGCCGAGCCCGGGCGCGTTCGCCCAGGTCGCCGGCGGGTTGGTGCGGGTCGAGTCCGATCCGCCACAGGATCTCGTCGGCGGCGAGGTTGCCGACGCCGGCGACGACGCTCTGATCGAGCAGCAGCGGCTTGATCGGTCGGCGCCGGCCAACGAGTGAGCGCGTCTGCCCGGCTGTCCACGTGGTCGCGTCGGGCCCGAGCACCAGCGGAGCCGGGTTCACCTCGATCGCCCCGAAACGACGAGGGTCATTGAACGCGATGGCTCCCCGGTCGGTGTCGAGGCGGGCCCGATCCCAGATCGTGCGCGCGTCGTCGGGACCGTAGAGCAGGTCGCCGATCGCGGAGCGGCCGTCGATCACCATCCGTCCGCTCATGCCGAATCGCACCCGCAGCACCGTCGCATCGTCGCACGTGACGTCGACGGACTTGCCGAGGCGATGCACGCCCGTGAGGCGCTGGCCGACGACCGCTGCCAAGCCCCGGCCCAACTCGTCGGATCGTTCAACTCGTGGATCGAGGATCTCGACAGATCGCACGCGGGCTCCGATCAGGCGCCGGAGGGCCAGCGTTGTGATCTCCGCCTCGACCAGTTCGGGCACCGTCGCTTCAGGCCCGCATCGATGCGTCGAGCGCCTGGCGCAGATCGGCAAGCAGATCGTCCGCATGCTCAAGCCCGACCGAGAGCCGAATCGTCCCCTCCCCGATTCCGGCATCGGCGAGTTCCTCGGGCAGCAATCCCGCATGCGTGGTCGACGCCGGGTGGGTCACGAGCGTCTCGGGCCCGCCGAGGGACGTCGCGAGTTGCGCGATCTCGGTCGACTCCACGAACCGCTGGCCCGCCTCGCGCCCGCCGACCACGTCGAAGGTGATGAGGCCGCCGGCGTAGCGAAGCTGGCGTCGGGCAAGGTCGTACTGCGGAAACGAAGGCAGCCCGGGGTACCAGACCCGCTCGATGCGTGCGTCGGCCTCCAGCGCCTCCGCGATCACCTGTGCAGACGCACTCTGCCGCTCGAGGCGCACCGGCAGGGTCCGCAGCCCCCGCAGTGCGTTCATCGCATCGAAGGGGCTTGCGTTCGCGCCCTGCAGCACCGCGTAGCTCCACAACCACGCCACCAACTCGTCGTCGCCGGCAACCACGCCCAGGGTTGCGTCGTTGTGACCCCCGATCGCCTTCGTGGCGGAGTGCAGCACCAACTGCACGCCCGAGTCGAGCGGGCGCTGGGCGAGGGGCGTCGCGAACGTCGAGTCGACCACGGTGATCGGACCGGCGATGGCGCCGAAGCGGTCCAGGTCGACCAGCGACAGCCTCGGGTTCGCCGGAGTCTCCGCGAGACACAGCATGGTCTTGCCCGGCCGGATCGCCGCATCCCACGCGTCGGGATCGGTCCCGTCAACGAAGGTCACGTCGATGCCGAATCGGGGGCACACGGCCGTGAAGAGCAGTTGCGTCCCGGCGTACAGCTCGCGCTGGGTCACGATGTGGTCGCCCGAGGAACACAGGCCGAACACCACCGCGCTGATCGCGCCCATGCCCGACGAGAATGCCCGGGCCCGACCCGCCCCCTCGAGCTCGGCGATCGCCTCCTCGAACGCCGCGACGGTGGGGTTTCCATAGCGCCCGTAGAACTCGCTCACGCCGGCCGTCTTCGCGAACCGCGCCGCGGTGGCGGCATCGGGCGAGACGAAGGCTGCCGAGGGCCACAAGACCGGGGCCAGCGACGAACCCGACGCGGACCGGCCCGCACGAATCGCCTGGGTCTCGGGGTGGGTCATCGGAGTGCTCCTGTCGGTAGGAGGGAGGGCCGGTCGTCGGCCACGCTGTCGAGGAAGGCCTCGACGATCGGAGAGATCTGCTGCACCTCGATCAGGAAGCCGTCGTGGCCGTCGGGGCTGTCGATCTCGTAGAAGCCGCATCGGGCGCGCGCCGGCCCCGACGACAACAGGTCGCGCAACTGCTCCTGCTGGCCGGGCGGGTACAGGATGTCGCTGCCGATGCTCATGATCATCGCCGGAACGGCGATGCGCCCGACAGCGGTCGCGATGCCGCCTCGACCGCGTCCGAGGTCGTGCAGGTCCATCGCCTTGTTCAACCGCAGGTAGGAGTTGGCGTCGAAGCGTCGCACCAGCTTGTCGCCGTGATAGTCGAGGTACCCCTCCACGTCGAAGCGCTGGTCGAGCGTGAACCGGCCCGCGTCGGCGGGGTTGCCGAGGAGCCGACGTCCGAATCGCTCGGCGAACACGGCCTCGGAGCGGTAGTGGATCTGCGCGATCTGGCGGGCGAGCTGCAGCCCCGCGTGCGGACCGCCTCCCGGCTCGGCGTCGTAGTAGTCGCCGCCGCGAAAGGCCGGGTCGAGCAGGATCGAGCGTCGCCCCACCATCGACCAGGCGATCTGCTGAGCGCTGGCCGCGGCCGCAGTGGCGATCGCCACGATCGCGCCGACGCGATCAGGGAACATCGTGGCCCACTCCAGCACCTGCATTCCGCCCATCGACCCGCCGACCACCGCATGCCAGCTCGAAATGCGGAGGTGTTCCGCGAGCAGCGACTGCACTCGGACCATGTCACGAATGGTCACGACCGGGAACGTCGACCCGTACGGGCGCCCCGTGCGCGGATCGATGCTTGCCGGGCCCGTGGTCCCCTGGCATCCACCCAGCACATTGGTGCACACCACGAAGTAGCGGTTCGTGTCGATCGCTCGGCCCGGGCCGATGAGCTGGTCCCACCAGCCCTCGGTGGGGTGGCCCTCGCCGGCCCGCCCCGCAGCGTGCGAATCGCCAGTCAGGGCATGGCACACGAGTACGGCGTTGGAGCGGTCGTCGTCGAGCGTGCCCCACGTCTCGTACGCCGCCACGACCTCGGGCAGCACGACGCCACCCTCGCAGCGGAAACCCCGCTCGTGCGAAACGCGCGCCAACCGCCGACGGCCGAGCGGGCAACCGGGCGTCCAGGCACCGGTCGCCGGCGGTGGGTCGTTCTCGATGGGTGGAGGGGGGGGTGGGGGTGGGGCCATGGCTGCTCACGGACACGTCGAGACATCCGTTTCGGACACCCCAGCGGGGGGGTGTGGCCGCCCCGGACACGTCGTTGCCGGCATCGCCGACCACATCTCGGAGCGAGGCCCCGAAGGCACCTTGGGTGTCCGACCCAGGTTGCCGGACCCACAGGAGTGGGTCGCTCTTGATGACCTGGGCACTGTAGCGCAACGCGCCCTCGACGACGCCAGGCGAACGACGCCTCAGCGCCGACGCAGCGCCCGCTCCAATCGAGGAAGCCACCACTCCACCACGGCCGCCGCCTGACCGGCGGAGTCGAGACGCCACGCGTCGGTGGCGACACGGGCGAACCGCTCCCAGTCGACGCGACGCGAAGCGAGGAGTTCTGCGGCACCACGCCAGGCCGCAGCATCCACCGGAACGGGAAGCTCGAGAATCTGGCGAGCGGAGAGCTTGATCGCGTCGCCGGTACGCGCCGAACCACCCAGGTGCGTTGCGGCCCAGGCCGAGGCCGGCGGGGCCAGCAACGCAGCGGTGAGCAACCGGAGATCGGTGCCCTCCGTCGGCAGCACCGCAACGAGTGGAGTCAGCGCGACGAAGCAGCCGGTCGGATCGGGCGCCGCCTCGATGACGCGGGTCTGGGTCGCGACCAGGACCTTCGGTCGAGCGAGCGACTCGACCCATCGGAGCGGGCGTCCGTCCAGGTTCGCCAGGTCGACGACCGGTGTGCGCCGCCGCGCACCGCCGAGCCGCACCTCGGCCGCCCCGAAGGCGACGCGGCCCGGGTCGATCATCGCCGTGGTCGCGATCGGCATCGACCGAGCCGCGGGCAGGAACGCGGACGCGTCGGAGCGTGCCGTGGCTTCCGCGTCGGCGCGTGCCGTGGCTTCCGCGTCGGCGGGCGGATCGGCCCAGGCCCCGGCGGCGATCGCTGCATCGGTCTCGGCAACGGTGGCCTCGCGTGCGTTGCGGGCCACGGCATAGAACTCGTCGCGGAACCCCGCCGTAGCGGACGCGCACGAGCCAAGCCTGGTCGCGCCGGGCGAACCGACGGGCGGAACGCCGTTGGCGGCGGCCAAAGCGGCCGACCACGCGCCGCCGTCACTGGGTAGCCGCACTCGACCGACGACGCGCTCGGCCGTCGATCCCGCCACCACAACCGGTTCGGGCCCGCCCGGCTCGGCGCAGCGGCGGCCGCCTCGCGCGTCACCCCCCGTTCTGGTGACCGGCACGCACACTTCAACGTCCGCGGCGAAGAGCCGGACGCCGGGAATCCAGATCGACTCGAGCGTGCCCGCGGCGATCGCCGCGGACCGCACCGCGGCGGCCGACGAAACGCCGAGCACGGAACGGGGAAGGATCATCGCGACCACGCCGCCGGCGCGGACCCGCTCGAAGGCAGCGAGCCACATCACCGCTGCGGTATCGACATAGCCCTTCGCCGCCCCTCCGAAGCGCGAGGCCAACAGCGATCGGTCCTCGGCCGAACGAGCGGTGCCCTCCGCGAGCTGGCTCTGGAACGGCGGATTGGCCACCACGATGTCGCACCTCGCGCCCGACGTTCGGCCGCCGTCGACAGCGAGCGCGTCGCCCACCGCCACGGCCGGGCCCGCCGCCACATCCCGGCCGACGCCGTGCTCCCGCGCCCACGAGGCCAGGGCGTGTCTCGTTGCGGCAACGGCGCCCGGATCGAGGTCGGCCCCCGACAAGCGGGCGAGCACCGCTGTCGCGTCGGCGCCCAGCTCGACCAGTCGGTCTGCCGCGGCGACGAGCAACGCTCCCCCACCGCACGCGGGATCGTGCACGGCGGGAACGCCGTGACCGCGCCACCGCTCGATCGCGAGACCGGCGACCACGTACGCGACCGACGGCGGCGTGTAGTGCGCACCCGATCGCCGGTCGGCCTCACCCAACGACGACTCGTAGGCGAGTCCGATCGCGTACGGCCGCCGGGTCGGGTCCGGATCAGTCCGTCGCTGTGGGATCCCAACCTGCCAGGTCACGAAGACGCGCGTCGTTCGAGAACATCTCGACGATCGGCACGTTGAGCCCGATGCGCTTCTGCAGGCGCTTCACGTCGAGTTCTTGGTTCCAGAGCGAGAACGTGACGACGACACCGGATGTCCCCGCGCGCGCCGTGCGACCGGACCGGTGCAGGTAGGTCTTGTGATCGACCGGCGGGTCGAAGTGGATGACCGCGTCCACGTCGTCGACGTGGATGCCGCGGGCAGCGACATCGGTTGCGACGAGCGCCGCGAGCTTGCCGTCGATGAACTGGGCGAGCGACCGCTCGCGCATCTGCTGGCGCAGATCGCCGTGAATGGCCGCCGCGCTCACGCCCTCGTCGACCAGCTTCTGTGCCAGCCGGTCGGCGCCGTGCTTGGTGGCCGTGAAGATCATCGTGCGCCGATTCGAGCGGATGATCGACGCTGCGGCCTTCACGCGATCCATCTCGTGGACCGCGATGAAGCGGTGGTGCATCTGGTCGACCGTGACCGTGGGCGAGTCGACCTCGTGGCGAACCGGATCGTGCTGGTACCGCTGCACGAGCCCGTCGACCACGCCGTCCAGGGTGGCCGAGAAGAGCAGGGTCTGATGCGAGCCCTCCACATTGCGCAGGATCCACTCGACCTGCGGCAGGAAGCCCATGTCTGCCATCCGGTCCGCCTCGTCGACGACCACGATCTCGACCTGCGCTACCGAAAGCGACTTCCGCTCGATGAGGTCGATCGCTCGGCCCGGCGTGCACACGATCAGATCGACGCCGGCCTCGAGCGCTTCGATTTGCCGATCGATGCGGTCACCGCCGTAGATCGCGGTGACAACTCGATCGATCGCGGTCGCCAGCGGTACCAACTCGTCGCGGACCTGCGTGGCGAGCTCACGGGTCGGCACGAGCACGATGCCGGTCGGATGTCCGGGCTTCGCCTTCGTCAGCGTCTGCAGCGCTGGCAGGCCGAACGCCAGCGTCTTGCCGGAACCGGTCTTGGCCTTGCCGCACACGTCGCGGCCCGCGAGCGCGTCGGCGATGGTGAGTGTTTGAATGGCGAATGGCTCGGTGATGCCTCGCTCGGCGAGAGCGGCGGCGAGGGGGGCCGAGACGCCGAGCGACTCGAACGTGGTGGTCATTGACGATCTCCAGCGGGCGGATCTGAGTCCGCGTCAGCGGTAGAGGCTACCCGCTGGAGCCGACCGGCTCCCGCGATGGTGAACAGCGACCACCTAGGTTGCGTGGCGACGCGACGATCGAGCAGGAGCGAGGGCGTGGATCGGTTACCACCAGCGGACACATCCGATCGTCTCCTGGCGGCAGCGTTCGACCGGTGGCCCCGATGCGTCGGGCTCGCGATCGTTCGGTCAGGCGCCATCGCCGCCGCTGTCGGCGATCTCGACGCGGCAACCCCGGTCGCGTCGGTCACCAAGCTCCTCGCGTCGCTTGCCGCCCTCGTCGCCGCCGAGGAGGGGTCGGTGCGCCTCGACGACCCGGCCGGCCCGCCAGGGTCGACGGTTCGCCACCTGCTGGCGCACGCGTCCGGCCTTGCGCCCGACACCGATGACGTCCTTGCGGCTCCCGGCACCCGACGCATCTACTCCAACGCCGGGTACGAGGAGCTTGCACGCGTCCTCGAGCGCAGCACCGGCATCGCAGCGGCGACCTACGTGAACGAGGGCGTCATCGAGGCGCTCGGAATGGCGAATACCCGAATCGTGGGTTCACTCGCCCACGGCGCGGTGTCGAGCGTTCGCGATCTCTCGACGTGGGCGTCGACCGCGCTGGCGCACCGCCTCGTGGACCCGGCCACGTGGGCCGACGCCGTGACGGCGCAGTTCCCGACGATCGACGGCGTCGTGCCGGGGTTCGGCACCCAGCGTCCCTGCCCGTGGGGGCTCGGCCCCGAACTCAAGGGCGCCAAGTCGCCACACTGGATGGGGACTGCGGTATCGCCGTCGACCTTCGGGCACTTCGGACGCTCAGGATCCCTCGTCTGGGTCGATCCCATCCGCAACGTCGCGCTCGTCGGCCTCGGACGCACCGACTTCGGGCAGTGGGCCGTCGACCTCTGGCCCGGCCTCAGCGACGCCGTCGTCGCTCTCTGCGATCGCCTCGGCCTCGTCTGTGGCGCCGCTGTCGACGCGCACGTCGATGCCGTCGCTCCCGCCGATGTCATCACTCCCGACGGGCTCGCGTGAGAACGGCGGGACCGCCAACGCGAGCGCACGATCCTCTGGGCTACGGCGGAAGCCTCCCCACAGGAACCAGATCGTCGACAACGTGATCATCCCGATGGACAGCAGCGTGTTCACCCGATAGCCGCCGATGAGCGTCGCGTTGTCGATCCGGATCGATTCCACCCAGAATCGACCGGCGAAGTACAGCCCGACGTACAACGGGAAGATCTTCCCGCTGCGCAACACGCGCTTGCGGTCAATCCGGATCAACACCCCGACCACGCCGAGGTTCCACACGGCCTCGTAGAGGAACGTGGGGTGGTACGTCGCCTGGTTCTGGAACGCGACCGGTCGATGTGCGGCATCGATCTCGACCGCCCACGGCAGGTTCGACGGCCGCCCGAACAGCTCCTGGTTGAACCAGTTGCCGAGGCGGCCGATCGCCTGGGCGAGGGGGATCGAAGGCGCCAGCGTGTCCATCCCCTCCTTGACGTCGAGCTTCAGGATGTACTTGCCGACGATCACGCCCGCCGCGGTGCCGAGCACGATGCCGCCGGGGATCCCGAGTCCGCCGCGCCAGATCATGAACACATCCGGCCACCAGCGGCCGCCGCTGTAGCGCGATGGCCAGTCGGTGATCACGTGGTAGAGCCGGGCACCGATCAGCCCGGCAGGCACCGCCCACACCGCTACGTCGGCCATGTCGTCGGGGTCGTGCCCACGCTGGCCCCAACGGCGCCGGCCGAGCCACACCCCCGCCAGCACACCGAGCGCGATCATCACGCCGTACATGTGGATGCGGCCGAACAGCATGTTCGAAGACGGGCTCGGGATCGAGGCGATCATCGCGGACTCCAGGGAGCGAAAGGACGGTTTGGGGGGTCGACCGAGTCCGGCCGTCATCCGCTACGGCACGGTGGCGAGCGGACTCGACGGGTCGATGCCAGGCAGGGCTGCCGGAGCCGTCGTCGAGGACGATACCGTCGGGGCGCCGCCCGGATCGGTCGTGGTGGACGTCGATGTGCTCGTCGTCGGCCGAGCCGGAATGCGGGCGGGGTACGAGTCGGGCATCAGCGGAAGGATCCCCTCCGGCGGCAGATCGTCGTCGCCAAGGCAGGTCGCCGCCGCGTCGGCGAGCGAGCGAGCAAACGTCGAGGTTTCCAGGTCGGCCTTCGGCTCGGCGCCGGAGACCATCGACTCGATCAAGGTCCGCGTCACGCCGTTCGCCACCATCTCACCGGCAAGGCAGCGAGAGTCGGCGAGCCCGAGCTTCGCGTACGACACAAGAAGGTCCATCACCGCCTGTTCCATGTCGAGGCAGCCGTCCATGATGTTGACCACCTCGCTGCGCTCGTCGGGGGCGAAGGGCAACGCGAGCGACGCCGAGTTCGGTCGGAACCCGAGATCGAGCAGGCGCTTCGCCCCGACCGATGCAACGACGCGCGACGCGACACAGCGCGCGCCCTCGGGCGATGCCGCCCACGAGTTCAAGTCGACTGCTCCGCTGCTCAACAGGTGCGCAAGCGACGCCTCCACCCCATCAGCGGTGTCGGCGAACGTGGTGGACGGCACGGAGGCGCCGCCCGCGTCGAGGTCGCGGCTCACGCAGGAGGACCCGATCGCCGACACCAGAACGGCGGCAGCAACGACGCGGGCCAGGGCCCGCGTCGATCTCCAGCTCCCTCGCAGCACGCCGGTCATGGTCGGCAACTGTACGGCCACTGCCAGCGGTGGTGTGGCCAAGCCATCCTCGCGCCGGCGATGCCTACGGGCGAGCGGCTCAGGCGAGGGTCGACTGCACTCGACCAAGGGCTTCGTCCTCGGTCACGTCCAGCGCGAAGCTGAGCTCGGACACAAGCACGCCCCGCGCCTTCACGAACATCGCCTTTTCGCCCGCCGACAGGCCCTTCGATTGATCACGAAGCGCCAGGTTCCGCACGACCTCAGCCACCTGGTAGACGTCGCCCGACTTGAGCTTCTCCTGGTGGTTCTTGAACCGCCGGCTCCAGTTCGCCGGCTCGCGGATATCCTTCTTGCCCAACAGCTCGAACAGGTCCTGGACCTCCTCGTTGCCGATCGGCGGACGCATGCCGACCTCATCGGCCTTGTCCACGGGTACCGACAACGTCAGGTCGCCGTGGGCCATCTTGAGCACGAGGTACTCCGTGGTATCGCCGTTGAATTCGCGGCGCTCGCGGCGAACAATGATCGCTGCTCCGTGGTGCGGGTACACCACCCGGTCTCCGACATCGAACAAGAGTCGCTCCTCATCTCCCCGTTGAGCCTCGAGCGGAAGGATGCCACGCCCGGCCCGGATCGGCCAATCACTGTCGGACGGCCGCCCTCAGATCACAAACGCAAGTTCCGCGAGCACCCGACGTGCCAACTCCGGGTCACCTTCGAGCCCGACGGCGGCCGCTAGGGGGCCGGCCGACGGGTCGACGCGGCCGCCCACGGCAGCGGCGAAGAGCTCCAGATCGAGCGTCAGCGACGCTGTGGGCGCGTCGATCGGAACCGGCGACAGACTCGCCCGCCCGTCGACGATCACGTCGAAACGGTGCGGCGAATCGCCGGTGACGATCACGGCCACCGACGCACCCTGGGGCGCACCGGCCTTTCGACCGACCACGAATCCGAGCGCGAGCGCAATTTCCGCGAGCGCGCGTTCAACGACCGGCCCGGAACGCAGTGCCGGTCGACCGAGCGCCGCACGAACATCGAGATCGTGCATCCACGAGTCGAACACACGGATCTGCATGAAGCGGCCAAACGTGGCGGGGCCGGCGGGCGTCCACGAGTCGGCGTCGAAATTGGCCTGCGTCATCGCCGCCAACACGTCGAGTCGCCCCGAGGTGATCTCGCGGAACTCGGCCAGCACGTCGGGCCCCGGGCGGGTGCGACGCTGCGCGATCCACGCCTCGTTGACTCGGCCGATGTCGTTGCGCACGTGCTCGCCGACGTCGTCGACACCCGGCGCGGGGGCGCCGGCGAGCATCAACTCCGTCCCGAGCACGTGGGACAGCTGGTCTCGCACCGTCCAGCCGGGGCACCGGGTCGCAATGTCCCAGTCGGCCTCGGCGATCCCGTCGCAGGCCTCGGCGAGAGATCGCCACACGGCCCGGAGCTCTCCGACCAGCGCGTCGCGGTCGAAGCCCTGCGTTTCCGGCGGCGTCATCGGCGGTGTCATGGGTGGGTCCTCCCGTTCACGAACAGCCCGACGTCGAGCCGCACTCGCCACACGCGTAGCACGAACCGGCACGGACCATCACGACTCCGCACTGCATGCACATCGGCGCATCCGAGCGTCGGGTCGAACCGGTTCCGCCGCGGGGCCGCGGCGCGACCGGGGCCGTCGACGACGGCGGATCAGGGGCGAGATCGGCGCCCTGCACCGTGGGCGTTGCGGCCTCTTCCACGCCGGGGAGTGTGGGCTGGACCCGTTCCGACACGCTGAAGATGCCGAGCTCGCCCCGTAGGCCGGCCGGCAGGTAGTCGAGCGCGAGCCGCCGGAACAGGTAGTCCATCAGCGAGTTCGCCAGTCGCAGATCGGGGTCGTCGGTCATGCCCGCAGGCTCGAAGCGCATGCCGACGAAGGCGCGGACATATGCCTCGATCGGCACGCCGTACTGCAACCCGTGACTCACCGCGATGGCGAAGGCGTCCATGATGCCGGCCAGTGTCGATCCCTGCTTGGACACGCGCACGAACAGCTCGCCCGGGCGGCCATCGGCGTACTCGCCGACGGTCGCGAAGCCCTTGCAGTCGGCGACCCGGAACTCGAAGGTGCGACTGTTGCGGGCGCGCGGCAGCCGCTCGCGAACGGGTTCCGGAACGGCCGCCGGTGCGACCGCTGCGCCCGCCGACCCGGCACCGCCGGCCGCAGCTGTCGTTCCGGTGCCGATGCCAGTCGACAACGGTTGCCCCACCTTGCAGTTGTCCCGATAGATGGCGACCGCCTTGAGCCCGAGGCGCCATCCGTCGATGTAGATCTGCTCGATCTCGTCGACGGTGGTCGTTTCCGGCGTGTTGACCGTCTTGGAAATCGCGCCGGACAGAAAGGGCTGAACCGCCGCCATCATCTCGAGGTGGCCGCGGGGCGAGACGATGTTGTCGCCCATGGAACACGCGAAGATCGCCACGTGGTCGGCGGAGATATGCGGCGCTCCGAGGACCGAATGGTTGGTGTTGATGTAACCGCTGATGTCGGCGATCTGACCCTCGTCGTACCCCAAGCGCCGCAGTGCGCGCTCGACGGTCTGGTTCACGATCGACATCGTTCCGCCGCCGACGAGCTTCTTGGTCTTGACCAGCCCGAGGTCGGGCTCGATGCCCGTCGTGTCGGCGTCCATCATGAACGAGATGGTCCCGGTCGGGGCGAGCACGCTCGCCTGAGCGTTGCGTACGCCACACTCGGCCGCCAGGTCCGCCACGGCGTCCCACACCGCGACGGCATCGGCGGCGAGGTCGCGCTGCACCGGGTCGATCCGCAGATCGTGCGCCGCCTGCCGATGCAGGCCGAGCACGCGCAGCATCGGCGCACGGTTGTCGGCGAATCCGTCGAACGGTCCGAGCCGTGCGGCCAGCCGGGCCGACGTGAGGTAGGCGTGCCCCGTCATCAGGCTCGTGATCGCAGCAGCCCAGGCACGCCCGCCGTCGGAGTCGTACGGATAGCCGAGGGCCATGAGCAACGCGCCAAGGTTGGTGTATCCCATACCCAGCTGGCGGAAGCGGCGCGTGTTCGCCCCGATCTCGGGCGTGGGATAGTCGGCATGACCGACGATGATCTCCTGCGCGACCAGCACGATCTCGACGACGTGGCGGAAGTCCTCGACGTCGAACACGCCCGACTCATCGAGGAACGTGAGCAGGTTGAGGCTTGCGAGGTTGCAGGCGGAGTTGTCGAGGTGCATGTATTCGCTGCACGGATTGCTCGCATTGATCGGGCCGGTGTTCGCTGCGGTGTTCCATCGGTTGATCGTGGTGTCGTACTGCACCCCCGGATCGCCGCACTCCCAGGCAGCCTCGGCGACCGATCGCATGAGCGCACGTGCCGAGACCGACCGGACGACCGAACCATCCCCACGGGCGATCAGCGGCCACTCGGCGTCGGCCTCGACCGCAGCCATGAACTCGTCGGACACGCGAACCGAGTTGTTGGCGTTCTGGTACTGGATCGACACTGCGTCGGCGCCATCGAGGTCCATGTCGAACCCGGCGTCGCGCAGCACTCGTGCCTTGCGCTCCTCGCGGACCTTGCACGTGATGAAGTCCTCGACATCGGGATGGTCGACGTCGAGGATGACCATCTTCGCGGCGCGCCGCGTCTTGCCACCCGACTTGATGGTGCCTGCGGACGCGTCGGCGCCGCGCATGAAGCTGACGGGGCCCGAGGCCGTGCCACCTCCCGCGAGCGACTCGTCGGAACCCCGGAGTCGCGACAGGTTGACGCCGGCGCCCGACCCGCCCTTGAAGATGATCCCCTCCTCCCGATACCAGTTGAGGATCGAGTCCATCGAGTCGTCCACGCTCAGGATGAAGCAGGCCGAGCCCTGCGCCGGCACGCCGGGCACTCCGAGGTTGAACCACACCGGGCTATTGAAGGCCGCGCGCTGGGTGTAGAGGATCGCCTTCAACTCCTCACGGAAGGTCTCCCGCTCCTCGTCGTCGGCGAACACCCCATCGGCCGCACCCCAGGAGGTGATCGTGTCGACCACGCGGTCGACGACCTGGCGCAGCGAACGCTCACGCGTCTCGGTGCCGAGAATCCCCCGAAAGTACTTCTGGGCGACGATGTTCGACGCGTTGAGCGACCAGTCGCGGGGAAACTCCACGTCGGGCTGCTCGAAGCTCGCAGTGCCGTCGCGATGATTCATGATCCGGGCGTCGCGGAGCTCCCACTCGACCGCGCCGAGCGCGGTGACGCCGGGTGCGGTCAATCGGCGCTGGAGTCCCAGCGGCGCCGCGGTTGTCGTGTGAAGTCTGGTCATGATCGGGGCTCCAATGGCGGGGAGTGGCGAGCCGGCGAGGTCACCTCCGTGCGCACCTCCGGCCGGTGGTGCGGACCCATCCGAGCGGGGGCGGCGGTGAGCGAACGGTGATCGAGATCGATCGCGGACAGTCTGGCGCGGCCGGTCGGCACACGCTGCGGCGCGGCGTGCATGGCCAGGGAGGGGCACCGTGGCACCGCGCCGACTGCGTCGACGCACTGACCCACACGCCCCCAGGACTCACCCTGCCTGCCAGCCAGACGAGATGGGGCCACCATTCCGACCACGCACGCCGCGACCGACAGTGAGCGTAGAGATTCCGGCCTGTGGGGGAAAAGTGGGACAACCTGTGCACAACCCGCACGCAACCTGCCCGCAACCTGCACGTTGCGTACCATCCGACACGTTGCGCGCGCGGGCATGCGCTCTATGCGCGCCGCATGCAAGTCTTTCGTGATCTTTCGACGCACGCGACCGCGCCCGGTCCTCCACCGTTGTCCACCGCCTGGGGATTGCCCTGTGAATAGGCGACCAGCCAGGGATCGCGCGAAATCCGTGGATGCCGCCCCGAGCGCACCACCGCTCAATGCCGACCGGCGCTGCCACAACCGATCCGCGACCGCCGGACGAACGTTGTCGGCCCACGCATTCGGTAGCGTGCCCGACGTGCTGCGGTTGTTTCCCGGGCCACCGGCCGAGGTCAGCGTCGAGCAGGCGGCCCGACCGATTGACGCGGAGCCGCGGACCGACACGATCGACCACCAACCCACCTGGGTGCTTACCAACATGATCGGCTCGCTCGACGGCGCCAGCGCGCTGTCGACTCGATCGGGTGGGCTCGGATCGACGATCGATCGGCAGATGCTCGCAGCACTGCGCGCCAGAGCCGACGTCATCCTGGTGGGCGCGGCGACGGTCCGGGCCGAGCGGTACCGCCCGCCGAGCACCCCGACCGGCGCCGCAGCGACCGCCCGAACGGCTCGATCCCAGCGACCCACGCCACGGCTCTGCGTCGTCACCCGATCCGGCAACCTGCCGAACGACCTGCCGCTCTTTCGCGACCGCCCGATCGGCGACGAGCGACCGATCGTCGCAACGACCGAGGCGGGCGCGGCGAGAATCCACGCCGCCGCAACCCCGGACACCATCGACGTGATCGCCGTGGGCGGCGACGATGTTCGCCCCGATGAGCTGCTGGCGGAACTCGGCCGCCGGGGGCACCGCGTCGTGCTGTGCGAGGGGGGCCCGACCCTGCTCGGACAACTGGTAGCCGCAGACCTGGTCGACGAGTGGAATCTGACCGTCTCGCCCTCGACCGTCGGCGGACGGTCGAGCAGGGTGGCCACCGCCGACATCGAGTCGCGTCATGCCTTCGCCCTCGCACACGTGCTGCTCGACGACGACGGGCTCCTGTACCTTCGCCACGTTCGGACGCGCTGACTCAGCGCCCGAGGCCCGACGGGATCACCAGATCGTCGCCAGCTCGCACGTCGGTGCGACCGTTGATTGCGGCCAGTTCGGCAACCGCCGCCCGCACGTCAGCTCCCGGAGCGACCTCGCGAGCGATGTCCCACATGGTCTCGCCGGACCGAACCCGATGGACGGTCGTAGCCGCCGGGCCAGCCCCGCTGTTCGCCGCCGGAGCGCTTCCGGCCCACGCTGCGCCGAGGGCGACCAGCGCAGCGACGACGAACAGGGTGACCGCAACGGCGATGCGTCGCCTGCGGTACACGCGGCGGCGATGCAGGGCGGCCTCGGACCGACCGCCCTGGATCAGGCGGAGGTGCGGCGCGCCCGAGCCAGAGTGACCGCCGGGTCGGGGCGGGAGGGAGAACGAGCGAGGAAGAACGGGAGCTGCCATGGGGTGAAGTCTCCTGTGAGGCACCGACAGTGAAGCGGAGGGATCGAACGAACCTTCGGCGAACCTTCGTTCGTCGAACGATCGTTCGCAGTGAACCAGCTCGACGAGCCGCCGTCAAGCACGAACAGGCGTTTGTGGTGATGTGCTATGATGAACATCAGTTCGCCGCGTCAGGCGAACAGCAACGAACCGGCGACGGCGTGGGTCAACCACAAGAGGAGTAGCCATGTCCAAGAACGATGCGGGCGCAGGCGATGCGGCGGGTGGACGGGTCCGCCGTCAACGTGGCATCCCCCAGGAAGTGCACGGCGAGCGTGAGCCCCTCACCGATCGGCAGCGCTCAGTGCTCAACTACATCGAAGAGACGGTCTCGACTCGCGGGTACCCGCCGTCGGTCCGCGAGATCTGCGCCGCCGTTGGGCTGACGTCGCCGTCCACCGTCCACGCCCACCTCTCCCGGCTGCAGCGCATGGGGTATCTCAAGCGCGAGAACACCAAGCCGCGCGCGATGGAGGTGCGGTTCGATCCGCAGTCCGGCGTCACCGGCGACCGAGCGCCGGTGCGTCACGTGCCCTTGCTCGGCGACGTGGCCGCGGGCACGGGCGTGCTCGCCAACCAGGACGTCGAGGAGCTCATGCCCCTCCCCCAGCAGTTCACCGGCGACGGCGACCTGTTCATGCTCCGGGTACGGGGCGAATCGATGATCCGCGCCGGCATCTTCGACCGCGACTACGTCGTCGTGCGTCGCCAGCCGACCGCCGATCCGGGCGACATCATCGTCGCGGGCATCCCGGGCAACGAGGCGACCGTCAAGATCTATCGTCCGGCCGGGGCCGAGGTCGTTCTCGAGCCGGCGAACCCCGATCTGTCGCCCATGACGTTCGCCGCCGACGACGTGACGGTTTACGGCCGAGTGGTCACGGTGTTGCGCAAGCTCTGAACCGGTCGCGCCGGCCGGCGCGGCCGGCGCGACGCACGCCGGTATCAGCCGTTGGAGTGGAGGGCCGAGTTCAGGCCTTCCTGCCAGGTCTCGCCGCGCGGCAGCGCCTCGACGGCACCGTCGGTGGAATTGCGCCGAAAGAGCAGCCCCGGCGTGCCGCTCAACTCGCGGGCCTTGCGTGTCTCGCCGCCCGGGAGCCGAACGATGGTGCCCGCTGTCACGTACAGGCCGGCCTCGACGACGCAGTCGTCGCCGAGCGAGATGCCGATCCCGCCGTTCGCACCGAGAAGACATCGGCGGCCGATGGAGATCTGTTCCTTCCCGCCGCCCGACAGGGTGCCCATGATCGAGGAGCCGCCGCCGATGTCGGACTGGTCGCCGACGACAACGCCGGCGGAAATCCGACCTTCAACCATCGCCGCACCGAGCGTTCCCGCATTGAAATTGACGAATCCCTCGTGCATGACGGTGGTGCCCGCGGCGAGATGGGCACCGAGCCGCACCCGCGACGCATCCGCCACGCGAACGCCCTCCGGCACCACGTAGTCGAGCATCGGCGGGAACTTGTCCACCGACCGAACCGACACGTGTTCGCCGGCTGCAGCGAGTTCGGCCTGGGCCATAGCGAAACCGTCCGGATCGAACGGGCCCCGATCGGTCCACACCACGTTGTTCAACAACCCGAAGAGGCCATCGAGATTGCATCCGTGGGGAGCGACCCGACGCGCCGACAGCAGATGCAGACGAAGGAAGACGTCCTCGGCGCTGGTCGGCGCGTCTGCCAGCGATGCGATCACCGCCAGCACCGGCACCCGACGCGCAGGCGCGTCGACCGCCGAACCCGAGCGGCATCGACGGAGGACGGGCACCAGGCGTGCGTTCGGGTGCTCCCCCGCGTCGGCGAGCACGGGAGCGAGCCAGTCGAGCGCCTCGTCGAGCACCGCGTCGGACAGCTCGACCACGCCCGTCGACCCGTCGCCACCGACCAGTTCGGTGATCAGCGCCGCGAACCCGGCGTTCTCGCCGGCGTTGATCACCGGGTACCGAACGTCGAGAACCTTGCAGCCGTCACCGCGGTTCGAATACGTCGCGATGCCGATCGCGTAGGCCGCCGGCGGCCGCCAGGCCGGGCGGGAGATGAGGGCCGCGACGTGGGTACGGAAATCGTCAAGGGTTCGTGCCACGAGTGAGCTCCTCTGCTGTCGGCACACAGGCGGCCGCCACACTAGGAGGCGGCGCCTGCCACCGGACAGCCTCCGCTCACCCGCTCACGCCGAGCTCGCGAGATGCGCGCTGCCAGCAACGCGACGCGACCGGCAAGGTAGGCGGCTCGACCGCCGCCGATCAGACCGGGGGCGGTGGCGGTGGCGCGTCCGACGGCGGAGGGGGCGGCGGCACCGCGGTCGACAACTCATCCGGCGCAGGCGGCGGCGGGAACCCCGATGGATCCTGCACCGACGGAGCAACGGGCGCAGGCGGCGGCGGGAACCCGGACGGATCCGGCACCGACGGCGCGACCGGCGCGGGCGGCGGCGGGATGGGCGGCGGGCCGACGGCTGGCCCCGAAGGCGCCGTGCCCGGTGCGGACGGAGGCGGCGGATAGCCAGACGGAGCCGACGCGGACGGAGCCGGCGGATAGGTCGGGGGCGCTGCCGGGGCGGCAGGCGGGTAGGGCGCGCCCGCGGATGGAGGCGGCGGATAGGCGGACTGCGGCGGATACGCCGTCGGTGCGGCCGCGCCCGGAGGCTGCGGATAGCCGACCGGGGGGCCGCTCGCCGGCACGGGGGCCGGAATCGGCACGAACGCCCGCGCCGCCTTCTTCGCCTTCGAGCGCCGCGTCGCCGTCACGATGAGCACGATGAGCCCGATCAGCCCGAGGAGTGCACCCACACCGATGCCGCCGACGATCTTGGTCACCAACGAACTCGGCGAGATGTTCAACAACACGACCTCTGCGCCCGCCGGCCCGGACGACTGCATCGTGTAGGTCCCGGAAGGCGCATCACCGAAGGCGCCGACGAACTCGTACGCCTCGCCGTTGTCCGTGCCACTCTCGCCCGTGAGGTTCGTCGAGTCCTCGAGGACAACCACATCTCCGGTCGAGTCGTTCGTGAGCGTGACGTCGACCTGGGCGGCGTCGGTCCCTGTGGCGGCGATGCCGAAGATCATCCCGGCGGCCGAGTCCTCGAACGTGAACGACTGCGGCGTCCCGACGGGATACCGGTCGGCGTCGGAGAGCTGACTCACGAGGCTGTACACGCCGAGGACGGGCCCGCCGACGCAGCTGCCCATACCCAGCAGCATGAGAATGATGCCGATCCAGATGCCGGCAACCGACGGCTTCACTTTGGGGTTCGATGCCATCGGAACTCCTGACGCTCGGAAACGCCGACAGGTTAGTGGGCGGACCCGTCGGGTCGGGGCGATCTTGCTGCGGAGCGAACGAGATCGTCGATCGCCGACCACGTCGCATCCAGTTGCTCGCGAGTCACGTGCTCGTCGCGCGTGTGCGCCAGCAGGGGATCGCCGGGGCCGAGGTTGATCGCCGGCACGCCCGCAGCGCTGAATCGGGCGACATCGGTCCAGCCGAGTTTCGAGCTCACGCGGAGCCCGTGGTGCTCGATGAGCCGCCGCACCAGCGGGTGACCGACGGCGGGTTGCGCCGCCGGAGCCACGTCGACCACCGCCAGGCCGTCACCGTCCTCGAGGTGCGGCTCGACGAGCGAGCGCAACCACCGCTCGGCTTCGCTGGCGTCTCGGTCGGGCGCGAACCGGTGTCCAACGACCACGGTCACCTCGTCGGGAACCACGTTGGGGGCCACGCCGCCGTCGATGCCGACAACCTGCGTGGACTCGCGGAATTCGCAGCCGTCGAGCACGGGCCGCCGCTCGCCGGCGAGCGCTATCGCCTCGATGACGGCCGCCGATCGGTGGATTGCGTTGCGTCCCGTCCACGGCCGAGCGCTGTGCGCCCGGGCGCCGCGCAACACGATCTCGAGTCGCAGCGTCCCCTGACAGCCGGCCTCGATCTGCGCCGCAGTCGGCTCGCCGAGAATCGCCAGGTCGCCGCGCAACAACTCGGGCCGGGTCTCGAACAGCTCACCGAGGCCGCTATCGGCAGCCCGCACCTCCTCGCGTGCGTAGAAGACGTAGGTCAGCTCGATCGGAGCCATCGAATGGCTCACCGCCGACGCGAGCATGACCGCGAGCCCGCCCTTCATGTCGGCCGTCCCCACACCGTGCACCACGTCGCCGGCGATCGTCGCGGGGAAGTTGCGATTCACCGGCACGGTGTCGGTGTGGCCGGCGAGGATCAGCCGGGTCGACCGGTCCCCCACCGTCCGCGCCACGACATTGTCTCCAACCCGGGTGACCGACAGGTGCGGGAGCGCACGCAGGTCGGCCTCGATGCGGTCGGCCAGCCCGGCTTCGGCATAGCTCACCGACTCGACATCGACGAGCGCACGGGTGAGCTCCAGCAGGTCGACAGCTGCGCCGGCGGCAACGAAGTGCGCCACGATCAGACCCCCAGGCGGTCAAGCCGCTCATCGATCAGGTCGAGCGCCGAATCGGGCTGCACGGCAGCGATCCGAACCCGGCCGGACCCCGCCGGGCCGTAGAACTCGCCCGGGCTCGATACCAACCCGACCTTGGCCGCGAGCTCGCCGGCCAAGCCCCACGCGTCGCCTCGAGCGTCGATCCAGAGGTAGAACCCGCCAGCGGGGAGGTCGCACGCCCACCCGAGTCGGGCGAGCTGCGAGCGGAGCCGAACGAGTCGTGACCGATAGCGATCGCGCTGCACCTCGACGTGTTCATCGTCGGACCAGGCGGCGATCGCCGCGTCCTGGATCGGACCCGGCACCATCAGCCCGAGATGCTTGCGCACCTCGCGGAGGTAGCCGACCAACTCCGGATCTCCGGCGTAGAAGCCGGCCCGCGCACCGGCGAGATTCGAGCGCTTCGAGAGCGAGTGGACGGCAACCACACCCGCGGTTCCGTGCTGGAGGATCGAGGCCCGCGGACGGTCCCACGTGAACTCCACGTAGCACTCGTCGCTCAGCACCGGCACCCCGCGGCTGCGACCCCACTCGGCAGCGGCTGCCAAGTCGTCGAGGCCACCGGCCGGGTTGCCCGGCGTGTTGACCCACAGGCAGAGCGCACGACCGGCATCGGCCGGATCGATCGAGTCGAGGTCGATCGTCCAATCGGCCCGCACCGAAACGGGCACCGCCCGGCACCCGGCGAGTTCAGCGCCCATCGCGTAGGTCGGGTACGAGACGGCCGGGTACAGCACCGTGTCGCGGTCCGGCGTCCTCAACCGCAGCAGGTGCGGGGCTCCGCCGACGAACTCCTTGGTGCCCACGCATGCGGCGACGGCCCGCTCGGCGTCGAGCCGCACGCCCAAGCGCCGCTGCATCCAGCCGGCAGCTGCGGCGCGATACGCCGCGGTGCCGATCGAGGGCGGGTAGCCGCGCGCGCCCGTGGACTCGCGCAGAGGGGCCGACACCGACTCTGGTGGATCGTCACACGGGGTGCCGATCGAGCAATCGACGGCGCCGCCTCGGTGCGCGGAGGCCGCCTCGATGATCGGTGTCAACCGGTCGTAGGGATACGGCGGTGGTGTGAACGCCATGGCGCCAGTCAATCAGAGGCCGCGCCGCCGTCGACCACCCACGGCTCGAAGCGCCCGATCTCGGTGTCCGCGAGGCGGACCTGCACCCGGAGTGCGCCGTCGGTCGCGACCTCGTCGACCACCTGCCCCGCCCGATGCGCGGCCGCCGCAATGTCACCGCGGTCGTACGGAATCGACAGTGTCACGAGCGAATCGAGTTCGCGCAGGCGGCGGGCAACCTCGGCGAGCAGCGCATCGACGCCCTCCCCCGTCGCCGCCGACATCACGACCGACGCGTCGAACCGGTCGCGAACCGTGCCGGGCGGTGGCGACAGGTCGCATTTGTTGAACGCCACCAGTTCGGGGCGATCGTCGGCGCCGATCGCGCGAAGCACGTCGTGGACTGCCTCGATCTCGGCTTCGGGGTCAACGGCGGAGGCGTCGACCACGTGCACGATCAGGTCGGCATCGTTCGCGATCTCCAGCGTGGACTTGAACGCCTCGACCAGCTGGTGCGGCAGCTTGCGCACGAAGCCGACCGTGTCGGTGAGCAGCACCGATTCGCCCCCCGGCAGCGCAAGGCGGCGGGTGGTGGGGTCGAGCGTGGCGAACAGGCGATCCTCCGCGAGGACCCCGGCGTCGGTGAGCCGGTTCAGCAGCGTGGACTTGCCCGCATTGGTGTATCCGACGATCACCACGTGTCGAAGCGTGTGTCGGTGCCGCGCCTTGCGCTGTGTCTCGCGCTGCCCGGCGACGTCGCGGAGCTGCGCTTCCAGCTTGTGAATGCGGCGAACGAGTCTGCGGCGGTCGACCTCGAGCTGGGTCTCGCCCGGCCCGCGAGTGCCGATGCCGGCACCCTGCTGCGACATCGCGCGGCCTCGTCCACGCAGGCGCGGGAGCCGATATCGCAGCAGAGCCAACTCGACCTGCGCCTTGCCTTCGAGGCTCGACGCGTTCTGGGCGAAAATGTCGAGGATCACCGCCGTGCGGTCGATAGCGGTACGACCGAGCACCTTTTCGAGATTGAACTGCTGAGCCGGCGTGAGCTCGTCGTCGAACACGACCGTGTCGCAGTCGAGGCTCTCGGCGAGGTCCCGGATTTCGATCGCCTTGCCCTTGCCGATGTACGTGGCCGGATCGGGCGTCTGGCGGCGCTGCACGACGCGGGCCACTTCATCGGCGCCCGCCGTGTCGATGAGCCGAGCGAGCTCGTCGAGATGCTCATCGACGAGCTGGTCGTCGTGAGGCGGGAACGATGCCCCGACGAGGATGATTCGTTCGCGGAACGCCCGGTCGATGAACGCCTGCGTGGTCGCGCCGAACTCACCGAACGCGCCGCGGTGGGTGTCGTCGGCAGCGCCGGCCGGCACCATCGAGTCGCCGTCGACGTCTTCGCCGCCCCCGGGGGCGGCGCCGGATTCGTCACCATGCGGGCCGTCGGGACCGAGCTCGTATCCCGCGCCGATCTCCGCTGCAGAACCGAACGCGAGACCATCGTCGGGACGGGCGCCATCGGGACGGGCGCCATCGGATCCGGCCGTCACGCGGTCACCTCGATATCGGCGACGTGGGCCGATGGTCCGATCAACCGGTTGGTCGCACCGACCTCCACCACAGCCGCCCCACCGGGCATGTCCACCCGCACGCGATCGTCGACCAGCCCCCACCGGTGAGCGAGCACCGCCGCGACCGTCGCCCCCGATCCGCACGCGTCGGTGATACCGGCGCCGCGCTCCCAGTGCCGGAGCCGGATCGCCCCGCGATCCTCGACCACCATGAAATGGATGTTCGCGCCGCCCGGCACCGCCGCGTCGGCCGGAGCCCCGAGCCCGGCGACGTCGAGCGCATCGAGTTGCGCCGCTCGGGCCACCTGCACCACGACGTGGGGATTGCCGACCGAACCCGAGCCGACGTGTTCGTCCGCAATGGCGCACAGCGATGGCGGCGCTTCGGGGCCCGGCGAGACGGCGCCCATGTCGACCGTGACGTCGGCGACGGCGGGGTCGGTGGTGGTGCGCAGGTCGAGCAGCCGCATCCCGCCAGCGGTCCGGATCCGCAGGCCCTCGATCTCGGGACGCTCGTGCGCGAGCGACCACGCCTGAGCGAGGCATCGAATCCCGTTTCCCGAGATCTCGGCCTCGGACCCATCGGCATTGAACAGCCGCATCGCCACGTCACACGCAGCCCCCGACGCATCTGCATCCCCGGGGCCGTCGTCGATGCCGACAATCAGGCCATCCGCGCCGATGCCACGGTGCCGATCGCACCAGCGGCGCGCCACGGCAGCGCTCGCGATCGACTCGACGCCCGGCGTCCGGGACGTGAGCGCAACGAGGAAGTCGTTGCCGAGCCCGTGGTGTTTGGTGAGTCGGATCCGTGCGGCCATCAGGTGCACACGGTATCGGCGACCTGGTCGACGATCGACGGACTTTCGGCGTCAAACCAAACGATGCGGGGATCGCGGGCGAACCAGCGCATCTGGCGCACCGCGAACCGGCGAGTGCGCTGGACGGTCGCGTCGACGGCCTCGGCCAGCGACGATCGTCCGGCGAGATGCTCTGCCAGCTCGCGGTAGCCGATGGCCTGCGCCGCCGTACGCGACCACGGACCGCGCTCGGTCAGCCCGGCCACTTCGTCGAGCCACCCGGCATCGAGCATGGCCGTGACCCTCATGCGGATTCGGGTGGCGAGCGCGCCGCGATCGACGCGCAGCCCGACAAGTCGGTGCGGCGTCGACGCGTACACGTCGAGTCCTGGACCGAAGGAGGAGAACGGCTGACCCGTCGACTCGCAGACCTCGAGCGCCCGGAGGAGCCGGCGTCGATTCGAGCGGTCGATTCGGCGCAGCGCAGCCGGATCCAGTCGCCCGAGACGCGCAACGAGTTCGTCGGTGTCGAGCGCGTCGAGGCGCAGGCGGACCTCGGGCGCCTCCGGAGGAATCGAGAGGTCATCGACCACGGCGCGGTGGTACAAGCCGGACCCGCCGACGAAGAGCGGTCGGTGATCGCGAGCCACGATCTCGGCGACCGCTGCCCGGCTCCGCTCCTGGAACCACGCCACGGAGCACTCCTCGTTCGGGTCGAGCAGATCGAGCAAGTGATGAGCGACGGCCGCGCGCTCGGAAGGCGTCGGCTTGGCGGTCCCGATGTCGAAGCCGCGGTACACCTGCATCGAGTCGACCGACACCACCTCGACGCTGCCGAGACGGCTCGCCAGCCCCAGCGCCAGCGCCGACTTACCCGACGCGGTCGGGCCGACGATCGCCAACCCGCCGCTCGCGGCAGGAGGCGGCGCGCTCATGAGGCCGCGGCGACGGACAACCGGGTGCGATGGGTCGGCACGTGAATCACCTCGTGGAACTCCCCCCGCAGGTGCGTCATGGTGGCGCCGGTGATCTCGACCGTTGCGTAGGAACCGGGACGGAGACGGTCAGCGGCGAAGTGCACGAGCTTGTTCTGGCGCGTCCGCCCCGAGATCATCGACGGGTCGCGCTTGGACGGGCCTTCGACAAGCACCTCCTCGATCCGTCCGATCCGCGCCTCGTTGCGGTGGATCGAGGACCGCTCGATGACGGCCCGCAGTCGGGTCATCCGTTCGACAGCCACCGCGTGGTCGACGAAGCGGTCCGTGTGTTCCGCCGCCTCGGTGCCCGAACGAGGCGAGTAAATGAAGGTGTAGGCGGCGTCGTAGCCGGCGGAGGCGGACACCTCGAGCGTCGCCTCGAAGTCGTCGTCGGTCTCGCCGGGAAACCCGACGATGATGTCGGTCGACACCGCCAAGTCGTCGACGGAGGCCCGCGCCGCGACGAGTCGTTCGAGGTACCGGTCGGCGGTGTATCCGCGGTGCATCGCCGCGAGCACGCGGTCGCTGCCCGACTGCAGGGGCAGATGCAGGTGCTCGCACACCGCCGGGTGCCGGCCCATCACCTCGATCGTCTCGGGGTGGAGGTCCTTGGGATGCGGACTCGTGTAGCGGACACGTCGGATGCCGTCGACGGAGCCGACCGCGTCGAGCAGATCCGCGAAGAGCGGGCGCGCACGCCGCGGGCCGGCGAGCCAGGCGCTCCCCACTCGATGGCGAAGGTCGTCGTCGACGAGCCCGGAGCCGTCGATGACGCTGCGCGCGCCGAGCGCGAGGTCGCGCCCGTAGGAGTTGACGTTCTGGCCGAGCAACGTCACCTCCGTGACGCCCTGCGATGCGAGCCCCTCAACTTCGGCGACGACGTCACCGAAGGACCGCGACCGCTCAGGCCCGCGCACGGACGGAACGATGCAGAACGCGCACGAGTTGTCGCATCCCACCTGAATGGTGATCCACGACTGGTAGCCGACCTCGCGCCGCACCGGCAGGGCAGAGGCGAAGAGGTCGTCGTTCGCGTCGGGGGCTTCGACGATCTCGGTCACGGGGCCGGACGCTCGTGACTGCGCGAGCAACGCGGTCGCACGCCCGACGTTGTGCGTGCCGAACACCACGTCGACGTGCGGAGCCCGCTGACGCACGAGATCGGCGTCCTTCTGCGCGAGGCACCCGCCGACCACGATCTCGACACCCGGCCGCTCGGCCTTCAGCGACTTGAGGTGGCCCAGCGTCCCGTAGAGCTTGTTGTCGGCGTTCTCCCGGATGCAGCACGTGTTGAGCACGATCACGTCGGCCTGGTCGAGATCGTCCGTCGCCTCCATGCCGTCGGCCTCGAACATGGCGGCGATCCGCTCGGAATCGTGCTCGTTCATCTGGCAGCCGTAGGTGCGCACCGCGAAACGCTTGGTCACGAGCCCATCGTATGAGAAGTCCCCGGTCACGCCCGCCAGGCGCCAACGGCCGCCGTAAGGTCGTCCCATGACCGTGCCCGCATCGTTCGCGCTCGTCGTTGACGAGCACCTCCCGCTCCCCGCCGAGGATCCCCCCTCCGGAACGGTGATCGCCGGCGATCCGCGCACCTTCGTCCGCATCCTCGACGAGACGTCGGACGGGACGGTCTGCCGGGGCATCTGGCGGATGACTCCCGGGGTGTGTGCGGATGTGGAAGCAGACGAGTTGTTCGTCGTGCTCGCCGGGCGCGCCACCGTGGATATTGCCGGAGGGGATCGCCTCGAACTCACGCCCGGGTCGGTGGGCGTTTTCGCGGAGGGCACCGAGACGGTGTGGACCGTCCACGAGACCCTGACCAAGGTGTTCCAGATCACCTCACCGGAGGGGTGATCCGGAACACCCGACCTGTGTCCGGTTCAGCTGTCGAGCGTGACCGGAATGTCGTTCTCGACCACTTCGAGATCGATCGGAACGTCGTCGCCGATGCCGAGATGCGCTCGGATCTTCTCGGAAACCTCGACCATCAGCTCCGGGTTCTCGGTCAGGAAGCTCTTGGCGTTCTCGCGCCCCTGGCCGAGTTGTTCACCCTCGTAGGTGTACCAAGCGCCTGACTTCTTGACGAAACCGAAGTCGACGCCGATGTCGAGCAGCGAACCCTCGCGGCTGATTCCCTGGCCATACATGATGTCGAACTCTGCCTGCCGGAACGGTGGCGCCACCTTGTTCTTCACGACCTTGACGCGGGTGCGGTTGCCGACGATCTCCGCGCCGTCCTTGATGGACTCGATGCGGCGGATGTCGAGACGGACCGAGGAGTAGAACTTGAGGGCACGACCGCCGGGCGTCGTCTCGGGCGAGCCGAACATCACGCCGATCTTCTCGCGCAGCTGGTTGATGAAGATGCAGATGGTGTTCGTCTTGTTCAGATTGGCCGTGAGCTTTCGCAGCGCCTGCGACATGAGCCGCGCCTGTAGCCCGACGTGCGTGTCGCCCATGTCGCCCTCGATCTCGGCCCGCGGCGTGAGCGCGGCGACCGAGTCGATGACGACCACATCGAGCGCGCCCGAGCGGATCAACATGTCGGTGATTTCCAGCGCCTGCTCACCCGTGTCGGGCTGCGAGATCAGCAACTGATCGACGTCGACACCGATCTTCGCGGCGTAGACCGGGTCCATCGCATGTTCGGCGTCGATGTAGGCGCATGCGCCACCGTTACGCTGCGCCTCGGCAACGACGTGCATTGCCAACGTCGATTTGCCGGATGACTCCGGGCCGTAGATCTCGACCACGCGACCACGGGGAAGACCACCGACGCCAAGCGCAATGTCGAGAGCGAGAGCGCCCGTGGAGATCGACTCGATCTTCATCGTCGTCTTGTCGCCCATGCGCATGACGGAACCCTTGCCGAACTGCTTCTCGATCTGCGCCAGCGCTCCGTCGAGTGCCTTGTTGCGATCCACCGTCATCGTTGTTGTCCCTTCATCGGATCACCGTTTCACCGGTTGGTGGGCTGCCGTGTGGGGCAGCAAGTTGCTCCTCGGGAAGGTATCGATGACCACCGACAACGAAGACCGAGCTGCCCCGATCGCTGCCGTTGTCGAGTGGTCGAGCGAACCTTCGGTCGAACAACAGCAGTGTAGTTGCGAACCCCTGTTCGATCAAGCACCCTTCGACGGTCGACCGTCAGACGTCGAGCTTGGTGCGCACGAAGTTGAGCAGCGTGATGCAGGCGAACTCGCGCACCTGCTGGCGGCGCCCGGGCAGACGGAGCTCGAACGACGACACATCGCCACCCACGTCGACCGCCATGCACACGGTGCCGACCGGGCGACCCTCGGCCTCGTCGGGCCCGGCCACGCCCGTGACCGCGGCCCCCACGTCGGCACCCATGATCCGCCGGACCCCGCTCGCCATGGCCTCGGCGCACTCAGCGGTGACCACCGGCCCGGGTGGCACCCCGAGCACGTCGAACTTCGTCTGCGACGCATAGCTCACGACGCCGCCACGGAACGAGCGCGACGCGCCCGGCACCGCCACAAGCCGCGACGCGATCAACCCACCCGTCACCGACTCGGCGACCGCGAACGTCAAGCCGCTGCGTTCCAGCAGCGCCAGCACGACGTGCTCCATCGACTCGTCGTCGATCCCGAACACCAACTCCCCGAGCAGGCGGCGCAGCCGCGACTCCTCGTCATCGAGCATCGCGAGCGCGCCGTCGTCGGAGTCGGCCTTTGCCGTCACGCGGACCTTGATGCCCTCGATGCCCGACGCGAGGAATGCGATCGTCGGGTTGCCGACGGCATCGAGCGCGGTGATCCGGTCGGCCAGCAGTTCGGCCAGGCCCGACTCGGATTGTCCCCACGTGCGCAGCACCCGGCTCCGGATGACCGTCGCGTTGGCGGACCGAGCGGCGAGGTCGCGCAACACCGTTCCCGCCACCATCTCGCGCATCTCCCACGGCACGCCGGGCACGGCGTAGATGACCTTCTCGACGGCGCGGTCGCCGACGGCCCCGTCGTCCGCGGCGGCGTGCGGCCACCGCACCCGGCACACGATTCCGGGGGCAGTCCCGGGTTGCTCATCAATGAAGACGCTGCCGGCCGGACGCCACGCCTGCGTGAGGTTGTTCTCGGGCATGTCGCGGCCGCGGGCCGCGAACATCGAGGCGATGATCTCGGCTCGCCCCTCGTCGGACTCCAGATCGACACCGGCGACCGCTGCGATGGCCCGACGCGTCAGATCGTCCTGCGTCGGGCCGAGACCGCCACAGCAGATGACTGCGTCGTTGCCATCGAGCGCCTCGGAGATCGCCGCAACGATGCGGTCGAGGTTGTCGCCCACCTTGACCTGTCGGTGGCAGTCGATCCCCGCCGACGCGAGCTGCTCGCCGATCCACGCCGAGTTCGTATCGATGATCTGGCCGAGCAACAATTCGGTCCCGATCGCAACCACCTCGGCGCGCATCCCGGAAGGCTATCGGGCCGCCGGAGGCCGGCGCGGATGGTCGCAATCCCGAAACATTCCCGTTACACAACGTGGCTACGGTCCCGAGGAAACACCCCGGAAGATGGAGCGAACATGAGCGGCAACGAGACCCGACGTCGAGCGATCAAGGCGGTCGCGAGCTACAGGATCCCCGATGAGGATGTCACCGAGCCGCTGGCACAGCTGTTCGGCAAGAACGTGTTCACGAAGTCGGTGATGAAGGCGCGCCTGCCCAAGGCCGTCTTCTCGTCGCTGGTCGGCACGATCGAACGCGGCGAGCCCCTCGACGCCACCGCAGCCGACATCGTCGCGTCGGCCATGAAGGACTGGGCGATCGAGAACGGTGCATCGCACTACGCCCACGTCTTCTACCCCCTCACCGGACTCACCGCCGAGAAGCACGACAGCTTCCTGGAACCCGACGGTTCCGGCGCGTCGATGGCCGAGTTCGCCGGCAAGACCCTGCTTCAGGGCGAGCCCGATGCGTCTTCGTTTCCCAATGGCGGCCTGCGCGGCACCTTCGAGGCCCGCGGCTACACCGGGTGGGACGTCACCAGCCCCGCCTACATCCTCGAGAACCCGAACGGCAACACGCTGTGCATCCCCACCGTGTTCATCTCGTGGACCGGCGAGGCGCTCGACAAGAAGACGCCGATCCTGCGCAGCCAGCAGGCCATGAACGTGCAGGCCCAGCGCCTGCTGAAGCTGTTCGGACACACCGACGTCGACACCGTCGTGTCGTACGCCGGAGCCGAGCAGGAGTACTTCCTGATCGACCGCAACTTCTACTTCGCCCGCCCCGACCTGATGAGCACCGGCCGCACCCTGTTCGGCGCGCCATCGCCGAAGGGCCAGGAGTTCGACGACCACTACTTCGGCGCCATCCCCGAGCGAGTGCTGGCGTTCATGATCGATGCCGACCGCGAGCTCTTCAAGCAGGGCATCCCCGCCAAGACCCGCCACAACGAGGTCGCACCCGGCCAGTTCGAGATCGCTCCGGTGTTCGAGAAGGCCAACCTCGCCCACGACCACCAGCAACTCCTCATGGTCACCCTGCGCCGGGTGGCGGAGAAGCACGGGATGGAGTGTCTGCTGCACGAGAAGCCCTTCGCCGGCATCAACGGCTCGGGCAAGCACGTGAACTTCTCGATCGGCAATGGCACCCAGGGCAACCTGTTGAACCCCGGCGACACGCCGCACGAGAACGCGCAGTTCCTGGTGTTCTGCGCCGCCATCATCCGTGGCGTGCACCGCTACGGCGGCATCCTCCGGGCCGTCGTCGCGTCGTCTCGCAACGATCACCGTCTCGGCGCCAACGAGGCGCCGCCGGCGATCATCTCGATCTTCCTCGGCGAGCAGTTGATGGACGTGTTCGATCAGATCGCGAAGGGCGGCGCGACGGCGTCGAAGGAGAGCGGCACGCTCACGATCGGCGTCGACACCCTGCCCGACCTCAAGGCCGACCCGGGCGACCGCAACCGCACCAGCCCGTTCGCGTTCACCGGCAACCGCTTCGAGTTCCGTGCGCCGGGC
>OEIV010000066.1_pt1 | contig 63516 bp, 56 predicted proteins | sample 1539231 | NCBI WGS metagenome assembly OEIV01 (sample SAMN03794762, study PRJEB22550) | activated sludge metagenome | feature: wastewater treatment plant; material: activated sludge; isolation source: Wastewater treatment plant of a petroleum refinery complex | place: Argentina: Buenos Aires ...
TTACCCAGGACTGAATAAATGGATAGACCTTAAGAGTAAGGATCAAAACACTGTTTTAGACAAATACTCAATTGATTACGAATATATTTTGACCCTCTGTACACTTGAACCAAGGAAAAATCATATAAATATGATAAAAGCTTTTCATCTTTTCAAAAAGACGACCAGTTCTCCTCTCAAGTTTGTTGTTATCGGGAAAAAAGGTTGGTATTTCGAAGAAATATTCAAAATTGTAAAAGATTTGAATTTAGAAAATGATGTTAAATTCCTGGGTTACGTACCTAACAAAGACCTAAATACGATTATTAGCAAAGCTAAAACCTTTCTATTCATGAGCTTTTACGAAGGGTTTGGTATTCCACCAATTGAAGCATTAAGCTTGAATGTCAGAACCCTTGTTTCAGATATTCCCGTATTCCATGAAGCCTACCTAGACAAAGTCATGTATACAGATCCATACTCACCTGATAAAATTGCAACAGCTATACAACAGATTCTTGAGCGAAATCAAAGAGAAACAGAGACTTTCGTGAAAAATAGATATAGCTGGGAAAAATCTGCTCAAAAATTATTATCGATAGTAAATGAATATAAATAAGGATATTTTGACTCAATTTACGAAGGATGTCTTGAAAAACCCCTTCTCTGTTTTTAAATACAGTTTCTTTCGTTACCTATTAATCGGTACGAGTACCTTCATAATCGATTTTGGTATTTTCAACTTCATGAGCGCGAAAATGGACGTCAAACCTATAGTCGCTAATCTTACATCTACTTTTCTTTCCTTGTTTTTCAATTTCTCAATGTCAAATTTTTGGACTTTCAAGTTGGGAAATCAACAAAACCTCAAAAAGTTGGGCAAATACGGAAGTTTGGCGGTTTTTAATTATATATTTGGAAATGTTGCGATGTATGGTTTTATTGAATACACAGACCTCAACCACAACCTCGCAAAAGCGATTCTAACCGTCACTGTGATTTCTTGGAACTTCTTGCTTTATAAGAAGTGGGTTTTTAAGGAAGAGTGAAAAGAATTGAGGATTAAGAGTTGTGGATTCCGAGTTTAGACCTCTGTATAGTAAGTTCAGAATTCAGCCTTACTTCCCGGCTTTCCTCTGAATGGAGTACTATACACATCAATTAATACCCTTCCTAGTGTTTCTCTACCTAGTCCTATCAAGGCATTACAGATTGCATATCGAATACGATCTTCACGAAATCGATCTAATAATCCCTCAGGATTATTACCTAATTCTGAAATAAATGCTCGATCATGCTCATAGTTAGGATCAGGGAACCCTATTTCCTGTGCCATATATCCGATTAGGGTCATTGTCGGATTAACTTCTCTAGTAATAGGATGCCGAGAACTAACAACCTCCTGCACTAATCTTGCATTTAAAACTGGGGTAGTCATTTTGGAATTAATTCAAAGAATGGTTAATAACATATTGTCAAGGGTGTTGTCAATAATACAGAACTTACACCATAGTAACTAATTAGTCCAACTTTATATCCCGGGGTCTTTCAGCGGTCATTCCGTGCTTACCTGCCCTGCCGAAAGGGAGGGATCACGGAAACCCATTTTTCCAATCAGTACGATAGAGAGATTATACGGGACTCCGCAGTTAAACCGCGGAGTGACAGTGATGGTGGTTCTCCTTCTTAGGACAAGTACCTTAACGGAGGGACATTCCCAAAACTTTCCTACTCTGTCTTTCCCATGAATTCTCTTCCGCATATCTACGAACTTTGAAAAGTTCTTTCTGGTATAGATTATTATCGGAAAGGAGAGTTATAACCCCATCAGCAATGGTTTGTGGTTTGTTGTCATTTATACGGTAGCCGACATCACCAAGGTCACTGAAAATCGCAGAATTCGATATAATAACTGGCCTCTGAGAAGCGAAAGAATATCGTACTGCCCCACTTGCACCTTCATGCAAATCTGAGTACGGAAGCACGACAACATCAGCAAGATGTAACAGCTTGATAATTTCTTGCTTTTCAATAAAATCCGAAATAGAGATGACATTTTCTTCAAGATTATATTCCTTCACCCTGCTCTGCATCTGATTAAATACAGCCGAAGATGTAGAATTATCAGTGTTTACCGCATTGATACTCAAAAACAGTATTTCAGGAAAATCACTTTTAAGTATTTTTAGTGCCCCTATTGTTTCTAACAATCCCTTGTCTTCATGTATTAGTCCATGAGAAGCGATGATAGGTGTATGATTTATTTCAAGTTTTTGCCTTAGCTTTTGTTTATTTTCATCAGGGAAAACTTTCACTCCATGTGTGAAGATTTCTGTATTATTTATGCCACTTCGCCTTAGTTTCTCAAAGTCTTTTTGTGAATGGACAATAATTTTATGTACACGAGACAAGTCTTCGACATATTTCTTGAGATTAACATCCGGAATTGAATGTATTGTTAAAAGCACTTTTTTCTCTCTGATTTTCAACTCACTCACAAGATTCGAAAGTGAATCAACTGAGTAAAAGGGCCCATTGTATTGAATATGGATGATATCTGGATCAAACATATCCATCTCCTCCAAAGTAGATTTAAAATCTTTTTCTGAATATTCCCAAGTCCTTACAATTTTTTCATTGTCTTTAAATACAATTTCAGCATCAGAATTTGCAAAATACTTAACCTCTTTAAACGCTCCCTCAATTAATGGATACAAGTCTCTACTGTATTCAGCAATTCCACATTTCGAGTTATATGTAGTTATTACCGCCAATTTTTGGTCCTTCAATTGTTTGATTTCTTGCAGATATCCGATAAATTCCAGGACTTTCTCGGATGTGGACTCCCAAGTGAGTGTCCTCGCTGTACTGTAGGCTTTTTCTACTTTTGCCTTGATTCCCAATTCGTCTCTATTTTCAAAAAGATAACGCATCGTATTCTTTAATTGTACAATGTCGGGTTCTGCCCAAGAGGAGTTGTGCAAGTCTAATTGCGACTCTGCCTTCACCAATTCGTAATCGATCAACCAAGCATTTTCGTCTGAAACGAAATCCATCTGACCGCTATAACTAGTTGTCACTACAGGTAATTGCTTTAACATTGCTTCCGCAACAGGTAGTCCGAAACCTTCCGCTCTACTTGGAATAATTACTGAATCAGAATGTTCATATAGATGTGCAATTTGCCCTTCTGTTAGATTCAAATCATAAATTACTTCAATTTCAGGAGAGTTGCTCTTATCCAGATTTCTCAACAATTCAGGGATTATATTTGATTCATTGCGGTAAGTTTTAATCAATAAGGAAACATCTTCAGAACTATCGAACTCATCTGTGAAGGCTTTGATTAATACATCCACTCCTTTCCGAGGCAAACCCGAACTAATATGGAGAAATTTATAGCTTTTTTTACTTTTTAATTTATATTCTTCAGATTTCAATAAGTTTTGATTAATTCCTTCACTGATATTTACAATCGGAATTGTTAAACCAGAGTTTCGCATGACTTGCAAAACATGTTCACTTGTTACCATCAACCCATGTAACTCTCGATTAAACTCTTCAACTATTTTTCGAGGAAAAACTGATTCTTCCCATGCTAGAAAACCGATTTTAATATCAGAATCAACTCTATCTAATCCAAAACTATGTGGGAATGTCTTGGGGAAAGTGTTAATAATTGCAATTTCACTATGCCCTCTTGTTTCTGTGAACAAGTCCTTTAGTAAGGGGTATCTTATAAAATCATCTTTTGTGGGAAGACGATCGGCTACATTGTGATCACCCCAAAGGCTAATTGTGTATTCATCCGTAAGCGTATGCAGGCTCGTGGCTAATTCTCGGTTTACTTTTGCCAGGGAATATTCCGTTGCAAATGGACCGATTATACGAATTTCCGGCTTATTTTGATTCATTTTTTTGCTTTCCTTCTAATTTATCAATTCTCTCCTTTAAATCACGATTCTCGTTATACAAATGCATTAACAATGTATAAGCATTATCATTGAACTTTTGTTGTCTCATAACGCTTTTCTCGACTACATTTCTGGAAACATTCCCAATCTTCCCGAGTGTGAGATTTTTCAATTTGCCAATTAATCCAGATTTTTCAAATAGAAATGGCTCATAAATAAATCTCCCAGCATCGCGGAATTTGTCCAAAGCTGGTAGAAGATAAGTTTCCACTTCATTCTCAAGTTCAACCTTGTCTTGAGTTGACAAACCTTCTTTTTTTAGGACTTGCCTCACCCTATCGAGCAACTGCTCTCCTCTTACGACTGACTCTAGTTTCGAATTAGACATGATTTACTATTACTAATGGTAGAATTCTACTATAATAAACTGCTAAATTAAACTTCCATGGAGAAACAACCTCTTGTAACGATTATCATCGTAACCTGGAATAATCAGGAAGAGATTCGTGATTGTTTGGAGTCAATTAAGAAATCCGGTTACAAGAATTACAATATTGTCATAGTTGACAACGCTTCCCAAGACTCAACCACAGAAATTATTAGTGAAGATTTTCCAGACTTCGATTTAATCAAGAACGTAAAGAACAAATATTTCACTGGAGGAAATAATATTGGATTTAAGTATGCAATCAATAAATATAATCCTGATTTTCTACTAATTTTAAACCCGGATACAATCGTCGAAAAAGACGTAATTAGTAAATTGGTAGAAGTTGCCCAATCAGATGAGAAAATTGGTGCTGTGGGACCAAAGATAAAATTCAAAGGTGGTGAAAATGACGGGAAAATTAATTCGGCAAGTCTTTTCTATGACAATTTTCACTCTGCTTATGATTTAGGATTTGGAGAGGTTGACAAAGGCCAATTTAATTATACAAAAGAAGTATTCGCAGTAACAGGAACTTGTATTTTGTTTAGGTCACAAGTAATTAAGAAAACAGGCGGTTTCTGGGAGATCTTAAAAATGTACGTTGACGAGGTAGAATTATTAATCAGAGTAAATAAACTCGGTTGGAAAGTAATCTATACCGGGGAAGCGATCGTCTGGCATAAATATATGAAGTCCACAAGTCAAGAACATGAGACTAATTATGATAAACTGAAGATGAGAAATTGGTTACTTGTCGCTTTAAGACACTACAGTGTACGTGATAAACTCAGAATGATTCGAGATTATCTTAAATTTATTTTTTAATATTTTTTAATGAAACCATCACAAGTTACTGAAGAATGGTTGAAAAAACAGAAATTCACGATTGAGAAAGGTATTACAATCGAAGGAGTTTTTATGAAAGAGTTGAAATCATTTATAGACGATCGTGGAGATGTTATTGAACTCTGGAGCACAGCGTGGCCAGAATATAAAGATGGTAATGTTATCAATACAACCCACAGCTATCAGAGTGCAACCGACCCTGGAGTTGTAAAATGTTGGCACTTACATGAGATACATACTGACCAATTCACTGTTACAAGAGGAAAGCTTCAAGTGTCCTTGGTAGATATTAGAGAAGGCTCCCCTACTTTTGGGAAGGCAAATTACATCATCATGGGTGAAGGTATTCCTAGATTTTTGAAAATCCCAGCAGGAATTATGCATGGGTGGAAAGCACTTGGAGACAAAGAAAGCATTGTGGTGAATTATCAGTCACACCCGTATGACGCAAATGACGAGTACAAATACACGTGGGACTGTGTATTACCTGAAATCTGGGGACCACACAATGGCTAATCCAGAAGTTAAAGTCTTTAAATTTAACAACATTGGCGACAGTAAAGGTCCTGTAATCAATATTTATTTTACGGGGAGAAATATTGTCGAAATGCCCGTTTTTTATAGAGAATCTGGATCAAACCCTGAAGGCCACTTTCACAAAGGAACAGATGAGTCATTTGATCCCCAGTATGTGTATGTATTGAAGGGGAAAATGGAGTTTACCTGCATTTATCCGAATGGTCAAACTGAAGTGTTTATTGTCGAGGAATTGCAGGGAATCGTACTTCCGAAATTGGTTTACCATAGATATAAAGCACTAGACTACACGATATTTTGTGAGCCCAGACTTGAGAAATACGACATTAACAACAATGACAAAATCATCTGCTCTACAGAGGATTATCCAAAGCTAATTTCTGAAATATTAAAAAATGAAGAGTAAAAAAGTACTAGTTGTCGGAAGTCATGGATTACTAGGGTCGACGTTAGTAAAACTATTGAAAGAAAAAGGTTTCAAGGTTTTCACTTCTGATATCAGCGATGAAGATGGCATTGATATCACAAAGCCAGGTTCTGTCGAAAAACAATTTGAGAAGGTGAAACCAGATTTCGTAGTAAATTGCGCAGCATATACGAATGTAGAGGCTTGTGAAGATCCTGAACAATTCAAAATTGCATATGCAGTTAATGCAGACGGACCTAAAAACCTAGCAGTTGCTTCTATAAACCACAATGTAAATCTTATTCATATTTCTACTGACTATGTTTTCGGAGATAATGACGAAAATGGCTATGATGAATCTTATAGTTCGTTTAATCCATTAAACAAATACGGAGAAACCAAACGCGCTGGTGAATATAATTTAGAGAAATTAAGAGGTTGTATGGAAGGTTCGTACTATTATAACCAAGGTCCTTTGTTCTATGTGGTTAGAACATCTGCTCTTTTCGGAGAAGGAGCAACGAATTTCATCGCAAAAATCCTACAATTTGCTAAAGAGAAAGAGTTTCTAGAGGTGGTCACAGACGAAGTTGTTAGTCCAACTTATGTGAAAGATTTATCAGAAGGGATTATTTACCTAATAGAAAATGAGCCGAAAGGTGGAATCTACCACTACTCAGGTGAAGGATCATGTACAAGAAATGAATTTGCGAAAGAAATTCTGAGATTGGCAGGTATCGATACTCCAGTAAAACCAACTACATTGGATAAATTTAATAGAAAAGCTAAAATTCCGAATGTCTCGATATTGAAAAATACGAAATTCCCGAAGATACGACGATGGGAAGAGATGTTAGAGGATTTTCTCACATAATAATAAAGAATGGGAATCTCTAAGACATGTCACTTCTTCGGAATATCATCATTCCTGCTTATTAGTGTTAATCCTGTCTATAATTGTCACTCCTGAGCTTTATTGTCACTCCCGCGCTTTATTGTCACTCCTGCGTAGGCAGGAGTCTACTTCAAATTATTGTTAATTCTTCCCAGTTCGGATTTACTTCCTCAATCATCCTAATCTTCCAATCCCGTTTCCACTTTTTTACACTCTTCTCTCGCCTGATTGCATCCCAAACATAGTTGTAAGCCTCATAATAAACTAATCGATGAAGTGAATATCTTGAAGTAAAACTCCTCTCATTTAGGTCATTCTTGTGTTCGTAGACTCGTCTTATTAGATTATTTGTAATCCCAACGTAAAGAGTACCTTTAGGTTTGTTTGTCATTATGTAGACGTAGTAGTATCTCATGGGATTATTTTAGTGTTGTTTTCTGGGAAATTAATGGGTTTTACTAGGATTGGACTCCTGCCTTCGCAGGAGTGACAATTGTTGGCGTTTTATAACAGTAGACCCCTACCCCGGTCTCCACAGGGGTGACAATGGACAGCAGGAGTGCATATGAGATGAAATAATAGAGTGGATTCCTGCGCCTGTCCTCACAGGAGTGACATTCTTTCGCAGGAATGACAATTGGAGGCATGTGAATATTAAATAATGTATAATAATCCAAAATCTATTTCATCAACACATATACAATGAACATATTAATCACAGGAGGGGCTGGCTTTATCGGGTCTAACTTCACCAAGTACTGGGCGGATAAATACTCAAACAACAAGCTTGTTGTTTACGATAAACTAACATACGCAGGTAATAAGGAAAATCTGAACGAGCTTTTTGTAAATCCTAAGTTTAGCTTTGTTCAAGGTGACATTGTTGATGGGAAGTTGTTTGAGAAAACTCTGGTCGAAAATGAAATAGACACAGTAGTGCATTTTGCAGCAGAAACACACGTAGATCGAAGTATCGAAGGTCCGGAGGCATTCGTACAGACAAATATTATAGGAACTTTTAGGATACTTGAGGTTTTGAGAAGATATCCCGAGATTAGATTCCATCACATCTCTACGGATGAAGTTTTTGGAGAATTACCACTTGATGATCCAAATGCGAAATTTAGCGAAACTACACCCTACGATCCACGAAGTCCCTACTCTGCATCGAAAGCCGCATCTGACCATCTTGTAAGATCTTACGTAAATACATATAAGCTCAAAGCAACAATATCAAATTGTTCAAACAACTACGGGCCTTATTGCTTCCCGGAAAAACTGATCCCTCTTACCATCAGCAGAGCAATTCACGATCAGGAAATCCCTGTTTATGGTAATGGAATGCAAGTCAGGGACTGGATTCATGTTGATGATCATTGTTTAGGAGTCGACCTGATACTAGAGAAAGGCAAACTTGGAGAAACATATATTCTAGGTGGGCATGGGGAAAAACCCAATATTTATATAGTAAAAGAAATCTTAAAACTTCTCGGAAAGCCAGAGTCATTGATTGTTCACGTTGGTGATAGAAAAGGTCATGACAAAAGATACGCTATGGACTTCACAAAGGCAAAAACCGAATTAGGATTTGAACCACAAAAACCTCTTGAGAGACGACTAGAGGAAACCGTCCAATGGTATCTAGATAACCAAGAATGGTGGGCACCACTAAAATCTGAAGGCGATAGGATTGCTGAAGGCTATTTAAAAAATAGACTCTAAGTCCATCGACCTCGCCTCATTCGTTTCGGATGAAAGCGAGAATCGATGAGTTTTGTTTAAGCTGATTAGCATTTCCCTATGCAAATCATTCCATAATCCGAAGTCATTTTCAGTACACCTCCTGACTCATCAATCTTTAATAAATTCACATTTCCCACTTCTTGAATTGTTAAGCCGTTTTTAGCACCAGGACCGTCACCACCAACACGGATTCTTGCCTGGTCGCCAATCCAACCAAGTCCGACACCTGCCAGGTTGTTGTTATTCGAGCTGATAGGAGCACCACCTCTCGTGGCTATATCTCCATTTACATCAAGTGTAGAAGTTGGGTTATAATTGTCAATTCCAAGCCTAGTCCCGGTAAAGCTTAGTGAATCATCCCCAACAAGTATCAATCTTGCATCATAGTCCGAACTTGGGTCATTGCTAAAATCTAGATATGGAGTGCCTTTGTCGCCGAGTTCAACAGAACCACCTTGATCAGGTCGCAATACTCCTCCTCCACCCCAATTAATATTTCCACTTGGACCATGAATCATCATCCTCAAGATCTCCGAACCCCTAGGACCTGAATAGAACTCAGTATCAGGATAATCAGAAGCACCCCTTAAAACAATTCTAGATGTTTGGATGTTTTTTGAATCTGCAGTTGTAAATTCCATTGTATGGGGACCACCTTTGAGTTGTTGAGTAATTCCAACATCCATACCTCCAAATCCCGCATTGAAAAGTGAAAACTGATCTTGCGTTTGCCAGTTTTTTGTCACTATCGCATAAACTGTCTCATATTTAAAAGCCATTATCAGTAGGAGCCCAGAAAACAAAGCCATAGGAATTAGAAACAACATTCTCTTTCGTCTCATAATAGTTATACTTTAATAAATAAAATCACTCTGCAGAGATTTCGACATGTTTGATTTTATTATTTTGTCCAAAGAAAATACTTTGTGTGGTGGTACAAAATACTCTGGGAAAATGATGATATCACCGTCTCTCCGCGACTGCCTGCCATACCGGAGGGGAGGGTCCTGTATATTCTCTCTATCGCATTTATTGGAAGAATCGGTTCCGGTGGTTAAACCACGGGAAGACCTCGAGGTCGGTTTCCGACAAGGGCAGATACAACGGGAAGACCTCGAGCTGGATTTTAACCCCACCCATTGCTATAATTTGGGGCTTATTCCAATACCAATGAAACAGAAAAAACTAATTTCCTATGTTTTGCCCGTATACAATGAACAAGAAGGCTTAGAGGAGTTTTATAATGCCCTCACAAAAACCCTAGACTCAGTCAAAGATTTATACGAATTCGAATTTGTTTTTATTAATGATGGAAGCAGAGACAATTCGTTCAATATACTTCAAAGTTTATTTGAGAAAGATTCAAGAGTGAAGGTAATTAATTTCTCTAAGAATTTTGGACATCAAATGGCAATCACAGCTGGGCTTGACATGGCCGAAGGTGATGCAGTAATAATTATGGATACTGATCTTCAAGACCCACCCGAGGCAAGTTTGAAGCTTGTTGAAAAGTGGCAGGAAGGTTTTGAAGTTATATATGCCCAGAGAGAACAAAGACGTGATGGTGCTATTAAAAAATTAACCGCATATATGTTCTACAGAATTCTGGATATCTTGAGCGAAGTCAAAATCCCTAAAGATACGGGCGATTTCAGATTACTGGATCGTAAAGTCGTCCTCGAGATGAGAAAGTTTCGAGAGACAAATAGATTTATGAGAGGCTTGACATCATATGTCGGATTCAAACAAACAGCAGTATTATTCAACCGAGACAAAAGATTTGCAGGGGAAACACACTATACTTTTACAAAGATGTTCCAACTTGCCTTTGATGGTATAACTAGCTTTTCAACAGTCCCTCTCAAATTGATAACACAGTTCGGTTTCTATGTCTCATTTATAAGTTTCTTGGGTATTATCTATGCTCTTGTAGTAAGAATTTTTTACCCAGAAATGACGGTACAAGGTACCACATTTGCTGTGATTTCTGTATTGTTTATGGGTGGAGTACAGATGGTTATGTTGGGAATCCTAGGGGAATACGTCGGCAGAATCTACCAAGAAGTTCAGAACCGACCTTTATACATTGTTTCTTCAGTTTTAAGTAAAAAATAACTATTAAATATTAAAATTTCCATATGAAAGGAATCATCTTAGCCGGTGGGAAAGGAACTAGACTTAGTCCACTCACTCTTGCAACAAGTAAACAACTCATGCCTGTTTACGATAAACCAATGATCTACTACCCTCTCTCGACTTTGATGCAGGCAAAGATTCAAGAAATTCTAATCATCTCTACACCGGAAGATCTTCCTAGATTCCAAAATTTACTTGGAGATGGTAGTCAACTGGGTATGAAATTTAGCTATAAAGAACAAGTTGAAGCCAATGGACTCGCGCAAGCCTTTGTTTTAGGTGAAGAATTTATCGGTGATGATAAAGTGGCTTTGATTCTAGGGGATAATATTTTCTATGGCTCTACAATGGACGCTTCATTAATCGAACACACAGACCCTGATGGTGGTGTAGTTTTTGCTTACCATGTAAATGATGATGATGCTAGACGCTTAGGTGTAGTTGAATTCGACGAGAAATTCAATGCTCTATCCATAGAAGAAAAGCCGAAAGAACCAAAATCCAACTATGCTGTTCCAGGCTTATACTTCTATGATAACGAAGTTGTAGAAATCGCAAAATCTCTTAAACCAAGTGCAAGAGGTGAATACGAAATCACAGATGTGAACAATGCATATCTTCAGAGAGGCAAATTAAAAGTAGGAGTACTTGATCGAGGGACAGCATGGCTAGATACGGGGACCTTCTCTTCTCTAATGCAAGCAGGTCAGTTCGTACAAGTCATCGAAGAGAGACAAGGATTGAAAGTCGGCTGTATTGAAGAAATTGCTTACAGAAACAAATTTATCGATGCAAAACAACTAGAAAAACTAGCTGAGAAATACATGAAAAGTGGTTACGGTCAGTACCTACTTGGTGTTATGGATGATAAGGTAAAAAATGGTGATTAATACGTTCGTTTTAATGAGTAATTCTTGATGTTATAATTAGCCATGAAACTAAATATTGACCAACAAAAATTAGACTTTGTCTGCTTAGAAAACAACATCACTTATCTGGGATTGTTCGGTTCTTATGCTGATGGAAATGCTACGACAGATAGCGATGTTGACATTCTAGTAGAATTCGAAGAGACGAAATCACTTCTTGAGAAAGGCAAGGTTATCATAGATTTAGAGAAACTGTTCCAAAAAGAGGTGGATTTGGTGAGTAAAAAAAATATTAAAGAATCCATTAAACAAAATATTCAAAGTCAACTGATTACCCTCTATGAAAAAAAACGATGAGGTATACATTATTGATATACTTAGAGCGATAGATGTTGTTTTAAACAACTATGTGAAGAATCTTACATTTGAAGAATTCTCTGGAGATAAAAAGACCCAAGATGCCGTTATAAGACAAATTGCTATAATTGGTGAAGCTATGGGGAAACTCAGCCAAGAATTCATCAACAATCACAAAAATATACCCGTGAGAGAAGCAATTGCTATGCGTAATGTATTAGTGCATGACTACGATTATGTGGACATTAAAGAGGTGTGGAAGACATTAGAGAAAGATTTACCAATATTATCTAATTTACTTAAATAGTTAAGAGTGTAATAAACTTGTCCTCACTAATCAGTGTAAATTATTTATACATAATATCTAGATCTGTTAGGTAATTGCTCCCTAATTTCGTTACAGTTTGAACTATGTTGAGAGTAGGTGTTAATTATAATATTCTCCAATACAGATTAAAACAAATCATCAAAAGACGGCTCAAAGGAATGGAAGAGCCGTTTCTTTGTATAATCACACCCGTGTTCGATCCATGTCTGAAAAGTCATGAAGGATTAATTACAGATTTACAAAAACAATCTCATGGCAATTTTATTCATGTCAGCATTGCTAATGGGAAGGAGCCGAAGATACATGCATATATAGAAAGCGTCAGAATGTATGACAAAAGATTTGTATACGATGAAATTCCTTTTAATCCAATCTACAAAGACACTGGTTTAGTCGAAGATTTATTAATAACGAACGGGATACGAAGAAATTTCGTTATGAAAAAATATGATGCAAAAATGTATTTAAATATAGGTGCTGACTTCAAATTTATAGACAATCACATTTTCGAGAAGCTCTATAAAACTTACAATTCAACGAAGAAGGACATTATCATCTTGGAATCAGAAGTTGAGAATAAAAAGTATCCCCTATACCCAATCAATAAACATCGTCATATCGATCTTACAAATTTCTGTTACTCGAAGAAAATAGCTCGAACTATGCCCTATCCCCAAGACATTGACTCTACACTTGATGTAGCAAACGACTATAGGTACTTTGATAAAATCGCAAATTTTAAAGTTCTTGAGGGAAGTTATGGGAAAAAGGACGGAAGGAATTATTATAAAACTATTGAAGAAATCTATAATGAACAACACAAAACGAAATAGCTGGACAATATTCGGACTGAGCAACTTTTCATACGACATTCTCGATGCTATCGAGTCCAACGGTGACGAAGTTAAATATTTCGTCAGGAATCAAAGTGTTGAAGAAAAAATTGTCAATCGAGTACCTCAAAATATTGAAATTATAGATTTAGCAGACTTCAAACCAAGCACAGACAAATATTTCATAGGGTTTATGGACCACAGAAAAGATGTTTTGCTCAGTGAGTTATTGAAATTTAATTTGCGTTTCGACAATATAATTCATAAAGAAGCATATATTTCTCCCTACTCCACAATTGGAAATGGTAATTTTATCGGAGCAAACGCAACAATTGCACCCAAAATCGCGCTAGGAGACTTCAACTTCATTAACCGAAATTGTTCTGTTGGGCATCATACTGTTATTGGAGACCGAAATAAAACGGGACCGGGAGTTATGATATGCAGCCTATGCGAGATTGATAATAATAATGCCTTTGGGGCTAATTGCACAGTAATTCCAGAGTTGAAAATCACATCAAGTGTAGAAGTTGGAGCAGGTGCCGTGGTGACTGATAATATTTCCGAAAGTGGTTTATATGTCGGAGTACCCGCTAAATTAGCTCAAAGCGCTTCCTCGTCTCATCAATAGAGGATACTTCCAAATCCATTAAATCGATAATTTTGTTAATTCTTTCCAACTGACTTTCATTAGATGCTAACTCTTCCCTATCCTGATTAAAATAGATGTTGTCTTCTAAACCAAGTCTCACTCCTCCACCTAGTGTCAACCCCATGATATTTGCGTGAAGTTGGAATCTCCCCAACCCAGCGAAAGCCCAAATCGCGTTATCCGGTAACAGATTTAGTAATGCAGAAATATTTGTAATCTCAAGAGGGGCCGTACCTAGATTCCCAAGGAAAATATTAAAATACGGATTTTCGTCTTTGATTATCCCTCTTTCTAGCATAAAGTTTGCTTTATGAATCATTCCTGGTTCAAAAATCTCAAATTCTGCCTTGATGCCGTTCTGTTGCATGGTAGTTGCCAATTTCTCAATCATCTCAGGAGAATTCATCGATGCAGTATTGATAAAATTCATTGAGCCCATCGTCAAAGTAGCCATATCAGGCTTCACAGCTCCATCAAGCTCTAGCACTTCTGCTCTTTTCTCAAATTCTGACCAATTTCGGCCGCTTGTACTTACCGTAATTATCACATTAGGCTGTTTATCTCTAATTCGTTTAATGATTTCAGCATAAATTTCTTTTTTCCAAGTTGGTTTGCCCAACTTATCTCTTGCATGTACATGCACTATACTCGCTCCATGCTTCACAGCCATATCGGCATCATTAGCAATCTCCTGAGGCGTAAGGGGAACAGACTTATTCAGTTCTTTTGTGGGGATCATGCCTGTGAGGGCGCAGTTGATGATTACTTTAGTTGAATCGGTCATTTACGGGTAATTTAAAATAGCTTTTTGTGACATAGTTGAACTTCGAAGAAAATATCTTGAACTTTTCTCCGACGTCTCTTTCATTGATCGTAATAGAAAAATTGTATATCAAATGATATGATAACTCTAGATTATTGCATTATATGTCAATTTATCCTAAAAAATTATTAGGCTTAATTGGAAGTAACGAAATTGTAAGAGCATCCGTTATACTACTTTTTAGCCAAACTTTCACAAATGTTCTTAATTATCTCTACAACATAATTATTGGGAAGATATTGTCCAGACCGAACTTTGAACCTTCTGCATATGGAGAATTTTGGGCATTAAGCTCTCTTTCCTACTACCTACTTGTTCCTATTACAGCACTAACTCTCGTAGCTACCAAACAAATTGCAGATTGGCATGTAGATAAAAAAAACTCAGATATAAAGCACTACATTAACAACTTAAACAATAAAATTGTTTGGACTACCCTTTTTTTAACATTCCTTTCTATCGTATTTACACCTGTACTAAAATCTTTTTTGCATATTGATTCGTCACTCTCCATTATCATTCTCAATATAAGCATAATTTCCACATTGTTGTATTCCGTTAATACCGCATTACTACTGGGATTAAGAAAATTTTTACTGGGCACCGTATTAATTGTCATACCAGTAATGTTTAAACTTATTTTCGGAAGTGTTTTCACATATTTTTATGGTGTTCAAGGAGCAGTTTCAGGAAACCTTATTCAAAGCATTTTAATAACCATTCTTTCCTTTATTTTAGTTAAACGAACGTTAAATGAATTAGGAAATTCAGAAGAACAATCTAGCGAATTCCATTTCCCCTGGAAATTATTTATAAGTAGCGTTTTGGCAACTTTCTCTTTAAGTTCTTTTTTATCGACCGATGTAATATTTGTAAAACATTTCCTCTCTTCAGAATACATTGACGAAGTTGCTATCCCAAGTATTTATTCTATGTTATCTCTTTTTGGAAGAATTATATATTTTTTAGGAATTTCACTATCCAGTTTGGTTATTCCTTTTGCTAATTTTTCAAAGAACAATGGTAAAAAGACTTCTATTACTCTCTATTCTATGATGTTAGGACTTTCTTTGGTTACTCCCTTGATTGGAATTTATTTTATTTTTCCAGATTATTTAATTAAGATTATCTTTACGGACTCCTTTACGGTAGGAGCAAAATTCCTCGGACCATATGCCCTAGCTACAAGTTTCTATGCTCTAAGCTCAATAATGATAAGCCATTTTATTTCAAAATCAGATTACTCATTTGCAAAGATCCCTTTGTTTTTTAGTATAATACAAGTACTCCTAATATTGTTCAAACATGATAACATCGAGGATTTCATAGCTATATTATTTATTGTGAACTTCTTATGTCTAGTGAGCATGATTTGGTATAATTACAAAAACTACTACAACAAAAATAATGACTCCCGATAAAAGTAAAGTATATATAGTAATCCCAGCTTTTAATGAAGGAAAAGTTATCGCAAAGGTTATTCGCAAAATCCAGAAAGAAGGATTTAGCAATATTATAGTGATAGACGATGGTAGCTTGGATGATACTTACAAAATAGCCAAGAATAATAATGTTACTGTCCTAAAGCACTTAATAAACAGAGGTAAGGGATCTGCAACACAAACCGGTCTGGAAGTTGCTAAACGACTTAATGCCGAGATCGTCGTTACCATGGATGCTGATGGACAACATAGTGAAAAAGACATAATAAAATTAGTAAAACCAATTGCCGATGGCAAGGTAGATGTTGTTCTAGGCAGCAGATTCCTATTGCAAAATAAAATACCACCACTTAAAACCTTGGCCAATAAAATTGGGAACTTTGTTACTTGGTTGTTTTATGGAATTTACGTAACCGACAGTCAATCGGGATTCAGAGCTTATTCTAATAAAGCAAACAACCTGATAGAAACAACAATGGATAGGTATGAATTTGAATCCGAGATACTTTACCTCATTAAGAAAAACAACTTAATATATCAGGAGGTCCCTATTGAAGTATTCTACACCCACCATTCAAAAACAAAATATGACGAAATCCCTAATTTTACAAAACAAAAAATTACCAATGGTTTTATAATGATTTATAGAATGACTGTTAGAAGTATACTATCATGACAATCTTACAAGACGGTTTTACGTTTTACCAAATTATAATTATCACTGTCTCCACATTTAACATTCTAGTGGGCATGGTAAAGGTTTTTAATAAGAAAAAAACACCTAGAGAGTTCTTAGTTTTAATTATTTTTTGGCTAATATTTTCATTACTCGCTCTATACCCACACATAAGCGGGTTACTTGCAGATGTCACCGGGTTTGAGTTGGGAATTAATGCTTTATTGGTTTCAATATCGATATTCCTTTTCTTTAGTGTTTTAAAATTGAGCATTACCTGTGAAAGAATTGAAAACACTATTACCAAATTGGTAAGGGAAGAAGCAATGAAGGACTTAAAATCAAAAGATTAACTTAAAATATCAACTGGGTTGTTCCCCCATTTAGATAAATTCAATCTTTTCTCCATACTCTTTGATTCACTATATTGTAGTAACTTTGAATTATCTTTACGACTTTCATCGATACATCAGTATCTTTATAATCTCTTACAGGATTATCCTTATCAGCTTTCCACGATTGTACAGTAATTTCTATCGCGTTTAATATGTTTTTAGGATCAATTCCTCCCAAAACTATCGCTCCTGCATCAAGGGCCTCTGGTCTTTCTGTGCTTGTTCTGATTGAAACTCCCGGAATATTTAGAATCGCAGACTCCTCCGGAATCGTTCCACTATCCGATAATACGCAAAAAGCATTTTGTTGTAACTTTATATAGTCAAAGAACCCTAGTGGCTCAATAGTTCGGATTAACTCATTTAATTTTGTTTCTGAACTATTAATTCTATTTCTGGTTCTTGGATGAGTACTAAATATTAGTGGTTTATTGTATTTTTCTGCAATGAGATTCAAACTATTCATCAACGAGTTAAAATTTTCTTCTATGTCTATATTCTCCTCTCTATGCATGCTAATTACGAAATACTCTCTTTCCTTCAAATCGAGTTTCTTTAATATTTCAGAACTTTCTATACTATTTTTATTGACAGAAAGGACCTCTGTCATCGGAGAACCTGTGACATACAGAAAATCATTTTTAATTCCTTCGTTTATTAAATACCTCCTGGCATTTTCTGTATATGCTAGATTCACATCGCTTATATGATCCACAACCCTTCTGTTTATTTCTTCAGGCACATTAAAATCAAAGCATCGATTACCAGCCTCCATATGAAATATTGGAATTTTAAGCCTTTTTGCTGAATATGCTACTAAGCAACTGTTTGTATCTCCCAATATTAGCAAGGCATCGGGCTTTTCTTTGATCATGACTTCATATGACTCGGAAATTATATTCCCTACAGTTTCACCTAAATGAGAACCAGGAGAGTCCAAGAAATAATCTGGCTTTCTTAGACCAAAGTCATTGAAGAAAACCTCGTTTAAAGAATAGTCGTAATTCTGACCAGTATGTACCAATACCAGTCGAAAAAATCTATCACATGATTTTATTACTTCTGATAATCTAATAATTTCTGGTCGTGTTCCTAAGACTATCATTAGTTTCATTTTGTTTTCCATTATACTTTCATAAAATAAGTGTCTGGTTTATCTAAATTCAATTCCTCATTACACCAAATGACAAAGACCATGTCATCTTTTCCTATATTTTCAATATTATGGGTATAACCCACCGGAATATTAATTATTTTTAGTTGCTTATCATCTACATAATACTCTTTGGTTTCATTAGTTAAAATGTGTCTGAAAGATATTTTAGCTTTTCCTTTTACAACTACAAACCTTTCAACCTTAGTATGATGATAGTGATTACCCCTAACTATACCGGGCTTTGAAGTTGCGATTGATATTTGACCATACTGATTAGTTTTGATAAGTTCAGAAAAAAGTCCTCTTTCGTCAACATTTATCTTAGGCTCTATGGCAAGATTGTCTAATTGAATGTACGAAATATATGTAGAGTAAAGTTTCTTTATAAAATCATCACCTGTTTGGGGGACATATATAGAATCTTTAATTTTCTTAAAATCTTTAATTAATTCAGTAACTGCTCCTAATCTGTATTTATATACTGGCTTTACATAGGATATTCCATCTACTTTGTTTGTGGATTTCCCAGTGTTTAGGGCCTTTATAAATTCCTCTATTACATCATCTATGTAAACTAATTCGAGTACCGCATTTGGATCATCGATCTTTATGTCAATATTATTTGCGATATTGTGGCAAAATGTCGCTATGACAGAATTATAATTAGGACGAGACCACTTACCAAAAACATTGTTGAGCCTATATACATATCCTTGGTGCTTTTCCATATACTTAAGTACGGATTCCTCTGCTTGTTTTTTGCTCTTACCATAATCTGTATCTTTTAGCGCGTGTGTACTTGAGGAAAGTAAGATCGGTATGTCTAGAGACTTGTCTTCTATAGTGTCAATAATTTTATTTGTTAGATTTGTATTTACCTCATAGAATTCTGTCGCATTCTCAGGTCGGTTCACTCCTGCAAGATGAAAAATGAAGTCTACATCTGCTATTTCATCTTGCAGTTTTTCGAAATCATCATCTCTATCAAAAGTGACTATCTTTATATTTTTATCTTGTCTTAAATTTGCGACAAGATTACTTCCAATGAATCCTCTTGAGCCAGTTACGAGTACTTTCATATTTCGAAATCAGAATTAATTAAATAATTCAAGCTTTGATAATAGATCTTTCATCTCTTCTATGTCCAGCCTCTTAGTATTGTGCGAATTATACTCTTCTGCTTCTTGTAATTCAGGGTTGCCTTCAGACACATATTGATTGTAGTTTAGATCTCTTCCATCTGGGGGTATTTTATAATAATTTCCCATATCAACTGCTTTTAGCATCTCTTCCTTTGTAACTAATACTTCAAATAATTTTTCACCATGACGAGCACCTATGCTCTCTATCTTATTATCAGCTCGCAATTTCTCCTTAATTGCTTGTGCTAGTATACTTATTGTTGAAGCCGGAGCCTTTTGTACAAACAAATCTCCTTGTTGTCCGTTCTCAAAAGCATAGAGCACCAAATCAACAGCATCCTCCAGAGTCATCATGAACCTCGTCATATTAGGATTCGTAATAGTAATTGGCATATTTTTCTTAATCTGCTCAACGAACAAAGGAATAACAGATCCCCTAGATGCCATAACATTTCCATATCTTGTTAAACAGATTATTGTATCTCCCTCTTTTAAGTTTCGACCCTTCGCAACAGCTGTTTTTTCCATCAACGCCTTACTCATTCCCATTGCATTGATAGGATAAGCAGCCTTATCCGTACTCAAACATATTACTTTCTTAACTTTTCTGCTAATTGCTGCATCAAGAACATTATTAGTTCCAATTATATTTGTTTTAACAGCTTCCATTGGAAAAAACTCACAAGATGGAACTTGTTTCAACGCTGCAGCATTAAAAACAAAATCGACTCCTTCCATAGCATCGTAAATGCTATTATAATCACGCACATCTCCTATATAAAACTTCATTTTGGGGTTGTTATACTTCTTTCTCATATCGTCCTGCTTTTTTTCATCTCTTGAGAAAATTCGTATCTCCTTGAGATCAGAAATAAGAAACTTCTTTAGCACAGCATTTCCGAAAGATCCTGTGCCGCCAGTAATTAGTAGCGTTTTGTTTTCAAATGTATTCATAGTAAATAGTTTTAATCATTTATCTTATTTCTAATATTATAAAGTATGTCTTCGAAATTTAATAATGATTTGTCTTTGTTAAAGTGTTTCTCATAATATTTTTTAGAGTTATTAGACCATTTTTCTAGCAGAGATTGATTTTTATAATGCTTCTTAATCAAGTTTCCTAAACCTACATAGTCAAGTGACGCACAACAAACTCCACAATTAGCCTCTTCTACGACATCCTTGACTTCTCCATTGATAGCCCCTAATATTGGCTTTCCTGCCAGCATATATGACTGTAGTTTTGCTGGTAGCGTCTGATTTACTACTTCATTATCTGCCATAGTAATCATAAAAGCATCAGCCATACTATAAAACTTTGGCATTTCTTCTACAGGATAATATCCATAAAATTTTACATTGTCTAACTTCAGTTCCTTCGCTAGATTTTCACAATCATTTTTACTTAAACCATCTCCGACAATATGAAACCTAATATCCTTTATTTCCCTTAATTCATTTGCCGTGTAAATTATAGTTTGAACACTTTGGGCAGGACCAATATTTCCGGCAAAAAGGATATCAAAATATTTATCTTTTTTGAATTTAATACCTTTGTAGTCAGATTCTGCATAACTGGGCCAATATACAAATTTTTTATCAATCCGTAATTCTTCTTTAAAATACTTAGCAAACGATTTTGAACTAATAGTAACTAGGTCTGCCTGTTTATAAGTCCATACGCTTAATTTAGTCAGAAACTTATAGATTAAACTAGACTTCTTGATGGGACCAGTGGTTACACTAATTGGCCACTGATCTAAACAGTGTATGATTAAAGGCTTTTTAATTAGCCATTTCATCACTATTCCCGGCCACACCATAGTTACTGGGGAGAGTTGATAAGAGAATATAACATCATAGTCTTTTTTGATTCTAAACGCTTTGATGCTTGCAAATATGGCGAAAGACGCGTAATTGAGTCCCATGCTTAACAACCCCTCTCCTCTTTCGATTAGAAAGGATCTTTCAATATTCACACCCTTTATATTTTCTTTACGTCTTTTAAAGCCTCGGTATCCATTATATATCTTTCCTTTTGGATAATTTGGAAGTCCCGTCAATACAGTAACAGTATGACCTCTCTTGGCTAATTCGAAACAAATATCGTTTATGCGAAAAGTTTCAGGATAAAAATGTTGGCAGACAACAAATATTCTCAATTGACTATGCATCTACTAACAATTAATATGCACTTATAATAGCATAACGATAATAATGGTTATAGCTGGGTGGAATTGGAATCTTTTAATGATTTCATTTATTAAAACCCCCGGAATCATTGATTATAGGTATATCTTTTTAATACCTTCTAACATATTTTTATCCTTGGGTAATAAATTAATCAATTACCGTTATTATGAGCTTTCTTTCTACACAGAATATATTTTATTCTTTTCTTTATCAATTTTATATAACTGATTATTCTTGATGTCTTTGTTAAAGAATATATCCCCATATTTCTCGATAAATTGTTGATCAACATTATAGAAGTAGATGTATTCGTAATTGTTGTATAAAATATCTTCAAATTCAGATTTTGAATAATTTACCGTCCATATATCTTCACCGTTATATTTTTCACCGACACTCCAAGCATGATTATCGTTATATCCATTTAAAAAATTTCTTAATTCATATCTTAATATCCATTTTTCTATACCTGAACTATTTTGAACAACAACATATATTTTATGTTTAGTATTTTCTCCGGTTCTATCTATTACACCATTAGCTGACTCAATATAGGGTTGTCTCATAGCAATGGTGTTTTGTATATTGACTTTATTATTATAAATACCATTAACAAAACTACTTACATTCGATGTTGTTAAAATAAAGACAAATAATAATATTAATTTATTACCAATTTTTGTATTCTCTTCATTCTTATAAAAGATTAAGTATATTGCGAAAAATAATATAGTATTTAAATATATTCCAATATAACGTTGAAATGACGCTAGATTTGTCGCTTCGTATTCACTAAACATTCTCATATATAGTAGTAACAATACTACTGCATATAAGACTTCTCCTATATATAACAAAGTAATAATTGAACGGCTTTTGTCTTTATCTTTTTCTTTTTTATGAATAAGTATTAATAATAATAATAAAATGCTTGAAAATTCTATAATGGTGTATTTACCAATTATGTCTATGTTACTAAACGTACCAACATAATTTAAGACGACCCTATTTAGATAAGAATTTTCAACATTTAAGATTGCATTTATAATACTTTTTACACTAACAATGTTTTCACTATTTAAAGTGTCCACATTTAAGATAATATTGAATTTCCAGGATAAATAAGCGCTAATAATTATGATAAAAATAATTACTGATGGAAACATATTTCTTGTAAACTGTTTTATATTATCTTTATTGATATTCTTTAATTTAAGAAAGTTTTCCTTGTTTATAAATAAATCATAAGTTATTACCCCAAAACAGATAAATGAAAATAACACAGCAACATCTTTTAATAGAGTTAGAACAAACAAAGATAAACTAACTTTTATTAATGTAAACTTATCGTATTTCTTACTGACGTAGATTGTTGCTAACACATATGCAAACATCATTCCTAGCAATGCATCAACATATATACTTCCATAGAAATTATTAAATACGATTATTGGAGATAATAGCATTATCAAAATAACAATTATTATTTTATGCGTTTCGTTCCACTTAATTTTTTTTATAAAAGGTAAAAATAGAGAATAAGAAAAAATTTGATATGCAATAAATAAGTAATGTTCTTCATATCCTCTATTTATTACTTGAAAAAAATATTGGAAAATTGACAGATTGGGAGGATAGGTTTTAGCTACAGATATTGATAAAGGATCTGTGTTAAAGATATTTTCATTGTACATCATCTTTACTACGTCACCCCAATGTGTAAATTCATCCCACTCAACTAGCATTCTACCTTCATAAAATACATAGCTGATTATAAAAATTAATATCCAAAACAATAATGACGGACTAAAGATTCCTTTGATTTTATTTTGATTCTTTTTTAATTCTATTAAAGATAAAACTAAGAATATAATCGTTATAATGATATTGATATATATACCTATTCTTAAAACATTAAATAATCCAGCTATATATATAACCAATACAACAAAGAAAACTGTTATTGGAATTATATCTTCTATCCTTTTATTATATTTTAAATAAAAATATATACCGGGAATTGTTAATATAAAAAAGACAGATAACATTGTTGTCATATTATTTTTTCACCTCTTTAATGATTAATTTTATAAATTCTAGTAGTTTAAAAATTTATACATTTATCTTTATCATAATATTCATTAGTTTTCCATTTTATTATAATTGCTGACAATACCATGGTCACCGAAAACAATTGAATAGGCAAGTATCATATACTAGTCCTTATTAATCCAGAGTACTTTTTAACTAGCAAGTGAAGCGTAATTAAAACTAATCCTTAACAAACTTTCAACTTACTTAAATTCTTATTTCCGTTATCACTCTATAATAACTCATCTTTAATCGACCTATACAGTATAAAACTTTGTAACTGATAGGGACAGATTGTTATGAAAGGATAAACATCGTTGATTATAGGTATTTCTTCTGATATCCTATACTATATTTGCGCCTAACTAATTAATAATGAATTTTAACCTTCCGAAAAAACTTATCAATCATCGTTATTTTGAGTTTACATTTTTTTCACTCATCCTTTTATTTATCACCTCTTTAGGCATTTTAGGAATAAGTGGATCCTCAGTCGGTATATATAATTTAGCTCTTTACGGTGATTCGTATAATGATGAAAATCTTATCGTTGGACAATTAAGAGGAATTCGATCTGACGAATGGCTAGTTAATACTCAGTATACATCTGCTCAATATAATAATGACTTTAAACGATTTAACGATAATATTGGTGATGGACAAGATATGGGAATTCTATACGACCTCCCGGTTAAGGATTGGACAGTAATTTTTAAACCTTTAAATTCCTTTTATTTCTTTCTACCGCTCGATTTAGCTTTTTCTCTAGAGTGGTGGCTAAGAGGCTTTGCGTTGTTATTCTCAACTTACCTTCTATTAAGAAAGATAACTAAAAATAAATTAATTTCTTTAGTAGGAAGTCTTACAATTCTCTTTACTCCATTTCTTAATTGGTGGTACTCGACATTAGCACTAGAGATTGTTATATACGCAAGTTTAATATACCTTGCATTTTATAAATTACTCGAATCTAAAAACCATAGATCTAAATTCCTTTATTCTCTTATACTATCCTACTTTTGTATTTCATTTATCCTTCTTCTATATCCCCCTTTTCAGATTAGTGTTGGACTGGGATTACTATTCATAGCGTTAGGTACTTTTCTAAACAAACATAAAGAGTTTAATAAGAAAGAGTTAGCAAAGGATTTAATTTATCTCTTTGTTGCATTATTTATCATAATTATAGTTATCATCCTGTTTTATTTTGATTACAAAGAAACAATCAACACAATTCTTTCAACTTCATACCCTGGGTTGAGGATTATAGAAGGTGGAGGTTACAATTACATAAAATTTTTCAATTTCCCTTATAATTACTCTCTTTTATTTAACTCTAATCCAGTCCCTGAAATATTTGCGAACCAAAGTGAAGCTTCAAATTTCTTTATGGGTTTTCTGTTTGTATTACCATTCATCTGGTTTAGTTCAATAAAAAGATTCCTGTTGAAAAGAAAATTTGACTTTATCGAACTGCTTTTATTAATTTTTCTTTCAATTTCACTACTCTGGTTATTTATAGGATTGCCTTCCTTTTTTGAAAGAATTCTGCTACTCGATAAAGTCCCAATGGAGAGAATGATAATAGGAATAGGTTTTTGGGGCTATATAATCGCGTTTTATTATATAAGTAGAAAACAGAGTTATTTAGATAAATTAGATTTAAGAATATTAAGCTTTATAGTCTCTATTATAGTATCGATTCTCTATTTTACTTTCGGGAAATCACTACTAGCCAGCTATCCTACCTTTCCATTAAGCATGGAGTATTTGATTATTTCATCCTTAATAATTGGATTAACGCTTTTTTTATTCATAATAAAGAGTTCTTTATCATTAGTAATCGTATTAATATCTTCCATAATTTTATCAATCGCTATCAACCCCTTGTATCAAGGACTATCAACTATTGATGATGGCGAATTGGTAAATGCAGTGAAAAGGGTTGAATTATCAAACGATGATAACGGTAGATGGGTTTATTATGGAGGATTATTTTGGCAAAACATCTTGGTTGCAAATGGTATATCTAGTATCTCCTCGACCCACTATTACCCTCAACTTGAAATGTGGGAGATCCTTGATCCCGAGAAAGAATTTTACGATTATTACAATAGGTATACACACATCCAATTTATTAATCCTAACATTCAACAAGAGAGAGTCGTATTAAATAGCCCAGATTCAATTTCTATAAATATTGACCCTTGTTCACAAGAACTAGAGGAACTTAGAGTTAGGTATATTCTCAGCAACTTTGAATTAAACGGTAATTGTTTAGATGTCCGAGAAAATATCGACTATGAAGGGGTGGATTTTATTATATATGAAATAGAATAATTAGTTCTAAAACGGAATCACTCACTCTAGACAAGCAATTTAACAGTAAAATCTCTTGAGATGATTGACCAACTCCTAGAAATATAAGCGAGCGATATTAATACTCCTTGAATCAAGCAGGACATGGTATTAGGAACTATTTCTTATTAAGTTCCCCATACTCATTTTCGCTTGTAAAATTTGCATTATAATAAGGATCTCCATCTTTCAAGAATTTACTCCACTTTCTTTGAAAGAATAACACTTCTTTTTCCGCCCTAAGCTGTTTCTCTAGATTCTCATAATCATAGCCACGTGATTTAGACTCATAATGATACATACTTGCGAAAGGAGTATAAATATTCCTATATCCTTTGGTGAGAACCTTTAAACAGAAATCTATATCGTTGAAAGCTACCTTTAATCCCTTCTCTTCCAATCCGCCTACCTCAAGATAAATCTCTTTTTTTATCATCAAACATGCTCCTGTAACTGCAGAAACATTGTGGATTATTTTGGGAAAATCAAGAGAAACATTCATTTGATGTTCCCCCATTCTACTGTATTTGTAGAAATGTCCTGCGACATCACCTATACCGATTGCACACCCTGCATGCTGTATGGTGTCATCCGGGAAATATAGCAACGCACCTACAGCCCCAATCTCTTTTTGTTGTGAGAATTCCAACATACTTTCTAACCACTCTCCGTCTATTACTTCTGTATCATTATTTAACAATAGAACATGTTTTCCATTGGCTTGTTGGACTGCAAAGTTATTTATCGCAGAGTAATTGAACTCGTCATCATAATCTATGATACGGATCTTCTTCGAACTTATCTCTTTGAAGTAGTTAAGTGTCTCTAAATCATCAGACTGATTATTTACAATAATAATTTCGTAATTTTTATAATCAGTTTTTTCTACAACACTGTCGATACAACGTTTAAGATATTCTTTCATATTCCTAGTTGGAATTATTATTGAGACCAACGGATTGCCCTCTATCTGGTATTTAAATCTAAAACTTGGAGCAGTTAATCCTTTCTCAACTTTAGCCTTAATCTTGCGTCTTTTTATTGATTCTTCTAAGGCTTTAACAGCAGCCTCTTGAGGTGACGTTTTCGCCTCATAAAAATCTGCCGTACTTCCTGGAATTCTTCTCCAATTGTATAAAATTTTAGAAATATGTTCGATATTATTAGTTAGATCCCTTGCTCTAAGTACGAGATCGTAATCTTGACTGCCTTCGAAGCCTTTTCTCATTCCTCCTAATTTATCCACCAAACTTTTTCTATAGGTAGCATGTGCAATATACATTGTAGAATCAAGTGTTTCGGGAGACCAGTCTGGTTTCAATATTGGCTTCACTCGCAAATCATTCATCAACATAATATCTTCATCATAATAAATGACGTCTGTTTCTGGTTTTTGATTAATTCGATGTATGATCTCATCAAGTGCGTGAGGAGAGAGTGTATCGTCATTATCCAGGAATAGAACATAATCCCCCGTTGCCATCTTTAACGCTTCGTTTGTTGCTAACGATATATTTAAATTTTTCTTTCCAAATTTGATTTTAATTCTATCCGATGTTCCTTCAATTTCACGTAAATAGTCTACAGTTTCAACTTTTGAAGAGGCGTCGTCATAAAGACAAAGTTCCCAATTTTTATAAGTTTGATTTCTAACGGAATCAATCGTCTTTCTCAATAATGAAGGGGAGATATTCCAAACAGGCGTAATTATACTAATTGTTAATTCTTTTTTCTTTTTCTGTTTATTTGATTTTTTAAACAATTTTGGCTCTACAACTCTCTGCCAATGTAAATAATCAACGACAAACTTATCTATTGGATAATTTTCGGTCTTGCCAAATTTATTCTTTAGAATTAAAACAATTCCCGGAATTCCTAGATACCTGAACACTTTGAATAAAGTACCTAATTTTCTAAATAACTTTAAAGTGGAGAATTTATCAAGAAACCTGACAATGAAAACAACTTTTAATTGTATTCTGCGATAGAATTTCCAGGATCGAGTTGATAACAATTGATTCTGCTGCTGTAGCTCTTTTATTCTTTTTACTAAATAAGCCTCTCTCTCTAAATACATAAACTCCTGCTCGGAATTTTTTTCTTCCGTTTTTTGACTTTCGATAAGCGATAAGTTTCGTTCATGAATTGTTGTTAATAATTTGTTTTCTTTTTGTCTAGATTTTTCCATAAATTTCCTGAAAGTTGAAGTTATAAAAGATTCGTTTATTATCTCACTTAAGAATGTTGTATAGCTAACGTTAAGTGTCTGTTTATTTTTTGTTGTTGTTATATTATCTCCGTGGAATGAAATTCCCGCAATAGCAAATGGATAACTTCGTATTTCAAATGTTTTTTGAGCTAATAGTAAAATCGCATAATCCTCCAAGTATCCACCTTTTATATTTATATCCATGAGAATCTGTTTTAGTCCGTTTATGGGATATATTACTGAACAGATTGGGATATGGTTCATACCAGTCACATTCTTATAGAACATATTACCCTTATACGTTTTTAGATATTTTGATTTTCGTGGAAAGGTCGCTTCAGAATCCCTATCCCATTCTTCATCATATACTTTCGAGTCTCCGATAAATACAATATCCTTATTTAGTAACCCTCCAATAATGCTGAACTCATGAGGAATAACAAAATCATCATCATCGATAAACCAAACATAGTTTAACTCACTATCATCAACTCTATTAACAATTTCCTTTAGTGCGAGAACTTGTGGAAAGATATCGACTACCGGCCCAACATAGAAGCAATCTATTTCTAGTTCAGGTTTATACTTTAGAATAATTTTCTTGTACTTCGTAAATTCTTTCTTTGCAATGTTATTTGCAGCAATATGAATTTTAATGTCCAACTTGCCTTTCTCCATTTTCGAAAGACCTTCTAAAGTATTTATTAATCTTTTTAAATTAGGGATTCTACTAAAAGTGGTTCTAATTCCAATATGAATAACCTTTTTTTGTTTAATAAATATTTTACTTTCCAAGTGTACTTCGCTGGCAAGCTTATAGTAATTTAATCGTTTACGATGTTCTTTACCCGATTGGTGATGTCTTTCCTGGTTGAAGCTTATATCTCCATATGTTGTTTTAGCTATGTGGTTACTAAAAGAAGCCTCAAAATAATCTATTAGGGCTTTTGGAATCCTTTTTCCATTTATTGAAAAAGCCTTTCTCTGGTTATCAATATAAACAAATAATTCCGAATCTATTAAAGTAAGTAACTTATTTTTGTAAGATTCCGTGACTAGGACTAAACCTGAGAGTTCTGGTTCTTTTATATTTCTAGGAAAATTCAACTCGGCAGATCGAAGATTTTTTATATTCAATAAAATTAAATTTGTATCAGTATAGGTGGCTAAATGAGGAATTGAAGATTTATTCGGTATCACGAATGCTCCTACTAAGGGATCGAAACTATATCGTATCGTTTCCATGGAGTACGTTTCTGTACCAGTATTTCCAACAATCGCCCAATTAGCAGAACCATATGAATTATTTGCATTACTTATAGCATTCTCAACATGAAACAAAACATCAATAGGGAGTATCACATCGTCGAGGTAAACCAGTGCATATTTTGAAGTAGATCGCAATATTATCGTTTTAATAGAATCTAAGTAATCTTTTTCTATTGGGAAATTAATCGTGGACTGCTTGTTTGAATTTATATTCATCTGAGACTTCTCTTTTCTCTTATCATCTCTAACTAATTTGTATATAGTTATATCGTTTTCCATCTTCGATTACTTTTGTATATTCACTTAAATTACCATTCCCTCGAGAATGAAAAGATTAATTATACTATGAGTTTGCCACTAACAAGAAAACATGGGTTTATGTCATCATGATTTCACCTACACATAAGCATATGGATAGTGATTCTATCAAATTCTAAGGGGAAATTTCAGCATTTCTTCAGGTTGTGTAGAAATATACATTCGTATTGGAATTTATTATTAATACTCAGTGAATGGGATTTTAATTATCTATATTATATTACTTTGCTCATTATCAACTCGATCAATCATCAACGTAGCCTAACATTTTTAGGGTTTCGCCTGCCACTTTCATGAAATCTCTTTTTTCTTTAGATGTTAAATCTTTTTTCCATCTACCAATTGATTTATTATAGAGTGGTTGTGTGATCTGTTTATAACTACTTTCATCCGCTCCGCCCAACCTTTCATCTTTATAATAATCCAGCATGTGTTCATTAAAATCTTCATCAAGAAATTCACATACTTCTTTTAATACCTTTGTTTCTTCTTTAACTAAGTCTTCGTACCTAACCTCTAAGTAGTAGTCCTTTCCTACATGTTTTCTCGAGTTTTGGATAATTGAACTCCAGTTATGTGCTGCTTCTCGTACAGTTTTGGGTCCCCAAGGCATTGTAATAATTGAAGCTGCAACATCTCTTCCATCCCTTATCATATGAATAAACTTTATATTACCTTCAAATACATCTAGAAAGAAATCAATAACCTTAATATTGTATGGAGTTTTATCTGCCCATCTTTTCTTTTTATTCGCATTCATATGTTTCGTGAAGAAATTATTTATCATTCCTCGATACATTTGATTAACTTCATCCCGAACATCTTCATTGTATTCACTAATCCTATTAGAGTAATGATTTACCATGATGTCATGATAATCGATAAAGTTCTTATCAATAAAGAAATGAGTTTCAGGTCCACAGAAAATATTAGGATGATTATTTATCATAGCCCTCATAAGCGTAGTTCCAGAACGACCTTCACCTCCTATGAAGATCGGCTGATTTTTTTTCTTTTTATTCCGAGTAAAATTTTTAAACCTACTAATCATGGGCTCCGACAAATTCATTAATATTTCCATTTGTCCTTGATTTGAGTGTTGAATACACAGGTATATCTGCGGTAATACTGACCGGACCAGCAAAGACTCCCGGATAGCTCAGAGCAATATTACTATTTGGTGCAATAGAGTACTGTCCCATTTCATTGCCCGCAATTTTAACGGTTATATTCGCAACAATTGCCTCGTCTGGGTTTCCTACCCACAACCATGCACCATCTCCACTTACAGATCTATAAACAGGATAATAATAGGAATCCGAGAATTCGTTTGTAGCAATACCTTTAAATTCATTAATAGTATCATTTGTCCTAGATTTCATAGTGGAATATATATTTATGTCTGAGTCAATGATCACTGGACCATCAAACAAGCCGGGATAACTTACCGCAAGATTGCTATTTGGCGCAATAGTATACTGGCCTTTTTCAATACCTGCTACTTTTATTGTTACACTCGCCACAATACTATTGCTTGGGTTACCCAGCCACATCCATGCACCATCACCATCAATATGTCGGTAGATTGGATAGTAGAAACTTGTCGACATTTGTGTCTGAGAGATACCCGGTAATTCATCCAATCCCCCTCCTGTTCTAGTTTTTAATGTAGAGTAAACATTTATATCGGAATCAACAATTAATGGTCCTGTAAATTCTCCTGGGTATGATAATGGTAAAGTCTGCCCAGGTAAAACTTGATAAGTACCTCTATTTTGGCCGCCTAATGTAATTTGTAAGTTTGCAGTAGACTGTGTATTAGGATTTGCTATCCATAACCAACCACCATCATCATTTATATTCCTATATATTGGATAATAGAACCTTGTATTATAACTTGAAGAAGAGATAGCCAAAGATTCATGTAACTTTCCATTAGCAGTTCTGGCTTTATTTGAAACATGGATTGGTCCAGAACCCATGATTTTTACAGGACCAGCAAATAAATCTGGGTAAGATAATGGTAGAGTTTTCTGGGGTTCTATCGAGTATGTCCCTTTAGTTATGCCCCCAATGCTAACATTAACATAAACTTTATTTACTAAATCAGGATTTCCAACCCAAATCCATGAACCATCTCCATTTATGTGCCTATATACTGTTAAATTCTCTATGTCTTCTGTCCCAGTATCAAAGTCTTGTGCTTTTTTATAATCAATAACGCCATGTCCGGTATTATTATCGAACCCTGCTGTTCCAATATCATTAACCGCACCAAAAAGTGCCAATCTAAGTTGATCATTGTTTATACCGAAATTATTCCCTAAAATAATCGCTGCGGCAGCAGCAACCTGAGGTGCTGCAAACGAAGTCCCAATCGCATACTGATTTGAGAATTGTTTATATCTAGTCGGGTCTATACTGTTGTAACAATTTGTTCCAGCCGTAAAGCAAGAATATGATGTTTGATATGTCGCTGTTCCTTGACCTGTACCTTGACCAACATATGCTACAAGATCAAGTTCAGGACCATATGAAGAATAGTTAGATTTACTATTATTTGCATTTACAGCTCCGACAGCAACGACATTTGCAAATCTAGCAGGATATTGAATCGAACCGGAAGAATTTCCCGATGATGCTATAATTAATACACCTGCATCATGTGCATAGTTCACAGCTTCTTCTAATAAAGCATCATAACTCGGTCCGGCTAGACTTAGGTTAATAATGTCTGCTCCATTATCCACAGCATAATTGATAGACTCAACTAATCTCGAACTCCCGAATGATGGCGATTTCATATAATTTGCCTTGATTGTCATGATTGACACATTGTGTGCAGGGGAGATACTACCAGAAGTATTTCCCGTAAGTGAAGAAATTAATCCGGTAACGAAAGTCCCATGCCCACCATCATCATCTGGATGTCCTGTTTCACCGGATTCTTGTGTAGAACATCCCCAAGTATTGCAGTAAAAATAATTTTCCATATTCACACCATGGTAGTCATCAATAAATCCATTCCCATCATCATCGATATCGTTATTTGGTGTTTCTCCTGAATTTGTCCACAGATTAACACTATCTCCAACAAACATATCTGGAGCAGGATCAAAATCAAATGGTGTAGGGTCAATGTCAGACCATACTGACGTATAATCCTCGAAAGCAAGGCCTGTATCAATCACTGCAACTACCACATTACTCGATCCACCACAACCAACTCCGCTATTAAAACAATCCTGTTCATACCAGAGAGATCGCAGGTTCGACTTTTCGTAGTACCAATGATTGCCAGTAGCCGGTAATGGTGTCAAATCAAAATCATCCGGAGTATCAAGCAAACTTCCCCTGCTCCATACTTCGTTCGTATACAAGTAGTCTGGCTGAACGTGTTTGATACTTTTATCATTAAGCAATTCTACGAGTTTCGATTCTAATTTCTCCAATCTTTCCTGATTCTTTGACAAATCGTTGTTTTTCACTTGTAACAACTTCGAAGAGACGTAACCGTCTTCCTCCTGAATATCTTCAATCACTATAATTTCAGGTTTATCACTATTTTCCCTAACAACAACTAATCTAGTGAGATCAAATTCATATTCATCCTTTAGAAGTTGCTGAGCTTTCTCGTTATTCGCTTTTGCATTGACTGCGTCCGCATTGTACAGGGAAACTCCAACAGTGAGGATAAAAGTTATGAAGGAGAAAAAGATAAAGATTGATTTCTTTTTTGACATGATTATGTAAATTTACTAATACATTAACCAGTATAGCGTCTTTGATTATAGTTAGTAAAATTAATTGATTCCCACTCAACAAATTGAACCTGTGATGTATAATCAAGTCGTAAATTAATAATCTTATGACTGTAGGAACATCAGAAACTGAGGCATCTATCAATAAGAATCTAATTCACCAAATGGCGGAAGCTCTTGCTGGCGAACAATCTCTTAACTTACAACAAGGGGACATACTCGTTGTGAATTGTGACGAACACGGATATGAGTTATTTACATCTTTACAGGCAATTTGTGAGGAAAAAGGAGTGATTATAAAACTGGCAGACAACGGAATTGATAGAGTGACAAGGGAACTCCAAGAGGTAAGAGAAACGTACTCGAGCTATAGAAAAGGAAACTGGCTAAATGAAGCCGAATTGGAAAACTATATTCAACTTAGAACAGATGATATTGCAGGTGTAGGTTTATACCAAGGAGCAAACAAAATGATTGCTCTACGAGGTTTCCCAGGGAAAGTTAAGTATGAAGAAGCTGGTATTCCTAAAGAGATAGAAGATGCTTACGAAATTTCGGCTGCTAAGAATCGAGCTGTGAGAGAAGGGAAAGATAACGTAGTCATAATGATGCCTACTCCGAGAGAAGCCGAAGAACTTGGTATGGAATATGAGGAGTATTTCAGACGATTTATGGAAGCAGGAGCAAATCATGATTGGGTCGAATATTACAAAGCTCAGAAGTTACTTATCGAAAGACTAAACCAAGGTAGAGAACTTGAAATATATCAATTCGATGAAGAAGCTCCAGAAGGTTGGCAGGAAATGAAACTTAAAATTCGACTTAAAGAAAAAGTAGAAGGTAGAGATACATGGGCTAATTCAACAATTAGGAGGAACTATCCTGGAGGAGAGATATTTACTGGACCGCAAAGAGTGGATGGGCACTTTTGTATATATGGCCTTATGGATTTTGATGGGATTTTGCTACAAGGAATTCAATTTGATATCAATGATGGTCAAGTGAATCTCGAAGGATTGGATATCTTAGTAAAAGAGGATGAGGATAAAGAAGCTATTTTAAACAAAGTAATCGAAATACTTAAGGAAGATGAGGGAGCTAGTAGAATTGGAGAACTTGGTATCGGTACAAACAACTTAATCACTGGTCCTCAGATAAACGCAGTTCTACGGGAGAAAAAACTTGGAATTCATCTAGCATTAGGTTTTTCATACCGAGAATATAATGACAAACCTTATCCAGATGGCTCAAATATTAATATCGACAATGGAAACAAAAGTGATAATCATATCGACATTGCTACAACACATTACCTTGGGTTAATTTTGAAACTTGATGGGAAACTCCTGATGGTTAATGGAGTATTCTATGGTGAGGATGAGAAGCCTGATTATAGTTTAGCTAGTATTAGTGCAATTGATGCTTAGTGGAAAAAACAATTTACTCCTCTGCTGTTAAACCCATCTGTGATTCAAACATCTTTATTCCTTCATACGTTGGACCGTCGTAAACGACTTCTCCTTTTTTCAGCAAAATAACTCGATTACAATACTTTTTCACATCATGAATATTATGGCTCACCAAAATCCCAGTTGCTCCGTTTGAAAGCAAGCCAAGCATTTTCTCTAAACTTTTCTTCTGAAAACCGGCATCTCCCACTGATAAAACCTCATCGAGAAGGTAGATATCTGCCCGAGCTTCAACAGCAATTGCGAAAGCAAGTCTAATCACCATTCCACTTGAATAATTTTTTACCTGTAGATCAATGAAATCTCTAATTTCTGCAAAATCTACAATTTCATCGAATTTTGATTCAACATATTTCCTTGTCATTCCAAGGATTATGCCATTAAGATATATATTTTCTCGACCTGTAAGTTCTGGATTGAAACCTACTCCTAGTTCCAAAAACGGAACAAGCGTACCATTTACATGAACTTTGCCTTTTGTGGGTTCGAAAATTCCTGCTAATATTTTCAATAAAGTACTTTTCCCACTACCATTTCGGCCAATCACACCAATAAAGTCGCCTTGATTAATCTTGAAATCCACACTTTTAAGGGCATAAAATCGCTCCTTCCCAACTCTTCTAAATGGATGTAGGAAATAACTTTTGAGTGTATTCCTACTTTCATGAGGAATCTCAAAAATCTTACTTACATTTTCAACTTCAATTATCGGTTTGTCCATCTTTATATAAACTCAGCTATTCTTTTTATATTCTTTTTAAAATAAAGGGATCCCAAGAAATACAATATAAAAGTCATAATTGTCATAATCAACATAGCTTTGACGTGAATTATGTCACCTTGAAGTAATGCTCTCCTGGATGCATGAATTATCAATGCAAGTGGATTTAATCTAATAATCTGGCCAAATGCCCCACTCATGTCATCAATACTATAAAATACTGCAGAACCCCAGAAGACCAATTGCATTACTAATTCCATAATATGATGTAAGTCACGAATTTTAACCAACAATATCGAACTGAAAAGTGAGATGGAATACAGTGCGAAAATCGTCATACTTAATATGAAAATGAAATACAAAAGCCCTTCCAAGGTTGGAGCGAAACTTCCTAGCACTGCCAAAACTAAAAGTATGACAGTATTAAAAGCAAAGTTCACAACCGCCATAAATACTGCACTAGTGACAGCAACTTGTCTAGGGAAGTTGACTTTCAAAATGACACCGGCAAGATCAGTTAGTGCATGCATTCCGAAAATCACACCTTCGTTTACCAATGTGTAGACGATTATTCCAAGTAGTAAGTTTGCACCATATTCTGCTGATGCTTCACCACCACGAAATGCAGTAAAAACTACAAACAGCATCAAAAAATACAAGAATGGTTTCATTAAAACCCAAAAGAATCCAAGAATAGAATTGTTGTATCTAAGTTTGAAATTCGTGCGAATCAACTCAACTAATAAATCTCTATGATTTGCTTTTGTGTGTAATACCATTAAATTATTTTTTTAAGAGTTCGATTAAAATCTCCTCGATAGATGACTAAACCCCAGTTCTGTATTTCTTTCTTCAGAACCGTTTCTAGCATAGTCTCATCATTGAGAGACTGCATGGTAATATTTGACAACATTTCCTCACCTACCTCACCTATTCTACTAATAATTCGATCAGTTTTACAGGCAATCCAAAATTCATCCGTAATCAGTCCAGTCAATAATGTATTTATCCTCAACAAACTGTTTATATCAGTTGGTGAGAAAAAAGTATACACCTTCGAGCCTGTATTATTTAAATGCGTAGGATGTGTATGCATATTAAAAAGGAAACCGGAGTCGATTTGTTTGGGTAATTGGTCTGGAGCAAAATAGTCTTTCTGTATTATTCGGCTATCTAGAATAATCTGCCTTTCATATCGATAATTCTTATTGTCAGGTACATATTTCACTTGTAGGCTATGGTGCGCATGAACATTATCTTTATTGCCTTTCAGAGGTTTTGAGATGATTGTCTCTCTCTCGATATAAAAGAGACTTGATTCGTACTCATAACCTGTGGAGTCAGTAAATCTATGCAATCTCACAATATCTTCCCACAGACGTCTGTCCAGGACTACTTCCTCAGGCCAAGCACTTCTCGGAGGATATTTTCCGTATTTATTCCATTTTTTTACAAATTCTACAAACTCCGAAAAATACATATTTACCTGTAATAAAGTGAAATTATAACTGGTTTCTGTGAAAATAAGTAATCGTTAGAACACTAAGATGGAATTGTTTAATATGAGAGATTTAAGGCAAATCAAATAATTTTTACCAATTATTTCATATAGAATCGCTTTGCTATTGTGTCACTCGATTAACTAAATTAGTCCGCCCATATTAAAAACGAGGAGAGGTCAGATAAATCTGGACTACTATCAATTGCATATGACTCGTTATTTGTTCCACCTTTTGGTTGATGTTCAAATCTGGTTAATCCTGCATTCTGACTTACTACGAAACCTTCTGGAGCTCTACTCATCGGACCAGTTTCAAAAACATAATTATTCTTTTTATTCTGAATCCCCATACCCTCAATAGGCTTAACGAAAGGCTCAGCGACTCTCAAAATAACTGCAGTACCATCTAAATCCGGATGGGTACTAATATTATATCTAACCGCTTCTTTCGTTTGTTCTGTTATGACAGGAGAGCCATTCACTGACGGATAGATTACGGTGACAGTGTATGTTTCATAGTTCCTCCTTAATGAATTCTTTGGATCTACCTTTTCAATTGTTAATAATTGTTGACTCTTACTGTCGTAGAAAGAAATGTATGCCAGTGGCTCAACACCTAGTGTTTCGAACATCAACGCGAACCCATCTACTTCAAACTTACCTCCCTCCTTTCCTATAAATTCCGATTTTGTTTGTCGTAACCCTTCCATCCTTCGAAATATGTTTTCAATCTTCTGAAAAGTTTCTGACTTATCATTTAGTGGTGGCCTTTCTTCTAATACTTGGTTTATATTTCCTCGATTTGCTATTTCTTGTTTTCCACCATTTATGTCAGGTCGAGATATTCGAAAATCTTTCAACTTACCGCCCTTTAGCAACATTAACTCATCTTCAGTGTCTTGGATACTGGGTTTTTCAACATGTATTCTATGACCTGGTCTCAATAATCCAGGAGAAAACATACTGTTCTCCCCTAAAATGGATCCTCGTACAATTACCTTCCTATCACTTTCCGGTTTGGCTCCCAAAATTGATACTGGATTATGAGGATTTAAAATGCTCACAGGCTTGCCAGTCGCGATCACATTTAAAGTATGATTTCTAGTTTCCCCCGGACTTTCCTCCAAAGAAAGAATTAATTCATCTCCTAGCTTCAAAAAATCCAATGGTAATACTGGCTCGGGCTCTTTTTTTACCTCATGTCCTGCTTCAAATTCATTAAATGGAACAGAAGCTGCTGAATTGGGCTGATCATAACCAGCTCCCCCACTTCTCTCTATATTTGCTAATTGTCCGTCTGTAATCGCCATAATTTTTAATAATTAAGAATTACCTACTAAGAGGCAATCTACTAAATAAAGATAGTTTAATACATTTGATTTCGTTTTTCCTTCAATTTGAATCTCTGTGAGTTCCAATCCACCATTTTTTAAGTTTAATACTAAAGTTTTTTTGTCTCTAATGATTTGACCGGTTTTCCCCTCAAGAAAATCTCTCCTCAATTTAGCATCATAGATTTTTAATCTTTGTGCTTTTCCATTCAACTCAATCTCACACCATGCAATCGGCCATGGATAGAAAGCTCTTACCATTCTCACTGCTCTTTCAGGTTCGGTATCAGAAGTAATTTTAGCTTTTTCTTTTTCAATTAAGTTTTTATCAGCAATTGTTGCTTTCGATTCATCTTGAGGAATAGGTTCTATCTCACCTTTAAGCCAAAGTGGGATCGTTTGTGCAAGTAAATCCGCTCCATTTTCGGCTAATTTTTGTTTCAGTGATTCAGTCGTGTCATGCTCTTCAATTCCGACTTCTCTAAAAGCCAATACAGGTCCATCATCGAGTCCATTTGTCATAATAGGTATGCTTACTCCTGTTTTTTCATACCCTTCCAAAATTGCAATCGGGATCGGCACTGCACCTCTGAGATCCGGTAAAAGTGATCCATGAACATTAAGACATTTATATTTAGGGTAATTAATCGTAAATTCAGGCAATATCTGACCATAATCAGCAACAACTATTAAATCCGGCTTTTCATTGCCTAGAATCTGTTTTTCTTCAAGACGGTATTTTACTGGAGTGTAAACCTTCAGATCGGGAAAACTATTATTTACAAATTCTTTAACAGGGACAGGCGTCAATTCCTGATTTCTACCTGCAGGTTTATCCATCTGTGTTACTACCGAAACCACTTCAACACTTTCCATATTCAACAGGCGTGCCAGAATTGGAACAGCAAAATCACCAGAACCATAAAATATTGTTCTAACCTTGTTCATATTATGTTGATAAATCTTTAATTCCTGCTGAAAGTTCTGAGAATGCTTCCCGTAACCGTTTTGTATCCGCTCGGAAATTTATGTCGTGGGCTAGCGAGTTTCTAACTTTGTGTCCATTCCAAGCCTTTTCTAGGTTTTCTTTATGTGTAAAAACATTTTGCGCCTTGCCTAATTTCTCACCTAAAGTGTCACCTTGTACTAAATTTCTTTCCAGTGCAAAATTCAATAATTTATCGGCTTCCATAATCGCATTTTTTACAAAAACGGGATCAGCATTGCTACTTAGAATAGTAAGTTCATGCAACTTTGATAAGACTTCTTTGTTCCAGGACTTCCTTTTTGGGCTTCTAGTCATAAAGAAGCCAATTATCATCAAAAACAAAACTATAGATACTACTGTTAAGGAAATTACAATTTCGAGAGTTTCCATTTTTATCGTTTTATTTGCCTAAGTTTAGCAAAATACACGCCTGCAAGCAAAATTAGTACAAGTGAAGTTAACTGAGCCACTGTGTAATTCATAAATACCCTATCTTCAAGCCTAAAAAAATCCACAATAAATCTCACAATTGCATATCCCGAAAGATAAATAAAAATTAAATCTTTGGATAATCCAAATTTTTTATACCAATAATATAAAACAACAAATACAAGAAGATTCCCAACTTGTTCATAAGCAAATGTGGGATGGAAACTTTTTCCAAGTTCGTCAATATAAAAACCCCAAGGCAAACTCGTTTCTCTTCCGTAAAGTTCTTTATTGGAGAAATTGCCGAATCTACCGATAACTTGTCCTAATGGTAAATAAACAGCCAATAAAGCAAGCGCTTTGACAAAGTCCGTTTTGATGCTTTTTTTGTAATAATACGCTCCAATAAAACCGCCTAAAATTCCACCAAAAATCCCCAGACCACCATTCCAGATGTATAACATTTCGATCGGATTTTCTGCGTAAAGTTGAGAATCAGTTACAACATGCCACAATCTAGCACCTAAAAGCGCTCCAATCATAATCCACATTAAGGCAGTTGTGGTATCTATTCCTATCAATGTTTTATATCTGGATTTCTCCTTATCGAAAAGATGGGCCACAAGAGTAATTCCACCAAGGACAAAGAAACTATATAACTGAATTTCAATGACGCCTACATTTATACTTTTGGGGAACCCGACATATCCGTTGAGGAGTATCAAATAGATCGGAATAATCGATAATACGAGGATTGTGAACAAAGGTACTTTTAGCCTATTAATAGTACTGCTCATAGTAGATATTTTCTTTCACCACTCCAGCATTTGTAAGATTCAGTACAACATCGTCGATCATTTTTCGCGATCCGCAAACATAACCTGCAAAATCTTTCTCAATTTCAACTGCTTTCAAGTAGTGCTCAGTTATTCTACCTCGATACCCCTGCCAATCAGCTTCAGGTTGGGATAGTGTCAATATAAATTCAAAGTTAGGGAAACTGGAAGCCAACCTTTCAAAGTGATACTTGTAGAAGATGTTTTTCTCATGTCGGAAGCCTAGGAATAACTTAATGGTTCTAGTGGTGTGTAACGTTTCCAAAGCATAAGTTATCATTGAGATAAATGGAACAGCACCTGTACCTGTGGCGAAAATATAAGCTGGTTTAGATTCTTCTTTATAAACAAAGTTTCCAAGAGGACCTATAAATTCCACTTCATCACCTACTTTAGCATTTGCGAAAAATTGCGAACCAGGACCCCCAATTACAGAATCGGCAATCAGGTCGATCCCCGTGTTGTAAGATGGTGGAGATGCCACAGAATAACTACGCCTAACCCCAGGAGCCACTAGTAGATTAATAAACTGGCCTGCCTGGAAATCGATTGTTTCTCCTTCGTTTAGTGGAATATTAAGTTTATGAACAGATTCTGCAATTTCTTCAGTATAAGCAATTTTTGATTTATAAATTTTGACTGACATTGTTATTAATTATCAATTACGTTATCACTAGCAGGAACACTCTCTTCATCATAACTTTTCTCACTGCCCTGACCTTCCATCTCGTCATCATCGAGATCTCCAATTTCCATATCACCTGTTGTTACGGGAATCTCTTCTTTCACTTCAAGTTCATCAGGGTCCATATTGTTGTCCGCCATGGCAGCAGCCTGAACATCACTGGAGTAAAAAGAATCATCACTTGTTTGGGTATCATCGTCGTTCTGGTTAGTCATTTTATTATTTTTAAGAACTAATATTCTTCATATTATCACATTATAAATGATGGCAAAAACCATCAAGGAACAGATAGTCAACCAGTAGATTAAATAGAATTTATAGGAAAGTTTGAAATTACTGTTAAGAGGGCACTAGTTAAAAACCGATATATTTTAGCAGTCATTGCTGATTCTGGACTACCTCATTCCTTTAAGGATTTTAACCTTCATCTATAAGAAATCCAATTGTTAAATCTAGTATAATATAGTTGATTACTTTTCCATTTGTGAAAAAATTTTTCAAAGAAAACTGGTTAATTATTCTATCTGTTTTATACATAATTTTCCCGATGGACTTTATCCCGGATTTCCTTCCATGGGTAGGGTTTGGAGATGACATCTCAGTAGTGGTGATAAATATGTTGGTTACATGGCTGAAAAAAAGATTATCAGAACCATCATAACAGCCTCTAGGGTGTTATAATTCGCTAGTTATAATTGAATTAATACTAGTTGATTACTGCGATGATGATTGGGAGTTGTTTCCCCTTAATCCAATTGAAACCCTAGCTTTACGTGCTGTTACTGATAGATTATTCATGTTTATCACAAACAAATCTATACAACGACCCCAAGAAACCACATTTTCTTTAAATAACGGCGGTGAAAAACAAGCTACCTATGTATTACCTTTTTATAAAAATGGTGATCAGTTGATTTTTCCCGAATTAACAATAGTACAAGAACGCAATTTAGATTGTGGTAATTCTATACTTAGATCTAGTGTTGAAATCAAGGTGATGAATGTGGATGATTATGAAACCGGTTCTCTAACTTATAGACCAAATCGAAGATCTTTACCCTTAAGTACTTATTGGATAGAAGACACTGATGTCTTTCATCCTATCTCTATGTCCTCCCAATTAGTTTTCGATTGTAATCAATATCAATTTTTCTTCAATAATCATGGCGATCTCATAGAGATACAAGTAAACGATCTAGCATCAATAGGAAATCCAACATTTGCAGATACATCCGGAACACGAAATAGAAGATACACTAAAAAGACTGATATGCAACCCCTCATGGAGCATTTACACTATAAAGTAAATTATAGTGGAGGGAATTCTAATTTTGTAGCATCAGTTCATCAAAGAGTCGACATACCAATGACAAATCATTTTGCGATGATGGATCTTGGCTACAGAGTAACACCAGACTCTGAAATAATCCCTCTTTTAATCTATCGTTGACAAAATTCTTCTCGTCTACAAATTCTCAAGATTAAAATGCTATAATCAAAAACTGATTATATAGACCAGTTATGTTCAAACCCGTCAATCCAAAGCAAAATTTCCCTGAACTCGAGGGAGAAATTACAAAATTTTGGAAAGAAAATAAAATTTTTGAAAAATCTGTTGAGAACAGAAACGCAAAGAATAGTTATATTTTCTATGACGGTCCCCCATTCATCACAGGTACTCCCCATTATGGCTCCCTACTTCCCAGCATCGCAAAAGATGTAATCCCGAGATATCAAACAATGCGTGGAAAAAGAGTTGAAAGAGTCTGGGGTTGGGATTGCCATGGATTACCAATTGAAAATAAGGTCGAGAAAAAGTTGGGTATCAAAAATCGCCGAGAAATTGAGAAATACGGAATCGGTAAGTTTATTGACGAATGTTACAACTACACACGCGAAACTTCAGCAGAATGGAAATGGTACATCGACAAGATTGGGCGCTGGGTGGACATGGACAATGCTTACCGAACAATGGACCAAGATTATATGGAAACAGTAATGTGGGTATTTAAACAACTCCATGAGAAAAAATTGATCTACAAAGGAATGCGTACCTCCCTCTTTTGCACCCGATGTGGAACTCCAGTATCCAATTTTGAAATCGCAATGGATAATTCCTATGCGGATATGGAAGATCCTGCAGTTACTGTTAAATTCCCTGTAACAAGTCCCGGGGAATTCTCAGACAGTTCGATCTTAGCTTGGACTACAACTCCATGGACACTCCCCTCAAATAAAGCGCTGGTTATAGATCCAGAAGAAACCTACATAAAAGCAAAAGTGCAGAAACTCACAATCGAACTTGAACAAAGTTGGCAAGTAAAAGAATTACCTGAAAATTTAAAAAAATTAAAAAGGTCCGAAATAACACAAGCGTATCTGGAAGATTATATTGATGAAAATGGCGTAAAGCCAAGAGACGCACGTATCAGAAGGATTGATAATAAATTTGAGTTTACAACTAAATACTACGCCGGGAAATCTACCGAAACGGGACAATTGATTGAGAAAACCAGAGAAATTTCAAAAGATGAGTACATAGAACTTATCAAACAAACAAAAGCTAAGGTGGTTAAAACAAGATACTACTACCCTCTTGAAGATGGGTTGACTGCAGAGATTGATGTCTATAGAAACCAGCACGAAGGTGCAAATTTTGTTGAGGTTGAATTTAGCTCTTTGAAAAAGCTAGAAAACTTTCAAAAGCCCAAATGGTTTGGTAAAGAAGTTACAGATTGCGACGCATGCTTTCCTAAATATATGGCGGACAAAACCAGTGAGACAATTCTGTCCGAAATAGAGTCTTACGTACAGGCTGATCATAGTTACGAAGAAAACGTTCAAACAGAAAATGTAATACTAGCCAAGAAACGTGCAGAATACGCATTAGAGAATATTGATTATGAAATTGTGGAAGAATTTGAAGGGAAAAAACTATTGGGTTTGAAATACCGACCTCCTTTTGATTACTATAAAACCGAAAAAGATGAACACCAAGTATACGGTTTCCCTGGAATGGTTCACATGGAAGAAGGTACCGGAATCGTTCATAGTGCTCCAGGTTTTGGAGACATAGATACAGAAATGGGACAAGAATATGACTTATCAATTGCAATGAGTATCACCGACGAAGGTAAGTACTTGCCACTCATAAAAGAGTTTGAAGGAATGTATGTTAAAGATGCCGATCAGCCAATAATTGAGAACCTCAAATCAAGAGATTTGTTATTCCGAGTTCAGAAAATTGTTCATAGATATCCGTATTGCTGGCGTTGTGAAACTCCGTTGATTCACAAGGCTCAACCATCTTGGTTCATAGATATTGAGAAAGTTCGCAAAGATTTATTGAAAAATAATGAAGATATAAACTGGATGCCAAAACATCTTAAGCATGGAAGATTCAGAAAAGGAATCGAAGTAGCACCAGATTGGGGCATATCTAGAACAAGATTCTGGGCCACTCCCATGCCAGTATGGCAAAGAGAAGAAGACGGACAAATCGTAGAGACGAAAGTGATAGGAAGTAGAGATGAATTGCGTGAAAATGCAAACCAACCAATTACAAAAATTACTTTTGTTCGTCACGGAAATAAAATTCAAGATGATGATCTGGATCCTGAGATGACGGAATTGGGACATCGACAAGTGAAAGAATTAGCTAAAAAACTTTCAAAAGAGAAGTACGATGTAATAATCTCATCACCCAAGAAAAGAACTATACAGACAGCACAATACTTCAAAGAAGCTCTTGCTCAAGATTTTATCGAAGATACTCTCTTCATTTCCCTTACAGATGGTGATGATAAGGAGTTTTACATAAAGATTAGGGAGAAACATAATGTCGACAACCTAAGTGATTTACCTGAAAGTACTCTTCGAGAAGAAATTGCCCCAATACTATCGCCACTTAAAGAGAAATTCGAAAAATTATTGAAAAAATATGAAGGTAAAAATGTATTAATCATCACTCATTCTGGAAAAATCAAATTTTTGAAACACATAATTGAAGGTGTGAATATCAATGCTGTATTACCATCGAGCATAAAGGAGACAGGTACATACACCGCATACTTCCATGGAACTGATTTATTAGATCTTCATAGACCGAAGATTGATGAAATAACATTGAAGGGAAAAACGGGAGAATTGACTAGAGTAAAAGAAGTACTTGATGTATGGATGGATAGCGCATCCATGCCCTATGCTTCGAAGCATTATCCTTTTGAAAACAAACAAATTCTAGAAGAAAACTATCCCGCTGATTTTATCGTTGAATATATTGCCCAAACTAGAGCTTGGTTCTATGTAATGCATGTGGTTTCAACTGCTTTATTAAATCAGCCATCATTTAAGAACGTAATCACTACTGGTGTGATTTTTGGGACAGATGGTAGAAAAATGAGTAAAAGCTATGGCAACTATCCAGACCCTCGAGACGTGCTCGAGACATATGGAGCGGAAACTCTACGTATGTATCTCATGAGTTCCAAGATTATGGTCGGGGAGGATATGAATTTTGACGAAGATGCGCTAAAAGAGCAATATAAAACTTTCCTATTACCACTTTGGAATAGTTATTCATTCTTTGTTACTTACGCGAATATCCATAACTGGAAGCCATCTGGGAAGTTAGACTCACAAGACCCACTTGATAAGTGGATTATCGCGAAACTTGATGAGACAAAAAGCCACTTCATTAAAGCGATGGACTCATATAATATACCTGCAGCAGTAAAATTACTTCCAGAATTCATTGACGTATTATCAAGATGGTATATCAGAAGATCACGAAATAGGTTCGCATCTGGTTTTCAAGATGCTTTAAGCACTCTGCACTACATTCTTGTAGAATTTTCTAAATTATCAGCACCAATTGTGCCTTTTGTGTCAGAAGAAATTTTCTTAACTCTCCAAAATAGCAACGAGTTTGAATCGGTCCATTTAGCAGATCTAGTTAAACCAAAAAAATCGATTTTAGATGACAATAGTAATCTCCTGAAAAAAATGCTATTGGTTAGAGAAATCTCTACCCTAGGACAATCATTGAGGGTCCAGAATAATCTCAAAGTCAGACAACCTCTTCAAAAGGTCGAGATTTATATTAAAGACAAAGAGTTAGCGACAAAAGATGATATGCAATGGATGAATGAGATTATAAAAGACGAACTAAATGTTAAGCAAGTTGAGTTTGTGAATAAAAAACCTAAAGCCGAACTTCTGGTAAGCTCAGGACTTAACGATACACTCTTTGTTGGTCTTGACCCCAAGCTTACTCCGGAATTAGAGGCAGAAGGAATTTTACGTGAACTAACTAGACAAATTCAAAGCCAAAGGAAGAATTTAGGGTTAAATATGGGTGACAAAATAGAATTAACTATTCAAACTGAAGATAAAAAGCTCGACGAGATCATGAAAAGGAATACAAAGGAATTTTCCGAATCAGTGAATGCAACAAAAGTGCAATTTTCTAATACACCTTTAGAACACAAATTATCAATCAACGGATCTGCACTAACATTGTCACTTAGTTAGCGTTTTCTTGCTTTACCAATCGAGTCAAGAGTTCTATACTATACTTGCTTAACTAGTTTAATTAGACATGTTTAATTTAGAAAAGAATCCTTTCCTCCACGATCTCAAGATTAAAACCAAAGGTAGTGTTTTAATTGATATTTTGCAAACTGTTGTCTTAGCACTAGCATTTAGCCTATTCATTTACTTAGTATTTCTTATTCCTAGTCAAGTAGAAGGCCCTTCCATGGAACCCAACTTCTATGACAGACAACTTTTATTTGCTGATAGAACAGTTCAGTGGATCGGTTCTACATCACTTGGTGCCGGAGTTTATGATTACCATAGAGGCGATGTCGTGATATTCGATTTCAATGGCATCAATTTAATCAAGAGAGTTATTGCTACCGAAGGCGACAAAATCAGAATCACTGAAGGCAAAGTATATGTTAACGAGAAATTATTAAATGAACCATATTTACCAAGTGGCAGAATTAGTAGTGTGCCTGATCCATCCAGAGCTACAATTCTCGAAGACCAGGTGGAAATCGTTCCGGAAGGATCATATTTCCTCATGGGCGACAACCGTGAAGTAAGCAAAGACTCCCGATACAGTGATGTTGGATTTGTAGAAAGACACCAACTCAAAGGGAGAGTATTTTTAAGATACTGGCCAATGAATAAATTTGGTACTATTCGTTCAGGTCAACCATCTCAAGATTAAACCTTGGAAAACTTCCTTAATCACAAAAAAACAAAAAGCGTCCTCGATTTCCTAGAAACCCTAACAATCGCGTTGGCTTTTTGTGCATTTATTTACCTTACGATTGCTTTCCCAAACAAAGTAGAAGGACAGTCAATGGAGCCGACATTTCATCATGGAGATCTTGTCATCACAAACAAAACCGTTCAATACTTAGGGGACACAGATTTCGGTCAGAGCAGAAACTACGACTACAACAGAGGTGACGTTGTGATCGTAAAACAAGGTAACACGGATTTAATCAAAAGAGTAATAGCACTCGAAGGGGAAGAAGTAGAAATTAAAGACAATCATGTTTTTATTAATGGTGAGGAATTAGACGAAGAATACTTACCAACTACTGTCAGGACTAAACTACCCTCTTCAGAATTTAGTTTTTTCAGAAATGAGGGATCAGTAATTGTTCCAGAGAACTCGTATTTCGTAATGGGAGATAATCGTGAACATAGTAAAGACTCACGTTTCAAGGAAATCGGATTTATTTCAAGATCAAATATTAAAGGTCGTGTAATGTTTAGATATTGGCCACTAGCTGACATAGGGATTATTCATAGAGGGGAATACAAATAACCCTCAGTCAAATATTTTACAAACTCTCACTCTACTCTGTATCTTGTTCTTGTTTTAAGCTTTGAACTTATTATGGTATATTTATAAATATAATTTTCTCATATATGGTTATCGCTATTGCCAATCAAAAAGGAGGTGTTGGCAAAACTACAACTGCTATCAACTTGGCTGTTTACCTCGGAAAGCTTGGTAAAAAAGTATTACTTGTAGACTTGGACCCTCAATCAAACCTAACTTCCGGAATCGGATTTGTTTCAAATGAGGATTCTGTAAACCCGATTTATCAAGGCTTGTCTAAGTCTGTCTATGACATACTTTCGAACAAGGCTAATATCCGCGAAGTCTTCGTGTTAACAAAATATGATAATGTACACCTCATCCCTGCTAGTATTGATCTAGCAGGAGCAGAGATTGAGTTGGTGAATGCTATTTCTAGAGAAACAATCTTGAAAAATGCATTGGACGAGATAAAAAAAGAATATGATTATATTTTTATTGACTGTCCCCCATCACTTGGATTACTCACTGTGAATGCACTTGTTGCATCTTCTAAAGTGTTTATACCTGTACAGTGTGAATATTTTGCACTCGAAGGATTAGGACAATTGATTAATACTATCAACCTGATAAAAAAACGACTTAATTCATCCCTCGAAATTGGTGGAGTAATCATGACCATGTACGACACGCGTACAAACTTATCAAAACAAGTCGCCACTGAATTGAATAATTTTTTCCAGGAAAAGGTTTTTAAATCAATTGTTCCTAGAAATGTAAGACTTTCCGAAGCTCCCTCGTATGGGAAAGCTATTATCGAATACGACCCGAAATCAATGGGGGCAATGGCGTACGAAGATTTGGCAAAAGAGATTGTTAACCGATTTTAGTCGAATTGTCTAAATTATTAATAACTTTACATCTTAAAATTTAAATATGGGACTCGGAAAAGGATTATCTTCATTAATTTCTGAATCTACACTTGAGGAATTAAATCAAGCATATATCCCCCATTTGGATATCAATCTTGTTGAACCAAATCCATTCCAACCAAGACTAACAAGACATGATCCCAAACTAGCACAACTAGCAGATTCAATCAGAGATAATGGAATTATTGAGCCATTACTCGTTACCAAAACTCCTGAAGGTCAATTCCAATTAATTGCAGGAGAAAGACGTCTAAAGGCCGCTAAGTTAGCAGGTAAGAAAACCGTTCCTGTTATAGTAAAAGAAGCTTCACCACAGCAGATGTTAGAACTTGCGGTGATTGAAAATATTCACAGAAAAGACTTAAATCCTCTCGAAGAAGCAATGGCATTTATGCAGTTAAGAGAAAGGTTTAAAATGACAGACGAATTAATTTCTTCAAAAGTTGGATTTAGTAGATCAGCAGTAACTAATAAAATGCGCTTGCTTTCACTCCCGATGGAACTTAAGGAATACCTGCTTGATGACAAAATTAGCGAGGGTCACGCAAGAGCAGTTTTAGGGTTGAAATCTAGAGCTACAATGCACGTAGCTGCAAATAAAGTCATAGAACAGAACCTTAGTGTTAGAGCTACAGAAGAATTAGTTCGTAGACTTAACAAAGGAACACCAAAAAACAAAGAAGGCAGATATAGAATCGAGGATGAATTTACATTTAAGGTGGAAACAGATTTAAGAAGTCGATATGGTGAAAAAGTTAAGCTCTTCCGATCATCTCGTGGTGGGAAAATCGTTATACCTTTTGAAAATGACGATCAATTAAAAAATATCTATAGTTCAATTGTATAAAGAACAGCTGTTTGTTACTTTTGATTTCGTGGTAAAATTCAACTGTTCGTGTAATTATTCTTTTAATTAACACAAAAAATATGCCACGTGCAATATTGTCTTCAGGTCATACAAGTGCAGATCCAGGCTCAAAAGCCAACGGTATAGTCGAATACGAACTCTCAAGAAAAATCTCACGTGCGGTCCTCCCCTACCTCAGACAACACGGAATTATCACTCTTTCTGTTCCTGCTGATTTGGACCTACTAAAACGCATAGATTGGATCAACAAAACCGGTTACGACGAAACAAATAACGACATTGCTATAGAAATCCATATTAACGAAGGCGGTAAAAGCGGAATCGAATCATGGTACGAAGGTGAGGGAGAAAGCAACTCGAAGAAACTCTCAGATATTCTCGTAAAGACTATTGCTGCAGAATCCGGACTTCATGATCAAGGTAGCAAAAGTGAATATGATCACGAAATTGGTTCGATCGCATTCCTCCATGATGTTAACTCAGTGACGACTCTAGTTGAGTGTGGTTACATAGATAACGAGGACGATGCAAAATTCCTCAAAGATGACAAGAATATAGATAAATTGGCAAAAGGTATTGCCAAAGGTGTGCTGGAATATTTCGGTGTACCATTCAGAGATGTCCCTCAAGGCAGTCCCCCAGTAGTTGCGAAACCAAATTCACCTGTTCAAACTTTGCCTTTAAATCAATTTCAACCGCCACCTCCGCCTGGAAACAATTTCCAAATGCCATCATACAACGCAAGCGGCGTAGCAGGTTTTGACTCAAACCTTGGCATGGCACAACCTGCAGGGGGATTCATGAGTCGTGATGATAGAAAAAAGATGGTAAACGAGATGTATATAAAAATATTAGGTAGAGAGCCCACTCAGAATGATTTAAATTACTTTCTTAATATTGGAATTAGTGAGCCTGATTTACTTAGGAAGATGGTGGATTCACAGGAACACGCAGACCTTGTAAAGGCCAGACAGGAGGTAATAAAAGCAAAAGAAGAGTTAAACGAACATGGTACCGAATTACTTCAACTCAGAGCTGCTACCGAAGACCAAAAAGTTATCATTAGAAACCTTCATGCGCTTATAGCACAGAAAAATCAAGCTATTGCTCATATACAACAACAGTTAGGAATGATGCAAAATTATCAAAATGCACAACAATCAGTTTCGATAAGTAACACCACTCCACAAACAAAACTTAACTACAAAGGAACTTTCTTAGACAAATTATTCAAAGCATTTAGCGATCTATTCGAGTAAGCATCCCCGATTTTCACTTGACTATAAGCATGTTTAAGCATATCATTAAACTATATTGCACAGGTAAGTCTTTTTCTTGGATGTTCGTATACTTAAAGTATGTGTTAATAATAAATGACAAATTTCAAAGTAACAAAGTTATTATTGAACAAAAGCAAGTCTCTTGATGACATTGCTCATACCCAACTCCTTTATCGGAGGCATAGTCTATTAATCATCCCTGAAAGATAAATCACAACTTACCTAAAGTTAAGAAAAATATCACTATTTTTATAGTCATATTTTTCATTTTTTAGTTATTAATTTATTTGGATGGAAACAATACTATTAATCGTATTGTCAATCATAGCAACGGGAGGTCTCGGAGCAAGCTATATGCTTACCAGGAACAAAAAAGAGCTTGAAAAAAAGCTTAAGGACCCCAAGTTTGTTGACATTTCCGAGGACGAAGCAATTCGCAAGGCCAGTTTGAAAGCACAAAATATCATTCTCGAGGCAGAAAGAGAAGCCGATAAATTCAAAACTGAAGCGTTAAAACAAACTGCCGAGTCGAAACAAACAATTCTAGCAGAAGAAAAACGACTTGATGAAAGAGAAAAGAAATTAGTCGACAGAGCCAAAACTCTTGATGAAAGGTTCGAAAGCATCGAGAATAAAGAGAAAGCTGTGGAACAAGCTAAAAAAGACGTAAAAAAAAGAAGTGATTCCATCACCGAAGAACTTCAGAGACTAGCTAGACTATCGCCAGAAGAAGCGAAGAAATTGGTTATGGACAGAACAGAGGAAGAACTCAAGTCATACGTAGCGAGGAAAATCAGAGAGGCAGACTTCGAAATCCAATCAACCTCTGAGAAAGTTAGTCGCGAAATTCTTGTGGACGTGATGCAAAAAAGCGCCACAGATTATGTTGCAGAGTCTACTGCCACAACAATTGATATAGAGAACGAAGAATTAAAAGGAAAAATAATTGGAAAAGAAGGTCGGAATATTCGAACCTTCGAGAGACTTACTGGTGTAGACATCATTGTAGATGAGGCACCTAATCAAGTTACCCTATCCTGTTTCGATCCTATCAGAAGAGAGGTTGCAGCACTCGCACTTCAAAAACTTCTCAAAGATGGAAGAGTTCACCCAGGAAGTATAGAAGAAACTATATACGGTATTAAAAACGAACTTTCAAAGGAGATTAAAAGAACAGGAGAAAAGCTCGCATATGATGCAGGCTGCAATGATCTTCCACAAGAAGTTATCAAACTTTTAGGGAGATTTAAATACAGATTCAGTTACGGACAAAACCTTATCAAGCACAGTATGGAGATGGTCAACCTAGGAGGACAACTCGCCTCTGAACTTGGTGCCGATGTGAATTTCGTTAAAAAAGCTTGCTTACTTCATGATATTGGAAAAGTACTTACCCACGAAATCGAAGGAAAACCGCATCATCATATTTCTGGCGATGTAGTCAGAAAATATTTGAAGGACGAGAAACTTGCGAATGCAGTAGAATCACATCATGGAGATATCGATACTATTTCGTTGGAAGCAGAAATCGTAAAAATCGCTGATGCAATATCTGGTGCTAGACCCGGTGCACGAAAAGACAGTTATGAGAATTATGTAAAAAGAGTAAAAGGACTAGAAGATATTGCCAAAAAATACGAAGGTGTTGAGGAAGCATATGCTATTCATGCTGGACGTGAAGTACGCGTGATCTTCAAACCATCAATTGCAAGCGATGATGACGTTGTGATCACAACTCACAAAATTGCAAAGGAGATCGAAGAGACACAGAACTATCCAGGATCTGTGAAAGTTACAGCAATCCGTGAACTTCGTGTCACTGAAGAGGCAAAATAAAATGTCTATAAAACAAAGAAAGTTACAACATATCAAAATTGTCTTAGAGGAGGATACGGAGCCGTATCCTTCTTCTTTTGACAAATATGTACTCCCTCATAAAGCACTTCCAGAGATGGGTCTTGAAGAGATCAACACTTCCGTCAAATTCTTCGATAGAGAAATATCATTCCCCTTCATGATCGCCTCTATGACGGGTGGTGAAGAATTTGGAAAAACAATAAATACAAATCTTGCTATTTCTGCCGAGAAGAATAAAATCCCTCTTGCTCTAGGTTCGATGAGGGTCATTCTGAAGAAACCGGAGACGCTTGATAGCTTTTCTGTTCGTCACTTATGTCCAACAATTCCGTTATTTGCAAATATGGGTTTAGTCCAGTTAAATTATGGTTATGGCGCGAAAGAAATAAACAAGTTGATCGATATGATTGAGGCTGACGGAATATTTCTGCATGTTAATCACCTTCAGGAAGCAGTCCAACCGGAGGGAGATACAAACTTCAAGGGCTTGATAGACAAGCTTGAAAGAATACTTCCTAAAGTGAAAAAGCCGATACTGATTAAAGAGGTCGGTAATGGAATAGACACAGAGACCGCAAAAAGACTTAGTGAAATTGGCATCCAATGCATCGATGTTGCAGGTGGTGGGGGAACAAGTTGGCCATGGGTCGAAGGCTATCGCCGAGATGACGATCTTGGAGACATCTTCAAAACAGAGTCAATACCTACAGATAAATGCCTGATTGATTGTCGAGATATTACAGATTTGAATCTTATAGCATGTGGCGGAATACGAAATGGGAAACATATCGCCGTTAGTTTAATGTTAGGAGCAGATATGACAGCATGTGCGAAACCTTTTCTTAAACCTGCACTAGATAGTCCTGAGGCATGTACATCTTTAATTCAGAAATACATGAGAGAATTTCGGATTAGTATGTTTACTGTGGGAGCTAAGAGTATAGAGAAACTAAAGAAAATTCAACCCAATATTATCAGCTAGATTTTTCGTACAAAACCTTGCCTTCTTTGAGTGCAGTTTCCAAGAAGCTCTCCCCTTCATCATCAACCATTAAGTTAAACTCTTCTGGGGTATAAATAAGCGGTTCAATAATTGGTGTACCTTCTTTAGTAGATTTTCTGGCTTTGAAAATACGTTCTATGAAGCTTAGCTCTGTTTCTGCAATTACCAGGACATCCATGGTTGAAAGCCTACTAACCTGTTCATCTCTCGCAAATCTCCCGAAAAGAATTATTTTCTGAGGATCAAATGCTGTAATAAGTTTTTCCTTCACTACTTCAAGTCGTCTATCAATTTCTGATTTCGTAAACACTTCGTCATATGTTAACAACATCTGTTGAGGTGCCATCGGATGTGACAAAATGACGGATATCTTTCTCAAGAATTCTTGTGCCTGTCGATACGCTCTTTCCGCTTCCGTTCTAGTAATAATTTCGTGAGGAGTCTTCATACGTCCCGGAAGTAAGAAAGGATAACGCGAGACGAAAGTAAATGACTCCAAAAACCGGAATTCAAATTTTGTCTGCCTAAACTCAGGACAGACTCGATTACAAATACCCATTAGTGTTTGGAGCTTATGAATTCTAGGTGGATTCGCGCCGGAGTATACAATTACTGCTTTGAGTGCTTTCTCAACTGCTTGAACTGACTGAAAAGTAGACCACTCGCAAAACCCTGCATCCAATGAAAGGTTAGATGCTTGTAGATCAAACTCCCCTTGTCTAAACCAGACGATATATCTCTCCTTTTTTGTTTCGTGTTTAGATTCACTCAAAAGATTAATTCTTCATAAGATCCAATAAGTAGCACAATTCGTTGGGTTAAGATATTAAGAACGAACGGATCTCTTCGTTTTTTCTTTAAGAAAAATTCGCGTTCCGTCATTACGGTATAAAATATTTCTCGATTTAACTTTTGCTCAGCTTGCTCGACTAGTTCAGTGAGTTTGGGCAAATCTATCGTACCAATCACAACAAGATCAATTTTCTGTGAGGACGTATGGGTTTGTTTCAGATAGTCCTCTGTGAGTAGTGCGAATTTCAATTCACCAAGTGCTTTATTTGCTCTAATCACTTTCCCTCCAAGTCCAAATGCTTTATGCATCATACTTAGAAGTTCGTAATAATATACACTTTCCTTGTTTTGTTGAAAGAATTTTTTTGATCCGACTTCTTCCGATACAACAATGCCTACTTCTTCTAGTCTGGTTAGTTCTCTACGTACTGCATTTATCTCTTCATCAATTTCTCTGACTATACCTCTCAAATGTAACTTCACATCTGGTTGTAGCAAGAAGAATTTAAGAACTTTAATTCTAACCTTCGATACCAAAAGTGCTTCTAATGTTGATGACGCTCGTCCCATGATAAATATTTATTAAATCTTACTTTTTGTTTTTACTTCTTGAAAAATTTCTTTTCGCAATTTTGAATCTTCTTTAAGCAATTCTTTTACAGCATCTTTCCCTTGTCCCAGTTGATTATCACCTTTTCGGAACCATGCTCCAGCCTTCTCGATAACTCCGAATTGGATTGCTGCGTCAACAAGTGAACTGATTTTATCGATTCCGTTAGGATAAATAATATCGAATTCGGCTTCCTTGAATGGAGGAGCCATTTTATTTTTCACTACTTTTACGCGAACAACATGACCCCGTACATCATCGAGCTTACCAATTTTTTCTTTTTTTCGAATATCTAATCTGACAGATGCATAGAATTTAAGTGCATTTCCACCTGTGGTAGTTTCCGGATTTCCGAACATCACACCAATTTTCATTCTTAATTGGTTAATGAAGATGACTGTGGTCCCTGTCTTTGAACAAATAGCGGTAATTTTTCTCAAAGCCTGGCTCATCAACCTAGCTTGAAGTCCCATGTGTGAGTCACCCATCTCACCTTCTATTTCTGCTCTAGGAGTAAGCGCGGCGACAGAGTCGACAACAATAACTCCTACAGTTCCGGATCGAATAAGTGTTTCCAATATTTCAAGTGCTTGTTCCCCATAATCGGGTTGAGATATAAGTAAATCATCTAAATTAATACCAATATTTCTAGCATACTCAGCATCAAATGCATGTTCAGCATCAATAAATGCAGCTGTTTCTCCTTTCGCTTGTGCTTCAGCAATAACATGCATTGCTAAAGTAGTCTTACCCGAAGACTCCGGTCCATAAATTTCTACAATTCTACCTTTTGGAATACCACCGATTCCCAAAGCAATATCCAGAGATAATGCGCCAGTTGAAATAACATCCACATCAGATCTTGCCCTGTCGCTAAATTTCATAATAGAACCCTTTCCAAATTGCTTCTCGATCTGCTGGATTGCAGCGTCCAATGCTTGAGACTTCCCTGTGTTTACTGCCTTGGCAGTTTCTGTGGTTTTTTCGGTAAATTGTTTTGCCATGTAATGTCTCTAAAAAATAAAGCTTCGGGCTGAAAAATTTCAATCAGAGCAGTTGTGATTGAAGTAATATTTTACTCAATTTAACAGATATTTGCTCCAGCTGTCAATCTCAGCAACTTAATAGCTATAGTAACAATACTATATGAGGAATTTATGATTTTATACTTTTTTGGTGTACTGTGTGGATATCCAACCTTGGCCGTTCGCACCTGCATCAATTTTGACCCAGCTCGAACCAGATCTTTCAAGAACTACAAACCTCTGACCGGGAGAAACCTTTGTGACAACTTTACTGCTCGTATTTGCCTGTTCTCTCACATTTAAATATCCTACTGGAGTATTTGTAATTTCAATGACATCTAGATCTGACTTGTTCACATCCAAAGTGACTTCGAACTCAGACCCCGCATATACTTCACCAAGAATATTTACAAGTTGGAATTTTTCCGTCTGTTTATCAAAATGTAGTGGAACCCCAACTCTCACTTGGAACGACTTTGATTCACCAGGTCGTATGCTGGTTCCTTCTGCCATTATCTTTGTTTGTTTTGGACCCGACCATACTCCATTAACGAAAAACTTACTAAAGTCCTCGTTTCCGACTTTCGTCATGATTGGTTCAAAATCAGAACTCTCATAGAGAGAAATAGGACTATTATTCTTGATTGTAATTTCAGCTACTACCTGGTCTCCATATTTAACTTTCTCTGTGGGTGTTTTGACCGTGGTAATTGTCAAATCGAATTTAAATTTATTTGGATCATACAAAGTTGCAATTTCTTTTGTCATTTCGGTTAGAGATCTTTCCCAACGACCTGCGACAATATCTGGTACCCCTATGATTTGCTGTTGTTCGGTTGCTTGATAATAAACACTTTTTACAAAAATATTTTCTATTTTGATTCGATTTCTATTTGCAACTTCAATTACTAGGGAATTTAGAGCTTTTCTCCCCTCAATAGAGAAATCATCTGCATCGCTCTCAGTAAGATATCCAATAATTACGGGTTTTTCCTGCGTATCTTTTAGTGCAAACCTTTGTTCATCACCTTTACTATTGCCTTCTAATACTTTTCCGTCCTTTGTAACAAAATAGTGGAACAGAAAATCACCCTGATTTAATCTAAATGTCTGATAGTAATAAAGGCCTTTGTACCAATCATTTGTCGTGACATATTCGTCAAACTCTAATTTCAAAGGGACAATATAAATACTATCCGGTAGGGCAAATGCTTCTTTTTGTTCTTCGATGGACTTAGGAAATTTAAGAGATTCTTTCGTTTGATTAATTATTTGGGCAAAAACTTCACTAGATACAAACCCAAATACCAAAAGGGAGATTACTACTACTAGAAATTTGGGCAGATGAATTCTAGACACTTGAAATTAACATTATTAAACCTAACTTAGGATTTATTTTACCTTGCTTAACTTTAAAATCCAAGTTAGTAATCTTAGCAAAAAGTAATTTGATAAAGGATATCTCGAATTTATATATATTTCTCTTGATACCACCTATTGTGTATGGGTGGATTTTGAAAACTGATTTCATTTCATCTTCGGAAACCTCACCTGATCTAAGCCAATACAGTAGTTTTAATTGTCTGGCCAACATACTGCTAATGTATGGAAAATCGTTGTCGTTATTGTATAAATCTTCAAAAATTCGTAGAGCATTCTTCTTATCTCTACTTGTAAGAGCATCTAATAGTTGAAATATTACAACTTCTTTGTTTTCCGTAAGTATGTCTAGATCTTCCGGAATTAATTTTATTCTATTCTCTGACCTTGCTAACAAAACGAGTTTGTCCAATTCTGTAGATAGAATCTGTTGGTCAACACCAACTTTATTTATAATTTTCTCACATGTTTTTGAATCCAGACTAATCCCGTCTTTCTTTAATGTTTGGGTAATCCATTTCTGCAATATTCTAGGTTCCGGAACTTTAGTTTCGACTATATTTCCTACTTTTTTAAGCGTTTTATAGAGTTTAGTTCTCGCATCTAATTTCCCGTTTTCATAAATTATCATATCCAAATTATTTACTTGTTTCTCAATATATTCAGCGAGCTCATTCGATATTATCTTTTTCCTGTTTTTAGAAATATCTCGAATTATGGAAATTTTTTGTTCATTTCCAAAGATGGAAAGGTTGTCTGATGGGAAAATTAGTTCAGAAACCCCAGTTGCCTTATCCGCGTAAGTAGTAGTGAACTGAGATTTTTTAACTAAATTTGATAATTCAACTCTGGATTGATATGGATTTACCCCATGAATCAAAGTTACCATTATTTTATTCTTTGAAATAACTTAATTTCTTGATTGTTCTGACTATAAAGCGCATAAATACATTCACTTCTTCTATACGAAGGATTTTGCATGCAAGGAGATAAATCGCAAATGCGGTCAATGCAGTAGTAGTAGTAAGTAAAATAACTTGAAGTGTTTTGTCTGTTTGCAGAATTCCTTCCCATACTTTTGCCATCGTATATGCACTCATCATCATTACCAAGGTAGCGAAAAGTTTTATTATCATTTCTCTTCCTAATCCACGTAAGTTCGTAATCACCTTCTTGTATCTCAGGATAAACAATAACAAGAAGAACTCCGCACTAAATACCAAACTAGAGCTTAAGGCCAATCCTCCGACCGCAAGAGGTCCGTCTGACCTCTGAAAGAAAAATGAAGGTTCAAAGGTGATCTTTAAAATCGAAAATTCATAAAAGTTGCTGAAGTAATTTGTTAATAGGATTCCGGTGATTACACCAAAAATGAGGACAAATACGCTTGAGATGAGAGGAACGATAGAATTGTGAATGGCGAAGTACACTCTGAACAAAGTTGTACGCAATGTTTCTAGACTAATTCCGATTGCGAAGAACATTAAGACCCAAGAGACTTGAAGTGTATCTGCCCATGTGAAACTTCCCCCTAATATTCCATAGACCAATCGGACTATTGGTACTCTGAGTATTATGAATAAACCGCTGACAGGAAGAGCTAAGAATAAAACCTGATTGATGATTTTTCTGACTAGAATCTCAAACTCAATTTTTGAACCATTTGACCAAAGCCTTGAAAGTGATGGGAATGAAGCAATTGCGTATGATGTTCCAAATAAGTTTAGCGGAATTGCAGTAAGTCGGAGTGCATATTGATAAGAAGCCAAGGAGCCTACAGTCAAACTAAATGAAATCAAAGTGTCTGCAATTCTTGCGACTTCTTCTACACTCAGTCCTAGTACTCGTGGTAATCCGAGTTTCATCGCCTCCATAAAGTTTTTGTCACGAAGATTAATATACAGAAACCTATAGCCAATCTTGAGTTGTCTCCAAAGTGGGACTTGCACTATAAGATGGAGAACAGCACCTATCAATGTACCCCAAACTAAAGCCCAGACTTTGTCATCTACTACAGGTATAAGGAAAATAATTCCAAAAATCTTCCCTAAGTTATAAAGTAATGGAGCGAGTTGAGGGATGATAAACCTATGGTGAATATTGAGACCTGATGACAAGAAAGCACTTGCTCCCAATATGATTTGGGGGATAATTAAGATTCGGGTCATTAAAATCACATTCTCAATATCCTCAGGTGATAAATCGCCACTTCTTTGAGTAATTTCAACGGCAAATGGTACTGTAAATTTTGCAAAAATCATCACTAATACTGAGAGTACTACGAAAAGTAACATCCCCAGATTCATTATTGTACTAAATGAAGATGAGAACTTTTCGTCTCCTTCAGTTTCTCTAATTTTGACTAAAACAGGAATAATTGAGCCCGAAATTGCTCCCAATAGAATAATATTAGTGATAGTTTCAGGAACAGCCGACGCAAGATAGAAGAGATCTAATTCCGCGGATGATCCGAACTGAGAGGAAACCAGCGAGAAAAAAACCATACCAACAATCTTGGTAGCAAAAAGTAGCACCATCAACATTGCGGCCGCTGAGAGTATCTCGTTTTGCTCCCTAGTCAGAATACTTCTGATTGAAGATATGGTCTTCTTTACCATAAGTTATAAGGTTTATATCAATTTAAACCCTTCATGGTGAAGCTTATTCTACCATTTTCAAGTTTTATTATTTTAACTTTTACAGTTTGACCTTCTTTTACAATTTCCTCTGGGTTTGAGACGAATTTGTCACTCATTTCGGATTTGTGGACCAATCCTGAAATGTTAGGTGTTACATCTACAAAGGCTCCATATTCTTTAACGGAGGCAATTTTTCCCTCGTAAATTCTACCTATTTCAGGATCTACAACTATATCTTCAACCATTGATTTCGCTAATCTTCTCTGCTCTTCATCCATTGAAGTAATTGTGACTGTTCCATCATCTTGAATATCAATCTCGACGTCTCCACCGGCTTTTTCTACAATTCCTTTGATCACTTTTCCACCTGGACCTATCAATTCACCAATCTTTTCCTGTGCGATCTTAATTACATCCACTTTGGGTGCATATTCACTGACTGAATCTCTCGGTTCTGCTATTACCGCTGTCATTGCTTTCAAAATCTCGAGTCTAGCTTCTTTTGATTTAGTGAAAGCTTCTTTCATAATTTCTACAGGTATGCCCCTGAGTTTATTATCGAGTTGAATTGCTGTGATTCCTTTGTCGGTACCGGTTACTTTGAAATCCATGTCTCCATAAAAATCCTCGACATCCTCAAGATCAACTATTAATTTATAGTTTTTTTCATCTTTGTCTGTTACCAATCCAACAGAAATTCCTCCAACCGGTGCCTTGATTGCAACTCCAGCATCCATCAATGCCAATGTAGTTCCGCAAGTTGCAGCCATCGAGCTTGAGCCCTGTTGTGACAAAATCTCAGATACCACTCGAAGTGTATAGGGGAATTTGTCGACGGCTGGAATCATTTTTAATAATGCGTTCTCACCTATATTTCCGTGTCCGACTTCTCTTCTACCCGGGATATAGTTAAATCGTCCAGCTAATCCTAGAGAATAGTTCGGCCCATTGTAATGGTGCATCCATCTTTTTGCGTCTTCACCTTCGAAACTCTCTAATTGTTGAACTAGTCTCGTGGAACCTAATGTTACTACTGATAAACATTGCGTATTTCCTCTTTGGAAAATTGCTGATCCATGAACTCTAGGTAAAACTCCAACTTCAATATAAAGTGGTCTAATTTCGTCTAACTTTCTTCCAGTTACTCTTTTCTCCTCTGTAAGTATGAGATTTCGAACATATTTCTTTGCTACATATTCCAATGCAGATGCAATTGAACCTGCATCCCAACCTTCGTCTTCTTTATGACCCTCTAACACCTCGTCTCGGATTTTTTGCATCAGGTTGTCTCTGTTCTCTTTGTCCAGCATTGCCTGCTCAAGTTTGACCATAAAACTTTTTTGCAATTCATTGATGATCTCTTCGTTTGGAGTTTGATCAATAAACTCGGCTTTTTCTTTGCCCATTTCTTTAGTAATCTCTTCCTGCACTTCTAACAAAGGTTTCATTTCCGCTAGTGCGAAATCAATAAGTTCGAACATTTTCTCTTCGGGATATTCATTCCCAAAACCTTCAATATTCAAGATTCTGTTATCTTTTCTAGCTGAAATAATAAACTCAGAATCAAATTCCTCGGTATCAGTCAGGTTTGATGGATTCATAATCATTTCACCATCTTTTACTCCCACAACAACGCTAGCAACTGGACCCATGAAAGGTACATCTGAATTCATAAGTGCTAGAGAAGCAGATGTTACAGCCAAAGTCTCAGGATCATGAACATTGTCATAAGCTAGAACTGTTACTGTAACACTAACTTCATTTTTGTATCCGTGAGGAAACAGAGATCTTACAGAATGGTCGATTTGACGTGCTTTTAGAACAGCGTCGTCACTTGGCCATCTTTCCCTTTTTTGGAATCTCGAACCGGAAATTCTACCACCTGCATAGAATTTTTCAATATATTCTATTGATAAAGGAAAATAGTCTATGTTTGGGTTTTCTCTACCAACCGTTACGATAGTCAGGACTACAGTCTCTCCCATTTGAGCCCATACTGTAGAATTTGCTCTTGGGGCAAGTCCACCGAGCTTGAAAGTCAGCTTTTTGCCGTTAAAAGCTATGGATTTTGTGTATTGTTTATCCATTTATAAAAACTAATAAGTAAATATTAGCCTTCATAATGATAGGGATCTAGGATTTGTGGAGGAATCTGTAAGAGAATTAAAAACATTTGAATACTCTTTAAATTCCTTCACCTAACATCCTTTTCATTTATGAAGACTTACCAATTATAGCATTGTTTAGTGGCCACTTGAAAGGAACTCATCAATCTAATAAATAATAATGCCTACAGCACACAACTTGTCTTAGGATAATACCTCTGTGCAAATCCTATCCCAGCTGCTCCGAAGTCTGCAATGTTTAATTTTCCATCTCTATTTACATCTCTTCCTCCACATACACCATATTCAACATCTTTATCTGTACAAGTGTTTTTCCCAGTTCCATAACTTTTTGCGAATTCCGCAAAATCAGCAATACTGAATTTTCCGTCTCCATCGATATCTGCTTTCCCACAGATATTCCCTGTTATTGGAGGTGTTGGGGTAGCACTTGGGATTGGTGTAT
>OEIV010000067.1_pt1 | contig 63283 bp, 59 predicted proteins | sample 1539231 | NCBI WGS metagenome assembly OEIV01 (sample SAMN03794762, study PRJEB22550) | activated sludge metagenome | feature: wastewater treatment plant; material: activated sludge; isolation source: Wastewater treatment plant of a petroleum refinery complex | place: Argentina: Buenos Aires ...
TGATTCATAAGAGAAAAGAGCAATATAAAGTAGTCAGGACTTATAAGTTTATTTTTAGAAATGTCAAGACATGTTGTCAGAAAGACTTCTTTGATATAAGGGAAACCAGAGAATAATTTTTTTTCTTTTTTTTGTCCATAGTTTTCTTTGAGCTTCTGAGTATAACCCTGTCGTTAAATGAACTTTAACAAAAATCACTATCAACAATCATTCTTTTAAACGGTATGCGTAAAAAAGCATTGAGCATGGCGTGGCTTTTGCCATTGGCCCTGATGGTCTGTCTGATGACAGGTTGTCAAAAAGAAGAGCTGTCGACTTTTCCAAGTCAAGCAGACAAGTATGAAGATTCTGCTCAGTTATCTGAGCTGAATGACATTGCAGAAGGCAATAAAATGCCACTTCTCATTGGAGATCCAGTCTCTTTGGATCAAAGTGATAAGACAAACGCAACGACTTATGGGCCGTTGATAAAACAGTCTCCACAGACTACGGCAACAGCTCCATATTGTATGTGGCTTGTAAATGCAAATGGTTCTTTATGGACTCCCCAAGCTGGTTATTCTTATGCGGTTGAACTTGAGCTTCTTTCAGGAGATGCCTCGTTCAAATTGTATGGGAAAAATGATGCAACTGGAGCTGAGAGAAGGGAAGAAACGAATGGTACGCTGACGACGAACAAGAAAGTTATTTATTTTTCCGCTTCCAAATTACAAAGCGGGGAGAGTCGGTTTCTTTACTATGTTTTTCCAAACACTCCTTCGGTGACTTTTGTGATGCGTTTCTATAAGTTTGCACCAACCGGTGTAGTCTATAGTTATGCTTATCAGGGATGGACTGGAATGGCAAACTATCTGCACAGCAAACAAGCTACAGGTAGCCATGACTGTGGTCCAAATTCTTATATGATTGCGAGACATTTAGTTAAGCCATCATATCAAGTTTCTGCCAATGATCTAACCTCAATTAGAAGTAGATCAGGAGTCTCTACCGGCCCTGTTGCTATTGATAAGCTGAAAATTGTAGCAAACCAAGACTTTGGAACTACAAAGTGTGAATTGAAATTCAGTGCAAGTACAGCAAGGGCATCGTTTTATGCTTGGTTAAAAGATCAATTCCTGGCAAAACGAACAGTTATTGTTCCACTCAGAATTGTCGGATCGACCGGACAAATTACTACAACGGGAAATGTTGGGCACTATGTGGTGCTGGTCGGTATGGATCTGACCTCTGGAGGCACAGGTTCCAATGTTTACTACAAAGATGGCTTGTTTGATGACAGTTCAACGAAAACTGTCGATCTTTCAACAATGCTTGATGCAATGGCAATAAATTCAGCCTATAATGGCTACAATGCATTGTCTCTGTATCCTTAAACTCTAAAAATTTTTCACCCTGATTTTTGTAATCGGGGTGATTTTTTTTGTAAAAATAGCGTACTTTTTTGCTTGTTTTTTAGTGTTTTTTTATGTATTATATATACATATGTTTTATATGTATGATTTATAAAAATGAATATAGTTCTCACGACTACGCTTTCTCAGCCGATTTATCAATTTCTCAATGAGCAGGCTACTACTAAAAAAACGACAAAAAAGAATATCTTGGAGGAGGCATTGCGTTTATATCAGAAGCAGCAGCTTGAGATTCAGATTAAAGAAGGTTTCAAAGACAGAAAGAAGGAATACCAGCAGATTGCTAAAGAATGAAGAAATGCCCAGTTTAAATCGTTTCGTGAATAAAGATGAGAAAATATGAAATTTGGATGGCAGATTTTGATCCGAGAAAATGACATGCTCAAAGCGGGAGGAGACCATGTGTGGTTGTTCAAAATAATCTTTTTAATGCCTATTCTCCGACTGTAATGGTTGTGCCTTTGACATCTATTGTCAAAAAACCATTCCCAAGTGAGTTTTTAGTTGAGCCATCAGTTTATAATGGTTTGACTCATACAAGTAGATTTTTAGGGTCTCAAGTAATGACATTAGATAAGGTTTTCTTGCATGAGAAACTTGGAACTATTGAAAAAAATTACTATAAGCTTGTCTCTGAAGCACTTTCTCTTTCATTAGATATCGAAAATAGATATTAAAGCCTCTAAAAATTTTTTACATTCATGTTTTCTATAGAGACGCAATTTATTGCGTCTACATTTGCAATTTATTGCGTCTACATTTTTTTGAGATTGTCAGAAAAAAATATTTCTAAAACATATCAGATTCTGATTCTCATTTGAAATCAAAAAGGAAAAAACTACATTTAAGTGAACTATGAATAAGTTGAAAAAATGATTAAAAGAAGTCTTTACACACTGCTTTTTTATTGCCAAAAAATAGACCAGTGTTTTTGTGTTTATAGCAGGAATTTTAAATTTTTTTAGAGACAAGAGATGTTGTTTTCCCAATCATTGCTCAAAAGGTATATAGCTCTCAATCAATCAGCAGAAATAATTTGAAGAGAAATGACTCACAAAACTTGTGAAATTGAGTGAATCACGCAGAGAAAAATTCCAGAACTTGTCGTCATTGGAAAGGCTACCAAAGTCGAAAAACATCCAGAAGCTGACAAGCTTTTCGTCTGCCAGATAGACTGTGGTTCGAGAGGAATTTTTCAGATTCTCACTGGTGGAGAAAATATTGTTGAATGAGCTTTTGTCCCAGCAGCTTTGCCAGGTTGTTATCTGCCAGTCATCGATCTTTCGATAGCTGAGAGAAAAATGAGAGGCTTAGATTCCAATGGAATGATCTGTTCAAAAGGTGAACTCGGAATCAATGAAGACGAAGATCAGCATTGGATTTGGGTCCTCCAACACGGAGACCAAGGTGATTTTTCAGACATTTCAGACGCGGATCTATGAAAATCTTTGGGAGAAAAATATCCTCGACTGGAAAATATTATTTTTGAAGTAGATAATAAAAATCTTACAAATAGACCAGATCTTACTGGGCATTTTGGTATAGCTATTGAGCTCAAAGCTCTCTTTGCTCAAGAGCCAAAGTCGCTTATTTTTGATTCAGTCAGTCCGTTGCTTCAGGAACGAGCAGTGACAAATCCGGTCGAAGCTATTTCAAATGGTAATCAAGCTTCTCGTAAAGTAGAACTTCAAAGCTCTGGAGCGAGATCATATATCCTTGGAGAAATTGAGAATGTCTCTGTCTCAAAGTCGGATTTTTTGACGAGATTATTGATGATCGATATTGGACAAACTCCAAAAAATAATCGAGTAGATTTTTCCAATCTTTTTATGGCTCTTGCTGGTCAGCCGATCCACTTTTTTGATGCTGCGAAAGTAAACTGAAATATCATTGTGAGGGATGCTAAAACTGGTGAAAAATTTACTGATCTTTTGTGAGTAGAACACAGTTTAGATGCACAAGATATCGTGATTACAGATTCTGAAAAAATTCTAGCTCTTGCTGGAGTAATGGGAGGTCAAAATTCAGCTATTACAGATTCTACCAAAAATATTCTCGTGGAAATTGCAAATTTTGATCCAGTGAGAGTGAGAAAAACTGGTACGAGATTATGACTCAGAACCGATGCAGAATTAAAATTTGAAAAAAATATAAATCCAGTTTTTTCACTATATTCGCTCTTTTTATTTATGAACGAGCTCAAATATTTTGCCAAAAATCTTTGAAATTATGAAATAAAAGGTTTTTATTCTGCACTTTCTTCTGAAACTCAGGCACAATTTTCTGCTCCTCGCACTATCAAGCTTTCGAGAAAAAAACTTCATACGACGCTTTTTGGAAATATGAGAGAGGACTTAGAAATGCAGCTAGTGGGTATCTTGGAAAATATTGGCTGCAAAGTAATCTCCCAAGATGATGAGCTGAGCTGCCAGATACCATGGTGGAGAGGTCCGACTGACCTTACTATTCCAGAAGATATGATCGAAGAAGTAGCCAGAATTTATGGTTATAATCGTATTGAAGGAAAAATGCAGACAGGCCAGGTAGAGTTTATTCCGTTTAGTACTGCAGTAAAAACTCTCAGAAAAATAGAAGAAACTTTGATAGAACAGTGTCATTATGATCAAGTAGAAACATATCCTCGAGCAGAAAAAAACCGTTTAGATTTATTTGAGACTGATACGGCGACTCTTTATGAGCTTCAAAATCCTACTGCTCCAGAAATGAGCTATATGAGAGATAAGCTCATCTATAATCTTCTCGACTATACAGCCAAAAATGCTAAGTTTTTTGATCAGGTTCAGTTGTTTGATTACGGGAAAATTTGGAAAAAAAACCCTGATCAATCAGCTAGTGATCGTGGAGAAAGAGTTCAGCTTGGAATTGTGAGATACCAAAAAAATAATAAAAACTGGGAAAAAGATTCTTTTCTCATATTGAAGTGAGAGTGTAGTCTTTTACTCAAAAAGATTGGACTTACAGGAAAAGTATCATACGAATCAGCAGATATTTCTCTGAATCACCCTAAAAAACAAGCAAAAATTTTGTACGAAGGAAAATGAATAGGTTTTGTGAGCCAGATTCATCCTACGATACTGGAAGCTTACAAGATGGAGCTCAATAGTCAGTTAGCTTATGCTTGTTTTGATATGACAACGGTTCACGAACTTCTTGAGCAAAAAGTGACTATTATCAATCAGATCAAATATGAAACACTGCAAGATCAGATAGTATACAGAGATTTGTGTTTTGTTCTTGATGAGAATCAGCATTTTAGTTCGGTTTTAGAACCGATAAAAGCATTGCCTCAGATAGAAGAGATAGAAATTTTTGATCTTTATCAGTGAGAAAATTTGCCTCAAGGGAAAAAATCAGTAGCATTGACCATGAAGATAAAAGGAGATGGTTCTTTGACGACAGATCAGATCAATGAAATTATGAACTCTGCGATCAAAGAAGCTGAAAAAAATGGTGGACAATTGAGATAAAAAAATGTTCAAAATAGTACTGCTAATTCCTTCCTTAAGTAAGGAGGGGCAGGGGAGGTTTATAAAAAATTTTTATTCTGCAAAATATACATGGCTTCAACAAATACCAAAAACACTCTCCGAGAAAAATTGATGGATGATATTTCAGAGCTTACTGTTGATCTTCAGGAGCTTTTAAGAGCAGGATATAAATCTAGTACGATCAATGAAGATGATATTCTTTCAAAGATTGATGACATCGACAGCAAAGGGAAAATGCTAGAAAAATTTTACGAACTTGCAGAAAAACTAGGTATCAAGATTGAAACGATTGAAGATATGCTTGAAAAAGAAGCTAAAAAGCAGTTTGAACAATCTCAGTCAAAACTCGGAAAAGTTCAGCTTTATGAAAAAAAACATAACGCTAACGACAAACAATATAAAGATCACATTAAACTCTACTTCAACGATATTTCAAAAATTCCACTTTTGTCAGCAGAGGAGGAAAGAGAAATAGCAATGCGTGTCAAAAGATGAGATGAAAATGCAAAGAAAAAACTCATTGAATCGAATCTAAGACTCGTGATCTCGATAGCAAAAAGATTTTTCGGTTCGAGACTCAGTTTTTCAGACTTGATCCAAGAAGGAAATGTCTGATTAATTAAAGCAATCGAGAAATTTGAACCAGAAAAAGAATTCAAATTTTCGACCTATGCGACTCGATGGATCAAGCAGTCTATCACCAAAGCAATTGCAGATATGACCAAAAATGTAAGAATTCCAGTCCATCTGATCGATGAGATCAACTCGTACAATAAGGCATATCAAGAGCTTTTTCAGAAATTAGGTCGTGAGCCAACATCAAAAGAAATTGGGCAGAAATTAAATTTTCCGATCAAAAAAATTAAAAAATTGGAAGAAGTGATTTTTGGTAATGTGTCTCTTGATTCTGAGGTGGGAGACGATGGTAAAGATAGCCTTTGAGATTTGATTGAGGATAAAAACACATTGAGACCAGATCAGTTCGTAGAGAGAGAAACAGTGAGACAAAATCTCGACATGATTCTTGATATGCTTGATGAAAGAGAAGCTAAAATTATCAAGATGAGATATGGTATTGATGGTCCAAAATATACGCTTGAACAAGTTTGAGAAGAATTTCAAGTGACTCGTGAAAGGGTCAGACAGATTGAACAAAAAGTTATTCAGAAACTGCAAGAACATGTTGGGCTTCAAAAAATTCTGGGTATTGAAGATGATATTGAAAAGCTCGAACACCAGCAAAAAAATCAAAGAAAGAAAAGAGAAAGAAGACCAGAGGATGATGAATAAAAAACAAGAAAGGGCTTCTGCTCTTTTTTTATGAAAATAAAAAAATCTGTAATGACAAATAATTCACCACGAATAAGACAATTAAAAAAACAATCATCTCATCCGACTGTGGAAAAGTGATTCGATATCGAGACGGCAATTATTGGCTGATGAATTGCTGGAACTATGACAGCTTATTTTTTACTTTCAGAAACAAATAAAAAAATTTGTCTGCTGGAAGGATACAAGATTGCACACTGAGCTACAGGTCACAATGCCGGTCAGATAGTAGGCTATTTTGAAAAATCTTTTTCAGAAATAGTAGACCAATATGGAGCAAATATGGCATTAAAAGCTCAAAAAGATATTTCATGAGCGCGAGAGCTTTTAGAAAATATTGTCGAGTCTTGCAATCTTAAAACTCCCATATCGATTTTTCAGGGCTATGCTGGTTGTCAGACTGCTCATCAGGTTATCGAACACTTAGAAAAAAAACTGTTGCGTGAAAGTTGATGAATTCATATTGATACCATACTTGTAGATGAAAACTGGATTAAAAAAAATGAGATCCCAAAGAAATATGAACATCTTTACTCAACAATTTCTTCTGAAAAAATTAAAATCCTGCTTAATACAAATCAAGAAGACTATATTGCAGTACTTTCAACTAAAAAATGATGTACAAATAGTGCTTTACTTTGTGAAGAGTTGCTATTGTATCTTCAAAATAAATATGCAGACAGATTTACAGTATATGAAAATACTCCAATTAAACAGATAAATTGTTTTAGTGAAAATACTGTGCTCTCGACAGAAAAAGGAGAAAAAATCACAGCAAAAAATACTATTCTTTGTACCAATGGTTTTGAATCTATCGAAATAAAAAATCATGCTTGATGAGATATTGATAAGAAATTTCATGAAATGGTAGAATGAGTTACTTGATATATGGCAGGTTACCTTGACAAGCCAGGTCAAGACCCTACGGCGATTAGTTATTTTCTTAAGCCATGAGAAATATTAGAAAGTGTAAACGAAATGGATGTTTATTTTTACCTTACTCGTAGAAATTATGAGCTAGAAAATAATAAACACTCGTTGGTTTGTATTGGTTGACCAGAAGTATTTCTTGCTGAGAAAACACTATACGATAGAAATCACTTATATCCCCAAGAGCATCAACAAAAAATAGATAACTTTTTGCATCAAACATACGAGCCGTCACCAAAGTGAGAAATTAACTATGAGTTTAAACGACATTGATTGATGGGATACACGCACAATTGACTTCGTTGTATCGGTCCAGATCCCAAAAATTCCAGACTATTCTATAACTTGTGATGTAATGGAGTGGGTATTTTGAGTTCAATTTTTGGTGGTTATAAAATAGCTCAGTTTATGCTATGAAAAGTGACAGAAAAAAGTATTTTTGATCCAGTTTATCAGTAAAACATCTTTTCATTTTACTTAGAATTTTCTGTCATGGACTACGAAATCAAGCTTACAGCTAAACTCCAAGTGCTCATCAGTCAGAAAAAAATTGACACTATCTCTCAGTCTGATTTTGATGAACTGTATCCTGAGCTGATAAAGTGTCTTATCTTCCATAATCAGCTCTACTATCAGCATGAAAAGCCAGTAATATCAGATCAAGAGTATGACGAACTTCTTAGTTATCTCAGAAGAATTGAGCAAAAATTTCCACATAGCATCGTTCCAGAAAGCCCAACTCAGAAATTGATTGGTCAGATTCAGGAATGATTTCTCAAGGCAAAGCATGAAAAATCGTTACTTTCGCTGGAAAATACCTACAATGCCGAAGATATTCGTGATTTTGATACTTCACTTCAAAGGATTCTCACTAAACTAGAAAACTCCAAATCTGAAGAAAATATTACTTCTGGTTACTCCTACACCGTCGAGCCAAAATTCGATTGAATTAGTATCGAGCTTGTTTTTCTTGATGGAATTTTTTCTCAAGCAATCACTCGTGGTGATGGAGAAATGGGAGAAGATATTACAGAAAATGTGAAAACAATCTACTCTGTTCCATTTAAACTTTCTACAAAAAATCCTCCTCATAAACTCAAAGTGAGATGAGAAATTGTAATGCCAAAATCAGCTTTTCATAAACTCAATGAACAGAGAATTTCTCAATGAGAAGCTAGTTTTGTTAATACGAGAAACGCAGCTTCAGGGAGTGTGAAACTTTTAGATACAGCAGAAACAGCCAAAAGATGATTAGTCTGTTTTGTTTATGATATTTTAGTGCTCGAGGGATGAAATATTGTTTTGGAGACAAATAGTCAGGTTCACCAATTATTATCAGATCGATGATTGGCGGTGCATCCGACTTTTTTCGTAGAAAAAACAGTTGACGAGGTAGTAGAAATTTGTAGTGATGAAAACCAGAGAAAAAAATTTGAACAAGAAGATATTGAGTTTGATGGTTTAGTAGTGAAGGTAAATCAGCTTGCACTGAGAGAAAAAATTGGTCAGACTGAGCACCATCCTCGTCGAGCTTTTGCTTACAAGTATCCTACTCAGTTAGCTACGACGCAGGTTTTGTCGGTTGATTTTCAGGTAGGTCGTAGCGGAATTATTACTCCAGCAGCCAATGTTGCTCCGATTCAGCTCAGCGGTGTCACCATTTCCAGAGCATCGCTTCACAATTTTTCTCAGATCAGAGAAAAAGATATTCAGATTGGAGATTTTGTTTGGATGCAGAGGAGTGGGGAAGTGATTCCGTATATTGTTTCAGTCGTGATGGAGCGTAGATCGTGAACTCAGCCCATCATCCCGCCAGCTTTTTGTCCAGTTTGCCACAGCCCAGTTACTCAGCCAAATGGTGAAATCTACTACTACTGTTCAAATCCAGACTGCCCAGCTCAGCTCAAAGAAAAACTGCTGTATTTTGTTTCCAAAAATGCTATGGATATCGAGTGAATAGGAGACAGCCTGATAGATTTACTCGTCGAGCAAAACCTGATCAGCTCAGTAAGTGATCTTTACAAGATTCAGAGCTATGACTTCCAGAGAAAGTTGACTGTATTGCCAGGAATTTGAACCAAAAAAGTCACAGAAATTGCTTCTCAGCTCGAAAAGTCCAAGAGAAACCAGTTACGAAGAGTGATCAATAGTTTATGAATTCCTCATGTCGGAAAAAAAACAGCCAAACTTCTCCAAGACCATCTCCCATCTTCTCTGGACTCTCTCGACCAGCTCGCTCATTCGCTCACCAACTCAGAATTTCTAGCCACTATTCACGGCATCGGTGAACAAACTATCATCTCTCTCCAAAACTTTTTCTCAAATCAAAAAAATATTTTTATTCTGCATGATCTCAAATCTCATGGAGTCGAGTTTTTCCATTACGAAAAAAAATCCACTCAATCATCGGAAATAGCAAATCTACATTTTTCTATCACAGGTTCATTTCATCTCCCTAGACCAAAAATAGTCGAGCTTCTCGAGTCTCAGTGAGCCATCTTTGATGATGAGCCGACATCTACGACAGACTTCATGCTCGTCTGAGAAAAACCAGGCTCCAAACTCGCCAAAGCTCAGAAAAACTCCACCAAAATTTTCACTTCACTTTCTGATTTTTTTCTCAGCTACCCATCTCTCTCTTCTCTTTTTCCACCCATCCCTTCGTCTCCACAGATCGCTCAGCAGTGACTGTTCTAAGAAAAAATATTTTTGCACACAAAAAAACCCAGCCGTTTCGGCTGGAGTGATTAATGAGTTAGTAACTATCTCTTATATGGTACATTACCAACAGAGGAAAAAAATGCATTCAGTTCATTAAGAACTTGTTGAAAAGTTTTTTCTGTCGTGTTTCCAGCTTCGATTGCTGTAAACAGGACAAACACAGGTCTAATAATGTTTTTCTCTAATTCTGATGTCCCTGGAAATAATTCGTTTGTTAGTTGGAATAAATCCGTCGCGATCCCCTTTTCTTTGTATAAAGGAATAGCTTTTTTCATAAATTCGTCATACCGCTTACCAAATACTTGCTTGATATAGTTTCTTTCGACCATATAAGCTTCGAGTTCACTCTGTGCTTCACTTAGTCCGCTCAATTGAGTTGTATGAAATAACTCATGGAGAAACACGGCTCTTGCAATGGTGTCGTTTTTCACCATAGGTATTACTACCATTGGTATCCCGTAGGGCCCATTGTTTGTAGAACTTGCTATGGACTTTTGTTTTCCAGTTGCCATATTATTAGTAGCCTGTTCAAGGTCTGTGATGACAAGTGTGAATCTTGCGTGAGAATCTGGCATTAAAACACGACATGTACCGACTTGTTCCTTAGGTTGGAATTGAATAGCGATATGGCAATTTTGTCCTTGGCTTATGCGCTGGGCATACTCCAATACTGATTTATCCATTTCGATAGATGAAATTGGTGCTTCTTTTTCCCTTTCTTCTACCTGATTTACTTTCTTGACTTTTTTACATGAAGTAAAAGTCAAAAAAATAACAAATGCGAGTGTCAAAAATATTTGTATCTTTTTCATTTTTTTCGACCATCCTTTTATTGGTCAAATATATAATAGTTATTTTAGAGAGAAAGTCAAGTAATTTTACTTCCCGACCATCTCATCCAGTACCTCAAAAAATCTCTCAAGATCGGCTTCATCGTTGTAGCCATACAGACTCATTCTGATACTACCATTTGAAGTTCCAAGATACTGATAGAGTGGGTGAGTACAGTGTCCTCAGCTTCTCACACAGATTCACTTCTCAGCAAAAAGTTCACCAACCATCTGGATATTTTTTTGATTTTTGAGTACAAAAGAAAAAATTCCTAGCCTATTTTCCAGCTTATCACTACCGATCAGCTCAATCTGATCCCCATAGCCTCTAAAACGCTCCAGAGCTCTGCTCATCAGCTTTTTTTCGATGTCTTCCAGAGTCTGGTATCCTCCGATTTTTTCCAGATACTCCAGTGCCTTCAGTAAACTCACAGCTCAGACGATATTTGGTGTACCAGGTTCCCATTTTTCGACACCACTCTTAAAAGAAAATCAGCTCGTAGTGACCCCTCCAATCGCACCACCACCCACGATCGACGGCTCCAGCTCTTTCATTAGTTCTTGGCGAGCTACGAGCACTCCAAGCCCTGTATCCGCCATGATTTTATGTGCTGTGAAAATCAAAAAATCAGCCCCAAGTTTCTGAAAATCTAGCTGAAAATGCGGCACACCCTGCGATCCATCAACGATAAAAAAAGTCTCGTCACGAAGCTGGTCGCTAATTCTCTGCAGATCGAGAATCTCGCCTGTCACATTGGAAGCAGCAGTCAGAGAAACGACTTTTACATTTTTTGTATATTTTTTCTCAAAATCTTCATAATCAAAATGACCACTTTCAAAGTGTTTGTGGTCCCGATGAGACTTATCAAGAGAGTCGATATCGGGATTCTGGTTAATTCACACAAAATCTACTGTAAAACCATACTGCTTACTCAAATGGTGCCACGGTACGATATTGGCATGATGCTCGAGGACCGACAGCAAAACCACATCGCCAGCTCCGAGTTTGCCATTGATACACAGCGTCTGAGCTACCAAGTTAAAAGCAAAAGTGCTGTTGTAAGTGTAAATCACCTCATGAGCTTGAGAGTTCACGAGCTTCGCTACCATCTTTTTAGACTGAAAAAAAAGCTCCTCACTTTTTTCAGAAAGAGAGTAGTGGCCTCTATGGATATTGGAGTAGCTACTTCTGAGAAACTCAGCCACTCAGTCTATCACCTCAGCTGGCTTCTGAGAACTAGCAGCACTATCCAGATAGACCAGCCCTAGATTATTGGTAAACACAGGGAAATCAGATTTTTTCATAGTCAAAACAAAAACAAAGTGAAACAGTTTCAGTATAGGGGAAAAAATCATATTTTCAAACAAAAAAACTCCTCGGTCGGGTTACCGCCAAGGAGTATAAAGTAATTTTTGCAAATAATAATAATCACACTAAGCTTTGTTCCTGTAGCACCGTAAAATTAGGTGCCATAGGTGGTAATGTAAAGGACTCATTGTCGGTAAGCAGTGGGTTCCACTTATATCCATCAAAGTCCCATTCCGGTAAAATAAGTGAACCTTTACCCTTCGCTTCCCAAAAGAAGTCGATAGGTATGGCTTCATAGCAAGCTGGAACAATTACTGTTCCATCATCGATATGTTTAACACCTAGTAGACCTTTGGAGTTCTCGAATGTAGAAAATCCAGCTTTTTTCCAGTGTACTTTTTCCAAACCAGAATCAAAACTGGGATGAAAGTGAATATTACCATGGGTATCCTTGTAGGGGATAATAAGAGTTGCTGCTTTACCATTTTGTCTTTTAATGTGAGACTTATCTCTTCTAAATATTGAAAATGGACCTTGTGGGGTCTCACAAACAATAAAGAATGATAGTGTGTTCACCTGAATCAAATAAGGCATAATCATTGTCATCCCTTTTCTCCACTTTGGTGGTAGACTGAGTGCTACCTCGAAAAATGTTTCTCGTTTTTCTTTTTCTTGCATTTTTTTTAATTCCCACTGAAATGACAGCAGGGACGGCAAGATAAATATTTTATGACTAAAGTCAAGGGAATGTGTAAATAAAAAATAAAATTCTGCTCAAAAACACTTATTTCTTAGGGATCAAAAGCATGCCATCACCAAAGCTCAGAAATCTGTAATCTCTGTCCAAGCCATGCTGATAGATTTTTTTCATCTCATCATAGCCAATAAACCCAGCCACGAGCATGAGGAGACTGCTATGAGGAGCGTGAAAATTAGTAATGAGCTGATCGACGAGACGATAAGTTTTACCAGGATACAAGAAAATCTGAGTCGATCAGCTCACGAGCTCGTGAGTTTCATCGATAGACCAGTTTTCAAGAAAGCTATCAGCTTCTTCGAGAGAGATTTTTTTGGTGAGTTCATCTCGCCAGAGTTGTTCTTCCTGAGTGATAAATTTTTTGAGCAGTTCAGACAATTTTTTCCAGACATAAGGAAGAGATTCTAGTGTCCTCATGACTGTTGTTCAGACAGCCACCAGCGGAAAATTATTTTTTTTCAGGATAAAAATTTTTGAAAAAAGAGAAAGAGAAACAGATATTTTTTCTTTGTGAATTTGGTGGTGGCTGATATCAGGAGTATCGACCGGTTTGAAAGTCCCCAAGCCAATCTGTAAAGTCACAAACTCAGTTCAGATACCTTTTTTCTCCAGATTTTTCAAGAGCTCAGGGGTAAAATGAAGCGATGCAGTCGGAGCCGCCACAGATCCAGATTTTTCAGCAAAAAAGTGGTGATAGTGCTGAGATTTTTCGAGGTCGTAGTCGATATAAGGAGGCAGTGGCACTGTTCCAAATTTCTCAAAAAAATCCAGAGCCCCCAAGCCATCTATCGAGCAAATCACCCCTTGTTCAGTGAGTTCATCAACGGTGATCGTAATCGTCTCAGAGAAGTGAATTTTTGAGCCAGCTTTCACCCTCTTGGTCAAGCGAATCAGCCCCTCAAAGCGCTTATCATCCAAAATTTCTAGACAAAAAAACTCACCGTTGTCGACGATTCTCTCTTCACCTCGCGGCATCGTGACAGAAATATTCTCAAAAGTCACCCTCGCTGGTAAAACTTTCGTGGTATTAAAAAATAAAACTGAATTAGTATCCAGTAAATCTGGTAAATCAAAAAAATGAAAATCTTCTTCATTCTGGTTAAACACAAGAAGCTTTGCATGATCCTGAGGTAAGACAGGATTCTGGGCTATTTTTTCTGGTGACAGCTCATAAAAATAATCATGAAGATCAAGCATAAAAACTTTCATACACAATAAAAAACTCACCAAATTATAGCAAAAAAAACTGAAAAAAAAAGAGCGATGGTACACCATCGCTCTCATTGAGTTTTATGAAATTTTAACCAGTCCGATATAAGTACTGGTATTTTTGATAAGAAAATATCCATTGTTTAGATATTTTATCAAATCATATTCCACCGGGAGGGTGATTTCTCCCAGATGGTCAATAAGACCATAAAGATCATTGTTTTTTACGATGAAAACTTCTGGGAGTTCAGTAGTTTCAATACTATCAAACCCATTATTATGAAGATACTTGTTTGAAACTAGATCAAATAGTACCCATTTGGCTGGTGTTTGGAAAGCAAAGAGATTCTCTTGGAGAAATTTCATATTATTGGCTTTTACACCCTTTTCTATGAAATTTTTATCCAATAATTGGTAAGTTTCATTCTTTTTTACCTTGAAAAAATAATTTCCAAGATAAGAAATAAAGTCATACTTATCAAACGGGACTACTATTTCTGGGCAGCCCTCCTTATCCTGAAGAATAGCTTGTTTACCACTTTTTTCCAAGAGAAAAATACCTTGGTAAACTTCAGTAATGTCGGAATATTCGCATGCAGCGATTTCTTTTAGTTCCATTTTTTTTATATTTATTGATTATATTATAAAATAATCAAAAAGAAAGTCAAGTGAAAGGGAATTTTTTGTAATATAGAGACGCAATTTATTGTGTCTACATTAACCGGCATAAGAAATTTTTTTGAAGTTTTCAGAAATTTTAGTTTTGAATAGAGAGATAAAAAAACTATACTCATCAAAAATTTATTTATCTAAAGACAGAAAATGCTATTGGAGCTAAACAGAATAATTATTTTTTCACTCTTTGCATTTTTTATGGCACTCGGAGCGTATCCATTTTTCATAGCTTTGCTCAGAGATTTCAAGATGGGGAAGTCGATTCGTGAAGACTCAGTCACTGGCTCAAAAGCAGAGATTTTTCAAAAACTTCATAGTCATAAAGCCTGAACACCGACAATGGGCGGCGGACTTTTTTTGATCATCATGGCGATCATGATGGGAGTAGCTTTTGTGCTTCAGTATTTCGACATCATCAACAATAGCCTTGTTACGAGACAAGAAACCTACATTTTACTCTTTGCATTTTTTGGAATGGGAGCTATCGGGATTGTCGATGACCGACTCAATATCAAGGGTTTCTGAAGAGCAAAAGGAATGGGAGCAAAAGTAAAACTGATCAGTATGTTCGCTTTTGCTGGATTTGTCAGTTACCGATTTTTTGTCAGACTCGGTATCTCGACGATCAATTTCTGGCCGATTGCAGGGGTGATCGACATCGGTCGATTCTATCCAGTTCTCACTTTTTTCATGACTTTGGCGATCGTCAATGCCATCAACATAACAGATTGACTCGATTGACTTGCTGGGGGTCTGATGATCATTGTTCTCGGAGTTTTTGCAGTAATGACTTTCATCTACAATCGATACATTGCTACGACTTTGATCGGGATTATTCTAGCTATTTTGATGGCATTCCTCTGGTTCAATATCGCTCCAGCTCAGATTTTTATGGGAGATTCAGGGGCTTTGGGACTTGGAGGCCTCTTGGCGACTCTCGTTTATTTGCTCAATATCAAAGTCTGAATAGTCATTCCTTTCATGGTGCTTTTCCTGATTTTTTGGGCAGAATTATCATCGAGTTTTTTACAGATTCTCCGAAAAAAAGTTTTTCACAGGAAACTGTTCCCGATCGCTCCGCTTCATCACCTCTTCGAATACAAAGGAAATTCAGAGACCAATATCGTTATGAGAATGCGACTTATTCAATGAATCCTTGCCGCTCTTACGCTCATTCTTCTTCTCTATCAAATCAACATTCACTAAAAACTTCGTTCTCTGAACCAATCTCCCTGGTCCCTGAGCCTGTCGAAGGGAAAAAATTTATTTTCTGGTTATCCCCTATAAACCATGACAAACCGACTCCAAAAAAAACTTCCAATGCTAACCATGATTTTTTTATGAGGTCTCCTGATCCATTTTTTTGTGTTTACGGTGGTAACTCGATGAGTTCGTCTTTCAGCTAGCCGACTAGAAATTCTATGGCTCTGGAAAGAAATCTTGGTGGCAGCAGCTGGTCTGCTAGTGGTCTGGTTTTGGTTTACCAGTGGACGAAAAAAATACCTCGAACTCAATAAAAAAGTTCGACTCTGGGAGTTTATTTTTCTTCTAGGAATAGTGGTGACAGCTTCTTTTTCATTGCTGATTCACGATCAGTCGATAGGGCAGTATTTCTTAGCATTCAAGTACGATTTTCTCTGATTTTTGATCTTTTTCATCTGGTATCATCTTTGATATTTTTTGTCCTCAGAGCAGAGAAAAAATATTTTTTCATGGTACGGGAAAGTGATTAAAATAGCTTTGATTGGAGCTTTTGTTTGGTATTTTATTATTTTTATCAAGCCATGAGCTCTCAAGTATTTTGGCTATTCTACAGCAGTTTTTGAGTGAAAAGTGGGTCAGCAACCACCAGCCACTTATTACACCCATCTCAACCAGTGACTTCCTCGTAATCAGTTTCTTTTTGAAAGACCAATTTCACGATGATTTTTTCTCATAGCATTTTGGCCATTATTTTTTGTACTCGTCATCAGGAAAAAATCTTTTGAAAAAACTCGAGTCTGGCGATTTCTCTATGCTTTCAATGTCATCGTAACTTTTTCGAGAGCAGCTCGATGAGCTTGGATGGTAGAAGTTTTAGTGTTAGGAGTTATCTCTCAGAGAAAGTCTCTCGTTCGTTTTTGAAAGTATGTGATTTTACCACTTGTTTTAGTTTTAGGGCTGGTAGGGTATCTTTGAAGAGAGCAGATTTTTTATAGAGATTACTCAAATACAGGGCATCTGAAGATGGTCTCTCAGTGAATCGAAAAAATCTCAGAAAAGCCTCGATTTGGTCGATGAGCAGGTTTCGCCGGTCCAGCATCTCATCAGACTGAGATCAACACCACAGCCACAGAGTACAATCCAGAAAACCAGTTTCTTCAGATAATTCTCGAGTTTGGATTCATAGGTTTTCTTTTCCGATGATGACTTTTCGCTCGATTTCTGCGACTTGGTTTTGCACTAGTTTTTTCTCTTTCATACAAATCTCTTTCTGCAAGCGACTCAAATCGGCTTCTCCTCTCAATGAGTACCGGGCTTTTGTGACTAGCAATCAGTGGTCTCGTTCTTCACTCTTTCACAGACAGAATGATCGTCTATCCTTTCATGGCTCTCTTCTGACTCATTCTCACCCACCACCTCTCCGAAAAAAAAACTCACTAAGAACAAGGCACAGAACTTGTTGTAAATTCCTGCTCATCCCAGGAATTTTTTTGTGGAAAAAATTCTCCGTTCTACGGACACCTCCTTTCAAGAAAGGATGAATAATATAAAACTCAATACCCTCCTTAGTGAAGGAGGGGTAGGGGAGGTTTTTCAGAAATGGAAATTTTTGTATTGATTTTGAGTTAAACTTCCCTATCCTCAAAACAATAACAACTTTATTTTCTAGTAAATCAGATGGACTGTCTATTTTGCCACAGTGATGAAACTCTTAAAAATGGCACTCTCAAGGGAGGTTGACAAAGATACAAGTGTATAGACTGCAAAAAACATTTTACCCTGGGAGGTCTGAGAGGAACATACACCGAGGAATTTAGAAAAAAAATAGTCGAAGCGTACTGCCACGACAGAGCCAGAGTCAGAGAGCTAGCACAGAAATTTGAACTGTCGACTTCTACGATCGTCAGCTGGGCAAAAGCTCATAGACCAGGCTGTAAACAGTGCCACTAGAAAAATATTTTACCACTATAGTAATAAAAAATGACTCGATTAAATACACTTTTAGCGGTCGGGCTCGTCAGCTTAATTTCATTTATCTGAGCTGCCGTCCTGCGAATCAAAGCGAAAAAACTAAGTCACATAGCACCGTTCCTCGTCAGCTTAGCAGCTGGAGCATTGTTTGGAGATGTGTTTTTTCATATGATTCCAGAGCTTGTAGAAGAGTATGGCTGGCCATTATGGGTCTCTGGTGTGGTACTTTTGGGAATTATTTTCCACTTTATGGTCGAAAAATATATCCATCGAAGACATTGCCATGTTCCAGTTTCAACTCATCATGTTCACAGTTTTGCTTGGATGAATCTTGTTTGAGATTTTATACACAATTTCATTGATGGGCTGATTATAGCTGCTAGTTTCATCATTTCACCAGCTGTTTGACGAGCTACGACTATAGCAGTAGTTCTTCACGAGATACCTCAAGAAATTGCTGACTTTTGAGTACTCATTCATGGCTGATTCTCAGCAAAAAAAGCCCTCATGCTCAATTTTTTGACAGCTCTGTGAGCTGTACTAGGTGCTATTATAGGTCTCTCTCTTGGCGAAGCTAATGAAATGATGCACTGAGTACTTGTTGCTTTTGCTATCGGTGGCTTTCTCTATATCGCAGGCTCAGATCTCCTCCCCGAAATTCACAAAGAAACCCATCCTACTCGCTCTGCTTTCCAGCTTTCTATCTTTATTCTCGGTATTGTTCTCATGGTTTTTCTTACTTTTTTAGAAACGTCTCACTAAAAAAATATATGAAAAAATATATGAAAAAATTTATTTTCTGGCGATTGAAAAGTGATGAAAATTGCAGTAGTATGAAAATGATCTCAAATGAAATCTACGGCTGTAGACTTGGTTCCCAGATCCTCCAAGACTCAAACGAAAATCTGTTCATGAGAATCGGAAAAAAACTTTTCCTCTCAATAATTCTCAAGATAATCCCGTCCTTGAAGCACAAGAAAGACTAAAAAATTTTCTCTCTGCTTAAAAAACTTCTTGATAGAGAGCTTATTTAGCTCTCTATTTTTTAGTAAAGTATGAAAATAGTGTATTGGAAGAAATTTAAAATAAAAAAAACCCGTCCCCCAAAAGAGAACGGATAAGATCATTTTATAATTTCAATAATTTCTTTTACCAGTTGTATAACTGCTGGCAAATCTTCTGAATCCTCTCGGACTTTTTTTCTAATTATTAAAACTTTATTTTCTGATGATTCCATATAATGAATTCTGTAGGCAGAAAATTTTTTTAATAATTTTGCATCATCGTTTCTAAATAAAGCAACACAATCGGCCTCCTCATAACTTTTTAGCAGATAATGGTTCGAATAAGCTTTATAGTCTTCAAAGTTTATATCGGTATTATCTAAAATATCAGCTATGGTTTCTGGGCTTTGGATAAATTGCGGGATTTTTTTGTCGCCAAAATCTATGATCGCCACTGAATACTTCATCTTTCTAAAGCCAAGGCTAGAGAACCTAGCGCTACTTACATCGCAGATTGAAACTTTGATGCCATCAATAAATCCTTCAAGAATATTTTTAACTTGATTGTCACCAAGATAAAAAAATTTGAAAGGTGTTACCAATGTGTTATTGAGTTTTATACCTTTTTCAAATTGAAAACCATATAAAGCTCCAATTTCCTGCAAGACTATTTGTCTTTCATTTGCTAGGATAGATAAACCTTTTTTTGATGGGATATCTCCTCTCGAAGATAATGGATGTTTTGAAAAGGGTTGTAGATTATCTATGCCTTCGATAGTCAATTTTCCACCACTCACAGCAAATTTTCTTCTAAACTCTTGCAAGTTTTTAAGACTATCAGAATCAATATATCTCAACTTCTCTAAATTCAGAGTTATCTCATTCTTAAGATGATCATCCAGAAGTTGTTTGATTTTCTGGAAATTGAATATAGTTAAGTTTGATATTATGAAACTAAAAGTTTTATGGTCAGAAATTGTTTCTATGAAGTTATTTTTTCCTATTTTGAATAACTGTATTGGCTGTATTGTCTGGCCTTTTTCAAATCTCATGATATTTCTGTATTGTCCAATCCAATAAGCAAATAGTCCAATAAGTACTCCAATGAGTAAATCAGTAAAAATAATTCCAAAAACAGTTATCAGCATCACAATTTCTTCAGTTTGCCCAAGTCTAGCAGTAGGAATATTTTTTTTGATCATAGAATATCCAGTATATACCAATATTGCAGACAAAGCTACATTTGGTATAAGAACTAAATAGTTCATAAAGCTTAAAATAAGGACTGCCAAACATATAGCATGGAAAAAATTAACTTTTTGAGTCTTTGCTCCTTCATGGACTCCATTATGACTTCTTACTATCTCGTTGATAACGGGAAGTCCTCCAAGAAATCCAATAAGCACATTAGAAACACCATTTCCAAAAATATCAGCGTTCATGTTTCTTTGCCTTTTCTGTGGGTCCTCAGACTGTATTGCGGAAGAAGTTACTAAACTTTCGATTGTAGAAACTCCGAAACAGATAATGGTTGAGCTAATTCCATGAAATGTTATTAACATATCAAAACTAGCACTTGAGAACCATTTTGATTGGTCTGTAGATATTGAAATAGTTGGTATTTCATCAGTGCGGAGACCAAATGGGATCAGTATTGCTATGACTAAAACAATGAGTGATGGTGGAACTAATTGTAATATTTTTTTATCTGAATAACTAGACAAAAAAAATATTGAAATTAAACATATTAGTCCAGCAAGCACTACTAATGATGGTTCAAATTTATTTAACTCGTCAAAAAAATTAAATAAGATTTCTTTTGGTTCAACATACGAAGGTTTTATTCCTAATATTTTAAAGCCTTGTGTTAAAATCAAAATGCCACCAATAGAACATTTTAAACCTGCAATCACAGGGGATGGAAAAAAATTTCCAAACCATCCTAAATTAATAGGATAACCTGAGATTTTTAAATTTAAAGCAGAAAATAATGAAAATGTGATTTGTAATGCACCAGAAATGACAAAAACACCAAGAGTATTTCGCATTCCAAGTACAACTTTATCAGATTCAATCATATTTTCTGGAGTCATTGCATAGAACCCATGCAATATAAACAATACAATCGGGATCATTCCAGCAGCTGGACCAGTGATGACTAAATCAGTTCCTTGCCACAAACGATACATGATAAACATGACGATACCGCTTATTACAGCGCTAATGAGACCAGCCATTGGAGGAAACCCAGAGGCTGTAGAGACTCCTAAACACAGCGGTAAAGCTATGAATAGACCAATTTTAAAGCCAGCTTGCATATCATAAGCAAGTTCAGCAATTTTTTTTTTCATATGAGACTTTTTTTTATTTTAATGATCGTTTAATCAAAAAGTATAATGATTATTACTAGAAAAAAGTCAATAGAAAGAATTCTTAATCTTATTTAAAATAACTACCAATAATAACTGAACATAATTTTCTCATTTTCATACATAAAAATAAAAAGTTGTATTCTGGTTTATGGATAATTCAATTATCAAAGAGAGTAGTAGTTACATCATAATAATTAGAAATAAAAAAGCACTCTCAGATGAGAATGCCTTCTATAGATTGAATGATACGCTATTAATTAGACTTTATTTTTTAGTTGTATCGCAACCATAAACTACATAGAGGAAAACTTTGTAGTAAAGAATCTGGAGAATATAACTTCGGATGATAGTCATCGCAAGAGCTATTCAGATTTTTTTAGCAACCATAAGAGTTTTTTCTCACATAGTTTTAGTCATTTTTTCAGTTGTCATCATAGCACAACCAGAACCATCACAGCTACCAGACATCATAGTGCACCCAGACATTTCCGAACAAGCCATTCCAGAGTGATTTGCCATCATTGTATCCATTTTACCACTCATTATCATAGTTTTCATCTCTTCTTTCATCATTCCTCTATCGTCTCTCATCATAGAATGCATCATTTTACCATCCATTTTCATCATCATCCCATACTCTCCACGACCAAATCTATGACCTCTTCCTCACAGAGTAGAGAAAAAAGTACAAAGAAGACAAAGCGTAAACAAAACTACAGCTAATCTATGCCATCGCATAGTCGACAAATTGTGAGTGTCTTTCTGAGCAAAAGGAAAGAAAAAGTTACAAAGAGCTTTCATAATTTTTGTGTATTAAAACGATAAAGATTTTTTTTCTGGAAATATAAAATATCTCTGTGTCAGTATAAACTTCTGGTATACTTCTTGCAAGAGAAATATATTTCTAAAGCTTATCGGTAAGAAAACTATCTCGCTTTTTTAATAATTGCCTGAATTTTTATGGAACATATAGGAATTATATGCTTTTGATTTCAATAAAAATATAGACAAAGATAAGAAAAAAAAGGAGGAGGGGAGAATTCGAATTCCACGCCTCCTTCTCGAGTTTAAAATCCTGTTTGAATATCCAGCATTTTTTTGTAGTGCCCGTTGAGAGAGCTGAGAGATTGGTGTGTGCCGTCTTCAATAATGAGACCATTTTCAAAAAAGAGAATACGATCAGCTTGTTGTACAGTTTGGAGACGATGAGCTATGATAAAGACCGTTTTTCAGAGGAAAAGATTATGGAGAGCTATATTGATTTGCTCTTCATTGAAACTATCAAGAGCAGAAGTTGGTTCGTCTAGCATAATGATTTCTGGATTTTTGAGCATAATTTTGGCTATTGCTAGTCTCTGTTTTTGACCTCAGCTTAGTCTGACCCCTCTTTCACCTATTTCACTCTGTAATCAATCTGGAAGTTCTCGAATAAAATCGCATTTAGATTTTTTTATCACTTCATGCAGTGCTGATTCTCATGGTTTTTTTGAAAGTGCATAGACGAGATTTTCATAAACTGTACCATCAAAAATAGATGGTTCTTGAGTAAGATAGCCTATATGATTGTAATAACCAGATAATGAAATTTTTGAAAGAGATTGATTATCAATAAGAATTTCTCCTTCATTTGGATTGAGATAGCCAGCTAAGAGTTTTATGAGTGTAGTTTTTCCAGATCAAGACTCTCATACCAAAGCTGTTTTTGTTCATCATGCAAGAGATAAAGAAAAATTTTGAAAGACTGGTGTTTTTTTATTATAACTAAACGATAAATTTTTGACTTCAAATTCTCATTTTTTATAGACAAATTTTTTTCATAGATGAATATTTGATGTGGTTGGAGTAGTGTCGATAAAATCTCGTAGCTTTTGAATAGTTGGAGTATGTTTTATTGTTCTTTTATAGATATTTGTGATGTCCATGAGACTTTTTTCTAGATATCAGACCACAGTAAGCATCAGCACAATATCTCCATATCAAAAGCTTCCTGAAATCGCCCTAGTTCCCATATAAAGCAATAAAAACCACCTGATGAGATTGACACTTAAATCTCCAATATTATAAGTGATATGTTCAAAAAGATGTTTTTTCTTATCTATTTCTAGAACTTTATTGAGTCAAGAATTGAGAGATTCAATTTCAAGAGTAGTCTTATTTGACTGAACAATCTCAAACTTACTCATAATCATCCTAATAAAATGTTTGATATACAGATGTTCTGCTTCATTTCTTTTAACTCTTCGAGCAAATCATTTTTTTTGTAAAAAAGAAATAAAGAAGCTCATGACTACTAAAACTAGAAAAAATCCCAATAAAATCCGAGATCATATTTGACCGATAACTATGATCGCCATAACCAAAGAAACAAGTGCTTGAGGGAGATGTAGCATATAATCATTAATTCAAGAAGATCGCGTGTCGATTCATCTCTGTATCGTAGCTAATAATCTTCCCGTTCAGATTTTTTCATAGTGATCGTTTTCTATTGCGAAAAAAAACGGAAAAACTTTTGTATTAAGTTCATGTTTGACTTTATGCTCGACATATCACCATCTTAGAACAAGATAATTGCAGACATGATAAAAAATAATCCCACCAATTAAAACTATTAAAACTTTATACAATTCTCAAAGGTTTTTATTCTGGATGGCAACAATATTTTGTTTGACTACCAGGGCAATGAAAACATTGTAAACTCACCATGATGTAAACCAAAATAATGCTCTTATCATATACCGTTTGTCTTTTTTCAAGGGCTCGAAAAATCTTTCCAGGATCGCTCGGTAACCTAGTCTTTTTTTCATCTTCATACAATAAAAAGTAAAAAAATTTTTTTTAATAAACAAAAAAACACAAAATAGACATCTTGGTTTTTTGTAAGTTTTTTTACTGTTTGAAACAGAAAGAAAGAGGCAAGTAAGCTTAGTTAAGCTTGCATTTCTCGTAAAAAACTTGATTACGATTTAAAGTGAATCTACTATAGATAAAACAAAAGCAAAATCAAAGGAAATGAGATTTTTTATACTCGATCATCATGAATAGCAGGAAAAGTCACCAGAATAGAATTTTTACTTGAGCGTTATGCTATTTTTTCAAGCGATTTATTGATTTTTTTAGTTAACTTAACAGACTCAGGAGTTAGAAAAGCTTTTTTGAGATATTCATCAAAAACTCTATCGCTATCTACTTCTAGTGTAACGATATTTTTCGAAGCGATAAATCTCTCTAAGAATATCTTAACGATCATATTAAGGCTCAGTCACATTCACTGAGCTTTTTGATAAGCGTGTTTTTTTAATATTGCTGGCAAGCGAAAATTGATCTGTGTTGTTTGTGTCATAGAATTTTAGTTAATTTATAAATACTATGCAATGTATAGTAAACGAAGCTAAGAAATCAAGATTAAAAATGTCTGATCTTGAAGAGTTTTCTATTGATGTTCATCAAAAAAATCTCTTGCCAAGCCAAAACATATTTTGCGACAACTTGCTTAGTAATATTGTTGCCAATCTTATCTCCTTTGTCTCCTACATAGACTGGGTAGATCAATCATTTGGTAACAACAACAAAAAAAATCCCTCTATGGAGTGGTCAAAGGTATGCCTTATAAACAATTGTGTCAGGAAGCGGTGAACATAACTCAATCAATTTATTTGATCATTGAGGAGTCTTCTTCAAAAACATAATCACTTGATCTATGGACATCCCAAGTTTATTCAAATCTTGCTCGATATTTTCAGTTATTACTAATTTCATCGGAAACATAAACTATAAAGTCCATGTTTCTAATGATATCTTTCCAGAAAAAAATGGACAAAGATAGGAAAAAAAGGAGAATGGGAGAATACGTATTCGCCGCCTCTTCCTTACAAATTTACGAATTCACCAGGTTGTAAAATTTTGGCCTCAGATTGGGTATTTTGATGAACGAGTTGAGCTCGTTTTTCTGAATCAACTTTCAATTTATCCCATGTGTCAAAGTGAATAGGAAAAGCTATTTTTGGCTTTATAAATCATACCGCTATAGCTCAGTCTTCAATTCACATCGTATAAATGTCTCCAATTGGTACACAAGCCACATCAACTTTGTGGTACTCTCAAAGCAATTTCATATCGTAGGTCAAAGAAGTATCACCAGCATGATAGAAAGTTTTTCAGTCTATAGTGATAAGCAATCAAGTCGACATACACTTATAAGCTAAAGCATTGTCCATAATTCCTCATCAGTGTGGTGCATTAAAAAATTTAATAGTTGCTTCGCCACATTGTATCGTTCCACCAAGACTCCCTGCAATAATATTGATGTTGTGTTTCTGGGAAAAATAATCACGAAGCCCGTACTCTCAGACAATTCAAGCCTGTGTTGCATGGTAAATCTCCACTGTATCTCCTATATGATCAGCATGTCAATGAGTCAAAAAAATTCAAAGTATTTGTTTCTGGCTAATTTCTTCCAAAGTCACATCACACTTCGGATTTCCAGTAATAAACGGATCAACGAGATAGCTTCAAATATCAGTTTGTATCTCTACAAACGAGTGTCAGTGTCGTATTATTTTCATTTTTTTATCGTAAAAATTATAAATTTTCTAGATTCTCCATCACATAAGCCAGAATAATTTTTTCCCTCATAGAAACCGATCTTCACTGTTTATGTTGGGATATATTGTACAATTCACTAATCTTTTCATAAGCCTCATCTAAGCTCATTCGGATCAGCTCGTGTCACTCTTCGATCTCATCAGCTTCGAGATTAAGTCCACCAAGATTTTTTGCATTAGCAATAAATGCGTAAGTGGTAGCTATTTGTTGATTTCGCAATCTATTTTCCACTATTTGTCACAGATATCTTAAATTCACGATCTCACAGCCAGTTTCTTCCATAGATTCTCTATACGCAGCTTCTTCTTTTGTCTCTCACTCGTCCACTCATCATCAAGGAATCATCAAAAATCACTTACCAGTTTTTATAATCGCAATTTTATTATCATGAAAAATTATTATTCTGACCGCTTGCCTGATTTTACAATCATCAATAGAAAGTCAGATAGTTTCTTCAACTCACAGAATTTCTTCAGTTATAATAGCGTCAATCATATCTTTTATTATGACTTAAAAAGTTTCCCCCATTTCTACAACGCTCTCTCCCCATACTCATTCACTCTCTCTCCCAAACTATTGATGATCTGAAATGCTGAATACAATAAGGCCATCATCTTAAAATGTTGCTATTGCTCTGTATTGTTTGTTGATTCTAAAGTATCGGATATTATCTGATTTAGGTTGCATTTGACCAAATTCTGTTCATCATGCAAATCCTGGTAAAATATAATTTTTTGATTTCTTGTATTGTTTCATTAAGCCTCTTTCCAGAAGATATTTTTCTACTTTTTCACTTTCAAAAAATGCTTTTGGTGTCTTCATAGCTTACAGATCACGAAGTGAAGACTTTTTCATACTGCGTGCTTTTTTTGCTTCTGCCAAGAGTTCAGGGGTGACTTCACTTTCTGGCACAGGATAAAGTCCACGATCAATATCGTCCTTACTCAAAATTGTTACCATAACTCTGGCTTTTTTAAATGAAACTTTCTGCTCAAATGTGATCGTCCCATTGTCATATGTTCAAGATAATGTTGGATACATAATTATTTTGTTGGTAAGTAAACTATCTATCTCAACTCTAAGTAAGGATTTACAATTTTCAAGTCTAAATATTTTTTAAAAATTTATTTTTTATTGAGAATCTAAATCTCATATTGATGATGTAGAATTTTTAAAAATTGCGACAACTTTTGAAAAAATTCTTTGTGGGTGAGTATCATTTTGGTCAAAAGATAATCTTTCATTATTTATATCAAGAAAAAGTTGAGCCTTATCTTTCTCTTTTTTACTTCACGCCAAGACCATCAATTGTACTTGTCATTTTTTATTTTTAGATATTTTTGCATCTATCCAATAATCATCATCTTTTTGCGACTCTCTTTGTACTCTTACTAAATCTCAGTCAAGGTTTATAATCTCGGCATCTTTGTATTTCTCAGCATTTAGAACATTAAGAAAATCTAATCACTTTTCTTCAATACTTTTGTCTAATGTTATAGTAAAATCACATTTGATGCACTTGTATTTATATTCTCAGAAAGCATAAGTTTCTTTAGACTTTGATAATCTACACTTACATTGAGGACACAATCAAACTATCTCTCTATTTGTTAAAGCATCGTATTCAATACTTCGAAATAATTTCGCAAATTTATAGATTTTCATCAATCTTATTTCAAAATCTAAACCCTCTCCCTACAACACCCTTCCCACATACTCTTTCACTCTCTCTCTCCCAAACTCTTCAACTCCCATCTCGTACTGCTTCTTGCTTCTAAACTCTCTCACACTTACTGTATTTTCAGTTTCTTCTTTTTCTCAGACGATGACGATGTAGGGGATTTTTTCGAGTTCGGCGTTGCGGATTTTTTTGGAGAAGCTGTCCGTTGAGTCATCAGTTTTGACGCGGAGTCAGTCAGATTTTAATTTTTTTTGGAGAGAAAATGCGTAGTCGTTGAATTTTTCGGCGACGGGGACGATTTGGATTTGAGTTGGAGCGAGCCAGAGTGGGAATGCACCAGCGAAGTGTTCGATCATCACTCACATAAAGCGTTCGAGTGAGCCAGAAATCGCGCGGTGGATCACGACTGGGCGTTCTCTTTCTCAATTTTCGTTGGTGAAACCGAGATCGAATCTATCTGGTGCGTTAAAATCAAGCTGGCAAGTCGCAAGTTGTCGTTCGCGGTTGATCGCGTCTTTGAACATGAAGTCGAGTTTTGGACCGTAAAAAGCGGCTTCTCACTTTCATTCTTGGTAAGGAAGTCATTCGCTTTCGCAGATCGCTTTGAGGGCGTTTTCCGATGTTTCTCGGACCTCGTCGGAGCCTAGATAGTTTTCTTTGTCGTCTCATCTGATCGAAAGTCTGACTCGATATCAGTCCATCATTCACATTGTCGTGTAAAATTCTTTGATGATCTGCACGATTGTCGAGACCTCTTCGTGAATTTGGCTGACACGGCAAAATAAATGTCCATCGTCCTGTGTGATCGATCTCACTCTTGTTAAACCTGAAAGCTGACCGGTTTTCTCGTCTCTATAAACTGTCGCTGGCTCAAAATATCTGATCGGCATATCGCGATATGAAAATTGATTATCTGCAAAAAGCTGATAGTGATGCGGACAATTCATCGGTTTCACATAAAATTTTTCTTTTGAAGAACCTCCATAAACAGAAAACATATCATCAAGATAATGTCCAGAATGCCCAGAAATTTCGTAAAGATCTTCCTTCGCCAAATGTGGCGTCCAAACTCTATCATATCCTCTTACTTTGTGCAAAGATCGCAAATAATCCTCAATTTCTTTGCGAATCACCATTCCATTTGGTTGGATCAAAGGCAATCCAGAACCCACTAATTGCGAAATTGTAAAAAGTTTTAATTTCTGCCCTAGCACTCTGTGATCGCGTTTTTTAGCCTCTTCCAAAAAATTCACATACTCTTTCAAAGCATCTTTCGTCTGAAAAGCAAGCCCATAAATTCTTGTCATTTGCGGATTTTCTTCTTTTCATTGTCGGTATGCTCACGCTATTTTTTCCAGCATAAACGAACCATCAGCGATCTCTTTTGTATTTTCGACATGGCCTCATTCACACAAATCCAAAAAAGTAACATATTCTCATCTTTCAGCTAACGAGCCGTCCAGATTACTAAGTTCTGAATTGATTTTTTCATAGAGTGAGAAGTAGTCAGGTTTAGATTTTTTTTCAAGAATGGGTTTAGATTTGATATCGACGAAATTATAATAAAAAGTGTAAACAGCCTTTTCATCTGCCTGATAAAATTTTTCGATCAGCTCTTTTTTGAAAGATTGCTGCATCAGATCACAGATTTTCAGAGCTTCAGCCTTGTCTTTCGCTGTATAGTGCCCAAATCACTGATTTTCTTTGGCAATTCATTCGATAGCTTTATTGAGAGCTTTGAGCTGTTCCTCATTAAAATCCACTCCTTCAGAAAACTTCATATCATAGTAAAACCCCGTCTCAATCGCCGGCCCCGTCCCCAATTGAACAGCAGAATCTATGGTACGCTGTACCGCTTGAGCCAAAATATGAGCCAAAGAATGACGAAGATTTTGAATTTGAGATTGCATCAGATAAATCAATTACTATTTAAAAACAATTTCTTTTCAAAAATATAGCAATATCCACTTTCAAAAGCAAGCTCTACTTAATGAAAAATCATAAAAATTTTTTATTCTGCTCATTCCACACAAAAACTAATTTGCCTGAAAACAAAGAAAAAAGCCTGCATGTAGTAGGTATGCTAGTCCGATGAAGGGCAGTTAAAAATCTTTTAATAGTCTCTTCATTGAAAGAAGCGGGAGGCTGTACTAGAGAATTTTTTTTTCTTTTTTTTGTCCATAGTTTTCGTGAAAAATTTTGATAAAGAGACGGCGTTTATTTTTCCAGAGCAATAAACCTGTCTCAAAGAAAAATAAAATTCGTACTACTACTGAAAGGATAAAAAAAATGATGAGTTTGAGAAAACCAGAAAAAAGATTTTTAAATTTTCTTGAAATAAAACATGAATATCGAATATGAAGTTAAATTTCTGGCAATAGAACAGGCTGAAATGCAAAAAAAACTCAAGGCAATCGGAGCGGAACTCAGACACGAAAAGACGATGATGAGAAGATTAGTGTATGAAAATCTACTCAATAAAAGCTCGTATCTCAGACTCAGAGACGAAGGCCACAAAGTGACGCTGACCTACAAAGAAGTTGTAGCAACAGACCATATCGAGTGAGTCAAAGAGATTGAAGTGCAAATCAGCGATTTCGAAAGCATGAAGCTCATGATAAGTAAACTAGGAATGAACATGAAATCGTACCAGGAAACCTATAGAGAAACTCGATTCAAAGATGGCATTCAGATCACAATCGACGAGCGACCAGGACTCAGACCTTTTATCGAGATAGAAGCAGAAAGTGAGGAAAAGGTAAAAGAGTTTTCTCAGCTACTATGATTCGATTATGAAAAATGAGTTTTTGGGACAGTTTCAGATATCTATTTGCTGGAGCTAGGTATCAAACCAGATGTCATCAACTATATGCCAAAGATAACTTTTGAAGAGCCACCGCAGCTTTATATTTCTTAGTACCCAAAAAGACAATGAATAAGCCATCAAATCAGCTCTCTCACAAAGAGCATAATTTAGCTCGTTATCTAAAAGGAATCTGAAATTATGCCTTAGAAAAAAATCAGTTGCTAGAGCATATTATCAGACAACCAGAAGGAATTTATGTCGATATATGACCAGGAAGTGCTGGTTTACCGACATTTATGACACAGCTCCCCAATTCGCCAAAACTAATGATAGTAGCATGTGACCTTTCTTACGGAGTTCTCCAAAATATCGTACTCAAAAACAATGTCGCCCAGTTTTTGCCTAGTGGAAATGCCGTGAAAAGAAATGACTGATTGACTTTATCGACCAAAGTTTGTACAGCAACCGAGTTGCCTTTTACCGATGGTACGATCTCAGGAATCAATATGTCAGCAGTTTTTCACAAGATTTTTTCGTATGAAGGAATCGAATGAGTAGAAAAGGCATTTCAAGAGCTACAGAGAGTCTTGGAGGTTGGGGGGAAATTTATTTACCGTGACGGCGAGCAACTAGACCAACCTCAAGAAAAAGTGGTCTTAGAAGTAACAGAATCGGACATGAAGCAGTTTATAAATTTTTTCTTGCCTTATTTTGTCATGAGAGATAAAAAATCTCGAAGAATGCAGCGAGCCAGCGAGACGAGCATTGAGTTTTTCTTGGCAGGTATCGAGAAAAAACAAGAGATGTCATTGACCGACTATCTGATGATTCCCACAGATCAGATTGATTTTGAAGCTGACTATCGCGTCAACTGTTCAGCTCGACTAGCTCATGAGATCAAGAGACACTATATCACTTTTTTGCATCACTGTGGCATCGATCAAGAAAAACAGACTGCTAACCAGATATTTGGCGATCAAGGACATTATTTATCAGTCCAGTGACTACAGCATCTCCCAAAGGGTAGCCTCAAAACGCGAAGCTACGCTCTGAGAAAATACGATAAAAAAGTCAGAGTCGATCCGAAAATGTTGCCATTTCTGAGCTCTGTAGCTTTTGAGAGCGTTTCGAGTTTTATCCAATGACAGACTAAAAAAGATAGAGTAATTATCAACTACTTAGTCTCGGAGTGACTAGAAAATTATTTTTTTATGACGCTCGATGAGTTTTTATGCTCGATAATAAAACAAACTCTGATACTCGATCATAAAGAAACCGACCAGAAAAAATGGCTCGTATTAGCTCCGCTATCCAGTGAAAAAAATTATTACATCGAAAGGAGTTCTCACAAATGAATACTCCAAAAAACCTGCCAGATAAACGGCTACAGCGGTGATACTTCGATTCAAGGGAAAAGAATAATACACTTTGAGAAAATGAGCCTAGAAAAAGCTTTTATCACTCTCTCAAAAATCGTACTTGAGAATCCTGAGAGATATCCGAAGCTGAAGAAATTATTGAGTGAAATTTTAGAAAATCCAGATTATCAGCTAGAGCAGTGGACAAATAGAGCCAGAAATTTACATTTTTAATCAGTAAAAATGAAACAGATTATCACTTCGACGATTTCAGAAAAAGATTTGTGTATAAAAAAAATTATTAGAGAATTAGCTCCTGACTCTCCCAGCGATGAGAAAATCATAGCCAGTCAGCGAGCTTGAGTGATCGAGAAATCTCAGACTCAGCTCGTACAAGAACTTCTGGCTGTCCAAGATTTAGTCAGTGAGTATTGATTTGCTCTTCTCAAAGGGATAAATTTTGCAAAATTGGATGAAAAAAACAGAAAAAATCTGCTTTTGGGAATTAGTAACTTACTTGGAAAGCCGACTTATACCGATCAAGTTCAGAAGTCTGTGATTCGAGATATTGCTCCGAGAAAAAATTCAGAAAATAAAAGAGCGACGATCTCAGAAATCTCTGGAGAGGCTGAGTTTCATACAGATTCACAATATCTTCCACTTCCAGAAAAGTTTTTTATTCTGGCTTGCCAAACACCAGCAGTCTGGTGAGGAGATTCGCTCTTGCTCGATGGAAAAAAACTCATAAACGATCTTCGTGAAGATAGCGAGCAATTCTATGAAGATCTACAAAATGAACAGTTCACTTTTCTCGTGCCGACCTCTTTCACAAAAACTGGAGACAATAGGTCTTTAGAGCTCTTGAGGGCCCCGATCGTCTCTGAAGAGATTCCAATCAGATACAGAGAAGACACGATTCGCAATGCTCAGCAGCTCGTTCCGACTCTTTTTACAGACAAGCACGAAAAAATACTCCAGCAGCTCAAGCAAAAAATCCAAGAATCAGAAAAACTTCAGCTCAGACTCGAAAAAAATGATATTTTGGTCGTCGATAATCATAGATTTTTGCACGGTAGAACCGATTTTTCAGACGCTCAGAGACTACTTTACAGAATTAGAATGAATCCAAAATCCAATGCTCAATCTTCTCAAAAAATTTAATTTTCTGCAAAATACAGGCTACATCAACTATCATATTAGCCAGGTCAGAAGCGTAGTCACCAAGGCTATGCTTTCTAGAGATTTTTCTCACCAAAAACTGATCAGTCCAGCTTTGGACGAAGCGATAGAGCTCTTGAGCTTGCCAGCTCAGCTGATTGTGTGAAGCGACGAGACGAGCCAGCTTCAGTTTGCTCAGGAGCTCGACAGTCTGATAGTACTGCTTCAGTCAAGATCTGCAAAAAATATCTACGCTCATCAGCTCGACCAGATTCTAGAAATCGTTCAAGATTACCAAAAAAATCGATCAAGTTGATTTGCAAAGGTATCTATCTCAGCTGGCAAGATTGAAAAAATATTTTGAGTGCACTGATTATTTTATTCAGCTCCCAAGCTTCTCACTCACACACTTTTTCTTCCCCAAAAAATCAAAAAAAATTTCTACCTCAGTAGTGATCGAGGTACTATTTCTCCAGCAGAAATCAAAAAAATAACAAACTTTTTCTTCAAAAATTTTTTCTGAAAAATTCCAAAAAAAATAAAATTTTGTGAAGAAAAAAATCCTCAGCTCAGAAGATTAGCTCGACACGATCTATGAGATTCGATTTACTATCTTTTCAAGCAAGACTACTTGCTGACTGACTTTCTCATCTACGAACTTCCTCACAATCTCGTCCATCTTTTTCATCTATCGACTCTAGTCAGCCAGGGTAAAAGCTACCGAGACAGGCCAGATCAGAGAGCATTTTTTGAAGCGGTTGCGTTACTGTGAGAGTCAGCTTTCCAGGAAAAAATTCTCAAAGATCCCAAATTTTCTCAGGGGCTATATGACTGTCTTGATCGATCATCCAGACCGCAAATTTCAAGAGAGGAGTTTCGTGATTTTATTCTTTTTCACAGAATTCAAGAAAATCAGCTTAGAGCCGTCAGACTTTTCTCAGATCTCTCATTTACCCATCAAAAATCTATTCACCAATCTCTCGCTTTTCTTCAACAGAAAACAAAAATTTCTGATGCTTCTCTTCTTTCGGAACTCAAAAAATACTCCAGCCAGCCCTGACTTTGAGGATCTTATACACGAGGTCTTTCCAAACTTCACGAATTATGATTTACTCATCCTTCCCAAATCTTCCATACCTCAAGCTCTCCATCTACTCGGTCAGACTTTCTTATATCTTCCTGAATCTGAAAAAATAATTTTCTGGGAAATGTCACATTCTCTCATCCTCTCTCGTACTTTTATTAAAATATTTCTCAAAAAAAATAAATGAAAACAACAATCAATATCTCAAATGTGAGTAAAAAATATGGAGAAAAAATATTATTTGAAAAAATCAGCATATCAGTTCATGCTGGTGATAAAATAGGAATTGTCGGAGCAAATGGCTGCGGAAAATCAACTTTTTTAAGCATCATAGCTGGCGAACAAAAAGCTGATGAGTGATGAATTTGAGTAACTGGTTTCCCAGTTTTGATGAAGCAGAAATTAATTTTACCACCTCAAACCACAGTCTATGACTATCTCAGTCAGTTCATAGAAAGCCGAGAAGATTATAAATTATATACTTATCTTGAAGAATTTGGATTGCAAATAGACTTGTATCAGTCGATTGATTCTCTGAGCGGTGGAGAACAAAAGAAAATAAATTTAATTGCACTCCAGATGCAGAAGCCAGATATTTTACTTTTGGATGAGCCGACCAACCATCTCGATCAGAACTCACTCGAAAAGCTAAAAAAAATGATAGCAAATCACAAATGAATCTCAATTTTTGTCTCGCACGACAGACATTTTTTAAACGAACTAGCGACCAAGATTCTCGAGATTGATAACGGAAAAATGACAGTTTTTCATGGAAATTATGATGCTTACAAGATCGAAAAACAAGCTTTGTATGAAAAACAGTTTCAGGAGTATATGCTTTACCAAAAAGAAAAAAAGAAACGAGATCAGTGGCTTGCAGACTTGAGACAGAGAGCTTCAGTCTATGTCAATCCAGCTCGAGGTCGTTTGCTGAAAAGTAAAGAAAAATTTGTCGAGAGAGAAATCGTCTCCAAAAAAGTTGATAAGCCACTAGTAGAGGACTCTCTCGTTTTGAGAGCTGCCGGAGGGACTCACGAAGCCAAGCTACTTTTTCAGCTCCAGAATCGAGAAATTTGATTTCCAGAAAATAAACTGATAGAAAATATTTCTTGTGAGATGAGGGGCAAGGATAGAATCCAGCTCATCTGAGAAAACGGCTCTGGGAAAAGTAGTTTTCTGAAAAAAATTATGGAACATTTTCAATCTCCAGATACCGAAAAAAATTTTAAATCTGGTAACTCCATAAAAATAGATTATTTCGACCAACATAACGAGATCTTAAATTCTCATGAACAAGTCTACAAGCGATTCGAAAAAAACATAAAAATCCCAGCTCCGGACACCAGCCTCAGATCTCAGCTTGCTATGATATGATTAAACCAAGTCGAGATAATGGGAAGAATCTCAGACCTTAGTTACTGACAGAGAGTAAAAATAAAATTCCTCCAGATGTTGAGCTGAAAAATAGATCTTCTGATTCTTGACGAACCGACGAATCATCTCGACATCTCTACGAGAGAATCTATCGAAGAAATGCTCCAAGACTATGAATGATGACTACTTTTCGTCTCTCACGATCAGTATTTTGCTGATCAAATTTCCACCACTAAAAAACGACAGATCTCCTGAAAATCTCTCCAAGAAATCTAGCTTCCGTTCTCTGAGTTTAAAGGTCCCTGAGCCTGTCGAAGGGGGTCCCTAGCTCTGCAATAAAATCCCAAAAAAGACAGCCATCCAAGCCACGACGATCAGCCAAAATTTTCGTAAAAAAGCGCCTTTGATAGTTTTGTGTCTAAAATAGCTCATTCCTCAGACAGCTCCCAAGAAACCTCAGATAGCTGTCATCATCAAGAGATCTTTTTCTTTGATGCGTCGTTGCTGTTTTTCAGCTTTGTACTTATCTCGTCCAAAAAGACCAAAAGCAGCCAAGTTTACCAGCAAAAAATAAGAAAAAAAGATTGCCATGATCAAGACAAGAAAGTAAAATAATTATGAATCAAGATTTTCATTTAATTGCGTCTCCCTTGATGCCTTCCGATCCCTGAGCTTGTCGAAGGGGAAGGGAAGTCGGAGAGAAGGTTTTATCCAGAATATTTATTTTTGAAGTTTTTGTAGCATTCGTTGGTGATGAAAATAGCTTTTTCTTTGCTCGCAAATCAGCTTACATCCACATGTTTTCCTTCAAGAGCTTTGTAGTGTTTCAGAAAGTGATCGATCTGATCTTTAGTATGTTTGTGAACATCGTCAATCGTGTCGATTCCCCAGAGAAACGGATCTTTGTAAGCGATTGCAATGATTTTGTCATCAGCTTCACCACCATCGACCATATGGAGAACTCCAACTACCTTAGCCTTTGCAATCGATCCAGGAGCCAAAGAGTAGTGAGAAAGCACGATTACATCGAGAGGATCCTTATCTTCAGCATTATAAGTCTGAGGAAGAAGCCCATAGTTGTAAGGCATCGCCATCGGAGCAGTCAAAAATCTATCAAGCTCGACGACATTTAAGTCCTTGTTATACTCATATTTTACCATCGATCCCATAGGAATTTCAATGATAGTATTGATAATAGCAGCATTTTCATCAGCCCAGAGAGGCAAATCTTTATACAAATTCATTATTTTCTCATAAAAAATTAAAATTCTGCTTTAAAAAATAACAATCCACACTTTCAATGCAATAGAAAAACCAGTTTTATTAAAACTGGTTTTATTGATAGTTATCAGAGATATGATTTTACTTTTTCTTTCAAATCATCTAAATGCGGGGGAGAATAAAAACGATGAGCAATTTTGACTTTTTTTTGAGCTTCCTCAACAATCTCTGGAGCCGCTGATGTTACTAAGAAGATAGGGACAGCAGGGTATTCTTTCTGAAGATTTTCAAGTCCAGAGATAGACTGTTCCGCAGAGTACTCTCCCAAATGAGAGAAAATCATTTTTGGCACCAGTTCATTTTGGTTTTTTAGAAACGCCATAGTCTCATTATGAGACGGAAAGTGTTGGATAAAAAACTCATCTGGATTTTCGAGTACATATTTTTCAAGCACTAGCTTCAGTGTCTGAAACTTGCCTTGATCAATAATCAAAATAGTCTTTTTTTTATTTTCCATTTTAAATTTTTATTGTAATGTTTTTATACTTGTAAAATGGAAAAAGTCAATAAAAAAGCTAGAGAAATCTCTAGCTCTATACATTTTCACAACAAAATCCTCAGAATTTAGTTATTTTTCTCACAAAAAATGGAGAAGTAATAATATAAACTCCGGAGCTTAATTCTTTGAGTTCATTCTCTCCGACACACAGAGATTTGATAAATTCTCCTGTGAGGGAGAAAAGTTTCATTTCCAGCTTTTCCTGTCCTTCGTACTCGATTGTAAGCCGATCAGTAAAAGGGTTTGGATAGAACTGGATTTTTTTGTTGCCCTGATCTTCTTCAAGACCAGTCTGGATACAAAGACTAAAAACCGAGCTAGACTGGTCACAGTTCAATGAAATAAACGGACTGAGAGTCCACATTTTTTCAAAACAAGTGATGTCAGTAGCAGTCTTGCTCGTAGCTACCAAGCTACCGAGCTCAATAGCTGAGAACTGATGAGTCGCTTTCAGATAACCAGTCAACTTAAACGGATAGTCCATAGGAGCTGGTCCGTTAAAGCTAGACTGAAACAAGAATTCCAGTGTATCACTGATAGAAGTTGGTAAAGAAACTACTCTTGCATTACTGATAGTCAGTACGACAGAGTCAAAGTTTGTTACCAGTTCATAAGCTGTCAAAATCTGATCATTTTTTTTGATTTTGACTTTCAGACCCTCGATCATTAGCCCTTGAGAGGACTTGATCTTTAGCTGTTGACAGCTTTTGATAAGTTCCACAGTCTGCTGGGCAGAGACATTGCTGGTGCTTACCAGTAGGCAGACTAAAAGAATGATAATTTTTTCCATTTTTATATTTTTTTTATATGACCAACTTTGCATATAAGGGAAAAAATAGAAAAGTCAAGAAAAGCGATCTAGAAAAAAGGAGAGAAACGGCTTATTTTTTGACAGATAAAAAAAATTAACTAGAATGAAGGAAAGTTAAATGAAGGTGGCAGAAATTTATTTTTGATCAAAAAAAATGGGTAATACTACACAGACAGATTTGCTTGAAGATAAAGAACTCGAATATGATAAACCGATCTGGGAAAGACCAAAGCAGCAGAAAAAAATGATCGAGTTATCGTGAAATAAGTTATCATCAGATGAGGCGAAAAAAATTCTGAAAAATTTTCCAGATATTTTAAAAAAAGTAGATGAAGACTCATTAAATTTTCTGCTAAAAAACCCTAAAGGGAAAAAAATTCTAATCGATAAAAAAATGGTCTTACCTGATGGTGAATATGAAATTTGACCTGATTTTCAGCTAGATTCTATTTACGATATGCTTAAGGAAATCGAAAGCTACGAAGAAATGATGATTCAGATTGATAAGCAAAAAGAGCTTGAAAAGATGATCGCTGTCAAAGAGTGATTCGATGGCAACAAAACCCAAAAAATTATTTCATCAGATTTACTTGCAGGAAGTAAATTTGAAAAAGATTTGATGAAATTTACTGGTTCTGGAGAGTCTGCTAAAGAGATTATTTGAGCTCTCGATGGAATGTGGTTAGATTTTTTTAATCAGCGTTGTGATTTTCTTGATGAGTGAGTGATTCGTAATATGGCTACAGCTAGCATGATTGCACTGATGGAAACTCTTTCCAAAAATCCCGAATCCCAAGAAAAGTTTTTTAAAAATCTAAAATCTCTTAAGGGAAATACTGCTATCTCAGCTTTTAATGGTTTATGGTGACTATTCAAAGACCAGCCACAGTTGCAAGATACGGTAAAATATATGGAAATAGTGACCAAAACGATAGATAAAAATAAGGTATCTGTTTGATCTTGAAAAAAAATAAAAGAACTAGCGGATCCGTATTTTTTCAAAAAAAATATTCTGGAATCTTCTGAAAAAACACAGGAAGCAATTGAAAAATATTTAGTGGTCGATCAAGACTACTCGTTCACTGGATACTCTGCAAATAGTCCAGAACTAAAAGAATTAAAATCAGTAGCAGGAAACTTCCAAATCTCTGCTGAATGAGTTGCCGGACTCAAAAATTTTAACACATTCATGAAAACTGTTGAAAAGTCAAAAGTTTCTTACAAAAGCCAAGCACTAGCACTTGGTGATACCATCAATACGATCAAAAAAGGGCTAGAGTTTTTTTGAGAGACTGATTTCGTGGAGACAAGTGTAGGTCAAGTGATCAATCTGATTCTCAAAGTAATGTGATTCAAGTGATGATACGAAGGTTTTCAAAAAGAATATCTCAATACTAAAATTAAATTATCTGCAGAAGAAAAACTTTTTATTAAGGATATAGCAACGCAGTATAATGTCAAAAAGGAAAATGGAAAATGATTTGAAGAAAATTTGGTGAATAAAACAATGAGTGAGGCTTCAGATGGAGTGAAGAAAATATTTGACATAGACAAGAGATTGCTAAAAGAAACAATCATGGAAAGCGAGAAAAAATCAAAGCTTGTAAAGATAAATCCAGAGTTATTGTCAATGTTGCTTGCTAATAAGGCAGGTCTGAGTAAACTTTTGCAAACGAATTATCAAAAAAATGGTGAAGTTCAAATAAACTCTGAATTGTATTTCAAGAATCATGAGCTTATCATAGATTTATTTCTTGAATTTGTGTTAAAAAATCTACAAAATAATAAAGAACTTCACAAATTCTTTGAAAAAACAAACAGATGAGCAGATGATATGGTTATAACTATTTTAACAGCTTTCACAGAAGGTGATATCGCTATTGAGTGAGCGAGTTACTGATTTTTTCACAAAGTAGAGTTTATGGATTTAAAAGCAGTAGAACAAGCGAGAAAATCAAGATTAGCAAGAGAGGAAACAGCTCGTAAACAGAAAGAGGCTGAAGAAGCTAAGCTAAAAGAAGAGAAAAATAAAGAAGAGCAAAAAAATATAAACTGAGAAACTATTTCTATGGGTTGACAATCAGAAAATTCTATTGAAGATGCGACTGAAAATAACGCTATTCCATCGATCTATGACAAAAAATATATCGAAAATTTATCAAAGAAAAAGCCAAATATCGATTATCTTAAAGATGTACAATTTAATGGTTACCTAAGATCTCTTGAAAAATCTCACAATCTTCCACTATTTAGTTTGAGTGCTATGATGCAGGTTGAAAGTGGTGGTAGAAATTATGATGGCTACTGAAATGTCATAGGATCACCAGTTGGTGCAATGGGGCTTTTTCAGTTTATGCCATCCTCGGTTACTGGCTTACAATTTAATAGGAGCGATCCAGTGTTGTGAGCAAAATATGCTGCCAAAGCCTTGCAAGATCAGGGTGTTGTGCAGTGAAAATTTGATTTTGCTACTACAGTAGCGAGATATAATTGCTGAGCAGGAACTTATTTTTACTCACTTTGAAATCAAGCAATATCTTCTACAAATATTCATAAACTGCCTTTTGAAACACAGCAACATGTCGCTCAAAATTTGGTTCTAGTAGATGCTGCCAACGGAGTCGATTATACTTCAAAGCGATACTATAAACTTTTTCAACGTACACCAGGTTTCAATCTATTAGTACCAAATTTCTTATCAAGAATTCCAAAAAATAGTGTAAAAAGAAACAATGAAACAGAGTCAGAAACAAATGCTGAAAAACTAAACGATAAAAAAACACTTGAAGCGATGGTTCTTTCAGAAATTTCAGGCATTGGGGACTCTACCTTTGAAGGAATGGGTGTTTACTTAGCCTCTCTCCAGTGAAATAGATCAAAAACCACTGAGTTCTTGAAAGATAAACTGCCATCAGTGCTTGCTAAGATTGATAAATCAAAGACAAAATCTTTTTTGATTCAGTGAGGATTTAATGATATTGCAGACTCAGTCGATAAACCAATTGCAAATATGGAAGAGATGATCAAACTTGTTAAAAAGAAAAATATCCAACCAGTACTCTGTACACTCTACAGCGTCAAAAAAAATGCGACCATCTATCCATACCAAAAAAATATTCACTCATTTAATCAAAAAATTCGCGAACTCTGAAACAAATACTGAATCCCAGTGATCGATTACGACAATTTTGTAGAAAAAACTCCAGGTTACATATCGTGAGATTGAGCTCATCTGACTCCTATTGGCTATGAAAAAGCAGTAGATTATCTCAAAAATTTTCTCAATCCATTAGCAACTTCTGTAGCAAGTAGTAAGTAAGAAAAAAACTTTTCAGAAAAACATCGCCCCAAACAAAAACTAATCTTCTGTAAAACTCATAAACTCGAGCTTCGCTAGAGCTCACTTGTCGGATGTCGGAACCACAGCTTGACCGAAGCCACCAGAAGAGTGATGTAGTCAAGCAGAACAGAGCCGATTCTTTGATGATGAGGCGAGCTTCTAGAAAAAACAAGGGAAACAAGCCAAAGAAAAAAAGAGCTAGATTGGTGACGACGAGGGGTTTTTTAAGATGAGCATTTATTTTTCAAGCGAAGAGAAGAAAAATAAGAATGCGACCTTACTTACGAAGTGTGATTACTTTTTTTACCTGGTAGAAAAAAAGTAATGCCCGTCCGGCAAGGACATAAGGGAAAGATTTTTTCAGAATAAAAGTATGGCCCACCCGGCGAGGGATTAAAAAAATTAGATTGTTTTTTGCTGCTGTTTCCAGACCAAAATAATAATCTAGTTCTTCTGAAACACAGCGTAGCAGATTTTTTTTCCAGTAGCCAAGAACTTTTTTTCGAAGCCAGTGACAATTCAGTGCTGTTCCTCGAGATAAGGAGAATTTCGTAAATCATCAGTCGAGTAGAGGAGTTTTCACCAGTCTTGATTCATAAACTGAGTGAGTGAATACTGAAAAAAAGCTGGGTCATCAGTTTTGAGCATGATGCGGCCACCAGAAAATAAAATTTTTTGAAAAATATCCATATAGCGATCAGAGGTAAACCTCCTTTTGGTGTCTTTGTCCTTTGGCCTCGGATCAGGATGCGTAATTCGAATCGCCGAGAGCTCATCAGTGTCAAAAATCTGGTCCAAATGCTGCGCAATACCACGCACAAAAGCAACATTTTTTAAATTTTTTTCCTGACTACTGCGAACTGCCCGACAAAGCCTATCACCCTTGATATCCAGCCCGATAAAATTCTGATTAGGAAACTGCTCAGCAAGTCAAACAGCGTGCTCTCACCTTCCACAGCCAAGCTCGAGAACGATGGGATGCTTGTTACCAAAAAATTCACCCCGCTTTCCAAAATGCTCAAAAAGCTTGTTTTCTGCTTGCCCCGCAATTTCTGCACGGGGATTGATAAACGAAAAATAGTAGTCACACTTCTCCACTTCACTATACAAAAGTTTTTTATTTCTAGCCATCTGTGTAAACACTACTAAAAAATACAATTTTCACGACTTTATACGATTTTTCACTAGTAATTTCAAATAATTTCACTATATATGTCAAGTCCAGTTAACACAACTGTTCTTTTACAATAAAAACAATCAATGAAATTTACAGAATTATGATTACAGCCACGATTACTCAAAGCTCTGGATAGTTTGGGTTATCACGATGCTACCCCTATTCAGCAGCAAGTTATAGAGAGTTTTACGAACTGATCACATATTGTCGGGCAATCTCAGACTGGTACTGGTAAAACAGCAGCTTTCGTCTTGCCTATCGTCAACACTATCGACCCAAAAGTGAAACATGTTCAGACTTTAGTGCTCGTGCCTACGAGAGAGCTTGCGGTCCAGGTCAGAGAAGAATTTTTCAACCTCAGTAAAGGGCTTATCGGTTTTAGATCTGTTGCCGTTTACGGAGGAAGTAGAATGGATAGACAGGTCGAAGAGATCAATAAATGAGCTCAAGTTATTGTGGGAACACCAGGAAGAGTTATTGATATGATTGAAAGAGGAAGAATCAAGACAGGTTCTATCAACTATTTCATTATGGATGAGGTCGATAGAATGCTCGATATGGGATTTGTTGACGATGTAGAGTACATCCGATCAAAAATTCCAAAACTCAAGCAGGTGATGAGTTTTTCAGCTACGATCACACCAGAGCTCAGAGGAATTCTCCACAAGCATATTGGTGACAACTACACATCGATCAAAATCGCTCAAGAAGTGGTAGTCGACAAGGTTGATCACTCTTTTATGGACGCTCCTCATTTCAAAAAATTTGAACTTCTGGCAAAATATCTTCGTGAACATAAAGATCAAAAGGTCGTCATTTTTACGCAGACTAAATTGATGACGGACGATCTCACTCAGACTCTCAGAAAAGAAGGCTTTGATGCTCTTGCTCTTCACGGTGACATTAGACAGCGAGAAAGAATGCAGACGATCAAAAAACTCAAAGACAATACAGCTCAGATCCTCGTAGCGACAGATGTTGCAAGTCGTGGGCTCAATCTTAAAAATATTGCTCTGGTCGTAAACTACGATGTACCTCAGGATCCAGAAAGCTATGTCCATAGAATTGGAAGAACAGCGAGAGCTGGTCAGACTGGTAAGGCGATCATGTTTGTCGATAAGTCAGAGTACAAGTACCTCGAAGGTATCGAGAAAAGAAACAAGATCAGAATCAAGAAAATAGACGAACACGGTAAAGAAATGGAAAGACCAATGAGCCAAGGTAGAGGAGGAGACTGATGAAGACCAGCTCGAAGCCGTGGTAGAAGCAGAGGAAGCTACTCATCTGGAGGTAGAAGTTCTGGTGGCTACAGCGGTAGCTCATCAAGAGGCTCATCTGGAGGAGGCTACTTCGCCAACAAAGCCGGAAAAGAAGGTTTCTCTATAAGAAAATCCGCTAGTCCATCAAAAGACGGCGAGAAAAAATATTTCTCTTCAGTCGAAGGCTCTAGATCTCACGAAGGCTCTTCAAGAAGATTCGGCTCATCGGACAGAGGCTCTTCAAGATGATGATCATCAAGATCATACTGATCAAGCGCTCGCCCATCATCAGACAGATCGTCTGGCGGCTACAGCAAAAGATCAGAAGGTCATTCTTCATCAAGATCATCGAGCAGACCATCCTCATCATCTGCTCGCTCTAGCGCTCCGAGAAGAAGATCCCCAAGCAAGTAAAAAAATATTTCCTAAAATTATAAAAAAAATTATCCTGGCGGAAGCTAGGATTTTTTTGATGTGTAAGAGCTAGAAGGTTGAAAAGCGGGGAGGAATGATTAGAGTGATGGTGATTTAGTATGTAATTTTCTCAATGCTAGAATCAGAAACGCGTAAAATTATTGATCAAAAACTAAAAAGAGTCGGTCGAGATGTGACTAATCCAAGACAGGTAGTGGCAGAGTTTTTGGTGAAAAAATGATCTCAATCACTTTATGTGGATTATGTTTTGCTAGATAGTGATGGCACTGTTTTGGCTGTGATAGAGGCGAAAAAGTTTTCTAGATCAGCGAGAGACTGAGAACATCAAGCTCTTGAGTATGCTCAACTTATTGCAGGACAGCAAGATTTTATGCCTTTTGTGTTTTTATCGAATGGTAAAGAAATTTATTATATTCCAGCTTTGGATCATGAACCTATAAGAAAAGTACAAACATTTTTTACATTGAGTGATTTAAGCAGATTAAAAATTTTACATAAAATAAGAAGGTCTCCTTTAAGTGAAAAAATAAATCCTGATATTTGTGGAAGGCACTATCAACAAGCTGCGATCAAAAGTATATTGGAGTGAGCTGAAATGGGGAGAAGAAAATTTCTACTTGTAATGGCTACAGGTACTTGAAAGACAAGAGTAGCAATGGGTTTGATAGATGTAATGTTGAGAACACACAATGCTCAAAAAATTCTTTTTCTTACTGATAGAACCTCTTTGAGAAATCAGGCACGCGATGAATGATTTAACGAATTTTTGCCTAGTGAACCAAATACACAGATAATATCAGGAAAAACTGATGATACTGCAAGATTATATAGTGCAACATATCAAACATTGATCAACTACTTGGATAAATATAGTAGCGGATTTTTTGATATGATTATTGTCGATGAAGTTCATAGAAGTATTTATGGAGAATGGAAAGCGATCCTAGATCATTTTGATTGTTATCAGGTCTGATTGACTGCAACTCCTGTAGATTTTATAGAGAAAAGTACCTACAAAGCATTTGATTGTCATGAAAAATGACCTCAGTACAATTACTGACTTGAAGAAGCTGTGGCAGAATGATATCTCGTGCCATACAAAGTTCTCATGGCAAGAACGCAATTTCAAATTCAATGAATCAAAGGACATCAGCTGCCAAAAGCTTTGAGAGACCAGCTGATAAAAGAATGAAAAAATCCTGAGGATTATAACTTTGAAGGATCTCAGATAGGAAAACTCATTGATAATAAAGATACGAATAGAGCTGTTGTCAGAGAATTTATGGAGCAAGCCTATACGATTGAAGATGGGCTTCCTGGCAAGTCGATAATTTTTGCTATGAACCAAAAACATGCCGAAAATCTCCAAAAGACTTTTGAGGAACTATATCCCCATCTGCGTCATTTTTCAGTAGTTATAACTTCCAATGTAGAAAAAGCCGATGAATTGCTTGCAGATTTCAAAGCCTATAAAACAGAGAAAAAATACAGAGTGGCTATTTCTGTCGATATGATGGACACTGGTATCAATGTGCTAGAAGTGGTAAATTTAGTTTTTGCTAAGAAGGTACTTTCTGAAGCTAAATTCCGACAGATGGTGTGAAGAGGAACGAGATTGCGCCCAGATATCTTTGGTCCAGGTCAGGATAAAAAAGATTTTTTAATTATTGATTTTGCACTGAATTTTGATGAGGATCATGCTTTCAAAAATCCATGAATAAGACCACTTTCTTTGCAACAGCAGTACTTTGAACTCCAGCTTGAACTGCTGAAACTTTATGAAAATAGAAAAGATACGAAATCTTTTGATCGTACAAAAAAAATAATTCTGGCTATAATCAAAGGTCTACATGAAAATGATGAACTATTGGAATATCACGATTTGATTAGTATGATTGTCGCAGGAAGAATTTGGGATAATGTAGCAATTAATCCTTATGAACAGCTACAAAAATTAGCCCCTTTGATGAGATATCGAGATGAGAATACTGCTGATGAGTTAAGGTTTTTGATCAAGTGTGATAGGTTGGTCATTGCTGTAATCAAAAGTGAAGATACCACAGACTTGTCAAATAGTGTTGCGACAGATATCAATTCTTTATCACTCAATATCTCAAAAATACAAGCTCAGCAAGATTTGATTGTTTGGGTTCTCAAACCAGCTTTTTGGGAGGAGTTAACGATTGAAAATATTGAACTGATAAAAAAAGAGTTTACTAAACTCATGAAATATAAAAACATAAAGAAGAAAGGGATGCTAGAGACAGATATTGATGATTTTGTGATAGAACGCAGATGGATTGAATATGCTGAAGGTAAGAAAATGCAGTCTGATAAATACCGAGCCTTGTTTGTAGATGAGCTTGAAAATCTGACTCGTAGTAATAATGCTCTTCAGAAAATAATTGAAGATGAAGAACCTACAGATAAAGAATGGATTGAGCTTGAAAATATGTTAGAGCAGTCTGAGTATCATTTGAATAGTTTCACTGTAAGAAGAGCATTGGGTAGACCATTATTGACTATGAAGCAACTGATAAAAATAGCATTGAGAAGAATATCGTTACCAGACTGGGAAAAAGAAGTAGTCAAGATCTTTGAGGAATTTTTACATCATAACAATTTCTCAAGTCATCAAATCAGATTCCTTCAGATCGTAAAATCATTACTGATCCAGAAAAAAACTGTCAGCAAAGACGATTTCTATGGACCTACATTTGAGGGTACACTTGGTATAGGTGCGTATGATAGATTTTTTAAGGAAGCTGAGCAGAAAGTGGTAGAGGGATTGGTGGAGAGATTTAGGGTGTAGTAGTTTATATGAGAATGTTTATTCTTGTCTTGCCTTGAAAAATTTGCTCATAGATATATAGTATGTATCATTTTAGATCAAAAAAGTGTGAAGATGGTAGAAGATCAGATTCTTATTTATAATGTTGATGGAAATATTTTTGTTGATGTAATGATTGAGTGAGATAGTGTATGGCTCAATATAGAACAAATGGCATTGCTTTTTGGAAAATCTCGTTCTACTATCAATGAACATATTCTCAATATATTTGAGGAGTGAGAGCTATTGGAAACTAATGTTTTACAGAAAATCGGAAATACCGATTTTCAGCAAAAACAGATAAACTACTATAATCTCGATATGGTTCTAGCTGTATGATATCGTGTTAGATCTAAGCAGGGTATTTTGTTTAGAAATTGGGCTAGTGAAAGACTTAAGGAATATCTTATTCAGTGATTTTCTCTCAATGAGAAAAAGTTAAAATCAGGTAAACCAACGGAATATTTTGATAGACTTCAAGAGAAACTTAGGGAAATTAGACTCTCTGAGAGGCTTTTTTATCAGAAGATAAAAGATATTTACACAACTAGTATTGATTATGATCCGAGTGATGAAAAGACAATAGCTTTTTTCAAGGTGATCCAAAATAAGTTGCTTTGGGCGATAAGTGAGGAAACTGCTGCAGAACTAGTCTATCATAGGGTGGATGCTGAGCTTCCTTTTGTTGGGATGCAATCTTACGATAAAAAATCTGAAAAAGAGATCACAAAAAAAGATGTCTCTGTAGCAAAAAATTATCTCAATGAAGAAGAGATAAAAGTACTTTGACTTCTGGTAGAGCAATATCTTGCTTTTGCTGAGAGCATGGCACAAGCACAGATACCCATGAAAATGAGTGATCGAATAGAGAGATTAGATGTTATACTTGAGCTTAATAAGAAAAATATTCTCACTCATGCTGGTACTATATCTCACAAGTTAGCTATGGAGAAGGCTGATATAGAGTATGGTAAATTTAAAGATAAACAGAGGCTTTTGGAAAAGAAAGAGAGTATGGAGGAGCTGGTTGAAGATATAAAGATGTTAATAAAAAAATAATTTGGTTGATATACTTTAGAGAAGAGGAGCAGAAAGTGGTAGAGGGGCTAGTGGAGAGATTTAGGGTGTAAAAGAAAAACTCCCTGATTGGGAGTTAAACTTTCCTTTGTAAATTACTGAGTATGGCAAGCATTAGAGCAATAGTAGCATCCATTTGCTTGTGGGAAATACTTCTTTTCCTCTTGTACAGCGGTTTTACAACTCGTGTGCTCTCAAAGATTTATTCTATTGGCTGGTTCAGGTAGTCTGCTACATGTGTTTGTATGAACTTCATGGTCTCAATTGAACTGAGGATTTTTGTTGACATAATAGATCATTATTTTTTTTATAAAAAATTAAAAATATTAGTTTTCTGGAGGAAACGGATCGTTACCGTATGAGTTTCTGAATCATATTTTCCCATCCAGATTTTGCACAAGCATTTCTAGTCATTGATTCTTTGCGATTTGTCTTGCTGTTTCTATTGCTTCTTGTTTTGTTTCTGTATGAGCACTGTCTCTTGTAGCTCAAGGTTTGTGAACTCTTCGATCTCCGTTTTTGTCAGGAGATACTCGTAATTGTTTGCTTGTCATGTTCGATATGTGTTAATAATGTAAACTCCTTTGAATATATTAAACTGTAATGTGAAATCAAGAGATAGTTAATATTATTAACCTAGATGTGAAATATTTAAAGTCTGTTGTAAATAGATTGTTTTTATTTACATTATTATAATCTTTTAGTTTACTATTATTCGACGATTATGTTTAATACTCTTTCTGCACAGCAAAAGAAGATATGGGACTACTATTATGACTACTATAAAAAGAATTGAGTTTGCCCAACATATGCTGATGCTGCTGAGTTCTTCGAAATATCTACAGCTGGTGTATTTAAACATGTTATTAATTTAGAAAAGCTTGGGTATTTATATAGAAGTGCTTCCTGAGTAGTTAGTTTATTCTTGAGTAATTTATCTAGGGTTAAGGTTATCGCCAAAGCTTCATGTGGATATGGGAATAATATAAGTGATGTAGATATAGAAGAGTATTCTGATTCTCATCAAGAAATTGAGGTTCCTAGTGCTATGATTAAAAATTGAGATGCTTGATATGCTTTGATTGCTGAATGAGACAGTATGAAAGATATTTGAATTAATAATTGAGATTATTTGGTCATAAAGTATCAAAGTTTTGCCCAGAATGGAGATATTGTTGTCGCCATAATTAAAGATGGGTTTGAAGAAAAAGCTACAATTAAACAGTATTGGAAAGGTCCTCAAGAAATATTAAAACCTAAAAATTCTTTGTTTAGACCTATTATTCTTGATGAGAATACACAGGCAGAGATAAGATGAAAGCTTGTTTGAGTAATAAGAAAATATTAATTTAAAATTTATTTAACTATACCTAATATGGAAGAAGATATTGCTCCAAGTGATTTAAATAAACAGAATTCTAGTGAAGATGTTACGGCTATTTTGAATGAATTAGTGCTTGAGAAACAAAAAGCTGAAAATATATTAAATATGTTGAAAAGCTTAACTGCAAACTGAGAAGTTTATAAAGATATTTTTGAAACCATAGAAAAGGAGGTGAAAGGAACTTATGATTCTATTAAATCAACAAAGTCACTAAATACAAAATTTTATAATGATCTCTTGCAACAACAAGAAGAGATTTCATCTTCTTTAGAAAGAGCTAGAGGATTTTTGAATGAATCTAAAGTAATACAAAAAAATATAGGAGATATAGAGAAGAATCTTAAATGAAGAGAGAATAATGTATGAATTGTTAAAGATAATGTGTTACAGATAAGAAAAGATGCAAATGATTTGAAATCGAAAATAAAAAAGGAATTAGATCAAACAATAAAGATATGAAAAGAAGTAGATGTTGTTTTGAATAAGATTAAAGATAATAAAGTTATGGCAAATCAAATGATTTCTTATATCCAAACTGTCAATAATCAAGCAAAAACTAATCAACTTCAAATAAATAAATTGTTAGAACAATGAAAACAATCCTTGGGTACTATAAAAGCACAAGAGAACTGAGTCAATTCTTTTTTTAATCAGTCGAATCAAAAAACCAAAGATATTCTATCTTGGCATGATAAGATATTTAATCCTTGATGAATAAAAGAAAAAATCTTACAAATTGATTCTAAGATAAAAAATAATCAGATATTGATAGAAAATCAGTTATCGCAGGCTAGTTCTAATAGGCTTACAAATGCTTTAAGAGAGAGATTAAATAAGATTGAAAATGCTCTTTGGTATTGGAAATTCGGAGTTATAATGATTTCTTCTATACTATTTTTATTTAGTCTTGTAAGGTATTTTTGTTCAGAAGAGAATAGTAAGTTTGATCTTTTGCAAAATATAGAACTCATGTATCCAGCTATTTTTCTATTGATATTTTTTGTATTACAGTATGTAAGAACAAATAAATTTTATGAAGAATATTATTTTAAGTATATCTCTGCATTCTGATTGCCTGCTTACTTTGAACTATTAGAGTCAAAGGACGATAAGCAAGCTGTAAATTATCTGATTGATACAATTGAAAGGATCCATGCTAATCCAGCCAAAGAGATAAATCAGAATTCAAAAGATACGGTTTTTGATTATGTCATAGAATGAATTAAGTGATTTTTTTGACATAAGAAACTAGATCTTAATAAGATTGTAAAAGATTTAACAAAAGAACAGCTTTGAGAAATTTTTGAATACCTCCAGCAAAAGGTGATAAAATAATTTTCAATTTATTCTATTCGGATAACAATGACCCAATATTACCCTTTTTCAAAAGTTATATCTGATAATACTTGATGAAATCCTAAAATAAAAAAGGAAGATTATTTTGATTACTGAAAATTTCCTATAGTAGATCAATGACAGCAATTTATTTGAGGTTATACGAATGATGAAAATTTATTGTGTGAAGCTTCTTTGCCATGTATTATTTTTTGAGATCATACCAGAGTTTTTAAGTATATAGATTTTCCTTTTGCTATATGAGCTGATGGTGTTAAGGTATTAGAGTGTTCTGATAAACTAGATACAAAGTATGTCTACTATTTTCTTAGACAAGTTAGATTGGGTTGAAAGGAGGGCTATAATAGAAACTTTAAATACTTAAAGGAGATTTCTATCCCCCTTCCCCCTCTCGCCACCCAGCAATCCATCGCCTCCAAGCTAGACCAGATACAGAGCTTGATAGATCTCAAGAAAGATGCGATTAGCAAGACGCAGGAGCTGACGAAGTCTGTGTTTTTGGAGATGTTTGGTGATCCTATGAGGAACGAGAAGGGCTGGGAGGTGAGGAAATTGATGGATGTGTGTGATGTGAGAGACTGAACTCATGATTCTCCGAAATATCAAACTTCGTGATATCCTTTGATTACTTCAAAGAATATAAAAAATTGAGCAATAGATTTTTCTGATTTGAATTATATTTCTGAAGAAGATTATGATGCAATTAATAGAAGATCTAATGTAGATGATTGAGATATTTTGATGCCTATGATTTGAACTATTTGAAATCCTGTTATTGTGAAAAAAAATAGAGACTTTGCTATAAAAAATGTTGCTCTGATGAAATTTTCCAAACCATGATTGGTTAATAGTTATTTATTGTGATTGCTGAATAGTTGTTACTTGGCTCATAAAGTGTCTGAAAATCATAAATGATGAACTCAAAAATTCATGTCGTTATGAGATATTAGGTGATTAGAGATCCCTCTTCCACCTCTTCCTCTCCAGCAACAGTTCGCTGATAGAGTCGAAAAAATCCAGCAGATGCTCGATGAGCAGAAGCTAGCGTTGTCGAAGCTGGAGGAGTTGTTTCAGGCCACGATGCAGGAGTGCTTTGGGTAGGGTTGAAATTTTTTCTTATTTTTGTCCGTAGTTTTCTTTGATTCGTTTCGTATGGTAGTGTTTGATTTATCTGTTTATCCTTTTCATGAGACAGTGGAGAAAAAACGCTACCGCAGAGTTTAAAGAGATTATGAAAATGATTGATATAGACTATCGAAATAGTACTAATAAAGATAAAATTGATTTCTCGCTGATGAAGGAAAAAGTCATAAAATGACATTTGATTATGATGCATACTTATTTGGAGTATCTTTTTACAGAAAAAATAAATGCAAACTTTTTTCGTCTAGGAAACTCTCATTTTGCCAAAGCGATGCACAAAAACAAGAAGATAAAATTATTTAATCACTATGTTTTAGAGAAACTTACCTTCAAAGAAAAGTTTGAATTAGTGAAACAAATATATAGCATTAGTATAACAGACCATATCTATAAAAATATTGAAAAATTCAACGAGATGAGAAATTTGCTTGCCCATTGGTTTAGTCTTGAGATTAGCCATAAGCACCAATGAAAAAATTCTATTACCTATAAAAACCAGGATATTTTGAGTGTGAGAGGTCTTACCGTTCTTGTCGATGATATTAAAGAAATTTTTGAGCATATGCAGTAATTTTATATTTTATTCTCTGTATAATGAAACAACCTACTCCCTATATGCAATGGGTAATGAAAGTCGTTACAGGAGGAGCTCGCCAAATACGAGTCAAACCTAGCGATAATGGTCGAAAAGTTTATAGATCTGGAGCACAAAGATCGGCAGTTTTTATGGATAGAAAAAGTGATGCTGAACATAAAGCAAGAGCAATAGCCAAGAGTGAGAACCTAGATCTGATTGTTCAAGGAAAAAATGGAGCTATTGTCAAAAAAAGCTTTTAGGTTTGTCTTTATTATTACACAATAGGTATGCTTACACCATCTCTCAAATCAGATATTCACCAGCTATGGAATACATTTCGATCATGAGGAATTTCTAATCCACTTACTGCTATCGAACAAATTTCTTATCTGATTTTCATGAAAAGACTCGATGACTTGGATAGACAAAACATCATGAAAGCTAAAAAAGTGAGTAACTTTTCTTATCAAAGTATTTTTCAGTGAAAAGAAGAATTAAGACGATCATATTGGATGCAGCTTCCTGCTGAAGAAATGCTTTCACATGTGAGAGATATTGTCTTTCCTTTTGTGAAAACTCTCCAGACAGGAGATTGATTTTCGGGAACACTTTCTGATGCTACATTTCTTATTCCAAAGGCTAGTCTGCTCGTCACTGCTGTGACAATTATAGAAAATCTTCATATTTCTGAACAAAACGAGGATACATCATGAGATATTTATGAATACTTGATCAATGAAATTGCGACTGCTGGTAAAAACTGACAGTTCCGTACTCCAAGACACATTATTCAATCTATAATAGAACTTGTAAATCCTACTAAAAACGATGTCATCTGTGATCCTGCTTGTGGAACAGCTTGATTTCTTATCAATACTTACAAACGAATTATCAAACAAAACAGCTCAAAAGATGCTATTTTTGAAGACGAATCATGAACTCATTATCCATGAGATCTTTTGAATGAAAAAGATTGGAAAAAATTAAAATCTGACACCTTACAAGGTTTTGATTTTGATACGACGATGGTCAGAATTGCCAATATGAACGAGATCATGCACGGTGTTACGAAACCAAATATTGCCTATAAAGATACTCTTGGCAAATGATTTTCTCATGAATCTGTTTATGATGTGATCTTGGCAAATCCTCCTTTTAAGTGAAGTATTGATAAATGAGATCTCAATCCAGATTTTACTCTTGATACGAAAAAGACAGAACTTTTATTCCTTGAACTGATCTATCATAAACTTCGTATATGATGAAGATGTGCTGTAATTGTTCCTGATTGAGTACTTTTTGGTTCATCTAATGCTCACAAAAAAATCAGAGAACTTCTTGTCGAGCAATCAGATTTGAAAGCTGTGATTTCTCTTCCATCGTGAGTTTTTAAACCATATGCAGGAGTAAGTACTGCAGTTCTTATTTTTACAAAAGGTGATGATACTCAAAAAGTATGGTTTTATGATTTACAGGCTGATTGATATAGTCTCGATGATAAGAGAAATCCTATATCAGATAATGATCTACCAGACTTAATAGAAAAATATAAAAAATTTGTCGATGCTCGTTTATACAATAAACAGCCAGAGAAATGAGAAAAACGATTTCGAGTAGATAAAAAAGAGATCAAAGAATATAAGTATGATCTTAGTATTTCAAAGTATAAAAAAATAGAATATGTGCCAGTAGAGTATGAAAAACCAAAAGTTCTTATCAAACAAATCAAAGAAATCGAAAAAAAGATCAATGACGAACTTTTAAAAATTGAAGAAATGCTTTAGTTATATTAATCACCAAATAAAAAACCTCAGATGGCTCGATGGAAGTTTCATGATACGAAAGTCTATAAAAAAAATCTCCACCTTTCGGTAAGATTTTTATGGCAGGGCCTGGGGGAATTGAACCCACGACGCGGAGCTTTGGAGACTCCCGCTCTACCACTGAGCTAAGGCCCTAGAGAAGAACAGTGACAGTATACTTTTTTCATGGTTTTTTTTCAATAGAGAATGAGAGAAGTTATCAGAAAAAAAATTAAACTCGACCAGCATGAAAATTGAGAAAATTAGTGAGGATGAGAAGAATGATGAGATCTTCAGATTAGACTTTAAGAAAAAGTATTCTCAACAAAAGATCACTGGTTATCAACGCCAACGCCCCGCAGTACTGCGGGGTCTGAGGTCCAACCTCGTGGTAGAGGAAGAAAAACGAGACGATCCTTTGATGGCCTGCCCTCGATGACTATCGGGGTGAGTCGGTAGAACCAAGGAAAACATAGTGAGTAGTCAAGGAGCAAGAAGGAGAGTAAAGACGAGATTTTGCGTTGGCTAGATTTTTTAAGGTGAGAATTTATTTTTCAAGCGAAGAGAAGAAAAATAATTTACTCACCTTACTTACGAAGTGTTTGGTTTCTTTTCGATTGCCAGTGTTTTCGATTCCGCAAAAATAGTAAATATAATTTTATGCGGGGTTTGTAGCAATGATAAGTTCGATCACCAAGAAAATTTTTTTATTTTCTTGGATGATAGAACCATACCGATGATTTAATCGGTACAAAAAAGAAACGCCCACCCGGCGAGGGATTAAAAAAAAGAAAAATGATTTTAGGGATTATCAGAAAAAAAGTTTTTGAAAGAGAGGAGTAGTTGAACTTGATTAAGACACGAGACTTGACTATAAATACTACTCATAAACAAAAATTTTTTATGCATACAAAACCATTAGTTATTGTCCTATTTGGAGCTCCAGGCTCAGGGAAAGGCACGCAGGCAAAGAAATTTGCAGAAGAGAACGGATTTATCCATTTTTCCACAGGCGATTTTATTCGCGATCAAATCGAAAAGCAAACAGAATTTGGCTTGCTTACCAAAGAACTTTCTGCCCAGGGAAAGTATGTTCCCGAAGAGATTTTCTTGCCAGCTATCGAAAAAGAATTGGATTCACTGTTTGCGATGAATAAGCCATTGATTTTGGACGGTATACCTCGGACGCTTGTTCAGTGTGACTGGCTTACTGGATATTTATCAAGGTCAGATCTGAAAGTATCGCTTGCTATCGAGCTCAAGGTATCAAACGAAACGATTGTCAAAAGGTTGACGAGTAGGGCAGAAAAAGAAAACCGCCCAGACGACAAAGATCTAGCTGTTATTCAGACTAGAATTCGCACCTATGAAGAAAAAACGGCGACGGTGTTGCGAGATTTCTATCCTCACATCTATCTCAGTATAGATGGTGAAAAACCTATGGACGAAGTCAGCGAAGTGCTGAGCGAAGTTCTTAAAGAATCTATTATTTAATTATCTCAAAACTACCGATCTTTTCTGAAAGGTAGTTTTTTATTAATATCAATTGATATCCCTTGTGAAAAAATTATATTCTGACTACCCAAAATAACGGGTAAATTGGTAAAATGGCCGAAAACGAAAACATCGAAACAGCGACTGAGACAGTAGCTGAAGAAACAACGCCTGAGACAGCGGCTGAAGAAACAGCGGCTGAGACAACAGTAGAGGAAACTGTAACTGAGACAGTAGCAGAAGAACCAGCTACAGAAACGAGTGCTTCAGAAGAAAATTCAGAAGCAGTAACTGAAGAAGCTAAATCATCAGAAGAGTAAAAAACTGGATATTCCAGTAGAAAGGAGAAAAAAATAAAAACCAGAATAAAAATTTTTGAGATACACCTGAACCTGAATCCCCCCATATTGTGGAGGGGATTTTTTTTGAAAAAAAATAATAAAGCAAAAGTATAAAAAAATATTGCCCGAAAGAGCAATATTTCTGAGAGAATATTTTTAGTCTCAAGACCCTCAGCCACCAGAACTTCAGCCTCCGCCAGAGTACGAGCTCGAAGAGCTACTATCGTCGCTGCTACTTGATGACGACCAAGACGAGCTGCTAGAGTAGTCAGAAGAATCATACGAGCTAGAAGAGCTACCACCAGATGATCAGCCACTAGATGACGATCAGCCACTAGAACTTCCGGTATCGAGTAAAGAAAGTCAGTAAATTACGACAGATCAGAAGATTCAAGCCCCAAAGCTGAGTAAAAATGGTGACCAGCCACCTAAAGTAGCAATCAAGGTATTTGAAGCCATAACTCCTAGGAAAAGTTTACCATATCAAATATTTTTGTAGGAACTGGTTGTCCAAAAAAATGAAAATACTCAGATAACAAACCCTGCTATGATGCCCAAAAAATCCCAAAATCCACTGGAGTTACTTCATATATCTTCTGATGAACTATCAGAATTTTCTTCGTGCCCAGAAGCCAAATCCTCATCAATCAAACGAGTGCTATCCTCATAAAATCACTTGATGGCTCCATAAAAATCTCAACTATTGACGAGAGGACGGACGGTATTCTCAATAATTTCTCTGGAAATAGAATCAGAAATCACGCCTTCTAGTCCATATCACGGCATGATTCTTATTTTTTTTTCATCTGTTGCAATCAATAAAAGTAGTCAATTATCTTTATCTTTTTGACCAATTCCATTTTCTCTAAAAATTTTTAATCCGATGTCCACTAATTCATTTGACTGTCTATGAGGAAATAAGACCACCACTATCTGAGCAGTCGTCTTTTTTTCATACTCTTTCCCTAGTGTTCAAAGCTCGAGAGCTTGCTCTGGAGTCAAGACACGAGAATAATCCATGACAAAATCAGTGATAGCTGGTAAGTTCATAGGATCTACGACAGAGCCACTTTGCTGGACACTTCCCGTTTCCAGCTTTTGTCAAAATGTGATCGTTGATAAACTAGCCACCAAAAAAGTAACCAGAATGAGAATTTTTTTCATAGCGAAGATAAGTAAATGATGAATAAATGTTAGGACACATGAAGAGAATCTACCTATCTTTCGTCATTGCGAATAGAACGGAGTTATAGATTGCTTCGTAATACTTCCTCGCAACAACGAGTTTTAATGTCTGTCGTTCCTTGAGCCTGTCGAAGGGAAATCACAATTTTTTTCAAAAAAAACCCGCAAAGCGGGTAGTTTGAGAACTATTTGCTACCATCAAGCATAGCGTCTACATTTGGTACAGATTTGATATCTTTATCAGCTGGAGGAGTAATTCTATCTTTTGGAGCATAGCCAAAAAGCTTGCTAAAAATAATTCAGCTTGGGAAACTTCTCAGTTTGAGGTTGTAGTCTATGACATAGTCGTTGTAGTCTTTGATTGCTACTCTGATTCTGTTTTCACTACCTTCGAGTGTATCAAAAAGTTTCAAAAATTGTTGATCAGCTTTGAGCTGAGGGTATGCTTCTACAGTCACTTTGAGTGAGCTAAGAGTCGTTCCAAGAAGTGTCCCAAACTCAGCAGATTTTACCTGTCCACCAGCGATCATCTTCTGAAGATTTTCAAGTCCCTGACTATCAGATCTTAATCTTGCGATATTTTCCTGAGTTCCTCTCTCAAATTCTGCATATCTTTTTACTACTGCAGCGACCTGAGGAACGAGATCAGCTCTTCTGTCATACATGTTATCAACTTGAGCACCGTGAGATTTGAGCTGTTCATCAAGTCCGATAAATGAGTTATAAGTCCCCATTAAAGACAAAGCCAAAAATACCAAGAGCGCTCAAAGTCCAATAAGTCCATTTTTTAGTGTCATATCGAAAAATTTCAAAAAAAATAAAAAATTTTTACTCTGGTTTTCGTCATTGCGAACGAACTGCGGCAATCCACCTGATAAGGGGAGGGAGGTCGGAGATGCGCAGGGAAAGGTTTATTTCGCCTTTCCAGCTTTGATCATTTTTTTTCTACCTCGCCCAGAGAGAGAGATTTCTACGAATTCAAGCCCTCCAGAAGGAAGTTTTACAAGTCTATAGCCATCTGGATCGACTCTCATTCTCGTTTCATAGCAGATTTTTCTTCCTCTGAGAAACCAGTTAAAGGTTCTTCCTTTTGGATTAGTTTTTGCCCCAATTGCTCCAATTTCTTTTCCTTCATCGATAGAAAGTTTTCTCTTCGGATATTCAAATCTTTTTTGCCCTCTATTTCTAGCAGCTACTTTCTGTAGCTTCGCCTTTTTCTGAGCAATTCACTGTTTATTTGTCCTTGCCATTCCGCACTTGAAAAAATAAATACTACGAAATCAGTCTAGTGTTTTTTTGGTCTATTTCAATATATAAACAAACGGACTAATTATATTTGATAAAGTATACTTAAAAACTATAAACAGACCACAAAACTTTAAATCTATAATAAAGGTGAACAGATGGGAAGTGAAATTCTCCAACATTATGAGAATACAAATATAAAAGTTGTTCCTTGATGTTTTGCAGTAATAAAAAATTTAAAATGAGAAATATTGACTGTGATAGAATGAGATACAAGATCTTGGAAGCGTTCAGGACAAATTTGATTGCCATGATGAAAAATAGAAAGTGAAGAGTTGCCTATTGAAGCTATTATGAGGGAAGTCCGAGAAGAAACCAATATAGACATAGCATATTCAGGATTGCAGAAAAAAAAGAATATCCCAGATTTTTATATGTTTGATTATAAAAATATTATTCCAATTTGGACCTTTAATATCAAACTAACCAAGGAAATTGTAAACATCAAAACAAATATGAGTAATGAAATTCTCAATGTTTTATTTATGTCTGAGGAAGATATTATGTCTACTCCAAAAGATAAACTAAGACCATGAATAGTAGAGGCTATCTTTGCTTCTGATGGTAGAGAAATAAAAGATGTCATCCTGATCAACGACTGACTATATCAAAAAAATCCTTTACTTTAAAAGAAGTAAAATGTATCTGATTAAGCTAGGTGGGAGTATCTTTGCCCCAAAAACAAAAGAGAATTTTAGTGATCAAAATTATTTACATAAATTTAGTGATCTCATCAACCAGATCAAAGAACCAATCGTTCTAGTCCATGGTACGGGGAATTTTTGACATTGATTGGTAAAAAAATATGGAATCAATAGAGAAAGCTATCAGATGTGGCTTGATATAGAGAAAAATCTGATTTCAAATATTTCGTCTTTTTTTAAAAACTATAAAAGACTCCACCTTGAATGATATCAACAAGAAAAATTGGAAAGTAACCAGAATTATATTATTGGTTGAGGTATGAGTTCAGATATTAAAGTAATCTCTTCGGATATAATTTTTAGTAACTTATTAATGTATCCAACAATCACTAAAGCATTTATTTTTTCGGATGTTCCAGGTATTTTAGACAAAAATAATGAAATTATCCCAGAAATAAAGTCACCAGAAGATGCATCTTACTTTTGGGAAAAAGAGTGAGATGTGACAGGGAGCATGAAAAGTAAAATTCTGGAACTTTATAAGTATAATTCGTGATCAAAAAAAATAGTTTACCTTTCTGATTGAAACGATTTTAAAACTATGAAAAGGATACTTAATGGTGAAAAAGATCTCATTTGTACAAAAATAATACTATAACATCATTGATTGTAAGAACTCGGCTAGTATTCTTACTCGAAAAAAATACTAAAAAATTTTTATTCTGGCTTTTGAACAAATAAATCAGACTGAAAAATGATGAGATAAGGTTTGAGGACGAATAAAAAGAGAGAACACGAAGTATTGAATTAGAAAATAAAAACATTAAAAACGACTTAGTCGTCATGATTATGACTTTTTCAATACTTACTTATCATATCAAAATGTTTTCACTCGAAACAATCGTCTCTTGGGCAAAGCGCAAAGGATTTGTCTATCCAGGATCAGATATTTATGGTTGACTTGCAAATGCCTGGGATTACGGTCCATACGGCTCTCAGCTCAAAAAAAATATCCAAGATTTGCGATGGAAATTTTTTGTCACCGACAGAGAAGATATGGTCGGTATGGACACAGCTATTTTGGCTCATCCTCGTACGCGAGAGGCGAGTGGTCATGTAGGATGATTTTCAGATGCACTCGTCGACGACAAGAAAACAGGTCAGAGATTTCGTGCTGATAAGCTCATAGAAGCTAGCCTAGAAGCTAAAAAACAAAGATTTTGAGAAGAAAGCCTGATGAGCTATCTCAAAGAAACTTTTGGAGTAGAAAATCTTTCTCCGGAAGCTCGATGACCAGTTATCATGAAAGACTATCTCGTCAAAGAAAAAGTAAAAAACCCAGATACCAATAAAGAAGCAGATTGGACAGATATCCGCCAATTTAACTTGATGCTTAGCACTCATCTCGGACCAGTAGCTGACGATGCGAGCAAGATTTATATGAGACCTGAGACATGCCAGAGTCTCTTCACAGATTTCAAACAAGTTTGCGACACGACGAGAATCAGAATTCCTTTTGGACTAGCTCAGATAGGAAAAGCATTCCGTAATGAAATCACACCAGGTCAGTTTTTGTACCGTACTCGTGAGTTTGAACAGATGGAAATCGAATATTTTGTGCCAGCAGATCCTGAGGAAGCAGAAAAACATTTTTCATACTGGAAAGAAATTAGTATGCACTACTGGAAAGAAATTTTGTGAATACCAGCAGAAAAACTTCAGTATAAAAAACACGATAAACTAGCTCATTATGCTGCAGATGCTTATGATATCGAATATCAGTTTCCATGGTGACGAGGAGAAGTTCAGTGAATCCACAATAGAACAGATTTTGATCTTCGCCAGCATCAAGAATTTTCAAAAAAAGATATGCAGTATCATGACCCCAAAACATGATTGAGATATATTCCACGATGTATTGAAGCTTCGACAGGACTAGGTCGTTCCTTGATGGTTTCACTTCTTGAATTCTACGACGAAGAAGAGCTTACGAACAAGAATGGAGAAAAAGAAACTCGTGTGGTTGTGAGATTTCCATTTGCTTTAGCACCAGTAAAATATGCGATTCTTCCACTCATGGAAAAAGATGAAGCGATGGTTGCAAAGGGTCGCGAAATATTTTCAGCATTGAAAAAAATACATAATTGTGAATTCGATCTTGGTGGAGCAATAGGAAAGCGTTATCGCCGTCAAGATGAAATTGGTACGCCATACTGTATTACGATTGATCATCAGTCATTGGAAGATGGTACGGTGACGATAAGAGATCGCGATACGATGGAACAGAAACGCGTTAATCGAAATGAGATTATCTAAAGTCTTGTCAAGAAGAAAAGCCGATTAATAATGTCAGACTTTTTTACTTAGTTTTATTTTTCTCAAATACAAAACTATGGAAATAAACTACATTGCTATTATCATTGCTTCACTAATTGTCTTTTTTGTTTGAATGTTATGGTACTCTGAGATCCTTTTTGGAGGATTGTGGATAAAAGAAATGGGAATTAGCCTAAAAGATGCCAAAAAAGAACAAAGTGGTATGCGAAAGATGCTCGTTATACAGTTTATCACGACGGTAGCGACGACTTATATTTTAGCTTATTTACTTGTCATGCTCCAGATTACTGAAATGCGACCAGCTCTTCAGTTAGCATTCTGGATATGGTTCGGATTCTTGGCTATGCCTGGTATCACTGCTATGCTCTGGGACAAAAGATCTCTCACTTTGACCCTTATCAATCAGTCTCACTTTTTGCTCAATCTCATAATCGCTACACTTGTTCTTGTCTCAATGTAAATCTAAGAAAAATCACACCTGCCTAGGCAGGCTTATCAAACTTTCTGGTTTTTAAATAAGAAAAACGGCTGATCAAATACGATCGCCGTTTTTTAAAACTATGGCTAGATACCAAAGTTTGATGAGATCTTTGTATAAACTTTTTTCAAGTTTTCTACATCATCTTTTCCTTCAGCTTCAAAAGCTACTGCAATTACACAAGAAGCCATAATGAGTGCTTCTTCTTGATAAGATAGATTATGCTTTTTTATATATATGCTATAAATAAGCATTTGTAGCTTCTGAAAATTTTTTTTGTTATAATATGCTATGCCTTCTTGAAGAAGATAGGCATAGGCTTTGGGATTGAGACTTTTGACCAATTCCATTTCAAGGAGGTGAGCATTGACTTCACCCATGAGATATTGATTGAGGTCATTCCAGTCCTCTCCATCGTACTTCATGTCATAGACATGGCAAAGTTCATGAGCCAAAATAATCCCAAGCCATTCTTTACTAGCAAACGAAGTAGCAATCCGAATAGTTTTACCACCAGGTTCAGTTATGACAGGAGATCTCATTTTTTCATGTTTTTCTGGCATATAAACTACTTCAAAAAGAGTAGTGTCACGCATAATTCTATTCAATTCAGCAGAATCTTTGCTCACGAAAGTAGTGATAGTTTGATTGACAGGTATACTGTAAAAAGCCTTATCTTGAAGCATTGTAATATGCTTCGCTACTTTAGGATGCCATTCAAACATTTTGAGAGATTCGATAGAAATCTTCTCCCAGTACTTTTGTTGTGCGACCATACAGTCGATTCGTTCAGTAGAATTCTTGTAGGCACAGTCAAATTTTTTGATTTCAGTAGTAGTATCGATAAAAGTTGGTTCTACTTTAAAGATTTTCTTTACCACTATAAACCCAAAAATACAGGACACAATGACAATAATACTAACTCTAAAAATAAAAGTGAATAGGTGTGCCTTAGCTAATTCTTTAGACTCCTTGATTCGAGAAGAGAAGTTCTCTTTCATTTTTTTGGTGCCATTTTTTTCTTCAAGAGTTCTGACTTTTATCAGCTCTATACTTCTTTTTTTGAGTGGACTCATCCACCATTGAAACATTTTCTGAATTTTACTCATTTTTTTTTGTTTTAGGGGATGAAGAATATATTAAAAAATAAAAAAGTCAAGAAATTTATTCTGCTCGCAATGTTAATATTGCAGCAATTAGGTTTACAGATTAGAAGATAGATAGGTATAGTAGG